>Ga0256406_1001378_pt1 | contig 39699 bp, 35 predicted proteins | sample RumenRJG_03DNA_FD_185986 | JGI IMG/M metagenome (GOLD analysis project Ga0256406, IMG submission 185986) | Bovine rumen microbial communities from Lethbridge, Alberta, Canada - RJG_03 | ecosystem: Host-associated > Mammals > Digestive system > Stomach > Rumen | place: Canada: Alberta | collected... | reverse complement strand
GTAAACCCATGCATCGCCTTTCCCCGAACCGCTTTTTCGAACAACACTTCTGCCGTCTGCCCGATATGTTTTTCATAAAAAGCATGCGTCTTTTCATCGGACAGCTTAAGCAAGCGATGACTTCTTTGGCGCTTATCGGCTTCTGAGACCACGTGGGGAATCTTCAGCGCAGCTGTTCCCGGACGCTCACTATAGGGGAACACATGCAACTGGGTCACATCCAACGAGCGCAGGAATTCGTATGTTTCCTCAAAGAAAGCCGGTTCCTCGCCCCGCGTTCCAACCATCACGTCCACTCCGATAAAAGCATCGGGCATACGTTCCTTTATCCGCTGAATCTTATGCGCGAACAAAGCGGTGTCGTATCGGCGGTGCATCAGTTTCAGCACAGCATCCGAACCGCTCTGCAACGGTATATGAAAATGCGGCATGAATGCGCGACTCGCTGCACAATAGTCAATCAGTTCGTCGGAAAGCAAATCGGGCTCCAGGCTGCTGATGCGGAAACGCTGTATGCCTTCCACACCATCCAAAGCCTTTACCAAGTCGAGAAAACTTTCGTTCGTCGTGCGCCCGAAGTCACCGATATTCACTCCCGTGAGCACAATCTCCTTCCCTCCCTCGCGCGCCGCCTGTTCTGCCTGCTCAACCAAGGAGGCAACGGAAGGATTGCGACTGAATCCGCGCGCATAAGGTATCGTGCAATAGGTGCAGAAATAATTGCATCCGTCCTGCACTTTCAGAAAATAGCGGGTGCGATTGCCGCGAGAACAACTCGGTGCAAACGACTTGATATCTTTCGACTTGACGGAATGACAAAGATGCAGACTCTCCCTCTCCTGCCCCTCTCCTACTTGCCGTGCCTCTTTCATTACCCATGCGTCTGAAAGGAATTGCACCAGATGCTGCTTCTCATCCGAACCAAGCACCAAATCGACACCATCCATCCGGCTCACCTGTTCGGGTTCCAACTGGGCATAACACCCCGTAACGACCACGAACGCTCCCGGATGTTGGCGCACCATCCGCCTGATAATCTGCCGACACTTGCGGTCAGCCACATCGGTCACCGAGCAAGTATTGATCAGACAAATATCTGCCTGCTCGCCTTGCCGGACCGTACGCACCCCCATCTCCTGAAGCAGTTTCCCGAAGGTGGATGTCTCGGAGAAATTCAGCTTGCAGCCCAATGTGTAATAGGCTGCTGTCTTGCCTTGAAAAGCCGAAGAATCTATCATCTTTTGATTATTGTTTCGTCACCGCTTTCGCCGTAAATACGACACAAAGGTAAGCAATATTATTGGATTTCAGAAACGAACCTGCCTATTTTGCCACCATCAAAAATCACTTTTTGCCACTTTTTGCCGGAAAAAAGCGGAAAATATTAATAAATTTAACAAATATTACCTATTTACAAGATACTGTATATCAGTAGTTTACAAAAAAGTTACACTTAATACATAAAAAAAAACGAAAAAAAAGAGCGGTGTATCAAAAAAATATTTACCTTTGCAACGTTTTAATAAACATGATTGTTTTACAGATTTAAAAAGAAAAGAAAATGAAAAAATTAGTTTTTGCAGTTGTAGCTTTCGCAGCTATCTCTTTCGCAGCAACATCTTGTGATCAGACAAAGAAGACTGAAGCTCCTGTTGACACAACAGCAGTTGAGGAAGTTGTTGACACAACAGCAGTTGAGGAAGTTGTTGACTCAGCAGCAGCAGTTGTTGAAGAGGCTGTTGAAGAAGTTAAGGAGTAATCCTACGACTCAATTCGAGAAAAACGACCGCCGGACGATAGTTCGGCGGTTTTTTTATTTCCATGATTCCGTTAGGTCCAAATCGGGACTCAGTATTTGTTCTTCCACAAACCAAATCAAGTTGAATTGGACACCAAATCAAGTTGAATTGCCACATAAAAGTTCAACATTCAAAAAGCAAATTCAGTGAAATTGATCACCAAATTCAGTGAAATTGGTCATCAAATTCAGTGAATTTGGTTGGAGAGACAAAAAGAAAATGCCCCTGAAACATGGCGAACACTCATGTTTCAGGGGCTTTATTTCATGGTGATATTCAGTCAAAGGCAAATCAATTCTTCATGAATTGCCGTCAGAACTGCAATCTGATTGCTTACCAAAGGTCAAGACGCTGCTCTTTCGGGATAAACATCTTGTCGCCTTCTTTCACACCGAATGCTTCGTACCACATATCAACGTGTGGCAGCGCACCGTTTACTCGCCATTCGCCCAGAGAGTGCGGGTCGGTCTTCACGCGGTTGCGGATTTCCTGCTCGGTGATGTTTTGTCCCCACACACCGGCGTAAGCGATAAAGAAGCGCTGGTCGCCAGTCAGTCCATCCTTCACTTTCAGCGGTTTCTTGGCTGTTGCGTTCTTGTATCCATACCATGCCACTTGCAGTCCGCCGTGGTCAGCCAGGTTTTCGCCGAGCGTGAAGTGTCCGTTGGCATTCAGGTCGGGCAGCACCTTGATGTTCGAGAAGAAGTTGGCATACATTTCTGCACGCTCCTCAAATCCCTTGGCGTCTTCTGCTGTCCACCAGTCCTTCATATAGCCTTCCGAGTCGAATTGGCGACCTTTGTCGTCAAATCCGTGCGTCATCTCGTGTCCGATAACGACACCGATTGCTCCATAGTTGAATGCCTCGTCAGCCTTCGGGTCGAAGAACGGATACTGGAGAATGCCTGCCGGGAAGCAGATTTCGTTGGTCGTCGGATTGTAGTATGCATTGACAGTCTGCGGTGTCATGTACCACTCGTCACGGTCAACCGGTTTACCTGCCTTTTCGGCAATGTGCAGATTGTTTCTCCATTGGCGACAAGCCATTACGTTTTCATAATAAGATTTCTGCGGATTGATTTGCAGCGAGGAGTAGTCGCGCCATTTGTTGGGATAGCCAATCTTAACGTAGAAAGTGCTCAACTTCTTGTGTGCGTTGGCTTTTGTCTCTGCTCCCATCCATTTCTGTGCATCGATACGCTCGCCCAGTGCAATCTGGAGGTTCTTAACAAGCTGCTCCATGATTTTCTTTGAAGAAGCCGGGAAGTAGCGGTCGCAATACATTTTTCCGAGAGCCTCTCCCATAACACTTTGCACGCTGTTGGTTGCACGCTTCCAGAGCGGATAGTCCTCTTTCCGTCCCGACATGGTCTTTCCGAAGAATTCGAAGTTGGCTTCACGAATATCGTCAGAGAGTAGCGATGCCGAACTGGTAATCACATCCCACTGCATGTAAGCCTTCAGGTCGTCTGCGTTGAGTGCTGCCGACAGTTTGTCGAGTCCTTCCATGAATTTAGGCTGTCCCACAATCATTTCCTGAATATACTCGCTCTTCACGCCCTCGGCATTAGCCAATACCTCGAGCGGAATGTTCGGATAGTTTGTCTGGAACTCCTTCAGCGTCATCTTGTTGTAGTTCGACTGCGGGTCGCGCAACTCGGTGCGGCTCTTCGAAATCAGCGCCAGAGCCGTCTCGTAGCGGAAGATGGCATCGCGCTTTTCAATGGCATCATCTTCATCGAATCCGAAGAGTTTAAACATCTTCACGATGTGCTTTTTATATGCTTCACGAATCTTTACCGTTGCCTCGTCGTTGTTCAGGTAGTAGTCTTTCTGTCCGAGTGTAAGACCGCCCTGACTCACGTGGAAGATATTCATCGTCACGTTTTTAGCATCTGCGCTAAATCCCGAACCGAATGGAACACCATAACCAAAGACGGCATATTTCTTCTGAATTTTGAACAGGTCGTCTTTCGTATCGGCTTCTTCCATCTCGTCCAACAAAGGCTTCACAGGTGCAATACCCTCTTTGTTCCGACGTTCAGCATCCATTGCCAGTTTGTAGAAATCAGAGAGTTTGCGCTCTGTCGTTCCCTCCGCAAATTTCTTTTTCTGAAGCTCATCCAGAATAGAATTGATGCGCTTGTTGTTGTCCTCCTGCAGCTGGTCGAAGCTACCGAACCGTGAATAGGCAGCAGGGAGCGGATTGCGTTTCTGCCATCCTCCCGTCGCATACATGTAGAAGTCGTCCTGCGGCTTCACGGTTTTGTCCATGTTCTCAGGTTTGATTCCCGGCTGGTTTTGCGCCGAGACTGCCATTGATGTCATTGCAATAGCCATTAGTGTCAATAATTTTTTCATTGTTTCAGTATTTATGATTAGGGTTATATGTTGCAAAGATAAACATTTTCCGAAAAAGTATCTACACATTGTTTGTTAATAAATACAAACTCAAGAAAATATAGGAGTTACATAGGAGGCATGTAGGAGGTGGTGAGTAGGCAAAAAGGGAACTGTCCGCCACTATATAATAAAATGTGTTAACGCTTTATTGAATGATTTTGAATCGTATTCTGAACGTATGTGTATCGTTATCCCAATTGGTTCCCAACATCTCGAACTTCCCGATTTGCGAGGTTGAACGGACGTGCTTTCCGATGCACGGGCATACGTCGAAGTCGCCTATTCTCACCAAGCGTATGGTGTCGCTGACATCTTCGGGCAAACGGTCGGCATCAACCTCATCGGGGAGCTCATCTCTCGTCACATACTCGAAAGTCACCGGCAGGTCTTCGGCTATCAGTTCGTTCATGCGCCGCTCTATTTCCCGCTCCTCTTTTCTGTCGGGCTTATGGTCAACGACATAGCTGATTTTACTCTTCTTGCGCTCGATGTGTGCATTGCGCGACCGCTCACAACCGAACATCCGCACCATCAGTTGGTTCAGCAGGTGCTCAGCCGTGTGTGCCGGAGGAAATTCTTCCTTGTTGTGGTCATTGAACAGATAGTCTTCGTCTTTCATTCCTGGTATCTATTTTTGGTCTGTCATTTTCCATACTCTTCCTGACAAGGCTGGGATTTCCATTTTTACCATAGCGTCTGCCTGAAGTTCGAAGTTGCGTTGCTCTTCCGTCAGCAGGTCAACGGCGTGGAAATGCCTTCCCCGTATCTGCATGTAGTCGATGGCGTGTTGCGGTATAAACACTTCGGTGCGTATCGCACGTTCTGAGAAATTGGCAACAACGAGCAACATCTCCCTGCCCTCTTTTCTAAGGAAAGCGAACTGCTGACTGCCAAGCTGCGGGTTGACATACATCAGGTCGAACATTTTCCCCTTCGTCACCGCTTTTTCTTGTTGCGCAAGATGAAAGATGTGGCGATAGGAATGCGCAAGTTGCTTTTGCTCTTCTGTCTGTTTCTCCCGTTCGAAATAGCCGGTTATGAGTGTGTCCAGGCTCCAATAGTCGAAGATGGAAGTGCGCCCGTCCTCGCCACTGAAGCCCTCCGTATCCATTCCCCGCTCCCCATATTCCTGCCCGTTGTAGAGCATGAAAGGGTTCTTTCCCAACATGGTAGCCACCAACAAGGCGGGAAAAGCCTTCTGCGGACTACCAGCAAAGAAGGGAGATGCCAACCGCTGCTCGTCATGGTTTTCCAGGAAATAGAGCATGTGTGTGCGGATGTGGTCGGTGGCTTGCCACTCTCCCGTGATGGCTGCCGACGGCTGTCTGCCACAAACGACGTTGCGCAGGCAATTATACATGCCCACTTTGTCGTAGAGATAGTCGAACCCTGCCTCTAAGAAACCCTGATAGCGCGCCGGCTGATAGACCTCTCCGATGATAATCAGATGCGGGAAGTGTCCTTTCAGATCACTGATGACCCATTTCCAAAACTCTTCCGGAACCATCTCCGCCATGTCACAACGGAAGCCGTCCACTCCTTTTGATGCCCAGAAATGCAATATCTCCCGCATTTTCAGCCATGTGTCGGGCTTATCGTTTTGCAATTCTGTGCCGGCAGCATAGTTGAGCTTGACGGTCTCATACCAATCATTTTGCGTGGGATGCACGCTGAAACAATCGTTTCCCGTCGCCTTTGCCGGAAACTCCCTGTAGTCATCCACATTGAATTGCGGAGCCAACGGCTGGTTGGGATAGTAGTAAAAATTATTGTTCGGTGAGAAATGAACGGTCACGTCCTCGTTCTCCCCCAAATCACGAATGCCTGCCGGCTTGGTCACGGAATGATATTCACGAGCCACATGGTTGGGAACGAAATCGATAATCACCTTCATCCCCGCCTCGTGAGTGCGATGCAGCAAAGCCTCGAACTCCTCCATCCGACGCTTTACGTCCACCGCAAGATCCGGATCAATGTCGTAATAATCGACAATGGCATAGGGAGAGCCAGCCTTTCCCTTGACTATCGCAGGATGCTGGCGCGGTATCCCGTAGGCAGTATAATCGGTTTGCGTGGCATGGCGTATGATGCCCGTGTACCAAATATGGGTGACACCCAAATCGCGAATCAATCCCAACACCTCATCACTGAAGTCATTCAGCTTTCCGCACCCGTTTTCCGCAATGGTCCCGTTCTTCTTCCGAGTGCGATTGCGATTCCCGAAGATGCGTGGGAAAGCTTGATAGATGATGAGTTTGCGGGAATCTTCCATGATTTAATCCGTGCGATATTAGAGGATCCCGTGTGCTGCCACATCCTTATTGATGCGTCCGATCATTCCCTGCAGCGCTTTTCCAGGACCGCACTCCGTGAAGTCGTCGGCACCGTCGGCAATCATATTCTGCACGCATTGTGTCCAGCGCACGCTGCTTGTCAGCTGAGCTATCAGGTTTTGCTTGATTTCTTGTGGGTCGGTATGGGGTTTCCCATCCACATTCTGATAGACAGGACACTTCGGTGTCTTGATTTCCGTCTTCTCAATGGCTGCCTGCAACTCATCCTTTGCCGGCTGCATGAGTGGAGAATGGAATGCTCCGCCCACTTTCAACGGCAACGCACGCTTGGCACCTGCTTCCTTGATTTTCGCACATGCCTCGTTGATAGCCTCCACGTTTCCAGAGATGACCAACTGTCCCGGACAATTATAGTTTGCCGGCACGACAACATGTCCTTCCCTGTTGATTGCAGCGCATATCTCTTCCACGTTCTCGTCGGGCAACCCTACGATAGCTGCCATGGTCGATGGCGCCATCTCGCACGCTTTCTGCATCGCCATAGCACGTGCATAGACAAGTTTCAGTCCGTCTTCGAAGCTCAGCGCTCCGGCAGCCACCAATGCAGAAAATTCTCCGAGCGAATGACCGGCTGTCATCTCCGGCTGGAATGCCTCTCCCATGCAGAAGGCACTGATGACACTATGAAGGAAAACGGCTGGCTGCGTCACCTTCGTCTGAGTGAGTTCTTCATCCGTTCCCTCGAACATGATGTCGGTGATTCTATAGCCGAGAATGTCGTTTGCTTTTTCAAACAACTCTTTCGCCAACTCATTACTCTCATACAAGTCCTTGCCCATTCCTGAGAACTGAGCACCTTGTCCTGGAAATACAAATGCTTTCATATTCTTTCGTTTTTTATCTGTTTACATTTTCAATTTGCAAAGTTACGATTAAGCGAGCGAAAAACCAAATTTTATTTAGTTTTTCCGAGCGTGAGAAGTTCCCTTGAGCTATGCGAAAAACTATGTAAAGTTACGAAAAATTGAGAGCAGAACGAAATAAATTCATTTATTTCTTATGCCGGGATGGAGAAACTCGCCGATGCCTACAGATTTCCGCCTGTATAGAGTTGATAGTATTTCCCTTGCAAGGCAATGAGTTGCTCGTGTGTTCCCTGCTCGATGATGCGCCCATGGTCGAGAACGATGATGCAGTCTGCGTTACGGACGGTGGAGAGGCGATGCGCAATGACAAACGTGGTGCGCCCTTTCATGATAGAGTCCATTCCTTGTTGCACGAGGCGTTCCGTGTAAGTGTCAATGCTACTGGTTGCCTCATCGAGAATCAACACTGGAGGATTGGCTACGGCAGCACGGGCAATGGCAAGCAGCTGGCGCTCGCCTTGACTGAGAGCCGCACTGTTTCCCTCTTGCAATTCTGTCAGATAACCATTACTCAGACGACGGATGAAATCGTCTGCGCCTACCAGTTTTGCAGCCTTGACACAATCTTCGTCGGTCGCATCAAGACATCCGTAGCGGATATTGTCGATGACCGTTCCGCTGAACAGATGGGTTTCCTGGAGCACCATGCCCAGACTCTTGCGCAAATCGGTTTTCCGGATGTCATTGATATTGATGCCGTCGAATTGGATTTTCCCGTCCTGGATGTCATAGAAGCGGTTGATGAGGTTGGTAATCGTGGTCTTTCCCGCTCCCGTCCCGCCGACAAAAGCGATTTTCTGACCTGGCATCGCATCTATCTGCACATCGAAAAGGACTTGTTTTTCCGGCACATAACTGAAATCTACCATGTCGAACTTCACGCCGCCACGCACGGGAACGCTTGTCTTCCCGTCCGTCCAGCACCCGTCTTTCATCGTCCAATGCCCACGGTCAGGCTCCTGACTGTCATCCAACAGCCTGAACACCCGCTCTGCTCCTGCCGATGCCATGATGATACTGTTAATCTGCTGACTGACATGGGCTATCGGTTGCGAGAAATTCTTGTTCAGCGTCAGGAATGAAACAATCGTACCCAGCGTAAGACTGAAATTGCCGGAGAGTGCCAGCGTGGCGCCGACAACAGCAATCAGCACATAACCGAGGTTGCCGAGATTGCCGTTCACAGGCATCACGATATTGGCAATCCGGTTGGCATGGTAGGCACTCTTACGCAATTCCTCGTTGATTTCTTCAAACTCCCTGATGGCTTCCTGCTCGTGGCAGAACACTTTCACGACTTTCTGCCCGCTCATCATCTCCTCAATAAAGCTATTGACGCGCGCGATATTCTGCTGCTGCAACGTGAAGTGGCGTCGCGAGCGCTTGCCGAGTTGCGTCGTTGCCACACCCATCACCACTGCCATCAAGATCGAGACAAGGGTCAGCGGTATGCTCAGCACAATCATGCTGGCAAACGTGACACACAGGGTTATCACGGAGTTGAACGCTTGCGGCAAGCTCTGCCCTATCATCTGCCGCAACGTATCGACGTCGTTCGTATAGGTGGACATCACGTCGCCGTGCGACCGACCGTCGAAATAGGAAACCGGAAGTTTCTGCATGTGGGCAAACATATCGTTTCGCAGGCGCAGCATGGTGCCTTGCGTGACGTTGATCATGATGCGGTTGTAGGTGTAGGAGCATATTACGCCGAAAAGCAAGACGACTCCCAGAGTGAGCAGTGCCTGTGCCAACGCCCCATACTGCGGATTGTCTGTCTGCGTGAGCGGCACGATATAATCGTCTATCAGCGTCCGCGTGAAGAGCGTTGACGTCAACGTCGTGACTGCCGTGACGAGGATGCAGAACGCAACGGTCAGGCACGAGAAGCGGTAATTCTTCAGCACGTAGCGTGTCAGTCGCAACAAGACACCCTTCTTGTCAACGCCCGCAAGGTTTTCCACCTTGTTCCGCTGATGAGGAGTAAAAGCGTTTCTCATTCGTCACCTCCTTTCGCCTGGCTGCCTGGTTCGTCAAAATCGCCGCCGTCTTCCGTCTGTATCTGATAAATCTCCCGATAGAGTTCATTCGTCTGCAGCAGTCTCTCGTGTGTGTCGAAGCCACTCACCTGCCCATTCTCCATCACAAGAATGCGGTCACAATCCTGCACACTGGCGATGCGCTGGGCGATAATCAGCTTGGTCATGGCAGGAAGTTCCTCGCGCAATGCCTTTCTTATCTTTGCATCGGTTGCCGTGTCGCAGGCACTCGTCGAATCGTCAAGAATCAACACCTTCGGTCGCTTCAGCAAGGCACGGGCGATGCAAAGACGCTGACGCTGTCCGCCAGAGAAGTTCGCCCCACCCTGTTCCACACGCGTTTCATAACCGTCGGGCAGCTGGTCGATAAACTCATCGGCACAAGCACACCGACACGCCTCGCGGCATTGCTCCAGAGTAGCCTCCGCATTTCCCCAACGGAGATTGTCAAGAATCGTGCCCGAGAACAGCACATTCTTTTGCAGCACAACCGAAACTGAGTTCCTGAGCGCTGCGAGGGCATACGACCGCACATCCCTGCCACCGACCTTCACGGTTCCTTCGGTCGCATCATACAGGCGGCTGACAAGATTGACCAGCGACGACTTGCCGCTTCCCGTTCCGCCAATGATGCCGATGCTCTCACCCGACTTCACGCTCAGAGTAATATTGCGCAACGCATAGTCACCCTCAAGGGCTTTCTGACCGAGCAACTTTCGCAACGAGTCGAATAGTTTACCGAACCTCTCCAACTGCTTCAGGCTCATCCCGTGGTAAGCAAAGCATACGTTTTCGAAGTCTATTGCACCGCTTTGAAGCTCGTAAACAGGCTTTTCAGGGTCCACAATGTCAGCCTTCTCGTCAATCACCTCAGCCACTCGTTTCCCACTCGCAGCACTCATGGTCAACATCACGAAAATCATGGAAAGCATCATCAGCGACATCAGAATCGACATCACGTAGGTGAACAATGACGTCAGCTCACCCGTAGTCAACGAACCACCCACGGCCAGATGGGCACCAAACCACGAAATGGCGATGATACAACCATACACCACCATGTTCATGATCGGATGATTGAGTGCCATCAGCCGCTCCGAACGCACGTACAGGCGGTATAACCCCTGAGCAGCACAGCTGAACTTCAAGGTCTCATAGTCTTCACGCACAAACGCCTTTACCACCCGGATGCCCGATATGTTCTCCTGCACACACTGGTTCAACACGTCGTACTGCTGGAACACCTGCGTGAAAAGCTTTGCCACCCTGCTGATGACCAGATAAAGAAAGACAGAAAGAATCACGGTGGCAATAATAAAGATGAACGAGAGCTGCGGATTGATTACCACACACATCACAATGCTCAGCACCAAACGGTAAGGAGCCCGAACCGTCACGCGCAATATCTGCTGATAGGCATTCTGCAAGTTCGTCACATCCGTCGTCATGCGCGTCACCAAGCCCGACGTGGAAAACTTGTCGATGTCGGAAAACGAAAAGGTCTGCACGTTGCGATACATCGCCCGACGCAAGTTGGCAGCAAAACCTGATGACGCATAAGCCGAATACCTGCCGGCAAGAATCCCGAACAAAAGACTCACACACGCCATTCCAACCATCACCGCACCATAGAAATACACATCACCCATGTTGCCGGCATTCAGTCCATCGTCAATCAACCGAGCCGTCACATAGGGAATCAGCACATCCATCACCACTTCCAACGAAGTGAAAAGCGGTGTCAAAACCGATGCGGTCTTATATTCGCCTATCTGTTTGTAAAGAGTTTTCAGCATTATCTCTGCAAAGGTAAATAAATTTCCGAGATTATAAGCCAATCCCATCAAGAAAACTCATCTTTCCCATCAAGAAAATGACGAACGACGGAGTTTGAAATGATAGTCTGTCCAATCGACCAAATTGTCCTATTTCTTCATAGATACCGCCCTTGCATAAACATACGGAAAAGGGCGTATAAATATACCGTTGAACTTTCACTTTCCAAAAGTTGAAGTTTTGCACGCTAAAAGTTCAACTTTCATCGTCTAAAAGTTCAACTTTTGCAAGCTAAAAGTTGAACTTTTGGAAAGTACTTCCTAACATACTGATAAACAAACATTTAGGAGCGAGCACCCGAAACTTCCACTGGTGCATAAATATACAATCGCGCGGTGAGGACCGACAAACGTTCACTATCGCAAAAAAGAACGGATTTTCTTCTGTCCAGTCCTGCCGGCAGCCTCCACTAACCTTCAAGGCTCTCAAGCTCTTCGGACAGTTGTCCCCAGCGTTCCACCTCCTCGTCCAGACAGCGTTTCGTAGATGTGTATTCGGTGACGAGGTTCATGTCCGAAGCATTCTCCGGCTGAGAGAGGATTTCATCGAGTTCCTTCAGGCGATTCTCCATCTCTTCAATTTTCGCTTCCGACTGACTGACAGCCTTTTCCAGCTTGCTCTTTGCACGCTGTCGCTCCTTGCGCTCCGCATAGCTTTCCTTCGGCGAAATGTCTTTTTCCGTTTTTTGCGACGGCTGCTCTTTCGCGACGGGAACGGTCTGCCCCAACTGATTGAGTGACTGGATGTTTCGCGACTGCAGGAAATCGTAGATTCCGCCGATATGCTCACGCACTTTCCCGCCGGAGAACTCAAAGACTTTCGTCACCAGCCCATCGAGAAATTCACGGTCGTGCGAGACGATGATTGCCGTTCCGTCGAATGCGCGGACAGCTTCCTTCAACACATCCTTCGACACCATATCGAGATGGTTGGTCGGCTCGTCGAGAATCAACAGGTTGACTGGCTCCAGCAAAAGCTTGATCATCGCCAAACGACTGCGCTCGCCGCCACTGAGCACCTTCACCTTCTTCTCCGATTCCTCGCCGCCAAACATGAAAGCGCCGAGAATATCGTTGATGCGCAGACGCACGTCGCCCCTCGCCACGCGGTCGATGGTCTCGAAAACGGTCAGCGACTCGTCCAAGAGCTGCGCCTGGTTTTGTGCAAAATAGCCTATCTGTACATTGTGCCCCACTTTCAAGTCGCCCACATAGGGGATCTCGTTCATGATGCACTTCACAAGCGTGGTTTTTCCCTCACCGTTTTTACCGACAAAGGCAACCTTCTCGCCACGGCGGATTGAAAGATTGACTCCCGAAAACACCTCATGGTCACCATAACTCTTTCCCACCTCTTCGCAGATAATGGGAAAGTCGCCACTACGCAGACAAGGAGGAAACTTCAGGCGAATGGCAGACATGTCCACATCATCAATCTCTACTGGAACGATTTTCTCTAACTGTCTGATTTTCTGTTGAACCTGAACAGCCTTCGAAGGCTTGTACCGGAAGCGGTTGATGAACTCTTTCGCATCCGCTATCTCCTTTTGCTGGTTCTCATAAGCGCGTATTTGTTGCTCGCGCCGCTCCTTCCTCAAGACAACATATTCGTCGTATTTCACCTTGTAGTCGATGACCTGTCCGCAAGAAATTTCCAACGTCCGATTGGTCACGTTGTTGATGAACGCCCTGTCGTGGCTCACCAAGACAACAGCCTGCCCGCTCTGCGAGAGAAATTGCTCCAGCCACTGAATGCTTTCTATATCAAGATGGTTGGTCGGCTCGTCCAACAACAACACATCGGGGCGCTGAAGAAGTATCTTCGCCAGTTCGATTCGCATGCGCCAACCGCCCGAGAACTCTTTCGTCGGACGGTCAAAATCTGTCCTGAGAAATCCCAGTCCCGTCAGCGTGCGCTCCATTTTCGCCTCGTTGTTCTCCGCTCCGAGCATCTGATAGCGGTCGTGCTCCTGAGTGAAACGCTCCACCAGCGCCATGTAGTCCGGCGAGTCGTAGTCGTTCCGCTCCGACAGCTCACGCTCCATCCGGTCGAGACGCTCCTTCAATGCGGTATGCGCAGAAAAGGCTTTCCGCGCCTCTTCGCACACCGTCGTGTCGTCAGCCAACCGCATCACCTGCGGCAAATAGCCGATTGTGGTGTCGTTGGGAACATTCACCGTGCCCGAAGTAGGACGCTGCTGCCCGCATAGAATCTTCAAAAGAGTTGATTTTCCTGCCCCGTTCTTTCCAACCAGCGCAATCCGGTCACGATCATTGATGACAAAGCCGACACCCGAAAAGAGCGGGCGCGCCGAAAATTCCACACTTAAATCGTCAACCGAAATCATCCTGTTTTTTCATTTAATTGCGCAAAGATACTGCAAAAAATCGGTTAAGACAATAAAGAACGGAAAGATTTCTTGCGCATTAGCATGATTTTTCGTAATTTTACAAACAAAACCGAGACCGACATGAATATATTCACGAAAATGATTGCCAGCGAACTGGCACTGAAAGAAGGCAATGTGGAAAACACATTGGCGCTACTCGAACAGGGATGTACCATTCCGTTTATTGCACGCTACCGGAAAGAGCGCACAGGAGGACTGGACGAAATACAAATCGGACAGATTGCCACATTATATAATAAGTATAAAGAGATTGCCAAACGCAAGGAGAGTATCACCAAAAGCATCGCCGAACAGGAACGCATGACGCCCGAGCTTCAGAAACGCATCGAGGAATGTTGGAACACGACCGAGCTGGAAGACATTTACCTGCCCTATCGACCCAAACGGCGCACACGGGCACAAGTGGCACGCGAACAGGGACTGGAACCACTTGCACAACTACTTTTGCTCCAACGCGAGCAACGCCCGGACGAAGCCGCAAAGCGATTTGTGAAAGGCGAGGTGGAAGACGTTGAGAGCGCACTGAAAGGAGCCATGGACATCATCGCCGAGCAGGTCAGCGAAAACGAACAGGCACGCAACACCATCCGAATGATGTTCAACAAACATGCCACCATCTCGTCCAAGGTCGTAAAAGCAAAAGCCGAAGAGGAAAATGCACAGAAATTCGCTGACTATTTCAACTGGTCAGAGCCGCTGAAACGATGCTCCGCACACCGGCTGCTCGCCATGCGCCGAGGCGAGGAGGAAGGTTTCCTGCGCGTCAGCATATCAGCCGACAACGAGGAGTGTGTCAGCCGGCTGCAACGGCAATTTGTCAGAGGTTCCTCACCATGCGGAAAACTGGTAGGAGAAGCGGTGGAAGATGCTTACAAACGATTGCTCGAACCGTCGATAGAGAACGAATTTGCTGCCCTCAGCAAGGAGCGGGCAGACGAAGAATGTATCGCCGTTTTTGCCGAAAACCTGCGGCAACTGTTGCTCGCAGCACCGTTAGGACAAAAGCGGGTGATGGGCATCGACCCCGGATTCCGAACGGGATGCAAGGTGGTTTGCCTCGACGCACAGGGAAACCTGCTGCACCACGAAGCCATATTCCCCCACCCTCCCGTCAACCGCCGCATGCAGGCAACTATGCACCTCATGAAGATGCTGAAAGATTATCAGATTGAAGCGATCGCTATCGGCAACGGCACAGCCAGCCGTGAGACGGGCGACTTTGTGAAAGACACATTGAAGGAACTAGAGAAAGAGACTGCAGGCACACATGCAGTCAGAGTCTTCACCGTCAGCGAGGACGGAGCGTCGGTATATTCCGCTTCGAAAACCGCTCGCGAAGAGTTTCCCGATGAAGACGTAACCGTGCGGGGTGCCGTGAGCATTGGCAGACGACTGATGGACCCGCTGGCTGAACTGGTGAAGATTGACCCGAAAAGCATCGGTGTCGGGCAATACCAACATGACGTGGATCAGTCGGCACTCAAGAGAAGTCTGGACATGACCGTCGAGAGTTGTGTCAACCTGGTGGGAGTCAACCTGAATACAGCATCGCAACACCTGCTCACGTACGTCAGCGGATTAGGACCGGCATTGGCAAAGAACATCGTTGAATACCGGCGGGAACATGGCGCTTTCACCGCACGCACACAACTCAAGCGAGTGGCACGCCTTGGCGAGAGCGCATTCGAGCAATGTGCCGGATTCCTGCGCATCCCCGAATCAAACAACCCGCTCGACAACAGCGCAGTACACCCCGAGAGTTATCCAATCGTCGAACAAATGGCAAAAGATTGCGGGTGCTCGGTAGCTGAACTTATCAACGACAAAGAGCGCCAAAAGAATATTCGCATCGAAAACTACACCACGGCAGACATCGGTCTCCCCACGTTGACCGACATTATGCGCGAACTGGAAAAACCAGGACGCGACCCGCGCGAGCAGATTGAAGAGTTTGAGTTCGACCCAAACGTGCAAACCATTGATGATTTGGAAGAAGGAATGGTGCTACCGGGCATCGTCACCAACATTACCAACTTCGGAGCGTTCGTCGATATTGGCGTTCACCAAGACGGATTGGTACATGTCTCACAACTCGCTGACCGCTTCGTGCGCGATGCTAACGAGATAGTGAAACTCCATCAGCATGTGACGGTGCGTGTCAAGGAGGTTGACCATCGGAGAAACCGCATCTCACTGAGCATGAAGGGCATCAAAACCAAGAAGTGAAGATGGCGTTTCGGCAATTTCGCCCTTCACAAACAGCGCCGTGACAAGCACCAGATATTCGGGCAGCTCTATTCCCGTTGCCCATTTCAGTTCCATGCCGAGCAACTGACTGGCGGTCTTGCTGATGTCGAACCCCACCGACTCCAAGGAGTGACGCATCTGCGCCGGGTGACGACAAGGCTCGTTCTTCAACCGTGCACACGGCTCAGGCGCACAGAGGAAACACTTGGCTCCCGTAAACGAAAGACTACCGGGGTATTCCTTTTCCAACTGCCAATGGCACTCGTCCATTATCTTGATGGCAGTCTCCATCGCCTCGTTTGATGCTTCATTGCGCTCCTTCGCCGTGGCAAACGAATGGCGGTACGCCTCGTCGAACGTAATCTTCGTGCCGAGAATCATCACTTGCTGATAGCCAGCGATATAGGCATCAACATCAAAGTCATAAGGCGGACACGACCAACGTTTCCCATACTGACCGCATTGCTTGCAATAGCCCATAAAACGCTCCTTGTCGCGATAATCGCGCACATAGTCTTCCAACGGAATGGTTGCCGTGACATGTGTCAAAGTAAATGCTTCGTGAGTCATCTTTATTTATGTTTTCAGCATACAAATCTACAAAAAATATCTGAAGATTTCTCTAATAGCTACAAAAAAAGTGGCGACAGCCCCGTCTGGAAGCTGCCGCCACTCTCATCAAATATATTGATTCTTTTTACTTCACTTTCGCCACAATCGCCTTGAATGCTTCGGGATTGTTTACTGCGAGGTCAGCCAGCACTTTGCGGTTGATTTCAATACCAGCCTTGTGCATAGCGCCCATGAACTGCGAATAACTCATTCCTTCCATGCGTGCAGCAGCGTTGATACGCTGAATCCACAATGCGCGGAATGTGCGTTTCTTATTACGACGGTCGCGATAAGCATAGGTGAGACCTTTCTCCCAAGTGTTCTTGGCTACTGTCCAAACATTCTTACGAGCTCCGAAATAACCTTTCGTGAGTTTCAGGATTCTTGTTCTTTTTGCTTTAGAAGCAACGTGATTTACTGATCTTGGCATAATTTTTCTCCTTTTTAATTTTTAATGTGATTAACGGAGGCAGAGCAAATCGCGTACCTGCTTCATGTTCGACCTGTCAACGAGTGTCTGGTGCACCAGATTTCGTTTTTGTTTCTTTGTTTTCTTTGTCAGAATGTGGCTGTGATAAGCGTGGTTACGCTTGATCTTGCCCGTTCCGGTGAAGCGGAAACGCTTCTTAGCTCCGGAGTTTGTTTTTACTTTTGGCATTGTTTTTATTGTTTTAAATTGTTATTAAATTACGAGCGGCAACGCATATACCGGGCGTTACGCGCATCGCGTTCTTCTCATTCCTGTTCTTTCAGTCTTTCAAGGGCATCGCTACTGATTTTCGCATTGGCGAGCAATCCATTCTCCACTGCCGATGCTTCCTTCTGCTGACGAGCCGTCTCCTTGGCTTCCGCCTCACGTTTCTCACGGTCCATCTTCTGTTGGCTCTTCTTAGCTACGCCCGCTTTCTTCGGCGACATGATGATTGCCATCTTCTTGCCTTCAAGTGCTGGCAACTGTTCAACCTTTCCGTACTCCTCCAAGTCGTTGGCAAAACGGAGCAGAAGCACTTCTCCCTGCTCTTTGAACAGAATGGAGCGACCACGGAAAAAGACGAAAGCGCGCACTTTGTTACCTTCTTCCAAAAACTCCTTGGCATGCTTAAGTTTGAAGTTGTAGTCGTTCTCGCCCGTCTGCGGACCGAAACGGATTTCTTTCACTTCCACCTTCACCTGCTTCGCCTTCATTTCTTTCTGGCGTTTTTTCTGCTGATAGAGGAATTTGGAATAGTCGATGAGGCGACAAACCGGCGGCTGTGCATTGGGAGATATTTCCACAAGGTCAACACCCTCCTGGCGAGCCAAGTCCAACGCTTGGCGCAAAGGCATCACTGAAGACTCGCCGTCGCTGACGACACGCACTTCACGTGCCCGAATCTGTTCGTTCACTCGATACTGATTTTCTTTTTTCTTGTCGTTTCTCATTCAACTGGTTTACATTAAGCGGCTGCAAAGGTACGAAAAAGAATGTAAAGTGCAAAACAAAAAAGACTTATTTTTTTGTTCCGTCAAAATTCATCGACAAAAAAGAACGGAAATCAGAATCAACTTCCAATCCCCGGTCTCTTGTCATTCGTGATTCCGTTGGGGCTCGAACCCAAGACCCACAGCTTAGAAGGCTGTTGCTCTAATCCAACTGAGCTACGGAACCATCGTAATCGGCTGCAAAATTAGTCTTTTTTCGGTTTGCCACCAAATATTTGGACAGAAAGTTTGCAACCTTTGTCTTTGTTTTCTCTATTTTAGAGCGTTGTCATTTGTATTTATCAATGAGCGATTGTGCCTGCTCATTTCCAAGTTCTTTTGCCTTTTGCAGGTCGTCAAGCCCTTGTTTTTTCCGCCCTTGCTGAACGGCTGCCAGTCCTCTCAGCAAGTAGCCTTCTGCATATTCCGGTGCCATTTTGATGCAATTGTCGGCGGTGGCGAAAGCTTCTTCTTTCATGTTCACACGAAGAAGCAGCGATGATTTTTCTGCAAGATACATCGGCTCGCCCGGTGCGAGCATGATTGCCCGGTTGATGTCTTCGAGTGCTTGCTTGTAGAGTTTTCCTTTCACCTCGCACTGCTCGCGCATATAGTAGAAGTCTGCTCCTATCCTGCCTACCATCAGTGTGTCATACACATTATAATCCCTGACTGCACGGCGATATTCCCCTATTTCTTCAAGATATATTCCCCTTGCCAAGAGGTAGGGAGCCGATATCGGCAGCAATGGTTTCGGACAAACAGCGACCGCACTATCAAGAAGCTCCAGCACTTCCCTTTGCGGAGCATTCAGCATTTTCTTGCATTGTGCTCCTTCATAATAGAGTTCTGAATTTCTGATCGGCGTTTTGGTCAGGTCTATAAATGTGTCGTATGCTTTTTGGTAGTCGCCTTTGACGTAATCTATCTGTGCCTGCAAGTGGCGATAGATGGGCAGCGGATTGACATTGTATGCTTTTTGCGCTTCTTCATAAGCTTTGTCAAGGCTCCAGGCGGTATATGGTTTGTCTGCCTGATAGAGTTCTTTCTGATAGATTAGGTTGGCGTAGGCAAAGTGTACTTCATCCTTTTTCTCTGCATATTTAAGCGCCGTCTCCATGTCGCGTGTCGCTTTTTCGAAATCGCCGGCAGCCATGCTGATTCCGGCGCGTGTGACATATCCGTCGTGTGCCGTTGGGAATTTTTTGATAAATGACTCTACCAAAGCAACATATGCAGCAGAGTCATATTGCTCGGCTGACATCATCAACGGCAGCAACGCCTGTTCTTTGTCATCGGGCAAGTCGATACGGATTTTTGTGCGCCGCAAGGTTGAGTTATTTGCCGATAGTGCTTCCGGTTTGAAAGATGCTATGTAGAGGGCACTCGTGCCGGAGCTTTTGCCTGCCTCTGAAGAGGGCTGCAGCAGGGCTACGACCTCTCCGTTCGCAGCGACCAACGGACATCCCGTCAGTTCCGGCTCTACCGATGGCGTCAACACATAATATAAATAGGTGTCCATGAATTTTTCCGTCTGCGACACATTCATCTCCGTCGTCGAAGCTTTTTTAGCGGAAGGGGACACTGCCCACAGCTTGCTCTCCTTGTCGGACGGTGTTTTTGCCAATGTCACGGGTGTGAAACGTCCCTCGACGCGAAACTTTACCACGTCGTAGAGTTCGTTGGCACCACAGACGCAATCCACGGGGTAGATTTTTCCGCTGCCATCTGTCACTTCCGCCCGCACAGCACCGATAAAGGGTTTCCACTCACTGAGTGCCAGTCCGTCGGAAGAAATGAAAAAGCCGTGCGAGGTGGCGATTACCGTACCGTCCTCGCTATAAGTTGTCAGCGTGAAGACCGAGCGTCCCACTTTCTGCACAGCTGAAGATTGTGCAGATGCCTGTCCGAGTACTGTCAGCAGGCATACATATATCAATATTATTTTTTTCATGCGATGTTCGTTTTATCTGGTTATCATCCCTCTAAAAATGCAGGACGTTCCATGTCGCCTCCGCCGAACGGGTCGCCTTCGGGGCTGTTCATCTTTGAATCGATATATCCGCCTGCCGGTGGAGCGGCATAGGATGTTGACGTATTCCGATTGTTCTCAAAGCGTGTATATTCTTGCCTGAATGCAAGCAAGACATCACCCGTGGCACCTTTACGATGCTTTGCTATGATGGCAAAAGCCTTTCCACGCAGGTTTCCGTTCTTGTTGTCTTCATATATCTTATAATATTCCGGTCGGTGGACGAAAATCACCATATCGGCATCTTGCTCTATGGCACCCGACTCACGCAAATCGCTCAGCTGCGGACGCTTGCCGTCAACTCCTTCCACCGAATTATCGCGTGTGTCCACACTACGGTTCAGCTGTGAAAGGGCTATAATCGGCACATTCAGTTCCTTGGCAAGTCCTTTGAGTGAACGGCTGATGGTCGAGACCTCTTCCTGACGGCTTCCAAAGCGTATTCCGCTGGCATTCATCAGCTGCAGATAGTCTATCATAATGATTTTTACGCCTTTCTCGCGCACCAGTCGCCGTGCCTTTGTGCGTAACTCGAAAATCGACAGGTTGGACGAATCGTCCACATAAAGAGGTGCTCCATACAACCTGCTGATCATCTTGTCGAAGCGCATCCACTCCTCTTTGTCGAGCTGTCCGCTAAGGATTTTTGTACCTGAGATTTCGCAGACATTCGATATCAAGCGGTTAGCCAGCTGCACGTTGGTCATTTCAAGCGAGAAGAAAGCGATTGGAATCTGGTGGTCAACGGCAATATTCTTCGCGATGGAAAGGGCGAACGATGTCTTTCCCATTGCAGGACGTCCGGCTATGATAATCAAGTCGCTCGGTTGCCATCCTGCCGTAATCTTGTCCAGGTCGTCCATGCCGCTGGGGATTCCCGTCAATCCGTTCTCCTGCCGGCTCGCCGCACTCTGAATCGCCTCGGTAGCCAATTTCAGTACGGGGTCGATATGCATATAGTCGGAGCGCATATTCTTCTGCGACAATTCAAATAATTGTGCCTCTGCCTCCTGCATCAGTTCATCTACGTTCACCGTCTCGTCGAACGCAGACGTACTCAGTTTGCTGGCATACGTTATCAACTGTCGCGCAAGATGCTTTTGCGCAAGAATCTGGGCATGGTATTCTATATGGGCGGAAGATACCACCTGCGAACTCAGCTCGACGATATATCCGGGACCGCCCACATTTTCCAACTCGTTTTCACGTTTCAGCTGTTCGGTCACGGTCATGATATCCACCGGACGCTCTTCGATACTCAGCGCTTGTATGGCATGGTATATCTTCTGGTGGCGCGGCTCATAGAAGGTCTCGGGGTGCAAACGTTCGCTCACCACCGAAAAGGCATCCTCATCAATCATCAAAGCTCCCAGCACCACTCGCTCGATATCCGTCGCCTGCGGTTGCAGATGCCCATACGACATGTCTATCTCCTGCGTCTTACGTGCACGCGGTTTCGTGTTATTTGTTTTCTCTGGCATAAATCAATTCTATTTGTATTTGGGTTTGCAAAAATAAGAAAAAAAGATGAAAGGGACAGTAATATGCCTTTTCTTTTTTCTTATTCTCCACTCCTACTCCCACTCTATCGTCGAAGGTGGTTTGGAGGAGATGTCGTAGCAGACGCGGTTGACACCATGCACCTTGTTGATGATCTCGTTAGACACTTTCGCCATGAAGTCGTAAGGCAGATGCGCCCAGTCGGCTGTCATCGCATCGGTACTGGTCACGGCGCGCAGGGCTACAGGATGCTCATAGGTACGCTCGTCGCCCATCACACCGACGCTGCGGACGGTGGAGAGCAACACGGCTCCTGCCTGCCAAATCTGGTCGTAAAGGGAAACTTCTATCTCGCCATCCTGCATCTGTGCGGGAACACCCGCAGCCAACACTCGGCGCGCAGCCTCTCCCGTGAGTTTCTCTTTATATTCGCGCAAGCCGCGGATGTAGATATCGTCGGCATCTTGCAGGATGCGCACCTTCTCGGGAGTGATGTCGCCAAGTATGCGCACCGCCAGTCCCGGTCCCGGGAACGGATGCCGGGTGATGAGATGTTCGGGCATTCCGAGTTGTCGACCGACGCGGCGCACCTCGTCTTTGAACAGCCACTTCAATGGCTCGCACAACTGCAAGTGCATCTCTTCGGGGAGTCCGCCCACGTTGTGATGGCTCTTGATGACCTTGCCCGTGATGTTGAGCGACTCGATGCAGTCGGGATAGATAGTGCCCTGTGCCAGCCAGCGGGCATCGGTTATCTTCTTCGCCTCCGAATTGAACACCTCAACGAAGTCGCGACCTATGATTTTCCGCTTCTGTTCGGGGTCGGTCACGCCTTTCAAATCAGCGAAAAACTTCTCACTGGCATCTACTCCAATGACGTTCAATCCCAAGCCTTTATAGTCTTCCATCACCTGCGCGAACTCATTCTTGCGCAACATGCCGTGGTCAACGAAAATACAAGTGAGGTTCTTACCAATTGCCTTGTTGAGCAAAACACCGGCAACGCTCGAGTCAACACCGCCGGAAAGACCGAGAATAACACGGTCGCTGCCTATCTGCTCTTTCAACTCTGCCACCGTCGTATCGATGAATGAGGCTGCGCTCCAATCCTGTCGGGAGCCACAGATGTCAACCACAAAGTTCTTCAACAGCAACGAACCCTGAACGGAATGGAACACCTCCGGATGAAACTGAACTGCCCAGACGGAAGCCTCACTCCCGCCCGTTCCAAGTGGAGAGGGAGCCCAATAGGCTGCATACTTCACATCTGCCGTCGAAGCGATACATTTGAAGCCTTCGGGGATGGCGGTGATAGAGTCGCCATGACTCATCCACACCTGTGAGTTTTGCTCGAATCCTTTAAAGAGAGCATTCTGATTATCAACCATTTGCAGATGCGCACGACCATACTCGCGCGTATCGGTCTTCTCCACTCTTCCACCATTTGTGTGGGAGATGAATTGCGCCCCATAGCAGATGCCCAGCACGGGTATTTTTCCTACAAATTGGCTGAGGTCAACCTGAAATGCCTCGGGGTCGTGAACGGAATATGGCGAGCCGCTGAGAATCACTCCGATGACTGATTCATCGCCTACGGGAAACTTATTGTACGGGAGAATTTCACAAAACGTATCCAGTTCACGCACACGCCGACCAATCAGCTGGGTGGTTTGCGAACCGAAGTCGAGAATGATAATTTTCTGAGTCATATCTAATATTTAAATTAACTGAATTATGGCGATATTCTTATCCATGATAATTGTGCTACAAAATTAGCAAAAAAAAATCATCCGTGCAAGAAACGTATCGCAAAAACGCCACATCTACACCACGCAAACATATCATTTGCGTCGCACAAACATGGTATTTACATTTTAAGAAGCATAGTCAGACGTGCTCCTGGATGAACGTTTCAGCAGCGTCGAGTGAGTCGAGTTTGCCTACGTCGAGGATGCGGAGGTCATCTTTGATACAGCCATAGATGCGGGTACGATGGCAAGTCTGCAGATAGAAGTCCATAATGGGGAAACGCTCGGGGAAGCGTTCCATCAAGGGGAACAAGCGGGGCGAGAAGGAATGGATGCCTGAGAAGGCAAAGGCATAGAGAGCCTCCTCCAATCCGCCCTCTGTGGAGGAGGTTTCAAACGGTGGACGCTGTTCGCTGACAATCGCTCTGTAACTGTCATCTATAGTAACCTTGGCATTGCGCAACCATGGGAACGGACTCTTCACCTCCCCCGTCTCTACATTCATCCACCCCATCAGCCGCATGGCATGGTCGAAAAGGAGATAGCGTTTGGTCTTCCGCCGGCTCACGAGCAACACGGCATCTTCGCTGTCGAGGTGCTGCCGGTAGAACCACTCGTAATCGACGTTGTCGAGGATATCAACATTATGGATGAGCAACGGGGTTTCGTCGTCGAACAAGGGAATGGCTTTCTTGATACCTCCGCCTGTTTCCAAGAGCGCCTCACGCTCATCGGAGATACGTATGTCGATGCCGAAATGGTCGTTGGCTGCCAGATAGTCGATGATTTGCTGAGCGAAGTGGTGGACGTTGACGACAATATGCGTATATCCTGCGTCTTTCAGGCGGAGGACGACGTGTCTGAGCAGCGGCTCTCCCCCTACCCTCACCAATGCTTTTGGCATCGTGTCGGTCAGTGGTTTGAGACGTGTCCCCAATCCTGCTGCAAATATCATGGCTTGCTTGCTCATACGCCTTTCGTTCACTTTTTTTGCTTGTTCGCTATGATGATATCATCTTCAATCCGATGATGGAGACGATGAGCATCGTGATGAAAAAGAGTCGCCAAAAGGTTGCCGGCTCATGGAAGATGAAGATTCCGATGAGCACCGTTCCCACGGCTCCGATGCCTGTCCACACAGGATAAGCCGTTCCGAGCGGCAGGGAATGCGTCACTTTTGCCAACAATCCCATGCTGATGAACGTGAAAACGAGGAATCCTCCCATCCATGCCCACCACTCAATGCCAGTAACCGACTTTGCCCGACCAAGGCAATAGGTGAATCCCACCTCGCAAAGTCCTGCAACGACTAACAATATCCAGTTCATAATCATGTACCCCCTTTTTTTCCTTACGCATCCCCTCGCTTGGCGGGGATTGTCCGAACCTCTAAGGGCGGTGCAAAGATACAACTTTTTGCGTGAAAAGTTTTTCTTTTTCATCGCTTTTCTTCTAAAAAAAACGTACCTTTGTCAGACCTATGCTGACAGAAAAGACCATAGAAAAGCTACGAATACTGACAGAATCGGCAAAGTACGACGTTTCGTGCTCGTCGAGCGGAACTGTGCGAGGAGGAAAGAAAGGCATGGTGGGCAATACTGTCGGCGGCGTGGGCATTTGCCACTCGTTTGCCGACGACGGGCGGTGCATCTCATTGCTGAAGGTGATGCTCACGAACCATTGCATGTATGACTGTGCCTATTGCATCAACCGCCGCTCGAACGACATCCGAAGGGCAACTCTCTCCGTCAGCGAACTGGAAGAAATCACGATGGAGTTTTATCGCCGGAACTATATCGAAGGGCTCTTTCTCTCGAGCGGAGTGGTGCGCAACCCCGACTATACGATGGAACGGCTGACTGCCATCGTACGCGACCTGCGGACCATACACCGCTTCAACGGATACATTCACCTGAAAACCATTCCCGGGGCAAGCCGCGAATTGCTGACCGAAGCGGGACGATACGCCGACCGCATGAGCGTGAACATCGAGATAGCAAAGGAAGATTCGCTCAAACAGCTCGCACCGGAGAAAGACCATCAAAGCGTGTTCCGACCGATGCAACTCATACAACAAGGCGTATTGGAGAACAAGGAAGACCGACGACGCTACCGACACACCCCGCGATTCGTGCCGGCAGGACAATCCACACAGATGATTGTCGGCGCCACAAAGGAAACTGACCGCGACATACTCAAGATGTCGTCGGCTCTCTACGGACAACCGTCCATGCGGCGTGTGTATTATTCCGGCTACATCAGCGTGAACACATACGACAAACGGCTGCCTGTGCTGAAACAACCGCCGCTGGTGCGCGAAAACCGACTCTACCAAGCCGACTGGCTGATGCGCTTCTACCACTTCAGAGTGGATGAAATCGTGGACGACAAACACGCACACCTCGACCTTGACATCGATCCGAAACTGGCATGGGCACTACGCCACCCGGAGGTGTTTCCCATAGACATCAACAGCGCCGACTACGAGATGATTCTACGCGTGCCGGGCATAGGGACGAAGTCGGCATGGCTCATCGTCAACTCGCGACGCTTCAACCGCATCACCTCATATCACCTGAAGAAAATGGGTGTAGTCATGAAAAAGGCGAAATACTTCATCACCTGCGGCGAACTGACTGCCACCTACTCGCAACCCATCATCGGCATCAACGAACTGCGCCCCGAACGCCTGCGCCCACTGCTCATCAGCAAGGCTCAACAGAAGAGAGCCGCCGCAGAACGACAACTCACACTCGACTTCTAAACAAAGAAAAAAAATGCTCGTCTATACCTTCGACCGGACATTTGACGGTGTGCTCTCTGCCGTCTTCGATGCCTTCTTCCGGCATCAAGAGCCCGACATGCTGATGGGTGAAGGCGAGCAGCTGCCGCTCTTCTGTGACGAGACTTGGCACGTCACAACCACCGAAGAGAAAGCGTCAAGGGTATGGAAAGGACTCGAAAAGCTGCTCACGAAAGAAGCCATGCGGCTCATTATGGTCAGCTGGCTCTCAGAGGAAAAGGAACTGAGCACGCCGCTCCTACATTATATATATAAGGTGTTCAAAACGGGGAAATCCGTTGAGCGCAACTTCTCCGATGCCGACGTGCTCCACGTGACGAACACGGCACGGCGAGTGATGCACGAACAGCTGAGAATGAAACAATTCATCCGATTCCAAAAAGCAAAAGACGGGACCTACCTCGGTGTTGTCTCGCCCGACAACAACGTGTTGCCACTCATCACCGACCATTTCCGCGACCGCTTCGGCGACCAGGCGTGGCTCATCTATGACGCCAAGCGCAAATACGGCTACTATTACTCACCCTCGGAGACAGGAGACGAGGCGCTGACACGCATCACCTTCGAAGACGAAAACACCCTGCCCTTCTCGCTTGAAAATGGAAAAATGAGCGAGGAAATCCTAAGCGAGAACGACCGCTTGTTCCAAAGCCTCTGGCAGACCTACTTCAAAGCCATCTGCATCAAGGAACGCATGAATCCCCGCAAGCAACTCAGCGACATGCCCCGAAGATATTGGAAGTACATGACCGAGAAACAATCATAAATATTTTTACCATCTGCTTGCTGTTTTTAGGATTTTTTTCTATCTTTGTAACCGACAGATTTACTCAACCATTTCCTTTATAAACAAACTCAGAATGATGATGAAGAAAGTTTTTCTATTGTTGCTCACTTTGCTGCCTTCCATAACTGAGGCGCAAACCCTGAAGCCAGAAGGTGCATCGGCAGAGGAGGTGCTGCCTGAAGGATGGACGAGTAGCCATGCCTACGGCGACCTGAACAAAGACGGCATCAAGGACATGGTGTTGATAGCGCTTCCGCCTCGCCGGAACATGGCTCCCAAGCTTGCCGTCTATTGGGGAAAAGGCGGCGACCGCTATGTCCGTTGGCGCGTGTACGATGCTTTGTCGGCTATCGACAATGATAACGAGATAATAGACTACATGCTTTCCATCACCGCCAAGGGTGTGCTGCGCCTGGACCAAAGCACCTTCTTCAGCAGCGGCAGTTGGAACAACTACAACGACACCTACATGTTCCGATTCCAGCAGGGCGATTTCTTCCTCATCGGCGAGGAGCATGAGACGATGGCGAGAAATACAGGCATTGCCGAGAAGGTGAGCTCCAACTATCTCACCCATAAGCAACAGACGCAGAAGTATAGTGTAGTGAAAGACGTCGAATACACCCTTACCGAGACCTGGAAACAGTTGCCAAAGAAACCGCTCCAGTCGCTCTCAAAGTGGCATAATTAGTTGCGTTCTAACTCCTTGCACTACTTCTTAAAGCTATCAATAAGAAAAGCAGGCAGCCGTTTGGTTGCCTGCTTTCTTTTATTCTTATCCATTTCCTATTTCAACACTTGCGTGATGCCTTGCTCGCGGTGGCACACGCGCACCTCAATGCCATACTTCTCATGAATGTGTTCCGCCAGATGCTGTGCGCAATAGACGGAACGGTGCTGACCACCCGTACAACCGAAGGAGAACATCAGCGAAGTGAAACCGCGCTGCATGTATCGTTCCACATGGTGGTCGGCAAGTTGATAGACGCTCTCGAGGAAGGTGAGAATCTCCCCGTCGTCTTCCAGGAAGCGAATGACGGGCTCGTCGAGTCCTGTAATCTGTTTGTATGGCTCGTAACGACCGGGGTTGTGCGTGGAACGGCAGTCGAACACGTAGCCTCCACCATTGCCGCTCTCATCTTCCGGTATTCCTTTATGGAAAGAAAAGCTGAATATGCGCACGACGAGCGGCCCCTTACCGTCATATTTCGAGAACGTTGCAGGACCGTCTTTCGGATTTGCATCATACACGGTGCTGTCTGTTGTCTTGTAACCATCCGAACGTTGTTTCTCCGTTTCCTGTTTGGGCGCAAATTGCGGAAGCTCTGTCAGCCGTTGCAACAAGTCCATCAAGTATGGGTAAGGGAAAGCCATCGGGGTTGACTCTTCATCGTTTTCGTCTCCCTGAACATTCATTGCAAGCAACTCACGCAGATTTTCTATTGCCGGAGGAATGCTGTCGATGAAATGTTTCTTGCGCTCGAAATATCCGCGGAAGCCGTAAGCACCGAGCACCTGCAGGGTGCGGAACAGGACAAACAGGTTCAGTCGGTGAGTGAAATGGCGTATTGACGGCACTTCGGTGTAGTTTTTCAGCGCCTCGTAATACTCCTTGACCAGTTCTTGACGCAACTTGGGGGAATATCTCGCCGACGCTTGCCATAGGAACGACGCCAAATCGTAATAGACTGGTCCTTTCCTTCCGCCTTGGAAATCGATGAAATGAGGGTTGCCGTCAGCATCGAGCATCACATTGCGCGCCTGGAAATCGCGATAGAGGAAACTGTCCATTTTCTCTTCGGTGAGGTCTTTTGCCAGCAAGCGGAAATTGGCTTCGAGCTTCAACTCATGGAAATCGAGGTCGGTAGCTTTCAGGAAACAATACTTGAAATAGTTCAAGTCGAACATCACCCCGTCCATATCGAACTCCGGCTGCGGATAGCAGTTCTCCCACTCCAATCCTCTCGCGCCGCGTATCTGTATGTTCGGAAGTTCGCGGATGGTGCGTCTCAAGAGTTCTTGTTCTTCCAAGTTGTATCTTCCGCCTGCTTCCCTGCCGCCCTGAATGGCATCAAAGAGCGAACGGCTTCCCAAATCGCTCTGCAGATAGCGCATGCCGTCGTCGCTCACGGCAAGGATTCGGGGAACGGGCAACTGACGATGCGTGAAGTGATTGGCAAGGTACGTGAAGGCGTGGTTCTCGTCACGGCTCGTGCCGATGACGCCCACGACGCTCTCGCCACCTGCATCGCACAGGCGATAATAGGTGCGGTTGCTGCCCGCGCCTGCCAGTTTGTCCACCTTGGCGGGCTGCTGCCCCTTCCATTTTTCATAGAGTGATAATAGCTGCTCCATGTCTCATTCTTTGCTTCTGTTTGCAAAATTACGAAAAAATCCGATTAAGCGAGCAAGAATAGGTTCACTTTTATTCTTCGGTCGGAAGCTATTTATTCGGAATCACGCCCAGGTATATGAACAAAAAAGCCGGGCAACTTCTGCTGCCCAGCCTTCTTTCATATTCAAACAATCATGTTTTTTGATTACATCATACCGCCCATGCCCGGGTTACCCATCGGCATTGCCGGAGTGTCTTCCGGTTTGTCAACAATCAGGCATTCAGTCGTGAGGAACATACCTGCGATTGATGCTGCGTTTTCGAGTGCCACGCGGGCAACCTTTGCCGGGTCGATGACACCTGCCTTGCGCATGTCTTCATAGGCATCGGTGCGGGCATTGTAACCGAAGTCGTCCTTGCCCTCACGCACCTTCTGAACGACAACTGCTCCTTCGCCACCGGCGTTGAGAACAATCTGGCGGAGCGGTTCTTCGATGGCACGCTCAACGATGTTGATACCCGTCTGCTCGTCGGCATTGTCGCCCTTTATTTTTTTCAGGGCATCGAGTGCGCGGATATAGGTGATACCGCCACCGGCAACAACGCCTTCCTCGATGGCTGCACGAGTAGCGCAAAGCGCATCGTCAACGCGGTCTTTCTTCTCCTTCATCTCCACTTCGCTGTTAGCACCTACATAGAGCACAGCCACGCCACCGGCGAGTTTTGCCAGACGTTCCTGGAGTTTCTCCTTGTCGTAAGAGCTGGTCGTGTTGGCAATCTCGTTCTTGATAGCTGCCACGCGGTCGGCAATCGCCTGTTTTGTTCCGGCACCACCGACGATGGTTGTGTTGTCTTTCGAGATTTCCACCTTCTCACACGTTCCGAGCATATCGAGTGTTGCCTGCTCCAGCGACAGACCTTTCTCTTCGCTGATAACCGTTCCGCCTGTCAGCACGGCGATATCTTCGAGCATTGCCTTGCGACGGTCGCCGAAGCCCGGAGCCTTCACGGCACATATCTTCAGGTTCGAGCGCAAGCGGTTCACAACGAGTGTCGTCAGCGCTTCAGAGTCAACGTCTTCAGCAATGACGAGCAACGGGCGTCCGCTCTCGGCTGCAGGTTGCAGGATAGGCAGGAACTCCTTGATGTTAGAAATCTTCTTGTCGTAGATAAGAATGTAAGGATGCTCCATCACGCACATCATCTTGTCGGTATCGGTCACGAAATAGCCCGACAGATAGCCGCGGTCAAACTGCATTCCTTCCACCACGTCGATGTGCGTATCACGGCTCTTGCTCTCTTCGATAGAGATGACACCGTCTTTCGACACCTTGCGCATAGCGTCAGCCAGCAGCTTACCGATTTCGGGGTCGTTGTTTGCGCTGACGGTCGCCACTTGTTCTATCTTGTCGTAGTTGTCGTCCACCTTCTCTGCCTTGCCCTGGATGTATTCCACCACAGCCTTGACAGCCTTGTCGATACCGCGCTTCAGGTCCATCGGGTTGGCACCGGCGGTCACGTTCTTCAAACCTTCCGTCACGATTGCCTGTGCGAGGATGGTGGCTGTCGTCGTTCCGTCACCGGCATCATCGCCCGTCTTTGAAGCCACGCTCTTCACCAGCTGCGCACCGGTATTCTCAAAGTGGTCTTCCAGTTCAATCTCCTTCGCAACGGTCACACCGTCTTTCGTTATCTGCGGAGCACCGAACTTCTTCTCAATCACCACATTGCGCCCCTTCGGACCCAATGTCACTTTTACTGCGTTAGCCAACTGATCGACACCTTTCTTCAAAAGGTCGCGGGCTTCCATCTCAAATTTTATTTCCTTTGCCATAGTTCTTTTTCGTTATTACGTTATTTCGTTATCACGTTATTACGTCATTACGTCATTCCAAAAATCACTTGATAATAGCCAGCACATCGCTCTGGCGCATCATCAGATATTTAACACCCTCAAGCTCGAGCTCCGTACCGGAATACTTTCCGTACAACACCTCGTCGCCTGCCTTGAGAATCATCTCCTCATCTTTCGTGCCGTTGCCCACAGCCACAATCTTTCCGTGTAGAGGTTTCTCCTTTGCGGTATCGGGAATGATGATGCCGCCAACTTTCTCTTCTGCCGCTGCCGGTTCTACAAGCACGCGGTCTCCTAATGGTTGAATGTTCATAATTCTAAGTTTTTTATTGTTTAATAATTAGTAAATTCTATTTTCCTTCATAGCGAAAACCGTGCCAAAACGCCAACTTGTCAGTTCTGACACCTGAAAAAGACCAAATTGTCAGTCCCGTCTGACAAGAAAACACAACACATTATTATATATATAAGGAACGGACAACTGACACACACCACTCAAAAAATAACGATAAAAACACGTTTTTAGAAAAATATTGCTATCTTTGCATTCAAATAAATCAAAAAAATAAATCAAAATGAGACTTGACGGAAGACGCGAAAGCGAAAATTTTGAAGACAGAAGAGGTATGAGTACCGGCATGAAAGCCGGCATCGGAGGTATCGGAGGCATCATCATGGTGGTGCTCTTCTCACTGCTCGGCGGTGGAAACCTGAATCTTGGAGACATCCTGCAACAAGTGGGAACACAGCAAATGGAACAACCCACTGGCGAATACGTATCAACCCCAGAGGAAGAGGCACAAGTGAAGTTCTGCAAACAAGTGCTCGCATCGACCGAAGACGTATGGACAGAAGTGTTCCGGAGAATGGGAAAGACCTACACCCCACCCACCATCGTCTTCTTCACCAACAGCGTGCAGAGCGCATGCGGCGGAGCAACGTCAGCCGTAGGACCATTCTACTGCTCGGGCGACCAGAAACTCTACATCGACCTGTCGTTCTTCAAACAGATGGAAACACAACTCAACTCGGGCGGTGACTTCGCACGGGCATACGTCATCGCACACGAAGTGGGACACCACGTGGAAAACCTGCTCGGCATTCTCGGCAAGTGCCACGCACAAATGCAGCAGTCAAGCAAGACGAAAGCCAACCAGCTGAGCGTACGCCTCGAACTACTTGCCGACTACTACGCCGGCGTATGGGGATACTACGAAGACCAGAACTTCAACTCCATCGACGACAGCGACATACGCGACGCCATCAACTGCGCGCAGCACATCGGCGACAACTATCTGCAAGAGAAGGCACAAGGCTACTCACAACCCGAATCCTTCACCCACGGCACCTCCGCACAACGCATGAAATGGCTCCGATTAGGACTCACAAGCGGACGCATGGGCGCCAACTACTTCCCCACATTCGAGGGCGACTACAGCAGCTTGTAAGAAACAAGACACTTCTTCAAAAGAAGCAAAGATACACATACGAAGACACCTCAGCCCCATACCAGGCTGGGGTGTCTTCTCGTATAGAACCACCGCACGGCAGTTTATCAGCCTTCCGCCCTCTCCCGAACGGTGATTCAATGAATCTATTTCACCGTTATCCAAACGGCTTCTCCCCTGTCCTTCGCTTCAACAATCTTTTCTTTCAGGCGGTGGAGCCAGATGTTGGAGTTGAGTACCATGCCCCGTTTCAGGTTCTGACCCACGAGAATGCAGCCCTCGGTATCTTTGGCGGTGTTGCCCGCATGGATGCGAATGCCCGAGAACATGGGCACTCCGAGCAGTATGGGGAGCCACTTCTTCATCTTCGGCGACCACGAGATCACCACGGCATATCGCCCTTCGGGAATGGCAAACGGCTTGAGCGATGCTGCCTTCGCAGGCGAGCGAAGCACGGCATCTTTCGTGACCGTCGTTTTCAGTTCCAGAGCCGTGGGTTCGAGTGCATCGCAGAAGTAAGCCCCCTCTATGCTCAGTCTGCCTATCGTGTACCCCTTGCGCTTTGCTATACGTGTCAATACTAATTCCATTTCTCAAATTGAAAATTAAAAGTTTGATAATTGAATAACCTTAATGGGACGTTGGGACGTTGGGACGTTGGGACATTTCAACCTTGACCTCCGGTCGAGCTTGCTCACGCTCGGCAGAGTCGATGCAAGCATCACTCTGCTCTTGCTCAATCGCAACCTTGCGCCAGTGGTGGCGGTCGATGGGTTCGATCCATCCGTCGCGCTTCCATCGCATGATGATGTTGCGGAGTCCGCTCTCGGTGCAATCGTGCTTCAGGGCGCGCAGGTCGTCACGCGAGAACGTCGGAGCCAACTGGTCAAACACCGAGTGGTTGGCACCATAGCGCTGGCACTCGTTGCGGGCATCTACATACTCGTTGCGCAATGCCTCGCCGAAGGTCTTGATTTGCTGATAGAGACAATAGTCAGCCATCATCCGGGCGAAGTCCAGGCACGCCTTGCTCTCCTTATCCCTGCCCGAAAGCAGGTGGAAAACGACCCCGCAACGAAAGCCGATGACGGCGGCACGCTTTCTGTAAGTGTCCTTCACGTGGTCGATGTCCTTGGCTGCCTCCACGCGCTTCTCTTCCACCCAGTCCTCGATGGCACGACGGAGCCGCGGCACATCTATCAGCCCCGAAAACGAGCGGAGCCGCGTGACCGCCTGCTGAATGCGCGCTTCATCCTCAGCCGTGCGCCGCCCGAACTTCGGCATCTTCTGGAACGAGGAGTCGGGCATCTCTGCCACGAGGATGCGCGAGGACAGGCCGTTCTCGATATTGTCCTGCTTGAAGCACTTGCGCATGGCTCCGTTGGTGCCCAGCATCGTCCAGTTATATGCCACGTTCACCACGCCCGACTCTGCCTGGTCGGAGTTGTAGTCCTGTCCCCACTCGCCATGGTCGAAGCTCAAACGATAGATGTCATACTTCGACGACCACGAGCCGGCTCCGTTGGTCTTGCGAAGCGTGTCGAGTTCTTCTCCAAAGGAGTAGAGCGTATGCCCGCAGGAGTTCTTGAACCGCTTCAGGAGCGTAGAACACGACACCGTCACGGGCACCACCCTGATCAGCACCTTCGGGTCGTCGGGAGCCTTCTCGTTTGCCTTGCGGCTCTTCTTGCGCTCCTTCCATTCCTCCTCACGCTTGCGTGCCAAGGCATCCTCTTCATCGAACTGACGCTTCCACACATCGACCGCATTCTTACACACACTCTTACCCGAAGCCTGATCGCCACGCACGATGGACATCAGCCCCAAGTGTTGCCGGTTGCCGTCACAATATTCCACCCTCACCCCGTCGGCGTAGGCAGCCGCGATGGGCAGCACCGAGCAGAGCACCGGTATATGCATCGACGGTGGAACACCCACGAGCGATTCCTTCAAGCCCGGCGGCAACGACCTGACGTTCACTTTCACGCCCGTCTCTTCGGCTACTGCTTCGGCGTCCGATTCTTCATTCTTCACTCTTCGCTCTTCACTTTCAACAATCTGCTGCATCACCCGTGACACGCCTTTGGGTTCCTCCTTGCAAGCCGAATCGACGATGCTCTTCAGTTCCTGTTCAGAGAGTCCGAAGCGAGGCATCACCGCCATCAGCACCTCACGTTTGTTGTCGCAGATGGCACGGAGATTCACCGCCAGCTTGTGCAATTTCACGTTGCGCTCACCCTCCTGAGGTTCGCCACCGTTCCTTCGCCACCATTCACTAATAATAGATGTATAAGGAATGCCCTTGAAGCAAAGCTCGTTATTTCCATTCTTGTTCCCTTGTTCATCGGGATTTGCAATCCCGATGCGTTGAGTCGGAGATTTCAAATCCTCTCCAATAGCTGGCTTTCTTTCCTTGAACAATTCCTCCTCATCCAGATAGAGGATGTAATCCCTCGGCACCACGAACGAGCAGCGCGCCAAGTCCTTCACGCAACCATCGTAGTCGGCATCGCCCAACTGACGCGACATCCATCGTTGCGCCTCCTCCAGCGACATGCCCTCGGGCACGACGAAGAACAAACGGAGCCCTTCCGCAGAGGGAGTGACATGAGCCAGCACAATACCCAGTTCGCCTGCCTTATCGCCAATCATCGACTGGTAATATCCGCGCGGATCGGGGACGTGATCCACATCATACATACTCAGCCCACTCGGCACCGCATCCTCGTTAACCCTGCGCCCATTAGGAAATGTGGCATGGGGCGTAAAGATAGCCAGCCGCTTCTTCTGCTCCGCCTTGAAAGTATCAAAGTCCTCACGCGACATCTCGCCGCGCTTCACACGTTCCAGCGCATCCTCAATCTCTGCACACACACGAGCCGTCTGCTCCGCGTCAACCACCTGGTTGAAGAGAGCGGGTGTGCACTCGCGCACCCTGCTCCTTACTGATAAAGCTATTCCGAAACTCATAGTCGTTCTTGATAATTAAGAGTTAGCATATACGAAATCGCTTGCCTCCTGCGATTCCATGTCAATCACCTCACACGGCACCACGTCCGTTTCCCGTCGGTCGATTCTCAGCGTCAGCGACACCCTTTCGTCCGTCACGCTCGCCCGTCCGTGCGCCAACTTGATATAGCGCGTGTCGGGACGCTCGCTGGGTGTGCGCCGATGGGCGTTGAAGTTGCCCTCCGTGGGCGACACCAGTCCTATACTCCCCTGAATGCGGTTGCCACCAGCCAACAGGGTCTTGTAAACACTATCTGCTAATTGAATTTTAATTGTCATAAATCTAAAGTTGATTTGCGAGAAGAAGTTTCAGCAGTCCGATGGCCATCTTCTCGAGAAGACTCCCTCCGCTTCAACTCAGATTAAACATTATTGTTATTTGCCCAGTTTCACGATGTCAGTTGCAAGAATCTCCTGAAACACCTGTCCCTGATATTCGTGCGTAGAGAAACGAAGGGTCGCGATAACCACATCACCCTCGTAGAACCTGCACCCTGCCAGATTGCCCAGCATAGCGCACACATACTCATTCTCAAACTTCGAGCCGCCCAGTTCGCGCAACACGATGTTGCACTTCTGCACACTGCCCGTCTCACTCTTCTGACTCTGTACGCTGAAGGCCTCGCCCTGGCGTACTACTTTTAGAATTTTTGTTTCCATTGTCGTTTTACCTTGCCAACGCCGTTAGTGGTCGATTGACGATGCAAAGGTAGGACAAGGGCATAAAAAAAACCTACTACGTAGTAGGTACGCGTAGTAGGTACGGATATTAACAAATAGCTGAAAATCAACCCAATATATTTTTCAACTTATCTTGAAACGCCAACGACTTCTTCTGTCCATAGGATTTGTTGAAGTACGACCGGAGCGTTTCGGGTTTCTCACCCCACAACGAGCCGAACACTTGCCACACCCCTTTGATGCCCAACCGCTCGCTTATCGCCTTGGCAAGCAAACCGCACTCCGTACCGCTCAATCCCGCCGGCTGCCACTGGTCGGTCAGGATGTTGGCATCAACAAGTCCTGTCATCATCTCCTTAACCCTCTCGGTCATAAGTACCTCGGGCAAGGAACGTTTCTTGCAATTCTCCACTGCCGTTTGTTGCCCCATCCTCACCTCGGCCTTGTCCACCGAGAGATACACATTCTCATTGTCGTGAATGTCGATATACGAGCCCTGCACATTAATAGTATTGCCCATGTTTATAAGTCTTAAAAATTCACCGTTCCGTTATCGTGAACATCATTCCAGTTGCCTTCCACCTTCACGTCGCCGTCGGCCGTCACTGTCAGCGAGGGCGATGAGGGCAACGGTACGATATCAGCCACTAGTTTACAATCCCCTGCCGAGGACTCTCTGGTCAAAGCCTTTTGCAAAATCATTCCAATCACCGAGACTATCTTCACGTCGTTAATCTTCGCAAGCATCTCCTTAAGCTTTCTCACCGAGACCACAAGCCGCCCCTCTTTCATCTCTCCCTTGTCCGCCGGCATCACCCCACCAGCCGCCAGAGCACGCGCCTGCCACAGGTCGCGTTCCTTGGTCAGTTGCGCCACCTGCTCCTCCAGCCGTGCTATGCGCACATCCTTGGCACTCATGCCACACTGAAGGGTCATGAATTCGTCGGGCGAAATGTTCATAATTTCTTCTTACAATACTTGTTTACATACGTATTTCTCAATATCCACAAGAGGCAGCTTGCTCCCCTTCGACTTCACTTCGCCAATAAACACCGATATTTCCTCGGGTGTAAGCATATCCTTGCGCCAAGCATACCACAAGAAGTCGATAGTGGTCAGATACACGATTTGCTTCTCTTCACAATACTCTTTTATGTCACGCACATTGCTGCTGCCTACCACATTGTGAGTGAACAAGCAATAAGCCATACAGGCACTCTCGCCCTTGCCAAAACGGCTTCTCAGACGGGCATACTCACGAAGCATATCACCCTTAGGCGAAAAGGGCAGCAAGGTAATCGTCTTCAAATAAAGCATCAAGTTATCCACCTCTGTCCTGATGTCTGATAACAGTTCCTCACGAACAGCCTCCAGCAACACGTAATCATATTCAGGGAAGATGCGAGGCAAAAGGCTTAGCAATCCTCCCTTGGCGAAGTGTATCACCACATCAGCATCCAATACTATCTGCGTTTTACAAGTTCCCCCCTTCATAGTATTATTTCAGAAGATTCAAGAGTTCAACATAATGACCCTCAGAGATGCGCTCCATGTCGAACAAACGGCGTGCCTTCTCGCCAAAGTCACCAATCACCACACCCTCGTTGCCGCTTTTATACAAAGAGGTGTCACAACCATATTCTGCAGCAATCTGCTGAATACGCTGGTTTTCCTCCAAATGTACCTGCAACTCATCTTCGGTCAGCAGCCGCATGTGACGAAGGCAATAGCAAAGCGACTGGTGGCTCACCCCGAATAATTGTTCCAGGCGCAACATCGTCGCCATCGTCACCCGACGGTTTTTAATTTCCTCGGAGGGAATCTGCGCCAGCACTCCTACGGGTGGCAGAAGTAGCGCAGATGCAAAAGCGTTTGCATTGATTTCCGACGGGTCTTTTTCCATTCCTGGTGTACCGCAAACGTGCGGCTTCGGCTCCTCGTCATAGTAGAGGTGGAACAACTCGTGGCAAATCGTGAAGTGCTGGCGGCCACGTGAATTGTTGGAGTTGATGAGCATGAACTTCATATTCCCGTCGGCCGACCGCATCGAAAGCCCACACGCACGCTCTGAAAGTGGGCGGTACATCACCATAACCCCCAGTTTCCTTAGCAGCGTCTTCGTGTGAATAGGCTCCGTGGGGTTCACCCCCGCATCCGCCCTCGTCTTCAGCGCCAACTGCTCTATGGCTTCCTTCGTCAGTTTCTTCATTCGCCCAGCATTTTAGACATTTTCATATACTCCAGCACCATCTGCTTGAAGCGTGCCACCTGTTGCATGTCCTCTCCTGTCAGGCCGTCGGTACGAAAGGCGCACGCCATCATCTGGTTCTTCACTGCCTCGACATCCTCCTCGAACAGCAGCTCCAATTCGCATCCCAGCATGGCGGCCGACTTTTCGAGCACCTCCAACGGAGCCTCTCGCTCGCCAGCCTCATAGTTGGCATACGCACTACGCCCGATGCCCAGATAACCGGCCATCTGCTCCTGCGTCAGGTCATTGGCCTCACGCAGCACCTTTAAGTTTCTACCAATCACGTTGCTCATAGTTCCTTGTCTTTTGGGAATAATCAAATTCCGTGGCAAAATTAGCAATTATTTTTCAAACTGCCAAAATTTTGCCACGGGAAATGCAATTATATGTTATAAGCTTTCTATATTCAACACATCCTCCAAACTACTGATAAATTCATTTTCATTGGATAGATTATAAAAAGGTACCCCTGTGATAAGATATTTGTCAGTATCTATTGAAAAGGTACGTCTTTCGCTTCTCATCTTTTCCAGATACTCTTCCTTCCACTTATCCTTTCCCTTCAGGTGATTGCCCTTGGGCTCAATAAAGATTTGGAACATCAAATGTTCCTCTTCCCTTTGTCTGGCAAATAGCAAGAAATCTGGTTCAAAAACACGTCCCTTCGCATCTACTATTTTAACCACTTTCTCATTCCTAATGACGTATATATCGTCATATTTCTTCTGAAAACTACTGTACCTACGTGCGAACATCTCAATAAACGCCCGTTCTTCACTCGTGCCATAATTGGCATTGTAGGCATACCAATGTTCTTCACGAAGCATGTCTATTTGGCCTTCCTCACGAGCTTCATCCTTCGGGAATGTGATATCTTTTGTTCCGAACACCTCACGTATGGGTTTATAAAAGAATTCGGAGCCCTCATATTCAACACTATTCGCCTTGATTTCCTTTTCAATCTGGGAAAGCAGCCCTTGAACACCCAGCAAGTAGTCATAATGGTTCATTGCCTCAAGACGTTCTCGTGTTCCTTTGAATGTAATCTCCAGACCTCCCAAATAGGCTTTATCTTCCACAAACTCATTTGAAGATTTTGTAAATAATAACGCAAAAGTATACCAGATAATAATTTAAAAGTATACCACTTTGGTTGAGTTCTGCAAAGGTACAAAAAGTTTGTTATACATTACTTGTTATTGATAATTTTTCTTGTTTCTTTT
>Ga0256406_1001377_pt1 | contig 39708 bp, 39 predicted proteins | sample RumenRJG_03DNA_FD_185986 | JGI IMG/M metagenome (GOLD analysis project Ga0256406, IMG submission 185986) | Bovine rumen microbial communities from Lethbridge, Alberta, Canada - RJG_03 | ecosystem: Host-associated > Mammals > Digestive system > Stomach > Rumen | place: Canada: Alberta | collected... | reverse complement strand
TTGCTCTTTGGTAAGGTGTTTATATTTTTTCATATGCAACACAAAAGTAGTCACTTTGCCTGAGAGTACCAAATTTTTGGTGCTCTTTTTTCTACTCAATGTTGCACTTGTAACTGGAATTTAGGCTGAAGGGCCGCCGGATGCAAGGGTGTGGAGAGGGGGATGATAGGGGGATGGTAGGGATCAACTCTTACTATGGTCTTACTGCGGCAAGGATGCGGGCGTGGCGTGGCCAGCGAGCTGTAGACCAGCCAGATGGGTGTGAAAAAAACGGGCAGCGTCAGGGCTCGTAGAAGTGCATCTCGATGAGGTAGCGGTGGACGGGTTCGGAGAGGAGGTGGCTTTGTATGAGAGGGAACGGTGTGGGGGTGGCGTTGCGATGGGGTGTTTTTTTTAGGGATGATAAGGAAAAAAAATCTGTAAATTCAAAAAAAAGTGTATATTTGCAGACGGGAACCGTAGAAAAAAAAAAGCAATTATGAAAAGTAAATTATTGACAATCATTTTGTTTTCTGTTTTCCTGGCTGGGACGGCGCAGGGGCAGGTTTGGAAATATGCCCTAGAGGCGGTGGATTATTCGCTGGTGCGCACCGTCGACTCGGCCACGACGCTGATGTATGTGCAGAAGTCGGCCACCGAGGCGTGGTTTGTGCTGCGCGAGGATGCGTTGAATTCCACTTTGGCGGTTCCTCTTCCTGTCGGGTGTCAGGTCAGAGACATGCGTGTGGACAATGGCATGGCATATTTTTGCGGCACGTTCTTGGGGTATGAGGGTGTCTTTGGAAGGTTTAAGATCGTGTCCGTGTTCCACGCGGGAGCGGGGATAGAATTTCACCACTGCTACAGGGGTTTATATGATTACGTGTATGCGACCGACTTCAAGCGGCTGAAGCTGTATGAGGATGGAGGGGTTGTGTGTTTGGCGATGGTGGGGGAGACGCTGTTCGGATATACAAACGGGACCCCCAGCACCACCATTGCTTCGGCAACCCCCACAGGCGGTGGGGGATGGACGGTGGAATACTATGTCAACAAGGGCAACCCCATCCGTTTCACCGACGTGGCGGTGATGGACGACTGCATCGTGGGCGTGGGGTGCGACACTGTTGGCGTGGGGTGCTACCTCAAACCCTTCTGGCGCACGTCCGCATTCGTTCAGTATCCGACCACACCCACGGTGATGTACAGGCTCAACGCCACGGCACCCGTCGGCGACGTGCTGGCGGCGCGGCTGGACACCGATATGCTGGGACTGGTGCAATACGACAATATGGCCTCGGGTGTCACCGTCGACTTGCACAGGGTGCTTTTCTTTACGCCCGGCGTGCCCGACGCGGTGGTGAAATCTCAAGTGTTCGACTGCGGAATCTCGCCGGTCGGAGCAGCCTGGGCGTTGCGCGAATTCGCCGTAGGCAACCAATTGGAGGCTTTCGTTCTTGCCCATGCCCCATGCCCCGTTACGGGGGTGGCAGGCTTGCACGACTGGGTTATGAGATTCGACACCCCTCCCGTGGCGACCCCGGTTCCGCTCCACATGTTGCGCCCGGTCTCCGGAAGTCTGTTCCATTCCCTCGACCTCGACCACTCGCTGACACTTCCCCGGCTGTCGGGTATGGAGCCTTCGCTGATAGAGACGGGTGCTTTGGGATATGAAGGCACACCCTGCCGTGAACACCATGTCATGGCGGCTGCCCCTGCCGGGCCGATGCTCTCCGCAGTAACCGTCGACGACGGGACAGCGGCGGCTACCATTTCTTCTTTTCTGTATGCGGTCCCTGTGGAGGCAATACAGCGGAAACTACAGTGCCTGGATGAATAAACCAATCAAATAAGATACATTATGAAACAGACGAGGAAAAACATCATTCTGCTGGTGCTGCTCGGATTCGCGGCATCGGGCGGGGGAGTGCGGGCGCAGTACTACGATTACTACTACCACCGTGTGGGCGACACTGTCGAGTGGAAAGCCCCCAATGGCTACTACTCGTGGTGGGAGCTGGAATATTTCTACGAGAATAATCTGATTCTTAATGGTCATACACTTGGTCTGGGCCATTATTGTGTCGATTCTGCGATTGTGGTCCAGCGCTACTATACTCCCACTCCGCTGAAGATTATAGGGCTGGCCGGCGCATTCTACTACGGCACAACCATTCAGAACCATGGATTGCAGAACTACCTGATGCTGTACGATGCCGAGCCCGACAGCTTCCCCCTGCTGGCCCAGGTGCCCTGGAACGAAAACGACCCTTGCCGCTATCTGTCGTTCTACGGTCACAGACAACGCTCGACGTCGCAGCCCCCACCCAGCGACTCCTGCTGTACATACAACCCCCGACATGTCGTGTTGCCGATCCACGAGTATTACTTTGATTCGGCAATCTATGTGACGGATTCGTTCTATGTCGGCGGAACGGTGTACAACAAAATAATTTCCGACCGATTAATCAGTCCCCGCTATCCTGCTTTTGGGAATGCCGGCACGCATATACCCTGCGACGAGCGTCAGGCCGGATTGGAATGTACCCCGATAGGGATAGTCCTGAAGGAGAAGGTGCATAAGTGGGAACTTGCATCCAACTGCGAAAGATTTGGGACACTGCCCGGATGGAACGAATGGGGGTGGCTGTATGGGGATCTTCAGACATCATATTCTAACCGCTTTTGTGCACTCGCCATTGCCCCTGCCATCTATCCCATCGTGGAGGTGGACACGACGGTGCCGCCCGCGGGTTTGTGCCTGCCGGTGGCCAATGTGCAGGTGCCGCTGGTGGACTCGGGCTGTGCCACCGTCACATGGGACCACTTTCCCAACTATACCCAGCTCGAGCTGCAGTACGGCCCCGCCAATGCACCCGCCAGCAGCTGGACCGCCGTCGATGTCACGGGGCAGACGCTGCACCGCCTCTGCGGGCTCGACCTCCCGGTCTACGGTGTGCGCCTCAAGGCTACGTGCGGCAAGCAGGAGATGGGGTGGAGCGAGGTGGTTAGCTTTAACAACAGCTACCGGCCTGACGACACCACCGCCGTCATAGAGCCCAGCGGCACTGCACTGTCGAATCTCACCTACCTCACGCCCAATCCCGCCGGCAAGGCGGTCAGGATCACCTCGTCGTTCAACCTCAGCCGCATCGAGCTCTATAATGCTGCAGGGCTGCTTGTCTACAGCGAGCGCGCCGCCGGCCACGAGGTTGTGGTGAACCTCGACACTTATCCCGCAGGCAATTACATCGTGGCTATAAAAACGCACAACGGGACCACGCACAAGAAGCTGGTGGTCAGATGATTTGAAGGCGGGCGGCGTCAGGGCTCGTAGAAGTGCATCTCGGTGAGGTAGCGGTGGACGGGCTCGGAGAGGAGGTAGCGCACGTCGCGGCCGGCGGCGATCTGCTGGCGGATGTAGGTGGAGGAGATGTCCATCATGGGCACGTCGACCATGGTAACCGAGGGGTGCGAGGCGAGTGGGCAGTCGAGGCTGCCGGGTCGGGGGTAGACGAAGATGCGGTGGTGGGCTAGGATGTGCTCGTAGTTGCGCCAGCGGTGCAGCGAAGCGAGGTTGTCGCTGCCCATGATGAGGCAGAATTCACGTCCGGGGTGTTTCTCCTGCAGGGCGGCGAGGGTGACGACGGTGTAGGAAGGGATGGGGAGGTGCATCTCGATGTCGCAGGCACGGAGGCGGTAGTTGTCGTCGATGGCGCGGCGCACCATCTGCATGCGGTGGTGGTCGGCCAGGAGGGTGGCGCGTTCCTTGAGGGGGTTCTGGGGCGAGACGACGAGCCAGACTTCGTCCACCTCCTCGTGCTGCACCATGGTGTTGGCAATGATGAGGTGCCCCACGTGGATGGGGTTGAACGAGCCGAAGAAGAGGGCGGTTCGTTTCATCAATAATACTTATACGCCGTTTCGATCTTGATGTGGCGCAGGCGCTGGCCTTTGAAGGTGTAGATTTGGGCCACTTCGCCGGCGGCGGAGACCACCTTGAGGACGGAGACGTCGGAGGTGTAGGACTTGGGGTATTTCTTGAAGAAGACCTTGAAGACGTCGTCCTTGGAGGAGCCGGCGTGCAGGCCGTTGGCGAGGATGATTTCGGGGTCGCTCACGTGTCCGGCGAGGACTTCCACCTTGCGGGTCCAGATGGAATAGAAGAGGTCGAGATAGCTGCCGTCGAGGCGTGTCATGCGGTTGACGGAGACCTCCATCGAGTCGAAGTACTTGCGGTAGTCGCTCTCGCGGTACCAATGCAGCTGGTTGTCGGTGATATAGTCTTCCATCGAGGTCCATACGCCGAAGGGGTAGATGACCTGGTTGGCCATGGTGTAGACGGTCATGGTGTCGGTGTAGACTTTGATGTCCTTGATTTGGAATTCGGGGCGGCTGAAGGCCATCATGCGCATGGCTTTGGCGCGCGAGGCCACCTGTTGGGAGAAAGCTGCCGTGCTGCAGGCCAGCAGGGCTATCAGGAGGAGGGTTCTCTTCATTGCGGTTTTATTGTTTTAGTCCGCATAACGTATCTTTACTTGCTTTATTGTGTGGCGATGTGAAAAAAAATGTGTATCTTTGCCGATTATGAATTATGCCACGATTATAGCCAACCGCTTGGAACTCAACCAGCGGCAGGTCGAGAAGACCATCGAACTCTTGGAACAGGGGGCCACGGTGCCCTTCATAGCGCGCTACCGCAAGGAGGCCACCGGCAGCCTCAACGAGGTGCAGATCGCCGCCATACGCGACCTGCTGCTGAAGCTCAAGGAGCTCGACAGACGCCGCGAGGCCATACTGCAAAGCATTGAGGAACAGGGGAAGCTGACGCCAGAGCTGCGCCGGAGCCTCGAGGCCGCTGAAACGATGACCGACCTCGAGGACCTCTACCTGCCCTACCGCCCCAAGCGCCGCACCCGCGCCACGATAGCCATCGAGAAAGGGCTCGAGCCGCTGGCGGACGCCATTATGAGGGGACGGTGGACGGCGGACGGTGGCCAGCAGTGGACGGAGGAGGACCTGCAGGGCGCGCGCGACATCATTGCCGAGCGCGTGAGCGACGACGCGCAGAGCCGCAACCGCGTGCGCAACGTGTTCCGCCGCAGGGCCATGCTCTCGTCGGCGCTGGCGCGCGGCGTGGCCGGGGACGACGAGCGCGTGGGACGGTTCGAGTCGTGGACCGATTGGAAGGAGCCTATCCACCGCGCGCCGTCGCACCGCATCCTGGCCCTGCTGCGCGGCGAGGAGGCCGGCGTGTTGAAGGTGCACGTGCGTCCCGACGACGACCGCGAGAGCGTTGAGGCACTTGTGGGGACGCGGCGCGGCGCGTCCGCTGACGGATGGCGGACTGGGAGCGCAGAGTCGCAGCAGCAGATGGAATTGGCCATCAAGGACTCCTACAAGCGCTTGATCGAGCCGTCGATCGAGACCGAATTCCGCAACCAGCTGAAGGAGAAGGCCGACCGCGAGGCCATACGCGTCTTCGCCGAGAACCTGCGCCAGTTGCTGCTGGCCGCCCCGCTGGGGCAGAAGCGCACGCTGGCCATCGACCCCGGCTTCCGCACGGGCTGCAAGGTGGTGTGCCTCGACGCGCAGGGCCAACTGCTTCACAACGAGACCATCTACCCCTTCACCTCGGTGCGCGAGGAGAAGGCTGCCGTGAGCAAGCTGGAGTCGCTGGTAGAGGCGTTCCAGATCGAGGCCATCGCCATCGGCAACGGCACGGCGGGGCGCGAGACCGAGGAGGTGGTGCAGCGCTGCCACTTCAACCGCAAGGTGGTGGCCGTCAGCGTGAGCGAGGCCGGCGCCAGCGTATACAGCGCCAGCGACGTGGCGCGGCGCGAGTTCCCGGACTACGACGTCACGGTGCGCGGGGCCGTCAGCATCGGCCGCCGCCTGATGGACCCGCTGTCGGAACTGGTGAAAATCGACCCCAAGAGTATCGGAGTGGGTCAGTATCAGCACGATGTGGACCAAAAGATGCTCTCGGCGAGCCTTGCCGACGTGGTGGAGAGCTGCGTCAACAGCGTCGGCGTGGAGCTCAACACCGCCAGCCGCGAGCTGCTGAGCTACGTCAGCGGCATCGGGCCCGCGCTGGCCGACAAGATTGTGGACCACCGCAACCGCAACGGCGCTTTCGCCGACCGCCAGCAGCTGAAGAAAGTCAAAGGGCTGGGCGACAAGGCCTTCGAGCAGTGCGCCGGCTTCCTACGCGTGCGCGAGAGCGCGAATCCTTTAGACAGGAGCGCGGTGCATCCCGAGCGCTATGCGCTGGTGGAGCGGATGGCGAAGAGTGTAGGGGCCGACGTGGAGACGCTCTGCAAGGACGCGGAGTGCCGCAGCCGCATCAGGCTGGAGGACTTCATCACCGAGGAGTGCGGCCTGCCCACCCTGCAGGACATCATGAAGGAGCTGGAGAAGCCGGGGCTGGACCCGCGGGCGAAGTTCGAGGTGTTCGAGTTCGACAAGAACGTCACACGGATAGAGGATGTGAAGGAGGGCATGGTGCTGCCGGGCATAGTCACCAACATCACCGCCTTCGGTGCCTTCGTGGACATCGGGGTGCACCAGGACGGCCTCATCCACGTCAGCCAGATGGCGAACCGCCGCGTGAGCGACCCGGCCGAGGTGGTGCACCTGCACCAGCACCTGAAGGTGAAAGTCCTCGAGGTGGACCTCCGCCGGAGACGCATCAGCCTGACCTTGAAAGGGGTCGAATAGAGTGCAAATTTTTTTGCAAAAAAACCGAAAAACGGGCTCAAATGGCCCGTTTTTTGTTGCCTGATTGCCAGTGGTTTGGAGGCATCCTCTTCTTCCTTTCTTCTTCCCCTGTAGGGGGATGGGTGGGGAAGGGGTGGAGGACATGAGAAAGCCACGAATTGCGGGTGTGGGAATTCGTGGCTTTTTTGAGAAAAGGCTATAGGACGACTACTTCACCGTCACCTTGGTGTCTTTGGCGGAGGCTAGGGTGTTTTGGTCGTTCATGTACTCGGGGCTGTATTTGCCGCGAGGGATGTCTGCAAAGATATATTTATTGCATTTTTTAATGTTGCGACGCGCTTTGTGGGCTTTGTCTTTTATGGTGGTTGTGGAATGATTTTGTCCGTCGATAGTCACGGAAATGTCATATTTCTGTGCGGAGACAAAGCAGACGGCCGCTTCGTCGGCCATGCCGCTGCTTACGGAATTCAGAATTAGATGTGTTTACATTTTAATTCCTGTTTTTAGTCATGCTGCAAAAATACGAACAAATTTTGAAACGGAAAAATATTTTTTCCACACGTAGAAAATAGATTCGGGTTAATGCGATGGAAGAAAGTGAGTTTGGTATGAAAACCGGCAGTTTTGTTCCGACAACTTACTTGCACTCTTCTTGGACCATTGCAGCGATGGTGTCGAGCATGGCTTTGGAGGGTGCAAGTTTTTGCTCAAGTTCTTCTTGGGTTACTTTGTAGGTACAGTTGTATTCGCCTTCTTCTCGTATGGATTCCATTTGGCTGTACAGGGTGCCATATTCTTTGGGTAGTTTTCCGGTGCGAATGTAGTAGTTGCCAAACAGGATGTGTGAGCCTTTGTGGCTGTTGACGGGATGGCGGTCGTGGATGAGTAGGGCACTAACTATATGGAATAGTGCGTAATAAAGCCTTCCGGCTGCACCGCTCCATGAGTTTTTTTCCATTAGCCAAATGGTTTCGTTGTAGGCCACATAGGCTTTTTCCACTTCAAGACCTACTACAATGCTGCGTTCTTCGTCTGAAAGGCTCATCGGATTACAATTTTGTCTTGTTCCACATTTTTATAGAATGGCGAGAATGACCATGATTCCCAGTCTTTTCTGGTGTAGATGTGAGGGTTGATCTCGGTCCAGATTTCCCAGCCAAATGCTCTCAAGGGATATCCATACCGGTCGTGGTCGTCGGAGGTGATGCGTTCTTTGTCGAGGAGGATGAGCAGGTCGTAGTCGCTGTCGGGGTGGGAATCGCCGCGGGCACGTGAACCGTACAGCCACAGCGAGGCTCCTTTGGGGAGCACTTGCTCGGCAGTGGCTTTGAGGTGTTGTATGACCTGTTCTTGTTCCATCGTTTCAATCTGCAAAAATACGAATTATTTTTTAACTGGCATAATAAAAATTCAGTCGGCGAGGAGGAGGAAGGGGATGCGGGCTTGGAGGCCTTCGGTCTCGGTGACGTAGAGGAGGTCTTGCTCGAGGCGCGAGAGGGGGGCGAGGTGCTTCTTGGTGGTGCGCCAGCGGAGGGCGAGACGGCCTTTGGCTAGGAGGTCGAGGTCGTCGTCGACCTGCTCGCCGAGCAGCTCGGAAATCTGTGTCCAGGTGTCTTTCTCCTTGGGGAATTCTTTGATGCCGTAGTTCTGGATGCCGGCGCGTTCGGCGGCGATGGCGAGCGCGAGGTCGAGTCCGCCGAGGGTGTCGACGAGTCCGATTTGCTTGGCGTCGGCGCCGGTCCATACGCGTCCGCGGGCTATCTGATGCACAGCGTCGTAGGTCATGCCGCGCCCTTCGGCCACGCGGCCGACGAAGACTTTGTAGAAGTCTTCCACGTTGCGCTCCATCATGGTCATGGCGGCGGGGGAGAGGGGGCGGAAGATGCCCAGCGCGTTGGCGTTGCGGTTGGTGGAGACGGTGTCGACGTTGAGGCCCAGTTTTTGGCGCATGAGGCGTCCGACGTTGGGGAGGGTGCCGAAGACGCCGATGGAGCCGGTGATGGTGGTGGGTTGTGCGACGATGACGTCGGCCAGGCAGCTCATTTCGTAGCCTGCCGAGGCGGCGAGGTCGCCCATGGAGACGATGACGGGTTTCTTCTCGCGTGCCTGGCGCACGGCGTGGGTCATGCTCTCGCTGGCCGTGGCCTGACCGCCGGGCGAGTTGACGCGCAGGACGATGGCTTTCACGCTCTTGTCTTCCGCGGCCTGGCGGAGGGCGCGGACGATGTCGTCGCCGTAGACGGCGGTGTTTATGCCGCGGCTGGTGCCGTCGACGACGTTGCCTTCGGCGTAGATGAGGGCGATGGCTTGATTGCCTGACTGCTTGATTGTTTGGTTGCCTGATTGCTTGATTGAGTGGTTGGCGGCGTATTTGTCGAGGGGCAGGAGGTGTTTGCCGGCGTACTGGTTTTTGAGCACGCCGCGGACGTCCTCTTCGAAGCAGAGGGCGTCGACGAGGCCGCTGCGCTTGGCGTCGTCAGCGAGGTAGCCGCTGAGGTTGTCGGCGATGGTGTTGAGGCGTTCGCTGTCGAGGTTGCGGTTGTAGGCGATGGCCTCAATGGCGGTGCGCCAGATGCTGGAGATATAGGCGCGTATCTGCTCGCGGTTGGCGGCGGACATGTGGGTGAGGGTGTAGACTTCGCCGGCGCTTTTGTAGGAGCAGCTTTCGGGGCGGATGAGCTGCATGTCGACGCCGAGTTTGTCGAGCAGTTCTTTGTAGTACATCACTTCGGCGCCCATGCCGCGGAAGTCGACCATGCCGGCGGGATGGAGGCAGAGGCGGTCGGCGAGCGAGGCAACGTAGTAGCCGCCCTGGGAGTAGCCGGTGGCGTAGGCGACGACGGGTTTGCCGCTGTCGCGGAAGGCTTGCAGCGCGTCGCGCAGCTCGGTGAGCGAGCCCCACGAGAGGGCGCTCATGCCGGGGTCTTTGAGGTAGATGCCGCTGATGCGGTCGTCGGAGGCGGCGGCGCGGATGGCGCGCGTGGCGTCGACGAGGCCTGTGCTCTTCCCTTCGCCCAGGCTCATCATCAGGCCCGAGGGGGTGCGTTCGCCGTTGATGCGGCCGAGGTCGACGGCGAGGAATGTGTTTTTGCGCACCGGGGTGACCTCGGTGGTGCTCATGCTGCCGAGCGAGGCCACCATGGCAATCATAATGATGAACATCAGCAGTCCGCTGACGATGGAGACGATGACCACGCCCAAGGCCGAGGCCAGCATGGTCATGCCGAAGGAAAGAGGTTTTTTCATTTTAATGTGGAATGAGGAATGTGGAGTTAGGAATTAGGAATTGTCGGCCGCATGTGGCTGCAGCGGAAAAATTCCTAATTCCTAATCTCTAATTCCTAATTAAGTTTAGAGTTTGTTGTTAGAGCCCAGGACGTTGACAATCTTGTGGATGTAGAGTTTCTTCATGCTCTCGCGTGCGGGCTTGAGGTACTGGCGGGGGTCGAAGTGGTCGGGGTGCTCGGCGAGGTGCTTGCGGATGGCGGCGGTCATGGCGAGGCGGCTGTCGGAGTCGATGTTGATTTTGCAGACGGCGCTTGCCGCGGCCTTGCGGAGCTGCTCCTCGGGGATGCCGACGGCGGCTTTGAGGGCGCCACCGTTGGCGTTGATGGTGTCCACCTCGTCCTGGGGGACGGAGCTGGAGCCGTGGAGGACGATGGGGAAGCCGGGGAGCTGCTTTTCGACGGCCTCGAGCACGTCGAAGGCCAGGGGCGGGGGCACGAGGTGGCCGGTCTGCGGGTCGACGGTGCACTGCTCGGGGGTGAACTTGTAGGCGCCGTGGGAGGTGCCGATGGAGATGGCGAGGCTGTCGCAGCCGGTGCGGGTGGCGAAGTCGACCACCTCCTCGGGTTTGGTGTAGTGGCTTTCGGCGTGGGACACTTCGTCCTCGACACCGGCCAGCACGCCGAGTTCGCACTCGACGGTGACGTCGTGGGCGTGGGCGTATTCCACCACCTGGCGCGAGATGCGTATGTTCTCTTCGTAGGGCAGGGCGCTGCCGTCGTACATCACGCTGGAGAAGCCGCTGTCGATGCAGCTCTTGCAGGTCTCGAAGCTGTCGCCGTGGTCGAGGTGGAGGACGATTTGGGGGTTGGGGCAGCCGAGTTCTTTGGCGTACTCGACGGCGCCTTCGGCCATGTAGCGCAGGAGGGTGGCGTTGGCGTAGTCGCGCGCGCCTTTGCTGACCTGCAGGATGACGGGGCTTTTGGTCTCGACGGCGGCCTGGATGATGGCCTGCATCTGCTCCATGTTGTTGAAGTTGAAGGCGGGGATGGCGTAGCCGCCATCGACTGCTTTGCGGAACATCTCGCGGGTGTTCACAAGTCCTATTTGTTTGTAGTCTACCATGATGTTATTGTTTGATATGTTAAAAAGCTTGATTGTTTGAGTTTGCAAAAGTACGAACAAAAAACGATATGGCCAAATTTATTTGCGGAAGATGCCGAAGACGGCGGCGCCGCTGCCGGTCATGGAGGCGTAGAGGGCGCCGTGCTGGTACATCTCCTCCTTCAGCTTGGCGATGGCGGGGTGGGAGGGGAAGATGGAGGCCTCGAAGTCGTTGACGATGAGGTGGCGCCATTCAGCGATGGGGCGGCGGATGGCTTGGCGGAGGTCGGGGCGAGGCTGGCCGAAGCGCGACCGGTCGATCCCGGCATAGGCCTCGCGGGTCGAGACGTGTTCGTCCGCCGGAATTTCGACGGCGATGCGGTAGGCGCTGAGGTCGAGCTCGATGGGCGACAGCCGGTCGCCTATGCCGGTGGCGTAGGCGGGCTGGTTGTGGATGAAGAAGGGGCAGTCGGCGCCGAGGCGTGCGGCCCGGAGTGCCAGGGCGGTGCTGTCCAGCCCGAGCGCGAACATCTCGTTGAGCATCTTGAGTGTGAAGGCGGCGTCGCTGCTGCCGCCACCGAGGCCGGCACCGAAGGGGATGCCTTTTTTGAGGCGGATCTGCACGGGGGGGATGCCCAGCTCGTCGTGGAGCAGGCGCCAGGCGCGGAGGCAGAGGTTGTCGTCGGGGGCGTTGTCGAGGGCGATGCCGTCCTGGTGCATGGCCAGCGGCCCCTCGACGATTTCCAGCTCGTCGCGGAGGTCGTGGACGGGGAGGAAGATGGTCTCGAGGTCGTGGTAGCCGTCGGGGCGGCGGCCCACCACATGCAGGCCGAGGTTAATCTTGCAGTAGGGGCGTGCTTTCTGGTGGAGTGGTTTTCTCATAGGCGCGTATGATGTCGGTGACAAGGCGGTGGCGGATGACGTCGCTGCGGTCGAGCTCGATGATGTCGATGCCTTTGATGTCGCGCAGGAGCTGCGTGGCCTGGAGGAGGCCGCTTTGCTGGTGGCGCGGGAGGTCGACCTGGGTGAGGTCGCCGGTGATGACGAACTTGGCATTGCGGCCCATGCGGGTGAGGAACATCTTGAGCTGGGCGGAGGTGGCGTTCTGCGCCTCGTCGAGGATGACGAAGGCGTTGTCGAGCGTGCGGCCGCGCATGAAGGCCAGGGGGGCGATTTCGATGGTGTTGTCCTCCCAGTAGGAGAGGAGTTTCTGCTGGGGGATCATGTCGCGCAGGGCGTCGTAGAGGGGTTGGAGGTAGGGGTCGAGCTTGTCGCGCAGGTCGCCCGGGAGGAAGCCGAGGTTCTCGCCGGCCTCGACGGCGGGGCGGGTGAGGATGATGCGGCGTATCTCTTTGTTTTTCAGGGCGCGGACGGCCATGGCGACGGCGGTGTAGGTCTTGCCCGTGCCGGCGGGGCCGATGGCGAAGACCATGTCGTTCTCGTAGACCGAGCGCACGAGGCGCTGCTGGTTGGGGGTGCGGGCTTTGATGAGGAGCCCGTTGCGGCCGTGGACGAGGATTTCGTCGCTGACCTCGGCCTCGGGGCTGGCGCCGCCGCTTTCCATGATGCCCATGACGGCGTTCTCGGTCAGGCGGCCGAACTTTTCGTAGTAGGTCATCATGGCCTGCAGCTTGCCCTCGAACCACTGTATGTCCTCCTCGGCGCCGATGGCTTTGAGCATTTCGCCGCGGGCGATGAGTTTGAGTTTGGGGAAGAGCAGGCGCACGAAGTCGAGCATGCGGTCGTTGGTGCCCCAAAAGCGCGCGTAATCAAGCTCTTCCAGCGAGAATATCTTTTCGGTCGGTGTGTCAATCATGGTGCAAAGGTAGCAATTTTTCGGCGAGTGGACAAAAAAATGTGTCAACAGGCTGATACTAGGGGTTCTGTAGGGGGTCTCCAGGGATCAACTCTTACTCCCCTCTCTCTTCGAAAAAGGGCGGGCGAGGGGCGCGAGGGGATGCCGGAAGGAAAAATATTTTGCGGTGTGGCGGAAAAGTAGTATTTTTGCAAAAATTTTTAACACGACAGGATATGAACAACCACATAGTCATCATGGCGGGCGGCATCGGGAGCCGCTTCTGGCCGCTGAGCACGCCTGAATACCCGAAGCAATTCATTGACATACTGGGCTGTGGACGCACGCTGATCCAGCTCACGGTGGACCGTTTCGAGGGGCTCTGCCCGAAGGAGAACTTCTGGGTGGTGACCAATGCGGCCTACGTGGACATCGTGCGGGAGCAGCTGCCCGCCGTGCCGGCAAGCCACATCCTGGCCGAACCGGCGGCGCGCAACACGGCGCCCTGCATCGCCTGGGCCTGCTGGCGCATACGGCAGGAGGACCCCGAGGCCAACGTGGTGGTGACGCCGGCCGACGCGGTGGTGATGAACCCCGTGGAGTTCCGCCGCGTGATTGCCAACGCGCTGGCTTTCACCGCCGAGAGCGACGCCATCGTCACCATCGGCATCCGTCCCTCGAGGCCGGAGACGGGGTATGGGTATGTGGAAACCAGTCTCACCCCCTCCCCCCTTCGGGGTACTCCCCCTTGCCAAGGGGGAGAGTCTGCCGGGGCTGGTTGCTCCCCTTGCCAAGGGGAGCTGTCCGCAGGACTGAGGGGTGAATGTGATGAAATCCGTCCCGTGGCTTCGTTCAAGGAGAAACCTTCGCGCGAGGTGGCGGAGCAGTATGTGGCGGCGGGGAACTACCTGTGGAACGCCGGCATCTTCGTGTGGAACGTCAGGACCATCACCGCGGCGCTGCAGACCTACAAGCCCAACATAGCCGCCGACATGGAGCGCATGCGCACCGAGGCCGACGTGCAGGCGGTGTTCCCGCAGGTGGAGAAGATTTCGATCGACTACGCCGTGATGGAGCCCGCCGCGGCCGACGGCAAGGTGTACACCCACCCGGCCGACTTCGGCTGGAGCGACCTCGGCAACTGGGCGTCGCTGCACGACAAGCTGACGAAGGACCCCGCCGGCAACGGCGCCGTGGGCAACGTGCGCCTCTACGAGTGCCGCGACTGCGTGGTGCACGCCGAGGAGGCCGAGCGGGTGGTGCTGCAGGGCCTCGAGGGCTACATCGTCTCGTCCAAGGGCGGTCGCATACTGGTGTGCCGCCGCTCGGAGGAGCAGCGCATCAAGGACTTTTCGCAGGAATAAGTTAAAGGTTATAGGTTAAAGGTTATAGGTTATTGATGCTTGCGCAGCGTTTGGGCGGGGCACCCCTCTATAACCTATAACCTTTAACCTTTTTTTACCTTTTTTAACCTTTTGTCGCAGGTGCAGTGGGCGCAGCGGCCGGTCTTGGGGTCGGCGTTGGCGCAGGGGCGCTTGTATTCTTTCTCTTTGCCGAGGAGCATCTTGAGCCCGAGGACGAGCATGAGCAGTGCGACGGCGGCGATGGCTATGCCTAATGCTATGAGTATGGTCTTGTCTATCATATAGTTGTTTTTATGCGGTGAGCATTGCCTCCACCTCGTCGCGGTGCTCATAGAGTGTGCATCCGCCCGTGTGTTCCCATCCGAGTGCGCGGGCGCTGCGTATGCGTTGGAAGAGAGGCGATTGCAGGGCTTTGAGCAGTCCCAGCGAGGCCACGTTGCTGTCGCTGAAAGGCGAGAAGGGGCAGGGCTCGGCGGCCCCGTCGGGGCCGATGTGGAAGAAGCCGCGCCCGGCGGCCAGGCAGCCGTCCAGCGCCTTTTCGTCGCCGGGGAACGAGAGGAAAATCATGTCGCCGAACTCCTCGCGCCGTGCCTCTACAAGTTGCTCCATCTCAGCCACATGCTCGTCGCCGAAGGCCAGGTGGGCGGTGCTTTCGTCGAAGGGCACATACTCCACGTAGAACACCAGCCGGCAGCCCATCGCGCGCAGTTGCCGCAGGTAGTCGGGCGAGGTGACGGCGCGGTAGTTCTCGGTGGTGACGGTGATGCTGGTGCCGAAGAAGAGTTTCTCTTTCTCAAGCATTTGCATCGACAGCAGGGCGCGCTCGTACACCCCCTTGCCGCGGCGCTGGTCGGTGGCGCCGGCATCGCCTTCGAGGCTGATGACGGGCACGAGGTTGAGGTGCTCGCGGAAGAAGGCGACGTATTGCGCGCCAATCATCGTGCCGTTGGTGAAGATGGGGAAGATGATGTCCTTCACGGCGGCGGCCTGCTCCAGTATGTCGCGGCGCGTCAGCGGCTCGCCGCCGGCCAGGAGGCAGAAGTTGACGCCCAGCGAGGCCGCTTCGTCGAAGACGGCGCGCCACTGGTCGGGGCTGAGGGTGGTTTTCTGTGGCGCGTCGGGGTCGGCGGCGATACCGTTTTTGCGGGCGTAGCAGCCTTTGCACTGCAGGTTGCAGGCGGTGGCGATGCTGGCGATGAGGAACGGCGGAACTTCCACTCCGGCAGACTCTTGCGTTGCTTTGCGCCGGCGTTCCGACGTGCTGAAAGTGCGTTGCATACGGGCCACGAAGCGAGCCTCGCGCGGGTTGGAAAGCACGTTGAGGTAGGCACTTTTCATGATGCCGCGGATGCTTTCGGCCATGTAGGCGCTGAGGTCGGTCATTGTTTCAGGGTGTTGATAAGGTTGTCGAGGGTGTTGAGGAACGGCATAAGCTGCTCGGGCTCAATGGGGTTGCATTTCCACGAGCCCACCATGCACGCCGGCACTTCCTTGGCCTGCTCCTCGAGGGCGAGTCCTTTCTTGCTGAGGCTGACCAGCGTCTGCCGCCCGTCGGCGATGCCGCGGGTGCGCACCACAAGCCCTTGGCGCTCCATGCGTTGCAGCAACGGGGTGAGGGTGTTGGTGTCGAGCATCAGGCGCCGGCAGAGGTCGCCCACCAACTGGTTGTCGCGTTCCCAAAGTGCCATCAGCACAATGTATTGCGGATAAGTCAAGCCTAGCGGCTCGAGCAGCGGGCGGTAGGCCTGTGTTACGAGCCGCGAGGCTGTGTAGAGCCTGAAACACAGCTGGTTTTCAAGCTTCAGTTGGTCGTACATTTCTCTTGTGGGAGTAAGGAGGTAAGGAGTAAGGAGGTAAGAGTATTTTTTTAGTTGAGGAGGGCTTCGATGTCTTTCTCGAAGTCGGCGGGGTCGGCGGTGGGGGCGAAGCGTTTCACCACGTGGCCGTCGCGCCCGATGAGGAATTTGGTGAAGTTCCACAGGATGTCGCTCTCCTTCTCCACACTGGTGCTGAGGGTCTTCAGCATGGTGTGTGTGGCCTTGGCTTTCAGGCCGTTGTACTCCTCGGTGGGGGCTTCGGCCTTGAGGAACTCAAAGATGGGGTGCGCATCCTTGCCGTTGACGTCTATCTTCTTCATAATCTGGAAGGTGACGCCGTAGTTGACACGGCAGAACTCCTCGATTTCGCTGTCGCTGCCGGGGTCCTGCTCCTTGAACTGGTTGCAGGGGAAGCCGATGATGACCAGTCCGCGGTCGCGGAATTTCTCGTTCAGCGCCTCCAGGCCGTCGAACTGGGGCGTGAAGCCGCACTTCGAGGCGGTGTTGACGATGAGCATCACCTTGCCTTCGAACTCCTTGAAGTCGATCTCCTTGCCGTTGCTGGCAATGGCTTTGTAGTCGTAGATAGTGGCCATAGTGCGCTTACATCATCGCGGTTAGGAAATTCTCGTAGCCCAGCTTGTCGATGTAGTTCAAGTACTGGGCCTCCCAGGCCATGTGTTCCTTCTCGCCATCGATCCATTTGTAGATGAGTTTCTGCGTGGGGTAGTCGTCTTTGAAGGCTTCGGCCATGACGCTCATCATCTGCACGGCTTCGGGGTTGTAGTCGCTCTCGATCTGCTGCTTCGGGTCCTCGTAGAAGGGGAACTCGATGGTCTTCATGGCCTCCTGCAGCATCTCAGGCTTGCAGCCGAGCTCCACCAGGCGGTTGAGCACCTCTTCGGCCTCTTCCCACTCTTCCTCGGCCTCTTTTTTCCACTTGTCGGCCAGCTTGTTCCAGCCGTTGCGACGGCAGTAGGCCGAGAAGGCGAAATGCTGTTTGCTGTTTCCGAACCAGCCTGCGCCGTACTGCGCAAACATCATCAAAGCTTCATCTTTAGTCATAATTTTTTGTTTTTTAATGGTTGTTATTTATGTTTTATTTCGTTTCCGATGCGGTTAAAATGCAATTTTTTAGTGGTTTATGTCCTGTGTCCCGTTTATGTCGCTCACGATGCAAAAGTACAACCTTTTCCGATACTGGCAAAATAAATTTTTGATTTTAAACATATTTAACATTTGGTCGTGTGCGATTTAATTGGCCGTTTTTCAATTTTCAATTTTCAACTTTCAATTTAATTCGTATTTTTGCAATATGAAAATTGTGAGCATCGACAGCCTGGAGCATCCGTCGCTGGCGCCCTATGCGCGGCTGACCGAGGCGCAGCTGCGCAACCGCCTCCACCCCGGCGAGGGGCTCTTCATCTGCGAGAGCGCCAAGGTGATCCGCGTCGCCCTGGCCGCCGGCATGCAGCCGGTGTCGTTCCTGGCCGAGCGTAAATATATAGATACGCAGGTGCGCGCGTTGGCCGAGCCGTTCCCCGACCTGCCGGTCTACACCGCCGAGCGCCCCGTGCTGGCCGCGCTGACGGGCTACGAGCTCTCGCGCGGCGTCCTCTGCGCCATGCGCCGCCCGCCGGAGCGCGGGGTGGGGGAGGTCTGCCGCGGCGCCCGTCGCGTGGCGGTGCTCGACTCGGTGGTCAACTCCGAGAACACCGGCGCCATCTTCCGCGCCGCCGCCGCCCTCGGCATCGACGCCCTCCTGCTCACCCGCACCTGCTGCGACCCCCTCAACCGCCGCGCCTGCCGCGTCAGCATGGGCACCGTCTTCCAGCTCCCCTGGACCTGGCTCGACCACTACGACCAGCTCGCCGACCTCGGCTTCAGCACCGTCGCCCTCGCCCTCACCGACCGCTCCGTCCCCATCGACCACCCCTCGCTCCGCGCCTCCGACCGCCTGGCCATCATCATGGGCACCGAGGGCGACGGCCTCCCCGACACCCTCCTCCGCCGCTGCGACCACGTCGCACGCATCCCCATGCATCGCCACGTCGACTCCCTCAACGTCGCCGCCGCCGCCGCCGTCGCCTTCTACGTGCTGACGCAGTGAAAAAATATTTCTCCGTGACAACCTGATGAATTTAGTACGCGCTACATTTTTTTTCCTCCGTTTGCCGAAAATTTTGTACTTTTGCAGCCAAATATTTCTTCTGAATTCACATAATAATAAATAAATCAACACAATAATGAAAACCACACCCTATACCGACCTCCATATCGCCCTCGGAGCGAAGATGGCAGAGTTCGCGGGCTACAACATGCCCATCCAGTACACCGGCCTCGTCGAGGAGCACAACAACGTCCGCAACAACGTCGGCGTCTTCGACGTCAGCCACATGGGCGAGTTCCGCGCCAAAGGCCCCATCGCCAAGCACTTCATGCAGTACGTCACCACCAACAACATCGAAGACCTCTTCGATGGCAAGGTGCAGTACACCTGCCTGCCCAACGGCCAGGGCGGTGTGGTCGACGACATGCTCGTCTATCGCGTCGCCGACGACGAATACTTCATGGTCCCCAACGCTGCCAACATCGACAAGGACTGGGCTTGGATGAGTCAGATTGCCGACAAGATGGGCATGGAGCTCGGCCGCGACTTCGTGAATGAGAGCGAGCAGTGGGCTCAGCTCGCCGTCCAGGGTCCCAACGCCCTGAAGGCCATGCAGAAGCTGACCGATGAGAACATCGTCGACATGGAGTACTACACCTTCAAGATCCTCACCTTCGCCGGCGTCCCCAACATCATCCTCTCCACCACCGGCTACACCGGTGCCGGCGGCTGCGAAATCTACATCCCCCGCGAGAAAGCCATCGACGTCTGGAACGCCGTCTTCGAGGCTGGCAAGGAGTTCGGCATCATGCCCGCCGGTCTGGGCTGCCGCGACACCCTGCGCCTGGAGAAGGGCTTCGCCCTCTACGGCCACGAGATGGACGACACCGTCAGTCCCCTCGAAGCCCCCCTGGCCTTCATCGTCAAGCTCAAAGCCGAGAACAACAACTTCATCAACAAGGAGCTCCTCCTGGCCCAGAAGGCCGCCGGCTTCAAGCGCAAAGTGGCCGGATTCGAGATGGTCGACCGCGGCATCGCCCGCAATGGCTACGAGGTCTGCGACGCCCAGGGCAACTGCATCGGCGAAGTCCGCAGCGGCTCCCCCAGCCCCAGCACCGGCAAGAACATCGGCACCGCCCTCATCAAGGCCGAATACGCCAAGACCGGCACCGAGATCTACATCAAAGTCCGCGAAAAACTCCTCAAAGCCATCACCGTCAAGATGCCTTTCTACGAAGGATAATCCCCACGTGTGGCAAAAAGTGAAGGCTTGCATCCGCCGGTGCAAGCCTTTCTTTTGTCATTATACAATATTCATTCCGTTATTGCGTTACTTTAGCAAAACAAAGAATATGTCAGAAAAAGAACTCAATGCCTATCGCCTCACCTCGATGGAGGAACCCACCGACGAGATGCTTTCCGCTATCATGAAAGAGGCTGCCGCCGAGGCCACAGCATCTACAAACAAAGCGCTGGCTGACTACTTTGCGGAAATCAGTGCCATGATGCAACGCAAGATGGCTGCACTATGATCGAAAACGTCCATCGCCCTGTCCTGATAATCATTGCAGGACCCAATGGTTCGGGCAAAACCACCATCACGTCCCGAATACTGCACCACGAGTGGCTTGAGAACTCGGTTTATATCAACCCAGACCAAGTGGCGCAGGATCGTTTTGGCGACTGGAACTCGGCCGAGGCGGTGAAGCAAGCTGCAGAATATTGCGCCGACTGGCGTGAGCGCTGCCTAAACGGCAGGCAGAGCATGATATTCGCGAAACCGTCTTTCCGATGGAACCGTCATCAAACGTTACACCGACAACATCCCCATTTGGGCGCAGGGGCTGATGTCGTAAAATGCCGTCACCGTCAAGATGCCCTTCTACGAGGGATAAACGCTAACTGACGCAATAACAACAATGGGCGTGCACTGGCATTGGTGCAAGCCTTTTTCTGTTTTTGAAATCATGCTGTTTCGGTGTCAAAATAATCTCCATGTAGATACTCGCAGAATACTGTATTTAGTCAATATTGGCAATAATAAATCCAAATACAGCAATAATGACGGCTCCAATTATAAACATCACAGTGTTTAATTCGGGTCGGATGTCTGATATGGCAAAAGTTATACACAATAACACACCTCCCAAAACAAGTAAGGTTATTATTAGACACCCAGTTTTATTTTCGCCCATAGTAGCATACAATTAATTGCTCTTTCGCACCCCTTCGAGCAGTTAATACAGAAACGAAAGCGTGGTGCAGTATACCACTTCTTCAAGTGAGGGTCCTGAGAAAATACCTTGTAACAAAGAAATAGACAACAGCCCACGCTATACGCGAAAAGCCATTATATTCTCTCTTGTGTTACATTGAAAATTTCTCAGGTTTTCACTTACAAGACGAAGATATAACGCTTCGTTGATTTCCTTATGAAATCGGCTGCAAAAATACACACTTTTTTCCACACGGCAAAAAATATTTTCCCCATATCATAAAAAGTGCGTATCTTTGCAGCCGGAAATTCAATAGTATCATTGTCATGACAGCAGTGGATATCAGAGCAGCAATCAACAACGACCTGAACACGTTCTCAATGGATATGTTGCAGGTTGTGGCCGATTATGTGAGGTCGATGCGCAAAAAAAACGAAGGTGCAGGTATGCCTATAACACCATTGGTGGCAAGTATGTTTACCGGACACTCTGTCAACATCACGGATGAACAGTTGGATGCAGCACGGGCAGAATATCTTCAGGAGAAATATCTATGAGAAAGGTATTCGTCGACACCAATGTTCTGCTCGACTTGTTGTTAGAGCGTGATACCTGGGCGCAGGACGCTGCCCTGCTATTCAGTATGGCTGACCGCAAAGAGATTGAACTGCTTTGTTGCTCACTTTCATTCTCTACATCCGTCTATCTGATGCAGCGATTCAAATACACACGCAGGGAGATTGTCAAGAAACTCTCCATTGTTAAATCCATCTGCACCATCACCACAGTCAATGATGCCGTGATTGACCGCATGCTTCAAAGCGATTTCGCCGACTTGGAAGATGCCATCCAGTACTACTCTGCGCTTGCATTTGGAGCAGAGACCATTGTCACACGCAATCCAAAAGACTTTGCGACATCCACAATTCCCATACTTACACCGAAAGATTTCGTACAACAATAAAAACATAAAAACAAAAAAACATTATGAGCATAATCAAACCTTTCAAAGGATTCCGCCCCCCGGTGGACATCGTCGAGAAACTGGCTTCGCGTCCTTACGACGTGCTGAACTCCGAAGAGGCCCGCGTGGAATGCGAGGGCAACCCCTACAGCCTGCTGCACGTCACCAAGGCTGAAATCGACCTCCCCAAAGGCACCGACGAGCATTCGCCCGAAGTCTACCTCCAGGTGGTCAAGAACTACAACATGTTCAAGGACCTCGGCTGGCTGGTCAAGGACGAAGAGGAGAAACTCTACATCTACGCCCAGAGCATGAACCCCAAGGATGCCAACGCCAAGTGGCAGTACGGCATCGTGGCCTGCGCCTACAGCGAGGACTACGTCAACAAGGTCATCAAGAAACACGAGCTCACCCGCAAGGACAAGGAAGAGGACCGCATGAAGCACGTCCGCATCACCAACGCCAACGTCGAGCCCGTCTTCTTCGCCTATCCCGCCGTGAAGCGCATCGACGAAATCGTGGCCTCCGTCACCGCCAACAAGCCCATCTATGACTTCGTCGCCAAAGAGGACGGCTTCGGCCACCGCTTCTGGGTCATCGACGACAAGGCCATGATTGCCGAGCTCGTCGAGCTCTTCGACAAGCAGGTGCCCGCCATGTACATCGCCGACGGCCACCACCGCTCCGCCGCCGCCGCCCTCGTCGGCCAGGAGAAGAAGGAGCAGAACCCCCGCCACACCGGCCGCGAGGAGTACAACTACTTCATGACCGTCATCTTCCCCGACAACCAGCTCAACGTCATCGACTACAATCGCGTCGTCAAGGACCTCAACGGCCTCAGCGGCAAGGAGTTCTTCGCCAAGCTGCAGGAGAACTTCGACATCGAGTGCATGTGCGACTGCACCAAGAACGGCGGCAAGTGCGAGTGCGAACTGCCCTGCCACTGCGAATGCAGCCAGGAGTACAAGCCCGCCCGCCTGCACAACTTCTCGATGTACTTCGAGGGCGTCTGGTACAGCCTCACCGCCAAGCCCGGCACCTATAACGACAACGACCCCATCGGCGTGCTAGACGTCACCATCCTCTCCAACCTCGTGCTGGACAAGGTGCTCGGCATCAAGGACCTCCGCACCGACAAGCGCATCGACTTCGTCGGCGGCATCCGCGGCCTCGGCGAGCTCAAACGCCGCGTCGACAGCGGCGAGATGAAGGTCGCCTTCGCCCTCTATCCCGTCTCCATGAAGCAGATTATCGACATTGCCGACACCGGCAACATCATGCCCCCGAAGACCACCTGGTTCGAGCCCAAGCTGCGCTCCGGCCTCGTGATCCACGAGCTCTGCTAGCCGATTTTTCACCACGCGAGGCTTCTGCTCCCCATGCAGGAGCCTCGCTTTTCCAAAACGACTTGTCTAATATGAAGAACATCAGAACATCCGCCTTCGCCGCCCTCTTCCTGCTGGCGGCCACCGCTGCCCTCGGGCAGGAATACACCCTCATCCAAAGCGACAAAGTCGGCAACAAGCGCGGCTACATGGTCGGCGACAACATCGTCGAAAAGGGCGACCTCGACGACCAGTTCTACACCGTCGAGCTCCGCCTGCCGATAGCCTACTCCGGCATCCCCAAGCCCAAAGGGCTCCTCGTGCGCGAGGTGAACCGCGACTACAAGGAGAAGCGCAGCCTCGAGCTGGACGACACCAAGGGCGCCAACATCCTCTATGTCAAGCGCGACGGCCGACGCCTCCACATCGTTTTCGACCTCTCCGCCAAGCGCCGCTTCACCGTCCGCCACGCCACCGTCGACCTCGACAACTTCGCCCTCGTCGTCGACTCCGCCCTCGTCGACATCGAGGTGAGCAAAAAGGCCGAATACTACCTCTGGGAAAGCCCCTCGGCCGACAAGGCATTCTACGGCCTGGTCTACGCCGTGGTCGACGAGAAGGCCGGCTTCTTCGAGCAGCGGGCCCTCCTCTTCGGCCCCGACATGCGCCGCCGCTGGGCCAAGGACATCGCCGCCGGAAGCATCTCCACCATCCTCACCTCCGACCGCGGCACCATCGCCCTCGCAGGCATCCAGCCGAACGAGAAAGGCAGCGTCGGCACCGTGCTGGAATTCAACGCCGTCGACAGCGCCGGCGCAAAGCAGGGCTTCGTCCGCAGCGACAAGTCGCTCGCCGACCTCACCCTCCTCTCCTTCCGCGACGGCATGCTCCTGGCCACCGCACTCGAAACCGAGCGCGGCATCGGCTGGGCCGGCAACTTCCGCGCCGGCAGCGTCATCACCTCCGGCACCACCTACACCGGTTGCGCCGCCTTCTGCTACAGCTTCGACCGCCAGCGCCTGCTCGGGAGCGACAGCTACACCTTCACCCGCGACGACGCGCGCCGCTTCTATGGCGCCTCCGTGGTGGCCGACCTCACCAACCCCTCCATCAACTTCCTCACCGTCAAGGACTACGCTGCCACCCCGCAGGGCGGTGCCGTCCTCTACCAGCGCCTCTGGAGCGAGAAAATCACCCGGACCGGCCCCGGCACCAGTCCCGCCATCGAGGAGACCTCCTATTTCAAAGGGATGCTCCTCGTGCACGTAGGCCCCCAAGGCTCCATCGACTGGACCCGCGGCATCCCCCACGACAACATCGGCAGCGGCTACCCCCTCCAGCACCGCGAGACCGACCTCGTCGTCCAGGACAGCACCCTCTACATCCTCACCAACGAGTCCAAACACGAAAAAGAGACCTACGACCCCACCTCCGCGGCCAACAAAGCCGTCCTGGGCGCGTTCAGCGCCCTCTCGGTCTACTCCTTCGCCCCCGACGGCACCGTCGGCAAGAAGATGCTCGTGCGCGACAAGGCCACCTTCCTCCTCACCCCCCTCCAGCGCCAGTCCGACGGCTCCTACCTCTTCCTCTCCCGCGGCAACTGGTCCATGGGCAGCAGCATCACCGAGCTGCGCATCCGCTAGTTCACCCCACCAGCTTCGCCAGCTGCTTCTCGGTGGCGTGGGGGAGCAGGGCGTGCAGGTGGTCGTGGAGCCGCTGGCGGCTCTCGTCCGGCGTGCGGTCGCATCGGCAGGCCTCGTGGCCGAAGCGTTGCTCCGGCGTCGTCAGCAGCGCCCAGCCCCAGCCGTAGCGGTTGCCGTGGCGGTCGGTGGGGTAGACGAAGTCCTCGGTCACCACGCGGCAGGCGGCCTGCAGACGCGTGACGTAGGCGTCGAAGCGCCCGCGCATCTTCGGTCCGTCGAAGCCGCAGGCGGCGCGCAAGTCCCTGCTAATCATGCTCCCGTTGGTCTGCAGCACCTCCAGGATGATGCCCTCCACGCTCTCCTGGTCCGGCAGCGGATGGCGGCTGCGGCGCCACGAGCAGAGGTCGGCCCACCACTCCATGCTCACGAAGCCCGCCTTGCCGTCGAAGAACTTGCCGTAGGCGAAGCGCCCCTCGGTCACCGCAGGCCCCTTCCAGTCCCACAGCGGCCAGTCCCAGCCACCGTCCTCGCGCAGGCGGTAGCGGCAGTCCGGCGCCACCAGCTCATCGGCCGAAAAGCCCGGCACCGCCCCCGCCAGCAGCGGCAGCAAGCCCACCTGCTCCACCGCCTCCATCAGCTCCGGGCAGTTGTGTATCGCTATCTTCTGGATTATGCTGTTTGTCGACTCCTGTTTCATATTGTACAATTATTTGTTTATCAGGTAATTCTGTTGCTTTTGGCTCGCCCTGGCGGTCGGTTCCGTCGCCTGCCGGCGGTGCCTGGCTGACGTAGAGCGTCCTCGACGCCCGCCCCGCGCGGTCTTCCACGAAGCCGTAGATGTGCAGCTCGGTGCCGCGCCACTGGCTCGGCAGCGCCACCTCGACGCGCCCGCTTCGCCGCTCCACGGCCCGCGTGCGGATACCCATCCGGTGGTCAACGCAGTATACGAACAGCACCACCCGGTCGTCGCCGTCGGCGCGCTGGCGCAGCGGGTTCTTCTCGAACGCCACCCGCAGCACCATCTGTCCGTCGATTTCCGCCGGCGCGAAAGCCACCGGCGCCACCGGCCCGTGGCTCACCTCCAACCGGCTGTAGTCCAGCCCCTCCGCACCGAGCAGGCGGTGGTTGCGCCGCACAAACATGTTGCACTCCGTCATCCCGTGCTCGTAGGCCAGCTGGTGCAGCCCCGTGTTCACAGCCGCGCGGAAGCGACCCGCCAGCTGCACCATCTCGCGGAAGCGCATCCGGTGTGCCTGCTGCGCCGCCGTGCGCGGATTGTGCACCTTGGCCGGCAGCGCACGCATGCACCATTTGCCCCGCCAGTGGTAGCCCACCGCCGGCCCCAGCTTCCCGACGAAGCCGCCCATATACCCTTGTTCGATCTTTGCCATAACTGCGTTGTTTTATATGTCTCCACCCATAACGCATTTGTTCCCCTTTTATTGTCCACTGCACGAATTTTTTTTCAAGGAGCGCATCAAGACAACAGAAAGAGCATAGTAAGACCAGAACACATAAAATGCTGAAAAAGAGCGCGGTCAAAACCGCACTCTCAACTTTCAATTTTCAATTTTCAATTCTCAATTCTCAATTCTCAATTCTCAATTACCCTCGCCCCACTTGCCGCCGCAGAGGGCCTCGCTGACGTTGATGATGTGGTCGGCCAGCTTCTCGTACTGGGCGTAGAGCGTGCTGTAGGCGTTGCCGATGGCATAGCCGTAGCGCTGCGTGCGGAGCGCCTCGAGGTGCTCGCTGCGCAGGCGGTCGCGGCAGGCGTTGACGCGCTCCTCGGCCTCCGTGGCCGCCGTCAGGTCGGCGTGGTTGTAGTCGTGCAGGTTGTTCTCCATCACCTCCAGAGCACCCTCCACCAGGGCGCTCATCTCGGCCAGGTTGTTGTTCAGGTGGTCGCTGAAGTGCACCGCGTCGGCGCGCTTGTTCTTCCGCGTGAGGGCGATCTGCAGTATGCAGTCGCCGATGCTCTCGAGGTTGTCCACCACGCGCAGCATGGCGCTGACGCGCTCCGTGGTGTGGCCGCTGAGGTTGCCGCCGGCCACCGCCGTCAGGTAGCCCGTCAGCTCCATCTCCATCCGGTCGGTCAGCTGCTCGCCTTGCTCGATCTGCTGCATCGTCGTGTCGAACTCCTTCTCGTCGCGCAGCCCCGGCAGCTTGGCGTACATCTCGGCCACCCGCTGCCCGAAGAGCTCGATCTCCTTCTTCGCGCTCTGCAGGTTGAGCTCGGCGGTGCCGATGGGGCCGCGGCTGATGTAGGTCAGGCTATACTCCTTCTCGCCCTCCGCCGCAGGCTCCTCCTTCACCAGGTGGTCCACAATCCACAGGATCTGCGGTATGAACCACACCTGCAGCAGCGTGTTGCACACGTTGAACATCGTGTGGAACAGCGACACCGCCATCGGCGCGTTGGCGGGGAAGACGCCCTGTATCAGCCGGGTGATGGGATAGAACAGCAGGAGCGACACCGTCACGCCCACCACGTTGAACACCAGGTGCGCGCGCGCCGCCTTCTTGGCCGACGCGTTGGCCACCATGGCCGCCATGTTGGCCGTGATGGTGGTGCCTATGTTTTCACCCATCACCAGCGCTATGGCCATGTCGATCTCGATCAGCCCCTGGTGGCACATCAGCAGCGTGATGGCCATCATGGCCGACGACGACTGCATGACGCACGTCAGCGCCGTGCCGATGGCCACGAACAGCAGCACCGACCCCATGCCCCATCCGCTCAGCGAGGCTATCCACTCCAGCAGCTGCGGATACTGCCCCAGGTCCGGCATCGCGCCCTTCAGCAGGTCCATGCCCACCAGCAGCAGCGCCAGACCCATCACCGGCTGCCCCACAGCCTGCAGCCGCTCCTTCTTCGAAAAAGTGAACGGCAGGCTCAGCGCCGCCAGCAGCAGTGCCAGGCTGAACTGCCCACCGCCCTCGCCCAGCCCGAGCAGCGAGATGATCCAGGCCGTCATCGTTGTGCCGATGTTGGCCCCCATGATCACCGCCACCGCTCCGCTGAGCGACAGCATGCCGGCGTTCACAAAGCTCACCACCATCACCGTCGTGGCCGACGACGACTGGATGGTCGCCGTCACTCCCGCGCCGGTCAGTATGCCGCTCAGACGGTTCCCCGTCAGCTTCCCCAGCAGCGCTCGCATCCGCTGCCCAGCCACCTTCTGCAGCCCCTCGCTCATCAGCTTCATCGCGAAGAGAAACACCGCCAGACCTCCGGCAAAATTCAAAATAATCAATAGAATGTCAGTCATTTTCATGGTATGTGTGTATTAAAGTTTCCGACTGCAAAATTACGAACCTTTCCCAAGCCGTCAGGTTAAGTTTCCGTTACTTTTTTATTACATAATTGTTACATCCCAAAATTTTAGCCCCTGCATACTAAACCGCACCCCTCCGCGTTATCACGGTGCACTGATAAATATATGAAACAATTATGTTCCTTCTAGACGACAAGACCCCCGCCCTGCTGGCCACCGCCGCCGCCGCGGGCGACAAGCCCGCTGTGCCCGTGCCCGAGACCTTCCAGGCCACCGACAGCATCCACCGCGTCCTCAGTGACAGCCTCAAAAACATGTCTGCCTCCGACCTCAAGGCCGTGGTCACCGGCGAGAACACCTTCGTCCGCGACGCCCTCCACGAACTCATGGAGCTCACCGTCGCCTTCCTCCCCAAACTCCTCATCGCCATCCTCATCCTCTGGGGCGGCATGAAGCTGGCCAAGATGCTCAAGCGCCTTATTGTCCGGGCCCTCGAGAAGCGCGACGCCGAGCCCTCGCTCCGCACCTTCCTCGGCTCGCTGGTCGACGTCCTCCTCAAGGCGATGATTATCATCATGGCCATGGATGTCATCGGCATCAAAGCCACCTCCTTCATCGCCCTCCTCGGCGCCATGGGCCTGGCCATCGGCATGGCCATGCAGGGCACCCTCCAGAACTTCGCCGGCGGCGTCATCATCCTGCTCATGAAGCCCTTCAAGGTTGACGACTACATCGAGTGCGGCCAATACAAAGGCTACATCAAGGAAATCCGCATCTTCCACACCATCATGCGCCCCTTCAACGGACGCATCGTCATCATCCCCAACAGCGAGCTGGCCACCAAGAGCCTCATCAACCACACCAAGGAGCCCTTCATCCGCCTCGATGTCGTCGCCTCCGTGGCCTATGGTACCGACCTCGCCAAGGCCAAAGCCGTCCTTTGGGACGTCATCAAGGCCGAGCCCCTCATCGACTGGTCCTACAAGGAGCCCGTCATTGCCGTCAGCGAACTGAACAACTCGTCGGTCGACATCACCCTATGGCTCTGGACCACCGTCGAAAACTATTGGACCGTGTGGATGCACATCCGCGAGGACATCTACATCGCCTTCAACAATGCCGGCGTCGAAATCCCCTTCCCGCAGGTCACCATCCACAACCGCACGGACGGCGCGCCGGTCCACATGGAGCCGCGCGAGGCGGTGGGAGCTGCGGAAAAGACCGAAAACGAGCAACTTGGAACAGGAGACTGACTTATGAAACGCCTGCTTTTAGCCCTCCTGCTGCTGCCTCTGGCAGTGTGCGCCCAACAGCCACTGAGCACCGAAGCCACCGCCAGCCTCCTCACCTGCGGCCCAGGCAACGACTTCTACACCACCTTCGGCCACACCGCCGTCCGCATCTCCGACCCCGAGCTCGGCATCGACTACGTCTACAACTACGGCACCTTCGACTTCGACACCCCCAACTTCTACTGGAAATTCATGCGCGGCCAGCTCGACTACAAGCTCTCCCGCACCACCTTCGACCGCTTCATGGCCGAATACAGCATCGAGGGCCGCTCCGTGGTCGAGCAGCCACTCTGCTTCGAAGCGCAGCAGCTCGACAACCTCTTCATCCTCCTCGAAACCAACCTCCTCCCCGAATACCGCTACTACCGCTACGACTTCTTCCGCGACAACTGCGCCACCCGCGTGCGCGACGTCCTCTACTCCGCCTGGGGCCAGGACACCCTCCTGCAGCGCGCTCTCCCCGAGCGCAGCTACCGCCGCCTGGTATCCGACAACCTCCGCGGCAACCTTGAATGGTGGCGCCTCGGCATCGACATCCTCTTCGGCCTGCCGGCCGACCACCGCTGCTCGGCTCCCGAGCGCATGTTCCTCCCCATGGAGATGATGGCCGAGTACGCCCAGACCGCCACCTCCGGCATTTGGGTGTGCCCCGGCATGGTCGACGCGCCGGTGCAACTGCTGGAAGAGACGCGCACTCCCCCCTCGCGCAGCTTCCCGCCCGTGGTGGCTTTCGCGCTGCTGCTGGTGCTTGTGGCTGTTATGACTTGGAAAGGGTGGTGGCGTCCCAGGATGGACCGCTTCCTTTTCGCGCTGGCCGGCGTGCTGGGCCTCTTCCTCTGCTTCATGTGGTTCGGCACCGACCACTACTGCACTGCCTGGAACCTCAACATCCTATGGGCTAACCCGCTGCTTATCCTGGTGGCCATCCGCCTACGGCAGAGCCCCCGCTGGGCGCTGTGGCTGCTTGAGGTCTGCTTTGTTGTGGCGGCGCTGTGGACGCTCGTTTGCGGCCTCTCGCCCGCCATCCTTTTCATCATCCTCACCTTCGCCCTGCGTGTCGCCCTCCTACGCTAGGCCATTGCACGCTGTACGAATCGGTTAAGCGGTAAACTGGCTTTCCATACCTTAAGCACCTCGTCGAACAGCCGTGGACTGTCCAGCATCCTCTCCGGCATCGTGTGGCTCGTGCAGTAGTCCTTGTACTTCAGCAGTTCGGCATGCTCCCAGTCCGCAGGGTAGCCCTTCGGCACACGCTGCAGTTTCTTCATTGTGAAGAACTCCGTGCCGAAGTACTTTTTGTAGCTCGGCTCGTTCATGATGGCCAGGAACTCCTCGGGGCAGTAGAAAATCTCCTGCCGTATTTCGTTCAGCGCCTCGGGCGTGGGCATGAAAATGCCGCCGCCCAGATTGCAGGTCCCTTTCAGCCCGTAGGCCTCGTCGGTCCCCAGCTGGAAGTAGTAGCCCGGCACGCCGCTGTTCTTCGGCCCCCAGCTGCTGAGGAAACACGCCACGTGGGTCTTGTACGGCGTCTTGTCGGCCGAGAAGCGTGTGTCGCGGTAGATGCGATATACCGAGTTCTTGGCGGTTAAACCCACGAGGGTGTCGTCCACCTTTTCCATCTCTACTATCAGCGCTTGCGTGAAGTCGTCGAAGGCGGCCTTGATCTCCAGCCAGTGGGGTTTGTGGGCGTTGAACCATTCTCGGTTGTTGTTCATCATCAGCTCCCGCAGGAAGGGAAGCGTGTCGGGGTGCAGTTGTGGGGTCATATTGTCGTTGTTGTTTTTTGTTTGCGAATATATTTGTCTTTTGCCGACATCAGAAGCATCGGCCGTCGGGGGTGCAGTGTTGGGGGCGAGGCCTGTAGTGGCGGAAGCTGACGGTGTCAACGGAGGGCTTCTCGTCAAGCCCCCAAGTGTAGGGGTGCCGCGTGGTGTCGATGCGGTCGAAGTCGAGGTCGTAGACCGTGAGCGCATCGCGGTGCACCATGTCGCGTAGGTCGTAGGCGGTGAGGAAGCCCAGATCGTCGTACTGCCAGTATTCCTGCTTCACGCGGCCGTCGGGGCTGACGACGAGGGTGAGCGGTGCATAGTCGCAGTACTCGAAGGCGCGTCGCGGCTGGGTGATGTAGTTGGCGATGTTGGTCCAGTTTTGCTGGTTGGTGGCCTTGCCGTCGCGGTACCAGAGGAAAAGGCTGTCGGCATCGCGCATGTAGTAGCGGGTGCTGATGCCGTAGGCGTTGAGGTAGTCGTCGTTCCACGGCAGCGAGCCGCAGTCGTCGAGGACGAAGTACATGCGGCAGCGAGCGGTGTCCAGCGTGTGCATCAGTGGCATGTAGGTGTTGGCAAAGGCCTCGTGGCAGCCGGAACAGCAGTAGCTGTAGACGACGAGCAGCTTGTAGTGCGCGGTGTCGTCCAGCAGGAGGCGTCGCAGGTCGGTGGCGCTGAGGGGCGTGTGGTTGGCATATTTGATCGGAGCCTGGCGCAGTAGGCGGTCGGTCGGATGGCATACTCTGACGAGCGAATGGCGGCTCTGGAAGCAGCCTGCTAATGCGAAGCACAGCACGGCGATGAGGGGAAGGAGGGTCTTCTTCATAAATGTCTGTTTATATTATAGTCGCATAAGAGGCCGAAATCTTACACTTCAGACGAAAAGTCTTCCCTCGGCGACGATGGCGGCGGTGCCGCCGACGCGGATGCTTGCTTGACGAAAACGGTTTCGCTATAACGTAATTCTGCTGCAATACGTTGCATCAATTCTTCGTTGGGGAACTCTTGCTCGTCAAGCAGTACTATGCCTGCAGGATTGCCTCCGAAGGGGTGGTCGGTGAAGGCGTCGACAATGTAATATTTCAGCATGGAGAGAGTAATTTGTCGTACACCTGATTGGGGGTGATGGCGTGGAGGCAACGGTGGTCGCTGTAGCGGCACGGTTTCTGTCCGAAGGAGGAGCAGGGCTGGCAGGGGAGGTCGGCACAGAGGGCGTCGGAGCGATGCTGACCGAAGCCATAGAAGCCGAAGTCGGGGTGGGTGGCGCCCCAGATGCTGACCACGCGCACGCCGAGAGCTGAGGCGAAGTGCATATTGGCGCTATCCATCGAGACCATCACGTTGAGCGAGCGTATGATGTCTAACTCTTCTTTGAATGTATGTTTGCCAGCCAGCGAGGTGATATTGGGGTGTTGAGCGGCGAGGGATTCAAGCTTTGGTGCTTCGTCCTGGCTGCCGAAAAGGAATACCTCGCGGCCAAGCTCGGCGAGCATTAGGGCGAGGGCGGAGGTGTGTTCCCAGGGCCATATCTTGCCTTCGTGCTGTGCGAAGGGGGCGAGGCCGATGTGATTTTTGAATTCTGGATTGTGATTTTTGAATTCTGGATTTTGAATTGAGGGGGTGGCCAGGCCGAGGTGGCGGAAGACGTCAAGGTAGCGCTGCCATTGGGGGCGGCGGGGAGAGGTGCGAAGGTGGCGGAGGAAGAGGAGGCGCGAGAGGCGTCCTTTGTGGATGCGGCGCACGCGGAGGGGTGAGAGGTGGGCGAGGGCATCGAGGCGCAGCAGGGAAAGGGCGCGACCGACGCGGTTGATTTGGTGGAGGTCGGCGACAGCGTCGGCACCAATGCTCTTCAGCTGGCGGTAGATGGCCAGGGCTGACTGCTTTTTTTTGACACCTAGGAAATCGGCATTGGGTATGTCATCGAAGAGCGGTGCGAGAAGCGGCGGTGCGGCAATGGTGAAGCGCACGTCGGGATTGGCGCCGGCGACGGCACGCAGCACGGGCACGAGGATGGCCACATCGCCTAGGGCCGACAGGCGGATCACCAGTAGATGTTTCACTTTTTGTAGAGTTCGGGATTGAGCGAGGGGTCGTTGTACATCTTCATTTGGCGGTAGAGGCGCATGAGTCGTCGTCCGGCGGCGAGGTCGTCGAGGAGCTGGTCGATGGCGGTGGTGAGGTCGGCGCGCTGGGCGAGGAGGGTGTCGAGCTTGGCCTGGCAGCGGGCGCGGTGGGCCTCGTCGCCGCGGTGGGCTTCGATGTCGAAGTGGTAGACTTTGAGCGCCAGGATGGAGAGGCGGTCGATGGCCCAGGCGGGGGTTTCGGTGTTGAGGCGTGCGTCGGGCTGGGGTGCCACCTCGCGGAAGCGGGCGTAGAAGTGGTCGTCGATGCGCTCGACGAGGTCGGTGCGGTGCTGGTTGGAGGCGTCGATGCGGCGCTTGAGGGTGAGGGCGTAGGCGGGCTCCACGTCGGCCGGGCGGACCAGGTCTTCGAGGTGCCACTGCACGGTGTCGACCCACGACTTCTCCCAGAGCAGGGCCTGGAAGGGATTTTGGATTTTGAATTCTGAATTTTGGATTTTGAATTCAGAATCCACTGAGTCAGTTTTGTGGTATTCAATGACTTGTTGCGTAAACAAGTCGTACATTTCCATTGCTTTCATGTTGCAAAGATACTAATTTTTCAGAATTTGTGGCCGAGGGTGAGGTAGAAGGTGGGCGAGTCGAGCAGGTTGGAGTAGCCGATATTGACGCCGAGGGGGCCGAGGAAGGAGTCGTAGAAGTAGGCGGCGGAGGTGCCGAAGAGGTTGACGATGTCTTCGGGGTTTTGGAAGTCGTCGAAGTGGGTGAATGAGGAGGCGAGGGTGAAGCGGGCCTGGATGTAGTGGTTTTTTAGGAGGCGGTATTGGAGCTGGAGTCGCAGGGCGACGAGGTTGCGGTCGACATATTCGAGGTTGGTGACGCCGTCGAAGGGCATTTGCTGGTCGACGCACATGCCGAACCACTCGGAGCCGAGGATGGTGGCGAAGGGGTGGGGCTGGTGGTCGCCGATGAAAAGGCGTCCGTAGGCCATGGGTTGGAGGGTGAGGCGTGAGGCGATGGGGAGGTTGACGCGCCAGCGGCCTTGGATGTCGTGGAGGCCGGGGCCGCCGTCGTAGGTGAAGAGGTTGTCGGTGATGTAGGCGTAGCGGGCTTCGATGTGGGTGCCGGAGGAGGGGAAGTACCAGTGGTTTTCGCTGTTGTGGACGGCTTCGGCGCAGAGGCTGAAGTAGTGGGCGTTGGGGATGGAGTCGATGCCGAGTTCGGGTCGGAGGAGGGACTGGCGGTCGTAGTGGTAGTAGTCCCAGCGGAGTCCGGCGCGGAGGAGGTAGCGCCGGAAGCGGGAGTTGATGGGGAGGAGTTCGGCGCGGTGGTGGCTGTAGCGGAGGTTGGCCACGCGGGTGTCGGCGCGGTAGTAGTCGAGGTCGTCGCGGAAGAAGGTGTAGGCGAGGGTGGGGGAGGTGATGCCGCTGGGGAATATGGTCTGCTGGGCGTTGATTTTAAGGCGTTTGCCGAGGCGTATGTGTGCGCTGAAGTTCATGGGGAGGTGCCAGGTGAAGGGTAGCTGGATGCCGAGTTGGAGGGCGCCGTTCTCTTCGTTGTCGACGCGGAAGGCGGCGCCGACGAGGCGTTCGCCGAGGAGGGGTGTGCCTTCGAGGCGGCGCTGCTTCTCCTTGGGGGGTATGGGGCGACGGAGGGAGGCCGGGCGTGCGGTGGAGTCGATGCCGTGGCGGCGGCGGAGGTCCAATAGTTTGTCCCAGTTTTGGCGCGCCACGCGTTCGCCGCGTGCGATGAGGGTGCGTATGGCGTCGTCGGTGAAGCTGGCGGCGGAGTAGCCGCTGACGTCGACGGGGAGGAGGAGGTCGGTGCGGTTGACGTTGTACTGGTATTTGTTGCGGCAGTTGATGTCGACGATCTGTTCGAGGACGGTGACGGTGTGGGTGATTTCGTCGGCGGTGAGTTCTTCGCCCTGGACGGAGACGCCGATGACGATGTCGGCGCCCATTTCGCGTGCGATGTCGGCTGGGTAGTTGTTGCGGAGGCCGCCGTCGACGAGGAGCATGTCGCCCATGCGGACGGGAGCGAAGACGCCCGGGATGGACATGGAGGCTCGCATGGCTTGTTTGAGGTAGCCGTGGTGGAAGTCGATTTCGGTGTTGTCGATGAGGTTGGTGGCTACGCAGGAGAAGGGGATGGGGAGGGAGTAGAAGTCGAGCGAGTCGGTGTAGCCGTAGAGGAGTTGTGTGAAGAGGCGGTCGAGGTTGATGCCGCGCACCACGCCGCCGCCTTCTTCCTGGGTGGAGAGTGCGTGCCAGAGGGCGTAGGTGTTCTGGATGCGGCGGTGGTCGATGTCGAGCACGTCGGGGTCGACGCGGTCGGTGAGGAGGGTGGTCCAGTCTTGCGAGCGCATGATGGAGTCCATTTCCTGAGGAGTCCATCCGATGGAGTAGAGTGCGCCGATGAGTGAGCCCATGGAGGTGCCGGTGACGATGTCGATGGGGATGCCGGCTTCTTCGATGACTTTGAGTGCTCCGATGTGGGCGGCGCCTTTGGCTCCGCCGCCGCTGAGGACGACGGCCACCCGGGGGCGTTCTGTCTGCTGTGCGCCTGCCGAAGAGAGCGTCAGCAGGGCGGCTAGGAGGAGGAGAGCTTTTTTCATATTTTATGTTGTCGTTTTTCGGGGTGGATGGTAGGGGAATGGTAGGGGTTTTCTAGGGGAATAGATAGGCCTTTTCGCATTATTACCCATGGATGGGTAATGATGGATACTTTAGTCGGGTTGATGTGCTTGGGAGTAGATGTCTTTCTTCACGCGCAGGCCTTGCAGGAGTCCGCGCAGGAGGAGGTAGGCCATGAAGGCGAGCCAGAGGATGTTGTTCCAGCGTTCGGCGGTCAGCGCCTGCTGTCCGTCGGCCAGGGCTTTGAGGCCGAAGTAGAGGGCGAAGAAGGCGGCGGTGGCGGCGAACATGGCGTTGCGCATGGTGCGGCTGGCGGTGGCGCCGATGAAGATGCCGTCGAAGAGGAAGGCGGCGAAGCCGCACACCGGGATGACGAGCACCCAGAAGAGGTAGCCTTGGGCGGCGTCGATGATGGTGTGGTCGGAGGTGAAGAGGTGGAGGAACTGTGGGCCGAAGAGTGCGTAGGCGAGGGTGAAAAGCACCGTCAGCACGAGCCCCCACAGCAGCAGCAGGCGGACGGCGAGGCGGAGGCTCTTCGCGTCGCGCGCACCGATGTAGCGCCCGACGAGGCTTTCGCCGGCGTAGGCGAAGCCGTCCATGATGTAGCTGAAGAGGGTGAAGAACTGCAACAGGAGGGCGTCGACGGCGAGCACCTGGTCGCCGATGCGGCCGGAGGCGGCGGTGATGAAGGTGAAGACTGCCGAGAGGCAGACGGTGCGGAGGAAGATGTCGCCGTTGACCTTGAAGAAACGGCGCATGTCGCGCCAGCGCAAAGCGCTTTTGAAAATTGAAAATTGAAAATTGAAAGTTGAAAGACGTTTCCGCAAGAAGAGGATGGAGAGTGCGAGGCCGGAGTATTGGGCGAGGACGGTGCCGAGGGCGACGCCGGCGATGCCCCACCCCAGCCCCAGCACGAAGAGGAGCGAGGCGAGGATGTTGACGACGTTGAGCGCGATGGCGATCCACATGGGGGTCTTGGAGTCCTGCATGCCGATGAACCAGCCTTTGATGGCGTAGAGGCCGAGGGTGGCCGGGGCGGCCCAGATGCGGATGAAGAAGTAGGTCAGCGCCATCTGCATCACTTCGCTGCCGCCTTCGAAGATGACGGGCACGAGCAGCGATATGGGCCATTGCAAGGCGATGAGCATCAGGGCGATGGCCAGTGCGATGGCGCAGGCGCGGACGAGGGTGGCGAGGGCTTCGTCCCAGCGCTGGGCGCCGTAGGCCTGGGCGGTGAAGCCGGAGGTGCCCATGCGGAGGAAGCCGAAGTTCCAATAGATGAGGTTGAAGATGGAGGCGCCGATGGTGATGGCCCCGATGTGGGCACCGGAAAGGTGGCCCACGATGGCCATGTCGACCATGCCGAGCAGGGGCACGGTGACGTTGGTGACGATGTTGGGCAGGGCCAGGCCGAGGATGCGCTTGTTCAAGGCAGTGGTCAGGGGTTAGTGGTCAGTGGTCAGTGGTCGGTGGTCAGTGGGCATGAGGCGCAGTTGATGACGCGTCGGGAGGCTTTGTCGGAGAGGAAGACGACGATGTGGCTGTTTTCGAGCACGATGTCGTCGGCGGGGGTGAAGCTGAGGGTGCCGCGGAGGAGGTTCTGCCCGTCGGGCAGGTCGGCGCCCCAGTAGGAGGTGATGACCTTGCGCAGCATGTGGTTGTGGACATAGGCTGTGTCGGTGGTGGTGCCGTCGGACTGGTGGTAGACGAGCGAGTCCTCGATGAGGGCGGCGGTGAGGGTGAGCGTGGAGGGGAATTCCTGCAGCAGCGCTATGTCGGCGGTGATGTTGACGGAAGTGCCCTGCGCGGAGGCCTGCACGGCGATGGCGGCGGTGGGCGTCTGCTGGAGCGCTGCCGCGATGTCGCCGCCGATGGAGCCCATCTCGCCCAGATAGGGCGGGTTGGAGCGGTTGCGGTTGAGGTAGGCGGCGGGGATGGCGTTGATGCCGAAGAAGCGGTCCCAGGCGGTGCCGCCGTCGGTGCGCATGTCGGGGTCGCCGCGGAAGGGGATGCCCTGTCCGGTGGGATGGTTGATGGAGACGACGACGAGGCGGTCGCCATGCTGGTGGTGGAGGGCGTCGAGGGTGCGGTCGGCCTTGGGGCAGTTGTTGCAGTGCGGCCCGGTGTATTTCTCCACGTAGGCGCGCTGCACGGCCTCGGGGGCGGCCGGGGCGGGGCTCCAGCTGACGGGGGCGCCGTCGTAGACGGTGTACTCCTCGGAGTCAATGGTGTCGCAGGCGGCAAAGAGGAGCAGCAGGGCCGCGGCTAAATTGAAAATTGAGAATTGAAAATTGAAATGTTTATGGCGTTTCATAACATTGAAATCTTAGGCGGTTAAAAACTTGTTGTCAGGCTGAAAGTAAGGCCGTTGCTGGCGGGCACCTGGCGGCAGACGCCGCCGATGCAGAGGAGGCCTTCGCGCTGCTTGCCGTAGCCGAGCTGGAAGCGGGTGGCGCCGTGGGTGTAGCCGCAGGAGATGTTGTAGTAGTTGCCGGTGCCGTCGTTGTAGGCGTACTGGTCGCTGAGCGAGAGGAACCAATGGGTGCCGATGTTCCACTCCACCAGGCCCATGATCCAGTCGCCGGCGCGGCGGTCGTCGTGTCCGGCGGCGGGGTCGTAGTGGCTGTCGCTGCCCATCCACTCGGCCTCGAAGCGCAGGGCGTGCCCCTTGCTGACCTTCCACGAGAGGTCGGCCACGAGGATGTTGTTGTGGATCAGTGCGGCGCCGTAGTGGCCCTCGGCGGCGGGGTTGAAGACCTGGTAGGCGTAGGTGGCGGTGAGTTTGACGTTCTTGGAGAGCTTCTTGGCCACCTCGACCGAGACGTCGCCGTAGAGCAGCGGGCCCTTGGAGAAGGTCTCGGCGGTATAGCCGTCGGTGCCGGCCAGGCCGGTGACGGTGGTGTCGAGGGCGGTGACGACCGAGGAGTTGAGGTGCACATCGGTGCCGTACTTGCCGCCCAGCAGGGTGCCTTTCTTTATCTTGTACATCACGTCGGCCTGCACGCCCTGTTCGCCGTTGACCTGTGTGGCGTAGGGGTACATGGCGAGGAAGGCGTAGGTGTGGTTCTTGGTGATGGCGGGCAGGTAGTTGATATAGAGCATCTCGCCGCTGAGCGAGCGCACGGACTTGAAGCCCATGTTGTCGATGCGCTTGGCCTGGAGGCCGGCGGAGAAGCCGCGGGTGGAGTAGCCGAGGTTGAGCATCAGGGCGTTGCCCGGGCGGTAGATGTAGCCGTTGATGGCGTTGGGGTCCTGCCCCTTGCGGGCGTATTCGGCCTGGAGGCTCCAGCCGCCGTAGCCGAGGTCGGCACGCAGCGAGGCGGCGCCGACGTTGAGCGGCAGGTTGAGGCGGTGCTCGGGATTGGCGGCCGAGGCTATGTTCTCGTCCTCCTCGTATTTGCTGACGAAACCGGCGCCGAGGGTGGCGCGGAATTTGCTGTCGGCCAGGGGTTTGATAAGACTGTTGAGGCTGGCTTCAGCATCCAGTCCGCGCACCAATCCGGCGCCGAGGTCCCAGAAGTGGCGCTGCTTGCCGGCCAGGGCCTTGAGGGTGATGCCGTCGACGGGGCGGTACTGGAGGCCGACGCCGAAGAGGGCGTTGTCGATGCCGAGGTAGCGGTCCTCGTAGGTGCGCAGGATCATGCCGGAGCCGAACTGCTCGTAGAAGTGGCCGGCGGTGACGGTGAGGCGCTCGCCGCTGTACTTGACGAAGTAGTTGGCCACGCCCTGCCCCTTCCACTGCGCGTCGAAGCCCAGGAGGGGGTTCTGGTACATCTCGAAGCGGATGCCGGCGCTGAAGTTGCCGTTGGTGTAGAGGATGTCGGCGCGGGCGTTGAGCAGGAGGCGCTCCGGCACCTCTTCGGCGCCAATCACGCTGTCGGCACGGCTCATCTGGCCGTCGAGCTGCACGTTGCCCGTCACATGGCCGCCCAGTATGCCTTGGGCCGAGGCGGCGGCCCCCAGGGCGAGGGCGAGGCTGAGAATGAGTGTTTTTCTTGTCATAGAAATCATAATTTCAGGGTGCAAAATTACGAAATATAATTGATACATTGGCAAAAAAGTGCGCCTTTGCCGCAAAATGCTGTACGTCAATGCTATTGGTTCCCCATCTTGCCAATTATAGGAATGGGGAGGCAATGATGGGGGGTGAAAAAAAGGACGCGCCGTTTGGCGCGTCCTGAGAGGGGGGGGGGAAGGGTATTGTTTTTTCAGAGATTGTCTAGCGGACTTCGAGGGTGGCTCCGGGGAGGACTTCGATGCCGGGGGCAAGGAGGGTGGAGCCTTCGGAGTCGAGGATGACGTTGGCTCCGGGAAGGATGACGACGTTGCCGTGGGGCGGCTGGCAGACGGAATGGCCGGCACGGATGGCGGAGCCTGTCTCGTAGGCATCGTG
>Ga0256406_1001376_pt1 | contig 39724 bp, 47 predicted proteins | sample RumenRJG_03DNA_FD_185986 | JGI IMG/M metagenome (GOLD analysis project Ga0256406, IMG submission 185986) | Bovine rumen microbial communities from Lethbridge, Alberta, Canada - RJG_03 | ecosystem: Host-associated > Mammals > Digestive system > Stomach > Rumen | place: Canada: Alberta | collected... | reverse complement strand
TGTCTGGGGATCAATGATGTTTACGTGCGGGCTGGCCGCTGATATTCTGTTTTATTCCTTTGCAGAGTGGGTTATGTATGCTTCTGATCCACATATCACGGAACTGGGATCGGTGCAGGAATGGGCAGGTGTCTTTCCTCTTTTTCATTGGAGTTTTATTCCTTGGGCTTTTTATTTAGTCCTTGCTGTAGCTTTTGGCTTTATGCTTCATGTACGGAAAAGAAATCGTCAGAAGTTTTCGGAAGCGTGCCGGCCTATTCTTGGAGAACATACAGACGGATGGGCAGGGAGGATCATCGATTTGCTTGCAGTATTTGCCCTCCTAGCGGGAACAGCAACAACATTTTCTGTAGCTACGCCTCTGATGGCTGCGGCAATTGAGGCGCTCTTCGGAATTACAGTAAATAGAACGATGGTGACAATCGCCATTTTGATCATTACTTGCATAATCTATACCTATAGCCTTCTGCACGGAATCAAGGGAATCAGTCATCTTGCAAATGCTTGTATGTATTTGTTTTTCGGATTCCTGATTTATGTATTGGTATTTGGAGGAGAGAGTAAATATATTCTTGAAACGGGGCTCGAGTCTTTCGGTCGAATGACCAATCATTTTGTGGACTTGGCAACCTTCACAGATCCTCTCCGTACATCCAGCTTTCCACAGAACTGGACGATTTATTATTGGGCATACTGGATGGTATGGAGCATCGCGGCACCATTCTTCATTGGTCAGATTTCAAAAGGACGTACGATCCGACAGACAATATTGGGGGGCTATGTTTTTGGTGTTGGAAGTACATGCGTCAGTTTCATTATCCTTGGTAATTATTCCATGGGGAAGCAGATGGCTGGAGCTGCAGATTTTATCGCACAGTATCAGGCAGGTGCGAATACCTATGACCTGATCATTGCCATGATAAAGACGATGCCATTGGTGCCGGTGGTATTAATCTGGCTGATCTGCACAATGATCGCTTTCTATGCGACAAGTTTTGACTCTATTGCTCTGATTGGCTCCTGCTATAGCTATAAACACTTGGAAGAGGGGCAGCAGCCCTCAAAGAAGATCGAATTTATGTGGTGCATCCTGTTAATCATTCTTCCGATTGCATTGCTGTTCAGTGACAGTTCCATGTCAAATATTCAAAGTGTAAGTATTATAGCGGCTTTTCCTATAGGAATCGTCATGATCCTGATTGTGTGCAGTCTATTGAAAGAATTGAAGAGTTTCTGGACGGAGAAAAATAGAAGAAACAGTTCGAATTCAGAAGTTAGAAATTAGGAACTAATAACGACTGTCCATCTCAACAACAGGGACCACTGTATCCAATAATAGCGTAGTCCCTTCACCCCGCTTCTCAATACCCGTATCTCTTCCGCATCCTGAATAAGTAGCGCTGTAGCGACTATCCTGGCAACAGGTGGATGGGGGAGGCTATGGCAGCACGATAGAATAAAAGTAGAACGGTTCCATGCTGCGGCGGGGGCAGTAATTGTGTACTTTATTTGTCAACATAGAGCTATAGCCCTGGTGCTGGTAGATCAATTGATCTGCTACGCCGGGGCTTTTTTATTTTGATCATCCGATTGCTGCCACACTTCTGCCACAATCGAAGCTCGCAAACCCTTATATTTCCTATGCTTTTTTATTTGTGGCAAGCTGTGGCAAGAAAAAACATAAAATCCCTATAGAGAATTACATTTTTAAATAACCGTTTTGAGTAGCCACAACCTGCCCCAATGTGAAAAAATGCCTCAACCACGCGGTTTTTCGGCCCTCGTCGGTGGCAGACCCGGGGCAGAAGATGGAGCGCAAGGATGAAGCAAACCGAAGCGCCGAAGCGGGGTGCCGCGATCCGAATCCCACTTTCAATTGAACGGTAGTTCTTCGTCTATGTCAATGGGCATGTCGATGTTGCCGATATTGCTAATGCTGTCCAGTGGAGCAGGGAAAGTAATATCAGGATCATCTTGCGGTGTAGGTGAAGGCATAGGGGCGGGTGTGGATACAGGAGCGGGTGCGGACGCAGGGTCAGGCGTAAGAGCAGATGCATGAGAAGGCGAGGAGGCAGTGCTGTTATCCGACTCCATCGGTGCTGTGACTAATCCCCTTGCCTCGTCTTCATTATCATACAGCCCAATAGCGACAAGATCCTTGGCTTCCGTTTCAATGTATGTTTTATAGTCCCTGAGAATATGCCTCGTATAGTAGACGGTGGGCTTTCCACAGCATTCACAGAATCGGGCATTCGGTGGATTCATATGCATGCTCAGTACTATAGGTTCTCCATTGATATCTTCGGTGATGCCGTTTTCGCAGGTGTTGTATAGTGGCGTCCCGCAGATCCGGCAGTATATGGCCCCTTTGCCAAACTCTTCATTATGGCAGACGGGACAGATCTTCACCCGCATTGTATCCTTATCGTAGGCTACTCCATCGGTGTATCTCATTGTATCATCTCCCTCGTTATTCCTATTTCCGTTAGCATCCTCGTTTATGCCAGCACCCCAGTTAAAGCTCTTGAAGATACTCAAAGCGCCATAGGTAGTGGGGGCGCCACACTCCGAACAATATCTTGCATATACACGGTTGTGGTGCCGGGGATTTCCTGTGCAGAAATTCTGAATTGGCGTTCCGCAGATTCGGCAGTAATGGCTACCTGTGGAAATTTCCTCGTTGTGACAGACAGGGCAGTATTTGAACTGGCCGTTCTTTTTGCGCCTCAGGATGCTGTGAGGCGTCTTCTTGTAGTGTGTGCCTACTGCAAAGTCACTGCCGCCGCATATTTCACAGTAGCTATTTCCGTCAGGAACCTTTGTACCGCAGTGCATGCAGTACCTGTGGAAAAGCAGATCTATGCTCTGTGCATAGAGCTGCATATGCTTTGAATACTCTCTCAGATCCCGTCTTACAAAATTGATGCGGACATTGGCTGCTGAATGAGAAATCAGAAATGCGGATTCCACATAGCTGTTCTGGCGTCCCGAGGGCGCTTTTTCCATTACCGCCATTGCTAGCGGGGCAGGACTCAGCAGATTTCTTGCAAAGGCGTTGGACTCCTTTTCGTAATTATCATAGTCGAATTTGCTGATATCCGCTTCTTCCACACCGTCTTTCGTGATTGTAAGAAAAGAAGGGTGCTCCAGAAAGAGATGGCCTAATTCGTGGGCGACTGTGAAACGGCAGGTCTCACGAGGACAGGTGTCGTTGTAAAGAATAATGCGCCGATTCTTAGGCGGGGATATAAGCGTGGTCCCCAGATCACTTTGGAGCAGATTTTTCGTTTCCCCGAGGTCAAGCCCGTACCATTTCATGAAGGCGCTATAGGGCACAAGTCTAAGCTCGTTGGAAAGGTCGTCTGTGATTTTGAACAAATCAATAGGTGCCTGGGAAATTTCATAATCCTCAAGCACCTCCATGGCAACCCTTACCGCCTTTGTATAGTCTGGTGTATAGTCTGGTGTATAGCTTGTATAGCTCACTTCTTCTTGTTATTCCTTGTTATCCCCGTCTGTAAAATAGATCGGATTTATAACAGAGTCGGTGTCGCTGCCGGCTTTCTCCTCTGTGAAAGCCTGATCAAATACGGTGTTCAATACATTCATCATTTTATTAAGATCCGCCTGACTCATCTTTCTTGCAGCCCGCTGGATCATTCGCACTTCCGGCTGGTCTTCCAGCTGCCCGTTCAATGCGAGAAGATAGTTATAATCAAGATCCAGAGCCCGTGCTATTGTCTGCAGAGTCTTGGGATCCGGCTGGATGCCATCATCGCTTTCAATCCTCGAGATGGTCGAGTTACTTACCTTTACCTGTCTTGCCAGCTCTCTCTGAGTGATTCCCTTCGCATTCCGAGCACTGGCAACAACGCTACCCAACGTTTTCTTCATGTTCCTGGACCTCACTTTCTTTAAGATTCCTGTATTTACTATACCACCAATGTTCCACCAATGCAACAAAATACATGAAAAGTACATAGTAGTGTTGCACAGGACGAACGGTTGTGATAGTCTGTAAGTGTTCCAAGAAAAGAACAGCAAAATGAGCAGCACGAGTTAGGAGGAGATCGCGATGTACAAAGTTAACATCGATAGGCTGTATCAGCTTCAGGGCGACCTTACAGACGAGGAATTTGCAAAGAAACTGGGCGTCAGCAGGTCGCAGCTGTGGCGAATTCGGAATGGCCACTCAAAAGCAGGCGCCGAGTTTCTGGAGAAATTCAAGAGGTGTTTTCCTGAAGAGAGCATTGAGGATATTTTTTTTGCTTCTGGTGTTCCATCAAACGAACAGCAAAAGCATCCCAGCCCGGGAAGGTAAAAAAAAAGGAGGTACATGCAAATGAAGAAGGTATTCATTTGTTCTCCGTTTCGCGCAGACACTTGTGTGGAAATCGGCAAGAACATCGCACTGGCGAGAAGGGCGTGCCGTCACGCAATCGAAGAGGATGCAATCCCGATTGCGCCGCATATCTATTTCACGCAGTTTCTGGACGATGACCTGAAACGCGAGCGTGATCTTGGAATCGCGGCAGGGATAGAGCTTCTGAAAGAATGCGATGAGCTCTGGATTGTCGGTGACCACATCAGCGAAGGCATGGCGGAGGAGATCGCCAGAGCTAAGGCATACCACATCCCGGTGAGGCACATGGAGGACATAACGCGGTCCATGAGAGCTGTGAAAAGCAGCGCCATAGAGGAGAAGATGATGATGAAGGAGACGAAGATGGCCAGGATCAGCAACGCGGAACAGATGGCGAAGATGCTTGCAGAGAGGATCGTATCCAATGCAGAACATAACCACCGCGATCTCAAGGGGCATGAGGGAGAACTCACGATCCGCGTGGACGGCGATTACGACCGGGAGGTCGTTGAGAAGATCCTGTTCTTCTTTGCAACGGAGCTCCGCGACTGGGCGGATGAGAACGACATGGATCTGGCGCTCGATATCAATCAGGCGGACTACGGCAGGAACGATGATGGGGATGATTCCGACGATAGGAATGATTCCGACGAAAGCTGTGATAGCTGTGACGGCAATGACGATGACCGTGACGATGATGGCTGTGACGATGATCACAAGAACGAGGACCTGATTATGGCGCTTATGAATGACCACAGGGAGGAGTTCGAAAAACTGAAGCCGCTGATTGCCGCAAAGACTGGATACCCGAAGGGACTTGTTGGAGAGGTCCTGTATGCCGAGATCGCGGTGATGTTCAGGAACAGACACAGGATCCTTGATATGAAGACAGGCACCAGGGAAGCAGCAGATCTCGGAGAAGCGTTAGTCGAGGATATCTCGGAGTTTGTGGGTGTCAGCGATACAGCTGTCATCGAGATCCTCAGCACGAAATATGAGCTGGAAGACAAGGAGGAAGACGATGAGTGATTCTGCATTTGATTCTGTAAAACTTGCCGAGGGGATCCGGCTGGTCCTGAAAGGTCTCGGACTGATCCTCACAGAGATGGGTGAGTATACGGCGAGGGTAAGCGAAATGGGTGCTACCGCTGAGACTGCGCCTGCTGCATCGGACCCGGCTCCTGCCACGGCATCTACGGATGCTTCGACTGCTGAGTCAGAGCCTGCACCGGCGGCAACGCCTACAGGAATGCCTACAGCGGCACCCACCCCTTCTGTGGACGACATCACAAAGCTGATCGTTCAGAAGCTGAAGGAGAACGGAAGCCTGAACGAGAAGATCCAAGAGATTGTGAAAAAGTACGATGTGGACACCGTAAAGGACATCCCGGAGGAGAAGCGGGCCGACTTTGTGGAGCAGCTGAAGAAGCTCTGATAGGAGGGATATATGCCAGAGAAACATGCATTACTGTCTGCTTCCTCCAGTCACCGCTGGCTTCACTGTACACCGGCTCCAAGGCTGGAAGCGGAGTTCCCGGACGGCTCTTCGCCCTTTGCCGAAGAGGGGACATTCTTCCACAGCAAGGGCGAGTACAAGATCCGGCGATACCTGGGAGAAGCGATGGAGAAGCCTGCCGACGAGAAGTTTGACACAGAGGAAGCGGATCGCGTTACCGACGTGTATGCCGACTTTGTAATCGGGATCTATGAGGAGATGAAGCAGCACGGAACGACGCCGATCCTTATGGTCGAGCATCAGGTGGATTACAGCTTCATTGCTCCCGGCGGATTCGGAACATCAGACGCTGTGATCATCGGGAAAGATGAGAACGGAGAAGGGTTGCTCCATATCTGTGACCTGAAGGCAGGAAGAGGCGTCTTCGTGGATGCTCACGACAATCCCCAGCTCAAGCTCTATGCTGCTGGAGCGCTCCATGAGTTCGATTACCTGTACGACATCAGGACCGTCCGAATGTCAATTATCCAGCCAAGGCTGGAAAACATTGGGACCTTTGAGATGTCAGCGGCAGACCTTCGCGTATGGTGTGAATCCATCAGGCCGATTGCGAAACTTGCCTATGAGGGCAAGGGAAAGCAACATCCGGGTGATTGGTGCCGTTTCTGCAAAGCCAAGGCGCACTGTAAGGCGAGGGAACAGGAAGCGCTGAACCTTGCGAAGTCTGAGTTTGTGGATATGGATGCCGTGCCGGTAGCCACACCGCAAGAGACAGTCCCCGTGGATGTGGATGCTGCACAGAGCGGTACTAACGCTTCGAATGACACCGAAGCTGAGAACGACGCTAATTTGCTTCCCGCTTTTAGGCAGCCGGGACTGATTCCGAACAGTGAGATTGAGAAGATCCTTCCAAAGCTGGGACGGATCCAGGACTGGATCGAATCTGTGTTCGCCTACGTTTCAGCAGAGGCCATCACACATGGCGTGCAGTGGAAGGGCTACAAGGTGGTCGAGGGCCGGTCCAAGCGGATGTTCACGGATCCGAACGCGGCGGCACAGGCTGCAGAAGCAGCGGGATACCACGACATCTATAAGAAGGAGATGCTGAGCCTCTCGCAGCTCGAGAAGATGATGGGGAAGAAAGACTTCAATTCGATTCTTGGTGAGTACGTGGTGAAACCGCCGGGAAAGCTCACACTGGTTGAGGACAGTGATCCAAGAGAAGCTGTAGACCCTTCCGGTACCGCAGAGGATGAATTCTCAAAGATATAAAATTTTTTCCACTTTCGACCCGATATTTTACCACTGCAATCCTGTATGGGTGGGAGAGCTTCAAACCTGTATGGGTGGAGAGAGTTATCGATGTCTGTGCGAGCGCTCCTGCGGCGCTTGCGTGGATGTGCATTGGCATCTGTGCCATCTGCTCCTGACTCCGGATGGAGGGGGCAGAGAAAACAGGCTGTGGACCTAAGGCAGGCCACCTTAAGAAAACGGCAATAGAAAGTAGCGATCAACACAACGAGGAAAGGAAAAAGCAATATGTCAAATACGAGTAATTCCATTAAGGCAATCATCCCGGGACGCCTGTCCTACGCTTCCATCTGGGAGCCTTCCGTGTCCATGGGAGGCGGCGATCCGAAGTACCGCACAGCGGTGCTGGTTCCGAAATCCGATACCAAGACGGTGGATCTGATCAAGGCATCAATTGAGAAGGCAAAGCAGATCGGCGCCGTGAAGAAGTGGGGCGGCATGATCCCCGGAAATCTGAAGCTGCCTCTGCATGACGGAGACATCGAGAGACCGGATGACCCGAACTACAAGGGCATGTACTACTTCAACTGCAGCAGCGAGGATGCACCGCAGATCGTAGACCGCAATGTCCAGACGATCACGGATCCGATGCAGGTTTACTCCGGATGCTACTGCAACGTCTCGGTGACGTTCTACGCGTTTAACCGCAACGGTTCCAGGGGCGTAGCGGTAGGTCTTGGAAACATTCAGCTGATCCGGGACGGAGAGCGTCTTTCCGGCAAGGCATCTGCAGCGTCTGAGTTTACGCCGGTAGAGGATGAATCGGGGTTCGTGCCGGTGGATGACATCGGAGACATTCCGGATTACCTGAAGTAAGGGCATAAATCTGTTACTCGGCCAGAGGCGGAGACCCCGCTGTGCATGACACCGTGAACCACACACGGTTCACCACGCATCCGTTGGTAGGGAAATCCTCTGCCTCTGGTTTTTTGTACCCAAAATTGCAGGAAATACAGTGCCTTTGCGGTGGTTCTACTGGTTCTGCTCCTGCAATGGCGGGTACGAAATTACATGAAAGGAAGGAAACATGAACGATATGGATAAAGACGTCGGGATTGTCACAGCCCCTAAGGGCACAGGCACAGCACTCACGGACGCTGTCGGGATCTCCGCAGGAGAGGCACGTGCAAAACTCCCGGTCCTCTCCATCGACATCGAGACGTTCAGCGAGATTGATCTGTCAAAGTGCGGCCTCCATAAGTACGTGGAAGATGATTCCTTTGAGATCCTGATTCTTGCATACGCCTTTGATGACGAAAAAGTGCAGGTGGTGGACATGGCAAACCATGAGCCGGTCCCGGAGAAGGTGCGGCAGGCGCTGGAAGATCCGAACATCATCAAGGCTGCGTGGAATGCCGAGTTCGAGCGGACGGCGCTCTCAAAGTACGTAGGACACACGATCGCACCGGAAGGTTGGCACTGCACGATGGTGCTGGCAGAGTCGCTGTCTCTTCCTGCGGGCCTTGGCAACGCGGCAGAAGTCTTAAGGGCCGATGTCCAGAAGGATAAGAGGGGTGAAGCCCTGATCAAATACTTCTCACAGCCATGCAAGCCGACCGGGCGCAATGGAATGCGAACCCGGAATCTTCCACACGATGATCCGGAGGGCTGGGAGGTCTTTAAGGAATACTGCAAGACCGATGTCAGCACGGAACGCGCCATCCGAGAGAAGCTCGACCAGTTCCCGATGTCTGACGAGGAGTGGAAAGCCTATTGTGTGGACCAGCGGATCAACGACCGTGGTGTGCTTCTGGACCGTCAGCTCATTGCGGAGGCCATCCAGTGCGACCTGATACTCACAGAGGAGATGACGAAGAGGGCGTATGAGCTGACAGGACTGGAGAATCCGAACAGCGTCTCACAGCTAAAAAGCTGGCTTGATGAACGCGGCATCGAAGTGCCTTCCCTCGGAAAGAAGGAAGTCCAGACGATGATTGATTCACTGGAAAAGTCCGGATCGGATCAGGAAGTTCTGGAGATGCTGAAGCTCCGTCTCCTGATGGCAAAGAGCAGTGTCAAGAAATACCAGGCAGCGGATCGCTGTGCCTGCAGGGATAACCGGGCGCGTGGCCTGTTTCGATTTAACGGTGCGTCCCGTACCTGCCGGTTCAGCTCCCGGTATCTGCAGCTTCAGAACCTGAAGCGGAACAGCATCGCGACACTGGATGAAGCAAGAGAGCTTGTGAAGATGGGACAGTTTCAGCTCCTTGATTCCATTTACGGAAACGTGCCGGATATCTTATCCCAGCTTGTCCGGACCATGCTGATTCCAAAGGAGGGATGTGAATTCATCGTGGCGGACTTCAGCGCCATCGAAGCCAGAACCCTTGCGTGGATTACCGGAGAGAACTGGGTGCTGCAGGCATTCATGTCCGGACAGGACATCTACTGCCAGATGGCATCAAAGATGTTCGGTGTTCCGGTCGTAAAGCACGGCATCAACGGAGAGCTTCGGCAGAAGGGAAAAATCGCAGTGCTTGCCTGTGGTTACAGCGGCTCGGTTGGAGCATTGAAGGCAATGGGCGCTCTGGACATGGGACTTAAGGAGGAAGACCTCCAGCCGATCGTGGACTCCTATCGGGAAGCGAATCCAAAGATTGTGAGTTTCTGGTGGGACATCGAGAGAGCCTGCCGGGATACCGTCTCTGATCACAGGACGCGAGAGGTACAGCGCATTACCGTTTCCTATTCCTACGGCACACTGTGGATCACACTGCCGTCCGGAAGACGCATGCCCTATATCAAGCCGAAGATCACGGCGAAAGACGATGGCCGGATGGAGCTCTCCGGTGAGGGCGTCGGAATCGGAAACCACTGGTGCAGACAGCCCCTTTACGGAGGACTTCTCACAGAGAATATCTGTCAGGCTACGGCCAGAGACATTCTGGTAGAGGCCATGAAGCGGTTTGATGCAAGGGGTATGGATATCGTGGCGCATATCCATGATGAGGTAATCCTCGAAGTCCCGAGGGGAAAGTACACGGTTGAAGAGGTCTGTAGCATCATGTGTGAGCACAGGGACTGGTATCAGGATCTGCCCCTTTCTGCGGATGGATACAAGGGGAATTACTACTTCAAGGATTGAGATGACATATCGATGACACAGGAGGAGATATATGGGTACAGGAAAACCGGCACGCATTCCGGAGCCACCGTGTGAAGAACGCGCCTGCTTTGCGAACAAAAACAAAAAATGCATCGTGCTGATCAACAACGATTTTCATGGAAAGCCCTGTCCGTTCTTTAAGACTGAGGAGCAGCTGGAGAGGGAGAGGCGGGATTGTGCGAGAAAGAACAAGAGACTCGGTACCAATTCTCACACCGGCGAAGCTGTGGATGCCGATCCGGACGATGACTTCCTTGCGCGGGTAAGAGCCGCCATGGAAAAGGCCAGAGAAAGCGATGAGGCCGATGAGGCTGGGGACGGTGATTGGAGCGACGAAGAGACCGACGAGGTCGACGAAGAGACCGATGACTGGAGCGATGGGGAGGACTGGGACGATGACAGGAATGACGGGACAGATGATTGAGCCGATGACACCGGGCGGTCGTTCATGCGGCGCAGACGGCCCCTACAAGGACCTTGCAATCGCCGTCGTGAGGCTGGCGGTCAAGGATTACATATCCGTGCTCATGAGGCTCGCAAGGATGAACGCGAAGAAGAACGCGAGAAAGAGCACGAAGAACACAGCAGAGGCTCAGCAAGCCCTCCTGCGTAAGAGGGCGGAGCTGGAATCCTTCTTCTATTCAGAATGGTATGAGGAACTCTGTGATATCGATGGCGGATACCTCATCAAAATGTCTCAGGAGAAGGCAATTGAGAAGCTGGTGGAACAGGAGAAAAAGCGGGAGGAGAAAAACCATGAGAAATGATCTCTACGTATATGACCAGAGCTGTGATAACTGCCGCTGGATGAATGAGGATGTGATGAGCGGCGAAGTTTCCTGCCACAGGGGAGACTCACCAGCCTTTGGAACGATACCGGTAACCAAGTGGTGCTATCTCTGGGAGATGGAACACAACAAGAGATACCAGAACCAGACGAGGAACAGGGAGGAATAAGCGATGCGGGAATACGTCATCGAGAACGAATTCATAAAAGCCGTCCGGGCGGCTGGTGGCGTGGCTTATAAGCTGAACTCTTCCACCACAAACGGCCTTCCGGATCGCCTCGTGCTCTTCTTCCCGGCAAAATGTGTCTTTGTGGAGCTGAAGGCGCCGGGCAGGGTAATGCGGCCTCTGCAGCGGAAGAGACGGTACCAGCTGATGAAGCTCGGCTTTCCGGTTCTCTGCATCGACCGGTTTTCACAGATCCAACCGTGTATAGATGCGATAAGAACTTGGACACCGGGGGAGCCGTTCCCGGAAGGCATCGGGGCAAAGATCCCGGAACTTGAAATCGCGGACCTCCCGGAGTTTATGCAGGACCTTGGTGACTATGGAGATGAGCCGGAACCGGAGGATCCGTGTGTGCTAGCGGGGTTTAACAGGATCTCAAGTGAGAATGACATCGAATGCGGGGATGTTGAACCACACGATCATGCTGCTGCGCCTGCGTCACCCGAAGCGCGAAAGACGCCGGATACGTGTCAGGACGAACGCACAGATGGATGCCAGAATGCGGAGGATGCCGATGGAATTTAAACCTCATGAATATCAGAAGTACTGCATCGGGTTTGTGAAAGCGCATCCGTTCTGCGCTCTGTTCCTTGATATGGGTCTTGGCAAAACAGCTATCGTGCTGGCAGCACTAATCGATCTCTTGTTTTCCTCCCTCTCCGTGAAGAAGGTGCTGATCGTTGCGCCCCTCCGGGTCTGCGATACCTGGAAGGAGGAATGCGAGAAATGGGATCAGTTTCAGGTCCTGAAACCCTCCATGGTGGTGGGAGACCAGAAGACAAGGATCGCGGCACTGAACCATAAGGCCTTCCTCTACGTGATATCAAGGGACAACATTAAGTGGCTCGTGGATTACTACAGCAGAAACGGGGTTCAATTCGACTTTGACTGTCTGGTGCTCGATGAGCTGAGCTCCTTTAAGAACCATCAGTCACAGCGCTTTAAGTACCTTCGGAAGATCCGGCCTCTTTTCAGGCGCGTGATCGGGCTGACCGGAACACCGGCATCGAACTCCCTCATGGATCTCTGGGCAGAGTTTGCCCTGATCGACAGGGGAGAACGGCTCGGACGTTTTATCGGTCGCTACCGGGAAGCGTACTTCCGGCCCGGAGCGATGAACCCCAGCACCGGTGTGGTCTACAAGTATATCCCGCGTCCCGGGGCCGAGCAGATGATCTATGAACGGATCTCGGACATTACGGTATCCATGAAGGCCATCGACTATCTGGATCTGCCGGAATGCGTCCGGATCAACACAGTGGTCGAGATGGATGAAAAGGAGCGGAAGCTCTATGACATGCTGGAGAAAGATCTCCTGATTCCTCTGGATGACGGGGATATCGATGCTGCCAATGCAGCGGCGCTGACAGGAAAGCTCTTACAGTTTTCAAACGGCGCTGTGTATGACGAGAACGGAGTGGTTCGGGAAATTCACCGGCATAAGCTGGAAGCCCTCGTGGATCTGATTGAGCAGGCGAACGGTCAGTCGGTTCTGGTTTCCTACTACTACAGGCATGACCGGGAGCGCATTGCCGCATACCTTACTGCAGCTGGTATTCCCTTCCGGGAGGTGCGGGATACCGATTCCATCCATGACTGGAACGCCGGAAAGATCCAGGTCGGCCTCGTGCAGCCACAGTCGGCTTCGATGGGAATCAATCTCCAGCAGGGAGGCCACATCCTGATTCTCTTTGGCATGTTTTATTCGCTGGAGCTGTATTCCCAGCTCTGCGGACGCCTTTTCCGGCAAGGGCAGAAGCATACCGTAACGATTTATCACATCATCACGAAGGACTCGATTGACGAGGATGTGCTGGACGCGCTGGAACAAAAGGACGCGACGCAGGACCGGCTTATCCGTGCACTGAAAGCGAGGATACAGGATGCAAAGAGATAAAAGTATGAGCTATGACTCTGCGACGGGTCCTATCGATCCAGCTGATGCCGCTGACGCTGCTGATCCGGTGAACTGTGCGGCGGAGAGCGCGGCGACGGAGAACGCAGCAGCGGAGAGCAAGGCGGCGGAGACAGCATCGACTTGGTCCACCGCAGCAGAGCTGCTTGCTGCTTCTTATGCCGGTCTCCACAAGGAGGCAGAAGTGATTCGGAACTATCTGGATCACCCCATCGTGTACACTGAGGACATGGCCATCCGGGATCTGACCCAGGTGACGGCGAGAACTGATAAAGAGGCAGTGCAGAGCAGCCACATCTCCAATCAGCCGGAGAGCATTGTGATGAAGCTTGAAGGCGGGTATGTGGAGCGGATGAATCGAAGACTCCGTTATAAAGCGGATGAGTTAAGTCGCCGGTTGGTTCACATCTGCTGGAAGATCGGTGTGGTTGACGCGGCACTAAACGGCAGAACCGATAATTTCCATCGCCAGATCTTCAGGCGGATCTTTGTAAAGCACAGAACCTACGCCAGTGTCAGGAACGCCTATAAGGGGCGGCTCTACAACCGGAACATCGCAAAGGCAAAGACAGATATCCTCTCTGCGATTGAAGCGGAGCTTGCTATGCGAGCATGTCTGCCGAATGAGGCGTATGAGCTGGAGATGCTTAAGAGAGAGTGTCGGAGTTATGAAGTGAAGAGGGAGGATCGCCATGAGACAAAAAGCGGATAGCGAGGTTACGCCAATGGTCTTAGCAAGGCGCATGCTTCGGAGGCATTCCGAGGTTTGCAGGAGGCTAAGGGATTTCGAGAAGCGGTACCGGTATCTGTTCCAGTCAGTGGGGCTGGATAAGGGCGATGGAGCGATTCCGCACGATGCCCACACGGTCTCGACCCTTCGCCAGCTTCGCCTTCCTGCTATCGATCAGGAGGCATTGGAGCGGTACATTATGGACATTCAGGAAGAAAGGACCGTGGCAGATGCGGTGGAAAAAATACAAAACACTCGATATCGGGAGATCGCGGAGTATAGGAACACCGGCGCGTCTGCAGACGATGCCATGAAGCAGTTCGGGGTATCGATGTCCACAGTCAGGAGGGCAATGCGGGAAGCTGCAGGAAGGCTCGCTGCGGCCCTGTCCGAAAGTGACGCTTTATGCTCAACTCAAAGTGACACTTTTACCCCTCAAAAGCGTACCAAATGAAAGTGCTATTATTAAAATGCGGAAAGAAGATAAGAGATGGTTGCCGGACCTCGAGGTCTGGGGACCTGCAGTAATAGCACTGGTGAGGACCAACATCCTCCCGGTGCTTTTCTTTTATCGCATGACATTTCAAAGGAGAATAACATGACGGATAAAATGCTAAACGATATGTCTCTGTCACAGCCGGTATCAGGGCTCGTACAGGAACAGGAGGAGAAGCAGAACGCGCATCACAACGCGCTCCCGGGCGCACCCACCGTGAGGTATCAGTTCGGTCCTCGCAGATGGGAGATCTGGTTTGCGCAGCTTGGCAGCCATCCAGGCACAAGCATCCAGCAGGGATGCCGTCCGGTACTGGTGATCAGCAACAATATCTCCAATACGAAGTCGGATATCGTCACTGTGATTCCGTTGACTTCAAAAGTCAAAAAGCCGTGGCTTCCTTCGCACACGCCGATTTCGGAAACCGATGTGCAGTGCCTCGATGAGAAGTTTCTGGATTCCACGGTTCTCACAGAGCAGCTGACGACCATTCCAAAGTCAGCTTTTGTGAATGTGTTGGCCTGTGTGGTCAATCCAGAGAAAAAGAAGGACATCATTGCTACCATCCTGTCCTACTTCGATTTCACCAGAAAGGAGGACCGGGATGAGTGAGAGCAAGATACCGCATTCGACTTTCGAGAACATCCCGGATGTGCTGAAGGATCATCTTGGGTTCTGTCTCTGGAGGTATGAGACCAGAAAAGGACAGAAGACAAAGGTTCCGTACAATCCGGTAACCGGACTGAAAGCGGCTACTGACACGCCGTCTACCTTTGCTTCGTTTTCCACAGCGCTTGAAACACTGAAGAACGGGTCTAAAGGGGTTTATAACGGCCTTGGGGTCCGAGTTTCCAATGGCATCGCTGCGGTGGATATCGATCACTGTATCGTTCCCGCATCCAGCGGAGGAGAGGTATCCGGGGGAGGAGGGATACTCAATGACGTAGCAAGGCAGGTCATTTCCCTGCTTCCGAACGCCTACTTTGAGCGCTCGCCATCCGGGAAAGGTCTCAGGGGATTCTTCCTTGTAGATCCGGATTTTGTGTTCGACAAGAGCCTGTACTACATCAACAACCGGAAGCTTGGACTTGAAGTCTACTTCCCGGGAGCCACGAACCGTTTTGTGACGGTCACAGGCGATGTGTTTCGAGCAGGCAGTGTATCTCGCTCTGACGAGGCAGTACAGACTTTATTGGACGCCCTGATGAAGCGCAGTACTCCGGTCAGGAGAATCGGTATTCCCGCACAGTCGTATCTTACCGATGAGCAGGTGATCGAGAAAGCAGAGCACTCGGCATCCGGGGAGAAGTTTACGGACTTCATGAGCGGCGACTGGGACAAGTATTTTGACAACCAGTCCGATGCGGATATGAGCTTTGTCAGCATGCTGGCCTTCTGGTGTGGAAACGACGAGAACCAGATGGACCGGATCTATCGCTCCTCCGGCATGATGCGGGAGAAGTGGGACCGTGTGCAGGCGGGCTCGACCTACGGCGCTCTCACCATGAAGAACGTAGTCAGCACCAACCAGAACATCTATCTCCCGATTAACCGGAGAGATCTGATGGGGTTTAAAGACCTTGACGCTGCTGGCTCTGTCTCCAGCGGCTCTGCTGGCTCTGCCTCCAACGGCTCCAGCGCAACCGCGTCCAGCACAGCGGGGCACGACGATAACGGTGTCGATCCTCGTGCTGAGGGAAGACTTGCAGAGTGCTTCACACCAGATCTTAGCCGCATCACCTTATCCATGAAGGAAATGCGACCGGATACGAATCCACGCTATGGAAGGAACGAGATCGGTCTGGGGAATATCTTTGCCGACTACTACAAGCCGATCGCAAGGTACAACCGCGACCGGGGCATCTGGTTCGTATTTGACGGCAGGATCTGGCGTGCTGACGAAGGGGATCTGATGGTTTCCGAACTTGCCAAGCATCTGGCAGATCAGCTTTACTCCTATGCCCTCTGTATTGGCAATGAGGATATGCGGAGGCAGTATATCGAGCGAGTGAAAAAGCTCCAGCAGCGCCGTAACCGTGACACGATGGTTAAAGATGCGCGGTCGGTGCATCCGATTTCCATGGACGTATTCGATCACCACGCGGAGCTTTTCAACTGCCAGAACGGCACGCTGAACCTGAACACACTGGATTTTCTTCCACACGACCCGAATGACTATCTGACGAAGCTTTCCGGTGTGACGTACGATCCGAAAGCGGACTGCCCCCGCTGGCACAGCTTTATATCCGAGGTCATGTGTGGTGATAAGGATACCGCAGAGTACCTGCAGAAGGCACTTGGCTATGCGCTCTACGGGGCATCAAGCCTTGAGTGTCTGTTTATTCTTTATGGTGCAACCAGCCGTAACGGCAAGGGAACCACAATGGAGACCTTCCTCTCGATCATGGGCGACTATGGCAAGACGAGCAATCCGGAAATGCTGGGGTCAAAGTTTAATGCGAACAGCTCCGGCCCATCGGAAGAGATCGCACGCCTTGCAGGTGTCCGCTTTGTCAACATCTCGGAACCGGAGAAGCGGATGGCATTTAACGCAGCCCTGGTCAAGAGAATGACAGGCAATGACACCCTGAATGCGCGGTTTCTGCATGAGAACAGCTTTGATTTCAAGCCGGTGTTCAAGATCTTTATCAACACAAACTATTTGCCGAATGTGAGTGATACAACGCTCTTTGACAGCGGACGTCTGCGGATCATTCCGTTTAACCGGCACTTTGACGATAAGGAGCAGGACAAGGGACTGAAGGGCTTCTTTCATAAGCCAGAGAACCTGTCCGGCATCTTTAACTGGTGCGTGGAAGGCTACAGGAAGTTCGTCACAGAAGGATTAGCCCCTACGAAAGCCGTTGAAGAGGCAACCTGTTCTTACTATGAGAATTCCGACCGTATTGGTCAATTCATTGACGCGTATCTGGAAGAGGGAGAATCGTATGAGGCAAGCTCCAAGGCGGTCTTCCTTCTGTACCGGAACTGGTGCGAGGAGAATAACTATACCCCGGAGAACATCAAGAACTTCAACGATGCGATGAAGAAGCGATATGGCTATGCCAGAAAGCGCCCAAGGACTGGCGGCGAGAAGACCACATTGATCCTTGGTGTTCGGATCCGTGAACAGGAAAGAGGCAATGAGGATCCTGACCTTGCCCCGTTTGAGAAGTATCCCGGAGAGGATGCAGTGGAGAAGGATTGATGCGGTGATATGGGTTCGATGCGACTTCGGTGCGACTTCGCGCTCATCTGTGGTACACAGTGGGGCTGGAAACGGAAAACGTTTCTGCCCCACGACTGCCACAGGCAAGAGTCGGAAAAGCCCAGAAATAAAGGATTTTTTCGTTTGGGGCAGGTTGTGGCTACTCAAAACGGTTATTTCTAAATGTAATTCCCTATAGGGATTTTATGTTTTTTCTTGCCACAACTTGCCCCAAGAATAAAAAAGAAGAAAAAAGTGAGTATTTATGCGGGTTTCCGGATTTGCACTGTGGCAAAAATGTGGCAGGACTGTGGCAGGAGAAGGGGGGGTGATCCGATGCCAACGAGACCAAAAGTACCATGCAGGCACCCCGGCTGTGCGGAACTGGTAGAGCCGGGACTGCGGTACTGTGAGAAACACAAGAAGATGCACCCGGAGGAGGTCCGGTCGGCTGCAGCAAGAGGATACAACAGCAGGTGGAGGAGAGAAAGCAAGAAGTTCTTAGAGCTCCACCCTCTGTGTGAGGAATGCATGCGACACGGCATTGCCACTCCGGCAACGGTTGTGGATCACATCGTTCCGCACCGTGGAGACCCGAAACTCTTCTGGGACAGATCGAACTGGCAGGCGCTCTGCAAGAGGTGCCACGACAGGAAGACACGCAATCAGGATGAAACACCGACGTATCATTACTGATTCGTGGTGAGGCGGGGGAGGTCATGATCTCTAAATCCAGAGGCACAGGAGACCGCCGCCCCCTCTTGCGTTGATTTCCGCGAAATTGATACCCCGGGGTCGGAGGCCTTTGGGTGGCATTCCCGGAAACGTACATATCGTGTGAAAAAGCCGCGTAGATTGCGGATTTGTTGGAAAAACTGATAACTTTTACAGGCAGTGTTGGAGCAAGCTCCGCCACTGCTTTTTTCATGCCCAGAAGTCCTTTGTTTCCAAGGCCACGGGCATTTTTGCGGACAGGAGAACAGCATGGATGACATCGAAAGAAAAAAGGACCTTTCCCTGTTCCTCGACTCCTGTGCGAAGCGGTTCTGTCCGGAGTGTGGGAAGCCGATTAAAGGGAATCGGCGAGGCAGGCCAAGGTGCTTCTGCAGTAATCGCTGCCGCTGGGCATTCAACAAGAGGATGGAACGGGAAAGGAAAAGAGAACGTGAAGACAGCAACGCTAAAAACAATACCGGTGAAGGATCTGAAACCGGCAGCCTACAACCCGAGAAAGAAACTGAAGCCGGGCGATAAAGAATACGAGAAGATCAAGAACTCCATTCAGGAATTCGGCTTTGCGGATCCTTTGGTTGTGAATGCTGACATGACGATCATCGGAGGACATCAGAGACTGACTGTTGCGATGGATCTCGGCTACACCGAGGTTCCCTGCGCGGTCGTCGACATCGATAAGACCAGAGAGAAGGCTCTGAACATCGCGCTCAACAAGATCACCGGTGCATGGGACGAAAACCTTCTGGCAGATCTTCTGCATGATCTTGAAGCATCGGACTTCAACACGGCGCTCACCGGATTTGAGCCCCCGGAGATGGAGCAGCTCTTTAACAAGGTGGCGTCGAAAGAAGTCAAAGAGGATGACTTTGATGTGGACGAGGAGATGAAGAATCCGACCTTCTCCAAGGCCGGGGACCTATGGCTCCTGGGACGGCACACCGTCCTCTGTGGTGACTCCACGGATCCTGCTTCCTACGAGAAGCTGATGGATGGTGTGAAGGCAAACGTCATTGTGACCGACCCGCCTTATAACGTAAACGTGGAGGAGACGGCAGGCAAGATCCTGAATGACAACATGACCGAGGAGGACTTCTACAAGTTCCTGCTTGCTGCATATACCTGCATGCATGACAACCTCGCCGATGACGGTTCCATCTACGTATTCCATGCAGATACAGAGGGACTGAACTTCCGCAGGGCATTTGTGGATGCAGGTTTCTACCTTTCCGGCTGCTGCATCTGGAAAAAGAACGCTCTGGTCCTGGGACGCTCTCCCTACCAGTGGCAGCATGAACCGTGCCTGTTTGGTTGGAAGAAGGGTGGCAGGCATGAGTGGTACTCGGACCGGAAGCAGACCACCATCTGGGAGTACGATCGTCCGAAGGCATCCAAGGATCATCCGACGATGAAGCCGGTGCAACTGATGGCATATCCAATCCGGAACTCCTCGATGACAAACGGAATTGTTCTGGATCCCTTCCTCGGATCCGGCTCTACACTGATTGCCTGTGAGCAGACCGACCGGATTTGTCGAGGCATTGAGCTGGATCCCAAGTTTGTGGATGTCATCGTAAAGCGCTACGTCGAACAGGTCGGAAACTCCGATGATGCGTATGTACTTCGTGACGGCCAGAAGCTCACGTTCGATGAAGCGATTGCGGCGATGCCGAAGGAGGAGAGCGCATAAGCAGGTACACATCTGCCAAAAGCTCTGCCTGATCTTTGTTCATAATTCCTGCCAGTATGAGTTGCTATTCCGGTGCTCCTGAGTGATGTATGTACTACCAAAAGAAAAGGAGGCACACGCCATGAAAGCAAACTACAACCTGGCAGGAACTAAGAGAAAAGAGCTGGTACAAGCAATCGCAGAGATCACCGGAGAGAAAGCCGACTACATGCGGATGCCGACCTGTGCCTACGAGATCGGAAACATCACGGTCGACAAGGACGGCGGGGTAAGCTGCAGCGATGAGGAGAAGATGCAGATGGTGATGAAAGCATTGAACGAGAAGGGATTCACCGCTAAGGAAGATGCCGAGACCAAGCAACCCGAGCAGGCGGAGACCACAGAGCCGGAACACACCACCGAGGAAGAGAAGGAAACAGCCGAGGATGAGCAGGAACCGGCGCTGACGATCAGCCTTCCGCTTGCATCCGCAAACGTCGGAATCTTGAGAAACCTGATCAGCGCAAAGGAGAGCCTCATCAAGAAGGCGCTCGGAATCACCGACACCCGGATCAACATCACGGATGAGAAGATCGAGTTCCCCTGGTTCGACCGGGAGCTGACGCCGGAAGAGACAAACGCCTACATGCTTTTTCTCACCCAGCTTTGCAAGCTCTCGAAGGAGCTGAAGCACGCAAGCAGCAAGCCGGTAGAGACAGACAATGAAAAGTACGCCTTCCGCACCTGGCTTCTTCGGATGGGCTTCATTGGACCGGACTTCAAGGCAGCTCGGAAGATCCTATTGAAGAACCTCTCCGGAAGCTCCGCCTTCCGAAACGGCGCTCCAACAAAGGAGGTGGAAGCATGAAGCTAATCAGACCAGAGGAGTTTGAAGAACTCCGCAAGATCTATCCGAACGGCACCCGTGTGGAGCTGCTTCAGATGAACGACATCCAGGCACCGCCAATCGGCACAAAAGGAATCGTCTATGGTGTCGATGACACGGGATCCTTGCTCGTCCACTGGGATAACGGTTCAGGACTAAGCGTGATCTACGGCGAGGACATCGTGCGGAAGGTGGTGGACTGATATGGATGAGAAGATCAGGCAACAGATTATTGCGATTCGAGACAGCGGCCTTACGAACTTGTTCGACCTGCCCTACGTGCAGCGCCTCGCCTTCGACCGGAACTACTACGATCTGGTGCTCTTTATTGAGGAGCACCGGGACGAATACGTCCGCTTTATTCTCCATGGAGATGTCAGATAAGCACAGGATTTTCGGTACATTTTTGTGCAGGTTATGAGGCTTATTTCCTTGCTATATATCGCCTGCAGAGTGATATATGTACATGCCAAAAGGAAAAGGCAAACAAGCAAAAAGCAAGGAGGACAAAGCCATGACGAACATTTTTGAAGAAACCTACAACACCATCGCAGAAGCAAAGAAAGCCTACAAGGAAGCCACCACTGCAGAGGGCAGGGATGCCGCAAGAGAAGCCGCGAAGGCAGCCGAGGATCGGATCATTGAGATGGGCGACATTGCCTGCAAGGTTTGGAGAGCCTACCGGAATTCCAGAGACAACGAGAACGAGATCCTCGACTTCGACGACATCATCTGGGATCGGGATGTGGAAGCCATCACCACCTGCATGAAGGAGAACGGCATCAAGGCCTTCACCTACTCCTGCCGGGCAACGGACGCGGTCGAGACGCTTTGGCTTTTTAAAGAGGCCGGCTGCACGATCGGCGAGATGGTCGAGGTCAACCTCCGGAAGGACTTTTTCGGAAAAGGCTACGAGAAGGGCCACGCCTTCAGAATGACACTGAACTGAAAACGGAAAGGGAGGGAGCCCCGCAAAAGGGGCCTCTTCCTCGTACAAAATACACAGTTTCCGGGGCGGATCTTTGTGACACATATCCGGCTGATCTCCTTGCTATATAAGCCTTGCAGAGTGATATATGTACATGCCAAAGGAAAAGGCAAACAAGAACAAAACAAGGAGGAAAAAACCATGTGGAACAAAGGAAGCGTAAAGATCGAGAACCAGACATTCACCTACAGCGCGAAGGTTTACGGAGAGCCGAGCGAGGATTACGGGATTGAAGGCGGCAGGATCAGCAAGCTTGAGATTCGCCTCGGAGACTTCCCGGTCGCAAGATACGACAGAGGATGGGACATCGAGCCGGAGACGGAAAACGCACAGCTTGCGCTCCTTGCCATCCTGCACAACTTCAACTGAAAAGAGAGCAAATTCCGGGAGGAGAGCCACACGGCTCTTTCTCTCGTTCACATATACCGCATTACACATATACCACATGGGACGGGATCGCTTCGGCGGTCTTTTTTTGATGCACGAATACGGACAGAAAGGAGGTGTTCCCTATGGCGACCAGAGGAAGAAAGCCAACTCCGACCGCAATCAAGGAGCTGGAAGGAAATCCCGGGAAAAGAAAACTGAATGAGAATGAGCCGAAGCCTGAGCGGAAAGCGCCTGCCTGTCCGAAGTGGCTCGACAAGGATGCCAGAAAGGAATGGCACAGGCTGGCGAAGAAGATGGAAGCCATCGGTGTCCTTACGGAAGTGGATATGGCTGCCTTTGCCGCATACTGCCAGTCCTATGCAAGATGGAAGGAAGCAGAAGAGTTCATCACAGAGCACGGCACTCTTGTCCGGACACCTTCTGGCTACTGGCAACAGGTCCCGCAGGTCTCCATCGCACAGACCTACATGAAGCAGATGGGAAAGTTCGCAACCGAGTTCGGTCTGACTCCGGCATCAAGGTCAAGGTTGATCGCGGATGCCGGGAAGCCAACGCCAGGAGATGAGATGGAGGAGCTGTTGGGAGGCGACGTAGATGGCAGTTGAAAAGCGGCCTGTGGATATGCCAAAGCTGACCGATTATCAGCCAACCCGGTTCATGCTTTCGACATCTCACTATGACAAGACAAAGGCGGACCGGGCGGTGAAGTTCATCGAGATGCTCCGCCATACCAAAGGCAAGTGGGCCGGAAAACGCTTCTGGCTCCTCCCTTGGCAGGAGCAGATCGTCCGAGACTTATTCGGGATCATAAAGCCCGATGGGAACCGGCAGTTCCGGACAGCCTACATCGAGATTGGCAAGAAGAATGGAAAGTCAGAGCTTGCCGCCGCAGTTGCCCTGTACCTGCTGTATGCGGACAACGAACCATCCGCAGAAGTCTATGGTGCTGCCGCAGATCGTCAGCAGGCTTCTATCGTTTTTGATGTCGCCCACCAGATGGTAAACATGACACCGGCGCTTTTAAAGCGCTCCAAGATCATGGCCGCCAGCAAGCGAATTGTGAACTACTCGAATGCCGGATTCTACCAGGTGCTGTCCGCAGAGGTGGGAACGAAACACGGCCTGAATGTTTCTGGTCTTGTGTTCGATGAGGTCCATGCGCAACCTACTAGAAGACTCTTTGATGTACTCACGCAAGGCTCTGGTGATGCCCGTGAGCAGCCGTTGTATTTCCTGATTACGACTGCAGGAACCGATAAGAACTCGATCTGCTACGAGCTGCACCAGAAGGCAAAAGACATCCTCTCCGGGCAGCGTGTAGATCATACGTTTTATCCAGTCGTCTACGGACTGGAAGATGATGAGGACTGGCACGATGAGAAGAACTGGTACAAGGCAAACCCGAGCCTCGGGCAGACGATCGACGTTGAGCGTGTCCGGGAGCATTACCACGAGGCGATGGAAAATCCGGCGGAGGAGGCGGTGTTTAAGCAGCTCCGACTCAACATGTGGGTATCTTCAACGACCGCTTTCATTCCGGAGCAGGTTTTTGATCAGGGTAATGCGCCGATTGATCTGGACCGTCTCCGGGGAAGGGAATGTTACGGTGGACTCGACCTTTCGAGCACCGGCGACATCACCGCACTGGTTCTGATGTTCCCGCCGAGAGATGAGAGGGAGAAGTACATCTGCCTTCCGTTCTTCTGGGTGCCGGAGGACACCATCCCGATCCGGGTGCGAAGGGCTTCGGTTCCCTACGATGTCTGGGTGAAGCAGGGATACATGAAGGCGACGGAAGGAAATGTGATCGACTACAACTTTATCGAGAAGTTCATCCTGGATCTGTACACGAAGTACAACATCAAGGAGATCGCGGTCGACAGGTGGAATGCGACCCAGCTCATCATCAACCTGCAGGATGACGGCTTGACGATGGTGCCCTTTGGACAAGGTTTTAAAGAGATGTCCGCCCCGACAAAGGAGTTCTACAAGCTGATGATGGAAGGAAAGATCATCCACGGCGGCAATCCGGTCCTACGGTGGATGGCGCTGAACGTGGTGGTTGATCGGGACGCTGCGGACAACTTGAAACCTACGAAGGCAAGATCCCCTGAAAAAATCGATGGTATCGTCGCTGCAATTATGGCGCTGGATCGCTGTATCCGGCAGGATCATGCAGAGAGTGTCTACGACAACCGCGGACTTCTGACATTTTGAGGCACATTTGCCTGACTGGAAAGGAGAACTCATGATCGGATATAAACTCCTGAGGATGCGAGGGGGAAACCTGTATCCCCTCTATGTCGATACCAGGGCATAGATCCCGATTGGCGTCTGGATCGATGCCCGGGAGGGAGAGCGGCTCCCGGATGGAAGAGTGAAGTCCAGGATCGGCCCTCTCCAGTTCCGGCCGGGATGGCACCTTTAGGAGATCCCGCTTGCGGTACACATAGGGATTCGGGAGAACGGAATTATCCGATACATGCACGACGATGAGGTCTGGTGTGAGTGTGAGTATTCCGACGGGATCGATTATCAGCAGGTGGTGGAGAAGAACGGGACCGGGTACAGAGCGATGATGTCAGAGATCCCGGTGAACGGGTTCTACCGCTTTAAGACCTCCCCCCAGATGCTCGGCAGGTGGATCATTGCGGGCAGCATGAAGATCAACCGGATCCTGACGGATGAGGAGGCTGCAGGGATCGTGCGGCTGCATGGGTACGAGCCGCTGCCCAGATCTATGCGATACCAGATGAAAAAGACAGACAAGCCGCCGTAACACCTGGTCAAAGATACATAGATTCGGATGTGATCTTTGTGCATCTTATAGTGAAAAAGAGCTGGATGTATTCCCCGTCCAGAGTGATTAATGTGTCAGCGGAAGAAAACCGCAGCACACACAAATCACGAACGGAGGGGAAACACCATGACGAACGAAAGACTTGCAAAGCAGCTTGACTACATCCACACCACCGGATTCGGTGTCGAGATCGAGATGAACAGCATCACAAGGGAGAGGGCGGCAGGGACCGCAGCAGATTTCTTCGGAACAGAACGGTACGAGAACACCGCAAGGAAGAACGGCTACAGCACCTGGAGTGCCTGGGATGCACAGGGCAGGGAGTGGAAGTTCCAGAAGGACGTCAGCATCACCGGGCCTGACAACCAAAAGTGCGAGCTTGTCACCCCGATCCTCCACTACGAGGATCTCGAGAACCTTCAGGAGCTGGTAAGACGCCTTCGGAGGGCCGGAGCAAAGTCCGATGCAGCCAGGATGTGTGGAGTCCACATCCATGTGCAGGAGACCGGCCAGACCCCGCAGACCGTCCGGACGCTTGTCAACATGATGGCAAGCCATGAGAACCTCCTTGTAAATGCGATCCGGATAGACTGGAGCAGGATCGAGCGCTACTGCAGACCTGTAAACATGGACTTCCTCCGGGAGCTCAACGAGAAGAAGCCAAAGACCATGGAGGATCTTGCAGACATCTGGTACACCGAAAACAGAGCGACCTTTGGGAGAAGCAACCATTACAACCAGTCACGCTACGCGATGACGAATCTTCACTCACTTTTTACCGGGAAGGGAATTGAGTTCCGCTTCTTCCAGTTCGATACCCCGGCAGACGGAAGAAAGAATGGACTTAATGCCGGACAGCTCAAGGCATTCATTCAGCTCTCCCTTGCCCTCTGCGCAGCGGCAAGAACCCAGAAGTGCGCAAGCCCGAATGAGGTCCAGCATGAGAATGAGAAGTACGCGATGCGGACCTGGCTCCTGCGCCTTGGCTTCATCGGTGACGAGTTCGCAACGGCAAGAGAGGTCCTGACAAAGAAGCTCTCCGGTGACACCGCTTTCCGCAACGGCAGAACCGCCGCATAAGAGAAAAGACAGGAAGGTTTGAGAGAGCCTGCCTCCTGCCGCCTTAACCAATCCTCCCGGCCGCAGCTGCCCTGCGGTCTTAAGGCGGTAGAAGGGTGACCCCCTCGGAAAGGATTGACCTATGAGAAGATATTACATCGCCTACGGAAGCAACCTGAACCTCCTGCAGATGGCAAAGCGGTGCAGGGGAGCAAGAATCATTGGAACCTCCTATCTCCAGGACTTCCAGCTCCTCTTTAAGGGGAGCGGATCCGGATACTACCTCACAGTGGAGAAGAAGGAGGGAAGCACCGTCCCGGTTGTGGTCTACAGCGTCACCAAGTCGGATGAAGATGCCCTGGACCAGTACGAGGGGTATCCGCTGTTTTACTACAAGGAGACCTTTGACCTTTCGGTTAAGCTTATCCTTGGGGAGGGAGAAATCCGGGTGACCGGTTTTGCCTACCTCATGCATGAGGACAGAAAACCAGGGCTTCCCTCCAGAAGGTACATGGATACCTGCCTTGCGGGGTATCACGACTTTGGCTTTAATGTCGGCGTTCTCTGGAAGGCTGTGGAGGACAGCAGGGAGGCGATGACGTGAAGAAGGATGGAATGGGGGAGGACACCAGCATGAATGAGTCCGTTGCGATCTTCGGAATCATCTCTCGCGCCTTCCTTTCTCAGGAGCCCTGACCCCTAAAAAGAGTCTGAAGATTGTGAGAAACCTCATGAGAAATCACAACATGTCTTTTGAGGAGGCGGCAGCTTTCATTGGCCTTGACGAGAACGAAAAAGAGAGGCTGAGGAATGCCATGAGTAAAACGGCCTAATCAACTTTCAGAATGATGGTATGAAACCGGAGCAGCGATGCCCCGGTTTTTTCATGCTCAAATTTTCCCATGCACACATGGCAGAGCGGTCTATTGCGCCGGTCTCTAAAACCGGTAGCCGCCATGGCTCGAAGGTTCGAATCCTTCTGTGTGCGGTTTGACTGACAGCCAGCGAAAGGAGGATGGAATGGAGCAAAACGGCAGTGAGCAAATCATCCCTGAGCACGACCTCATCAGCAGAAGACCGCCGGAGGAGAAGATGATCCTCTTCCTCGCGGAGCTGTTCAAGGAGGATGCAACGGTTCCGATTGCCAGAGGCCTCCTGCAGGTGCTTGCAGATGAGCCGTCTGTCAGGAAGACAAGCCGCAGCGGCAGCACAGAAGAAAAAGGAGCAGAGAAAGGAGAAGGAACATGAGCTTCAGGAATCTATTCCACAGAAGAAGAGCAAGAGAATCTCCCCAGGACTCCCTGCCCGGAGAAGTCTACAGAGCCTATTACGGGTACACAACATCCGGCAAGACCGTGACCGAAAAGGGATCCTTGCAGGTGAGCGCTGTTTACGCCTGTGTGAGAGTTCTCTCGGAGGCGGTGGCAAGCCTTCCGCTGCATCTGTATCGGGAGGAGGACGAGGGGAACAAGGTAAAGGCGAAAGATCATCCTCTGTACTTTCTGCTCCACGACGAGCCAAACGAGGAGATGACAGCTTACACCTTCTGGGAGACGCTGATGACGCATCTCCTGCTGTGGGGCAATGCCTATGTCCAGATCATCCGGAATGGCAAGGGGGAGGTGATATCCCTCTATCCTCTGATGCCGAACCGTATGAGAGTCGACAGGGACGAGAAGGGGAAGATCTACTACGAGTACCAGTGGAGTAAGAGCACGGATGCTCCGACGATGAAGAACACGATCGTGAGGCTCACAGCCAGAGAGGTCATGCAGATCCCGGGACTTGGGTTCGACGGCCTTGTGGGATACAGCCCGATCGCTGTGGCCAAGAACAGCATCGGTCTCTCGATGGCCTGTGAGGAGTACGGAAGCCGGTTCTTTGCAAACGGCGCTGCACCAAGCGGTGTTCTAGAGCATCCCGGCGTCTTAAAGGATCCGGAGAGGGTGAGAGATTCCTGGCAGGCAGCCTTTGGAGGAAGCCAGAACGCAGGGAAGGTTGCGGTCCTCGAGGAGGGCATGAAGTACTCGCCGATCTCCATCAATCCGCAGGAGGCACAGTTCCTGGACACCAGAAAGTTCCAGATCGATGAGATCGCCAGGATCTTCCGGGTACCTCCGCACATGATTGGGGATCTTGAGCATGCGACGTTCAGCAATATCGAGGAACAGTCCCTCGAGTTTGTGACCTACAGCCTGCAGCCGTGGCTCACCCGAATCGAGTCCGCAATCTCCCGGTCACTCTTATCGAAGGACGAGAAGAGAGTCTATTACGCACGATTTAACGTGGACGGGCTCCTTCGCGGCAACTACGAGAGCAGGATGCAGGGATACGCGACCGGCATCAGCAATGGCTTCATGAGCGTCAACGATGTGAGAAAACTGGAGAACTGGGATCTGATTCCGGACGCAGAAGGCGGCAACCTCCTGCTCGTGAACGGGACGATGACTCCGCTTCGTGCGGCAGGGGCAGCTTACGGAGTAACACCGGAACAGCCCGAGAAAGAGAAGAAAGACGCCATGGAGAAGGAGGATAGCACGACACGAAAAGCAAAGATCCGGGAGTCCCCCGGAAAGAAGAAACGGCAGAACGAGATGGAAAGGAGCAGCCGATGAACAGGTTTTGGAGATGGGTGCAGAACAAGGCACCCGATAACGGCACGTCACCTAAGGAGCAGGAGAGAACCCTGTTTCTTGATGGCGCAATCGCAGAGGATGATCCGTGGTTTGATGACAAGGTAACACCAACGGTCTTCAAGGACGAGCTGGGAGAGGGGAAAGGTCCCATAACCGTCTGGATCAACTCCCCGGGCGGTGATGTCTTTGCCGCTGCCCAGATCTACAACATGCTTCTGTCCTACCCGGGGCATATCACAGTCAAGATCGACGGTCTTGCCGCTTCGGCTGCATCGGTGATCGCAATGGCAGGAGATGAGGTACTCGTCTCTCCTGTGTCGATGCTGATGATCCACAATCCTTCCACGTTTACCATAGGAAACAAGTCTGACATGGAGAAGGCGATTTCGATGCTGGATGAGATCAAGGAGTCCATCATCAATGCCTACATGAACAAGACCGGGCTCTCCAGAAAGAAGCTCTCGGATCTCATGGATGCGGAGACCTGGATGAACGCAAGGAAGGCAGTGGAGCTCGGCTTTGCAGATGCGGTGATGACGCGAAAGGAGCTGGAAGGTTCCTTGGACTTATCAGGGGAGGAGGTACCTCTGGCCAAAACAGAGCAGAAAGCGGCAACAGAGAGTAAGCCGGAGGGCAACCTGGAGAACAAACCGGAGAAATCTGCTGGGGATGACAAAATTGGAACGGGCAACACCCATGACAGAAATGGAACGGGCTACCTGTTCCAGACGAGAGCACTCGCAACAGCCTTTCTGAACAAGGTAGAAAATCTCTCGGCGAAAGAAGAGATCCCTGTCAATACGATAGAGGAAGGCCCAGACAATGGGCTTTGTGTGAAGCCGGATGACAAACCAAAAGAGCAGGTAGAAAAGACAGGGAATGAAGCGACGGTGGAAAAAATGAACCCGCCAGAGAACACAGGTAAAGATGGGACGCGGAAGGTAGAGGACCTCATGGCGCGTCTTGATCTGATTCACTCGCTCATGTGAGCGGCAACAATTCCAAGGAGGAATGGACATGACTTTAAACGAACTGTACACAAAGAGAGCAAACGTCTGGGAGAACGCAAAGAACTTCCTGGACTCTCACAGAGGAAAGGACGGGATCCTCTCTGCAGAGGATGGAGAGACTTATGACCGGATGGAGAAGGAGATCACAGACCTTTCCCGGGAGATCGGCCGCCTCGAGAGACAGGCAGAAATTGAGAAGGAGCTCTCCCAGCCGACTACTGCTCCCCTTGCAGGAAGACCTGAGGGGGAGGCGAAGGATAAGAAGACGGGCAGAGCATCCGACCAGTACGCAAAGGCGATGCTTTCTGCGATCCGCTCCAACTTCCATCAGGTATCCGATGTCCTGCAGGAGGGAATCGATGCCGATGGCGGATATCTGGTTCCCGAGGAGTGGGACAACAGACTGATCGAGGCACTCGATGGTACAAATATCATGCGGGAGCTTGGCACGAAGATCACCACCTCCGGTGAGCATCGCATCAACATCGCATCCACCAAACCCGCTGCGGCATGGCTTGAGGAGGGCGGTGCTGTCGCCTTCTCCGACGAGAAGTTTGAGCAGAAGATCCTGGACGCACACAAGCTGGCGGTCGCAGTAAAGGTCTCTGAGGAGCTGTTATACGATAACCAGTTTGACCTGCAGAATCACATCATCACCCAGTTTGGAAAGGCGATCTCCAATGCGGAGGAGGACGCCTTTCTGAACGGCGATGGTACTGGCAAGCCCACCGGTATCTTCGATGCGGCGAACGGCGGTCAGGTGGCAGTGACGACGGATACGGTGAAGCTCACCTCCTCGGACATCATCAACCTGATCTATTCCTTGAAGAGACCGTACCGGAAGAACGCGGCGTTCATCATGAATGATGCGGTGATTGCTGCAATCCGCCAGCTTAGGGACACGACCGGTGTGTATCTGTGGCAGCCCTCCTTCCAGTCCGGTGAGCCGGATCTGCTCTGCGGCTATAAGGTCTACACCTCCCAGTATGCACCGGCTCTTGCAGTTGGCGCACCGGCGATCGCTTTTGGCGACTTCTCCTACTACAACATCGGAGACCGCGGAACGAGATCCATGCAGCAGCTCAGAGAGCTCTTTGCGGGCAATGGCATGATCGGATTCGTTGCCAAGGAGAGAGTGGACGGCATCCTGGTTCTCCCTGAGGCAGTACAGATCCTGAACGTCAAGAAGGCCTGATCGGATATCCGGATAATACTGGAACCTGGAGAATCTGGAACCAGATAATCCGAAGACCTCGGACAGACACTTCCCATACATCCCTGCAGGCGGATCCGCCTGTGGGGGATTTCTTTGGAGGCGGGACATGGTGACATTGGATGAAGTGAAACAGTACCTGCGGATCGACTTTGATGACGAGGATGCACTCCTTGAGGATCTCATCAGGACCGCCGAGAAGATCTGTGCAGATGTCCTTCGGACGGATGATGTGAACCAGGTATACGATTTTCCAAACGGCAAGACCGCAGTGCTCTACACCATTGCGGTTCTCTATGACCAGCGTACCGATGCGGATCTTCACATGCTCACGCTGACGCTCCGGGCTTTTCTGTTTGGTGACAGGAAGCCCGTTTTTTAATGAGGAGGCAGGATGAGCAGAGTAAAGGGCTTCGATCCCGGAAGACTGAACCACCGCGTTGTCATCAAGCGGTACAGGGAGACTGAGGATGATCTTGGAAACACGATCAATCAGCTGGTTCCCGTAAAGACCGTATGGGCGGAGATCCTTCCCGTCAAGGGCAATGAGGCGCTCGAATACTACAAGAACAACAACACAGAGACGTACAAGATCCGGATCCGGGCAAAGGCTGTGCCGGATCTTACCGAGAAGGATGTGATCTCGTGGAAAGGTCGACAGTTCCTGATCCAGACTATCGTAGATCTTCGCATGGATGGCGTGTACTACGAGATCCAATGCGTCGAGGACAGGGATCACAGCGTGGCGGAAGCAGAAGATGCAGGAACAGGAGAAGATGGATGAGTACATCAGCAAAACAGAGGGCTCCGAATCGGAGTCTTTGATGAAGTAACCGGAAGGGAGAAGGAATGGCAGAGGAACAGATAGAAATCAGAGGCGTGGATGAGCTTAAGGCAAATATCATAAAGGCCCTCCAGATTGGTCCGGATAAGATGAACAAGGCGATGCGGAAGGCAGTGAGAGGCTGGCAGGAGGACGTCAATTCGAAGTTCCCGAGACCGGACTACGGCGACGACAGCAGATGGAAACACGCATTTGCAAAGAGCTGGAAGCAGGAGATTTCTCAGTCTCTCTGGGGGTACCCGGATCGCGCAGAGGTGACGAATTCTCACCGCCTTTTCCACCTTGTTGAGAACGGACACCGGATGGTCCTGAACGGAAAGGAGACTGGCAGCTTTGTTCCAGGGAAGCATTTCAAGGACTCTGTCAACAAAAAGTACGAGGTAGTATACCCCGAACTGCTGGCCCAGGCCGCAGAAGAAGTACTGAGGAATGCGGGGCTGCTCTGAGAGGGGGGCTGAAAATGATCCATTACAGCGACGTCATCAGGGCGGTAAACGGAATCCTGAAGGATCTCTATCCGAAGATCAGAAGGTACGGCAATGACACCATCGACAAGGCGGTGCCGCCGTACTTTTTTGCTGAGTGTGTTTCCACCGCTTCGAACCATGAGTCGGCCAACATGCAGAGAAACTCCTGCACCGTCTACATCAACTACATCCAGAAGACTCCGGATCAGGCAGACAACCTGAAGAAGTACAGCGAGATTTTTGATGCGCTCAGGATGACGCTGAATATCCAGGATCCGGAGCATGCAGATGTTGTCCGGCATCTGACCTACACGAACTATTCTTACAGCTACACAGGGGAGAACCGAAATGATCTGCAGATCAGCTTTGACCTCTCCTGGTATGAATCTACGCAGGAGACACCGGATGAGAAGATGCAGGACGTTTTTCTGCGCACACTATTGAAGGAGGAAGAAAATGTCTAAACTTACATCGCCGAGTATAACGATCACCTTCACGGAGCTTGGTGTATCGGCAATCACAAGAGGAAATCGGGGAATCGCCGCTGTTGTTCTGAAGGATACTGCAGCGTCTGTCACGTCGATCCTTTCCGCATAGGACATCCCCAGCACGCTGTCGAAGCTCAACCAGCAGCTTCTTCTTGACGCCCTGAAGGGATACACCAATGCGCCAAAGAAGGTCATCGCCTACGTCATGACTTCTGAGAAGGACATGACAGAAAACTACAAAGCTGCAGAGACCTACTTTGAGTCGGAGGATGCGGACTACATCGCCTGGCCTTATGCGGAGACGGATGGGAAGGGCGAGGAGATTGCATCCTGGGTAAAGGCGCTTCGGACGAACGAGCACAAGAAGACCAAGGTGGTTCTCTCGAACCAGGCTGCAGATACCGATGGCGTCATCAACTGGACAACAGCTCTTAAGAGGGCAGTCTCCACCACAGCGGATGATGGGACGATCTCCACAAATATTGTGGATGTCACCCCGGGGCAGGGAACGGCCAGGATTGCAGGCCTGCTTGCCGGCACCGGAATCGCCTACTCTGCAACCTATGCACCGCTGGAGGACTTCGTCGACTGCACAAGACTCACAAAGGAGGAGAGAAACACAGCAGTCGGAGCAGGAAAGCTCCTTGCCTTCTGGGATGGCGAAAAGGTAAAGCTCGACCGTGCCGTCAATTCCTTTGTCACCACGGCTTGGGGAAAGGGTGACTCGTTCAAGAAGATCAAGATCGTGGAAGCCCTGGATCTTATCCAGCACGACATCCGGCAGACGATCGAGAACGACTACGTTGGTAAGTTTGCAAACACCTATGACAACAAGCTGCTCCTGGTCACCGCGATCAATGCGTACTTTGACACCCTCATCGATGATGACGTGCTCTCCGCGAGGGAGTGCTCGATTGATGTGGATGCGCAGAGAACGTATCTCAAGAGTATCGGGAAGCCTGCTGTCATTCCGAATGCAGCTGGAGCCATCGAGAAGGCAGTGGATGACTGCACAGATGATGAGATCAAGCGCGCCAACACCGGATCCCATGTGTTCCTGAAGGCCGTGATTTCTGTCCTGGATGCGATCGAGGATATCGATCTCGACATCACGATCTGATGGGAGGAGGTGAAAAAGCATGAAGAACTATGACAGCAACCGGGTTATGAACGGCACCTATGGAGAGGTGTGGTTCGATGATGAGTACCTGGCAGAAGTGGAGGAGGCAAAGGCTGAGGTGGACATCACCTACTCCGATGTCTCCCGGGTAAGAAAGCTCTTTGCCGGGAAGAAGATGACGAAGCTCGAAGGCAAGATCACGATCAAGCTCCATCACGTCCGCTCAAACATCGCGGACAAGGTGGCAAACTGCGTGAAGGAGGGAAAGACCCCTTCCTACAAGATCCTGATCAAGCTGGATGATCCCGATGCACTCGGAGCAGAGCGGGCCGTGTTCTACGCCTGCAAGCCGAGCAAGATTACGTTTTTTGACTGGAAGGCTGCAAACCTTTCGGAGGAGTCCTACGACTTCACGTTTGAGGATTTCGACTTCCTTGACAAAGTGGAGGTGCACTGATGGCAGGAACGCTTGCTGAGAAGCTGATGAAACTGGATCGCGGAGACATGACCGCGGCAAAGAAGATGGAGGTGTATGCACCGACTCTCTCTAAGAAGCTGGGAGAGAAGACGATGGTAACACTCCACTCCCTCCCCGGATCCCTCTATTCCGACATCGCGGGACACAGCACAAACAAGTCGGGGAATTACGAGGCGTCCAGAGGGTATGACGCACAGGCAATGCTCGTCGCGGATGCGATCGAGGGAATCGATGTGAAGGACGAGGCACTACAGAAGCACTTTGGCGCTGCAACCCCAAAGGACCTTGTGAAGATCCTGTTTCCCGGCGGCGAACTGACAAAGATGGCACAGATCGTGGGCTATCTTTCCGGGTTCGTTGATGCGGAGGATGCAGGAATTGAAACCACGGATGCAGAGGAAGACGGCATCAGCTATAAGAACGTAAAAAACTGATCCAGACGGACGGAGATTTTCAGGCGATGTACTACCTCTTTGTGAACCATCACCTCCCTCCGTCCGTTTACTTTGATGCATGCTACTGGGACAGAATGCTGATGCGGTGCTTTATCCAGATCGAAGCAGAGGACTATGAAGAAGCCAGAAAGGAGGCAGGGCTGTGAGTGAAAAACATATCGACGTTGTCTTCTCTCTGGTGGACAACTTCTCGCAGAACTTCGAAAAATAGATCAATGCCCTGACAAACGGCTCCAAATCCGCCCAGCGCGCATGGAAGAAGGTCGGGCAGACCGGAGAGTCGATTGCCTCTGTGGGTACCGGCCTTTCGGCAGCCGTAACTGCTCCGCTTGTCGGTCTTGGCGTGACCGCCACAAATGAGTTTGGCGAGGTGGACAAGTCCATGAAGCTCGTGCAGGCAACCATGGGTGATGCAGCATGGGCGACCGGGGATCTGAGTTCTGCCATGAAAGACGCGGCATCGAATTCAACGTTCGGTATGCAGGATGCTGCGGACGCAGCACTCAACTTTGCACGGCAGGGATACAACGCCCAGGAGGCAAGCGATATGCTGACGCCTTCCCTTGCGCTGGCTTCCGGCACGGCCACTGACCTTTCTGAGGTCACAGGCGGTCTGGGTAATGCACTGAAGATGTTTGGTGCACAGTCCTCTGAGGCTTCGACTTATGCAGATGTTCTTGCGAAAGCGCAGGCATCTGCAAATACCACCACGAGCGACTTGTTCGAAGCAATGAGTGAGGCAGGTCCTGTGATCAGCTCTGTCGGCTGGTCGGTGTCTGATCTTGCTACCATTACCGGTATCTTTGGCAATGCGGGCATCACCGGTTCGGAAGGCGCCAATGCGCTGAAAACCGGTATCGCAAGACTGGCATCACCCGCCAAGGATGGATCCGAGTGGATGGAAAAGCTCGGCGTAAACGTGTTTGATTCCCATGGCAAGATGAAGGACATGCTGACGGTTCAGGAGGATCTGCATGATGCTTTCAGCGGCCTTTCTGATTCTGAGAAGATGTCCGCTGCATCCGCAATCTTTGGCAAAAACCAGATGGCCAAGTGGCTGACACTGATCGAGGCGTCCCCTTCGGACTTCAAATCTCTGAGCAGCAGCATCGATGACTCCTCCGGATCCGCCCAGTCCATGTCGGACGCTCTCATGTCCGGTGTAGGCGGCTCGATGGAGAAACTCAAGTCGACCTTCGATGTGTTTAAGTACAACATCGGGCAGACAATCGGCGGTGCGGTCCAGCCCTTCATCGAAAAGGTCACGGATCTGATTGATGCGTTCAATAACTTAAGCCCAAAGGAGCAGCAGCATATCGAGAAGATCGCTCTGATCGCCGCGGCAATCGGTCCTGTTCTTGTCATCTTTGGCAAGATGGTATCCAGCATTTCCAAGATTGGCGTATTCATCAACGGCCTGATGGTAGCTGGCGGGAAGCTCGGCGGCGTGTTTGCAACTGCAGGGGCTGGCGGGAAGCTCTTTGGAGGAATCCTCGCTGCACTCACTTCTCCGGCGGCTGTCGTGATCGGGATCCTTGCCGGAATTGTCCTTGCTGCGATCCTTGTCTGGAAGAACTGGGACAAGATCATGGCAGCATTCGAGAAGGCAAAGACAAGGCTCCAGCCATTGATTGATCTCTTCAAGGCTGTCGGGAAGGCGATTGAGGCAGTGGTCGGTGCAGTGAAGAACTTCGCCGATGGCTTCAGGCAGGGCTTCTCTGAGACGGCAGATGGATCCGGACCAAAATCCGGCATTGGAGCAGGGTTTGAGGCGATTAAGAAGGCGATCCAGCCGCTCATGCCGTACATCAGGAAGATCCTGCCTGTTCTTACAGATGTGTTCAGGAAAGCAGCGGACTTTCTTCAAAAGCACGGCCCCAAGATCCAGGAGTTTGGCCGGAAGGTTGGAGAGGTCGTCGGGAAGATTGCAACAGTAGTCGGGACGGTGCTTGGCGGTGCTTTCACCCTGGCCGGGAAAGTGATTGGGACCGCGATCAGTGTCATTATCGGCGCAGTGAAAGGCCTTATGACAGGTATCAAACCGATTGTAGATGGAGTGAAAAAGATCTTTGGCGGCATCGTCGATTTCATCACCGGTGTCTTCACGGGTGACTGGGAGAAGGCATGGCAGGGTGTCGTGGATATCTTCTCCGGAATCTTTGAGACCCTGACCGGGATCGCAAAGGGCATCATCAATGGGGTATCCGGAGCGATCAACGCCGTCATTGGTGTGATCAACGGGATGGGCTTTACGATCCCTGACTGGGTGCCGGTGATCGGCGGCAAGAGCTTTTCCGTGGGCATCCCAACGATTCCTCAGCTTGCAAGAGGCACGCAGGATTGGAAGGGCGGTATCGCCCAGGTATCGGAGCGCGGCGGTGAGATCATTGATCTTCCCAGGGGCTCCCGCGTGTATCCCCATGATGCTTCAGTGCAGATGGCAAAAAGAGATACCGTGCGTCCGAACATCACAATCGCAAAGCTTTCGGATTCCATTGTGGTACGTGAGGAGGCAGACATCGACAGGATTGGAAACATGCTGGTCCGGAAGCTCATGGCTGCCAGCGACAACATGGGCACAGTTCCCGCAGGAGGCTGAATATCAGGAGGCTGATATGAAGAAGAGAATCATGATCTGGAGAGGAGGATAGTATGCAGATCTGGATTAAGTCGGGGAGCAGATCCTTAAGGTTCCCGGTCCTTCCGGCTGAATACAGCATCCGGCTTGGTAGAGATATCGAGACTGTAACGGTAAATGCCATCGGCGAGGTGGATCTAGGTGGGAAGAGAACACTGGACGAGTTTTCATTCTCGAGCTTCTTCCCCAAAAACTTCGATCCTTATTACTGCGACTGCAGGTCTGCTGCTCCCATGCAATGTGTGGACACAGTCCAGAAGATCATGAGGAGTTCTACAGCAAGACTGATTCTGACGGGTGTCGGGTCCTTTCGGGTCCGTATCCCGTCTTTTGAGTATAAGGAAAACGATGGTTCGGGTGACGTGTATTTCGACATCAGTTTTAAGGAACACCGGCCCATCTCCGTTCCCTCTTCCGATGTTGTCCGGATCGGTGAGACCAAAGAGAACACCATCTCCAAGGAGCTCACAAGGGCCACCGAGGATTCACCTCAGGAAAGTGTATACACGGTGAAGAAGGGGGACTGCCTCGCATCGATTGCAAGAAAGATGACAGGGTCCTCCTCATGGAATGAACTCTATGAAAGAAACAGGGATGTCATTGGCAGCAACCCGAACAGGATCTATCCCGGCATGCAGCTGACCATACCGAGAACCGAATCGTAATCGCAGAGTGAAAAGAACGCCGTTGCCACATACAAGACAGAAAGCTGATCTTCAAGCCAAAATGCGTGGAATCCACTCGAAAAGGAGCAGAAAGGAGGCGTCATGATCTATGTCCATCTGATTTCAAAAAGTACCGGAGCAACCTATGACATCACAAACGCCTGCTCGAAGCTGGAGTGGTCCGGTGACTATGCCGAGTCTGGAAGGAAGCTCTCTTTCGACTACCTGAATGCCCCATATGACCCGGATTTGAAACTCCCGGCGATTGCCTGCGGGGACATGGTGACGGCATACCTTTCGCAGGGTAAGAGCCCTGTCTTCACGGGCCATATCTTGGCAGTGGAGCGCTCCTCCCAGATCGGTACGATCACCTACACCGCCTACGATGCCGTTCATCAGATGACGAAGTCGAGGACGACAAAGAACTTCAAGAATACCTCGCCGGAAGGAGTTGCAGCCCTCATGTGTCAGGAGATGGGGCTTGACGCTGGTGCGATCTATGAGACAAAGGTCCCGATCCCCTCGATGCTCTGCAGCGACATGTCCTACTACGACATCATCATGGCAGCATACACCAAGGCGCATGACCAGACCGGCGATAACTACATACTCTCCGTGGACGGTGAAGGAAGACTCTGTGTAAAGAAGGCAGAATGGATCATTCAGGGCTTTACGCTGTCCGACACACGAAGCATCACAGAGTCTGACATTCTGGAATCCGTTGATGATATCGTCAACCGAGTTGAGATCTTCAGTGATACCAACGAGAAGATCGGCGTGGTGCAGGATGATTCGAGTATTTCCTCCTACGGCGTATTTCAGGAGACCTACACCCAGGAGGAAGGCACGGATGCGAATACTGCTGCAGCAAAGCAGATCCATACCAGGCCGACACAGTCCATCCGGATCTTGGCGGTTGGGGATGTGCACTGCCTTGCCGGGAACTTTGTTGTTGTTCATGACGGTGCGACAGGACTTTATGGAAAGTATTTCATCAAGTCGGATACCCACACCTGGTAGAACGGCGTGCACCAGATGGAACTGGAGATCTCATTCGATTCTCTCATGAACACGGTGGAGTCATCTGATGAGGAGGAGACATGAGTTGGCAGAGCGACATGGTAGGGATGATGAGAAAGCAGGGAGCTGTGAGCAATACCCCAGGTCTTCAGATGGGAAGAATGACAGGAGAAAGCTCCTGCAAAACCGGTGACCTGGATCTTTCAAGCGCAGACCTGTACATCCCGGACCGACTTTTGAAACCAATGGCGTATGAAGTGGATGCCAGTATCGACAAGGATCATGGCTTTCATGACAGGACCAAGTACATCGAACCTTTGAAGGCAGGTGACCTTGTAGTGCTGTACCGGCTCTCTGATACGAAGTACGTCATCCTCGATCGGGTGGCGGCGGGATGAAATGTGGTACAGGATCTGGATTTACTCGGGATTTGAAATAGCCGGAAAGCCTGCTAATAAAAAGTCAAGGGGTGATTTGAAAAGTTTAGAGGTTGATTTTGGGTACAAGTATCCTGGCCGTCTGTATTTGGCGGTCTGACAACGAGCGATATAAGAATAGTGGAATTTA
>Ga0256406_1001375_pt1 | contig 39728 bp, 29 predicted proteins | sample RumenRJG_03DNA_FD_185986 | JGI IMG/M metagenome (GOLD analysis project Ga0256406, IMG submission 185986) | Bovine rumen microbial communities from Lethbridge, Alberta, Canada - RJG_03 | ecosystem: Host-associated > Mammals > Digestive system > Stomach > Rumen | place: Canada: Alberta | collected... | reverse complement strand
TCAGCAGCGAGTTCTGAATATCGACGGTCATGCCTCCCGTGGTCATCTTATATTGTGGACGTTCGCCCTTCACCACCACTTCACCCAACTCTTTCGTGTCGGGCTGCATCTGAATATCGCCCACATTGCCCGTCCGTGCATCGAGATACTTTGTCGTATATCCAACGCTTGTCACTTTCAGCAGACCATCTTGTATGTCGGTGCTGATGCTGAATGTTCCGTCGTCCTTGGTCACGGTTCCTGCAATGAAAGCGGAATCGGCACGGTTGACGAGTACAACATTAGCAAACGGCATCGGCTGCGCTTGCTCGTCAATCACACACCCGCTAATGCTCTGTGCGGTCGATGTTATCGCCACGAGGCATATCATTGAAAGCAATACAATCCTTTTCATATATTTTTAATGTTTTGATTACAACCTTAATTTATAGTTGTTACTACATCGCCGGAACCCGACGACTGGACGTTGCACGATTTCGCCGTTCCGCGCACCGACACGTCGCCGGAGCCATCGCTGGAACCGGTAATGGCACCGCAGTTGTCGCAGTCCACGACAATATCCCCGGAGCCTGATGTGTTCAACTCTATTGCCGGGACATTGCCGACGCGGGCGGAGATATCGCCGGAACCTTGGGTCGCGATGGATGCCTTCTGCGCACCGGCAACATTGAAGACGATGTCGCCACTGCCACTGGTGGTCAGACTGACATCTGCAGCCTTAATGTCTTTCATTACAACGTCGCCGGAGCCCTGGGTGGAGACGACAAGGCTTCCGCTGCACTCTACTGTCTTCATCCTCACATCACCTGAGCCACTTGTCGTGATGCTGAAATCCTTTGCCTTAAAAGTGCTGTCGCATCTGAAATTGCCGGAGCCAAGCATCTCTACCGATTTCAGTGTAGGTGCCTTGACATATACGTCCACGCCGTCGTCGGCTCTTCCCGTACTGGAGCCAAAGAGGGTTATATGGACATTATTATTGTCGTCGTTCATGTCTATGCAAAGGGTACCATCGTGTACCTTTATCTTCATTTTGTCGATGAGCTTCTGCGGTGCCGACACCTGCACCTCGTAGGTATCGGAAGGAATATAATGTATGTCGGCATAGCCATCGCTCTCTATGTCTGTGAACGGTCCGACGTTGATGGTCTTCTTCGTTATCTCGCCGTAATCCTCTTTCGGAACGACCCTGCACGCTGTCATTGACAGTACTGTAAAGGCCATCACCATGACAAATAACAATTCCTTTTTCATATTATTAATCTATTATTTTTAATTTAAAAATAGCTTTATTATAGTTTCACTATGTATCTCTTGTTCTTTAGAAGTTATACCATCGGTTGGCGGCTACTTGCATTCTGCTGTATATGTGGTAGCCGAACCAGTAGTTGAATGCTGCCAGGACGATGGAGATGGCACAGAGGACGATACTTCGTGGGGTACTGGCGAGGAGTTCTATTTCGTAGCCGTTGTAGCCATATATCATGTCAAGCAAGGACTTCATCAGGAAGGCCGCCACAATTAACAGGACTATCATTCCCATGAAGATGAAGATATTGCTCTTCAGCCACGCATGACGGCGGAAGATGGCACCTACGGCCAGGAACAGTGAGTTGAAATATATCAGTGCCACGAGTGGGTCTATGACATTCAAGGGACCTTCCACGCCGGCAAACGACATATAACCGGCGCAGGTGGCGATGATGGAGTTATAATCGCCGATGGTAGCCTTGGAGAGAATCATCTGCAGTATGTCGCCAACGCCAATGCCGACGAATGCCGCCAGCGGGATGAGGACCATCAGGTGGACGTAACGCGCCAGAAATTTCTCCAACTTGCTTGCCGGAAGCATGAACATGGCGACACGCTGGTGACGATGGTTGAGGTCGCTGACGATGAACGCTCCACAGGTGGAGAAGTATATCGCTGCTACGGAGCCTATGACACTGGCCAGGCCTGTCGTATAACCATAGCCCGCAGAGTCGCTCAACAGACAGTTAGGTACTGTGGCGAGGAGGATGATGGTCAGGAAGATACCGGCTACCTGAAGGTAGAAGGCCCTGTTGAGCACTATGTAGAAGACCAGCATCTTGCCAAAGCCGCCGAGGGCCGTCGGCATGGTCTCTGTACCAGTAGTGGGCGTGCCCGTCTGTGCTGTATCAGTGCCGTTCTGATTGTATTTGTTTGTTGTGTCCATAATATTTTCTTTTTTAAATCTTTTGTCAGTGTGGAGATGCCGCAGTTATCTTATCGCGCCATGCGACAGTTCTACATAATCGAAGAGCAGCTCCAGGTTCACCTGGGTCTCTGCCTCACCGTCCCGTCTTCTTACTATCGCTGCAAGCCCCATAGGACCGGGCTCGGTGTAGAGGACATCAGTCGACTGGGCCTCTTCCGGCGATACATTACGGAAGGCGTAACGGCTGGTGATGTCGTCGACGGACGCGTCCAGAAGGATATGGCTCTGGTCTAATATAATAATGTGGTCGAGGAGCGGTTCCACGTCGTGGACCTGATGGGTGGAGACTATCATCGTGCGGTCATCACTCATATTCCTCGCCACGACCTTACGGAAGAGAGCCTTCGACGGTATGTCGAGGCCGTTGGTGGGCTCGTCCATGAGCAGGAGACGGCAGCCAGAGGCCAATGCTGTGCTCATGGTAACCTTCTTGCGCTGTCCCATCGAAAGGGCATGGAGGTTACGGATGTCGGTGGGCATGTCGAAATCGGAAAGGCACTGGTAGAATGTCTCTTCGCTGAACATGGGATAGAACGAAGCGCAAATCTTCAAGTACTCCTTCAGGGAGATGCCCGGCAGGGTGTCGTCCTCGGATACGAGGTAGATATCCCGGAGCATTTCAGGCCGGCGCTCGAAACTACTCACGCCGTCGACTGTTACCAAAGAGCCCTTCGAAGGTCGCAGCAGTCCACTGATAAGGTACAGCAGTGTCGACTTGCCGGTACCGTTCTTACCGAGGAGACCGTAAATTCTACCGTCGGAGATCTTCAACGAAAAGTCGGAGAAGACTTTACGGGATGCTCCTGGGTATCTGTAACTGAGGTTTTGAATGTCTATCATATCTTTTTCGTTTGTCTGATGCAGGCGACAGTCTTCGTATCGCCTGCCAGTTTGGAGTTATACACTTTACATTATATATATTATTCAAGTTTCGGAGGTTTGTATCCCTTTGCAGGGTGCGTCCTTTGTGGCCGTCCATGATATATAAAGTCTAATCTTTATTCCTCCAAAAATCTTTTTTACTTGCTGAGGGCCACAAGGGCCGCACACTGCAAGCGATTGATTCACTTCAAAAATTTGATTATATTATATAAACCACTTTTAGTGTACTACTGTAATAGTACACTGCAAAAGTATGACAATTGAACGACACTTACAAGAGAAAAGAGTAAAAAGTTAGCGCAAAATCAATTATTTAACGTACGTTAAACATTAGAGCTGAGCGGATTCAAATCATATAAAGAAACCTACAGAAACAGCAAATAAGGTTAGGACACTACACTAATGCGTAGTGCGCAAAAAAATTACCAGCCATGTTTTTTTATTACAAAATGATGTCAAGGAAAATAGTCAATATAGAAGTTAATATCCTTTAAAAGACAAGAAAACAACGGTGATTTTGCGGCAAAAACCGGACTGATTTGTAAAACCATAGGTTTTACGAGGTAAAAGCATAGGTTTTACCTTGTAAATGTACTACACTTATAATGCAAGTGTGGCTTACTTTTCAGACCAAAATAGGCCTTTTTTAAGACACCGGGAATGACCTTAAAAGTAACATACTGATTATCAAGGCAATACAAAACGGCCATTTTTCGCGTATTTGACACCATAATTGGTCGCGGTTCAGAATAATCGAAATATGAAGGGAATAAAATGTCATTTTCTTTTACATATAAACATTTAGAAATGGACTGCTTTATGTCACCAAGATGACAGTTCGGGAGATTAAAACACTGGGATAATAAAGCGGAATGAAAATAAAGCAGTATCTTTGCAGTCTAAAAGACTGATTATGAAGATATTTTGCTTAGGAATGAATTATCCCGTGCACAATAAAATGCTGCACGGAACGTTTAACAAACCAGAGGAGCCCGTAATCTTCTGCAAGACCGACTCGGCACTGCTGAAGGACAGAAAGCCGTTCTTTATCCCCGACGACCTCGGGAGAATAGAATACGAGGGAGAGCTGGTGGTGCGCATCTGCCGTCTTGGGAAGAGTATCCCGGAGCGTTTCGCCCACCGCTACTACGACGCCGTCACCGTGGGTGTCGACTTCACGGCACGTGAGCTGCAGGCCAAGCTGAAAGCAAAGGGACTGCCCTGGGAGCGCAGCAAGAGTTTCGACGGCTCCGGTGCCATCGGCGAATGGATACCGAAGGAGAAGCTGCCCGCCATCGACCGCCTCCGCTTCCGCCTCGACATCAACGGGAAAACGGTGCAGGACGGATACACCGGCGACATGTTCTTCTCCGTAGACCGGACGATAAGCTTCATCAGCCGGTGGTTCACGCTGAAGACCGGCGACATGCTGTTCACAGGATGTCCCGTGGGCTGTGGTCCGGTAAACATCAACGACCACATCGAAGGATACGTGGAGGAGCGGAAGACCACTGATTTCTGGTGTAAGTAATGCAGCCGCGGCCACAACGTAACAGTTAGAACTTTATATCACAGAATGAAAGGAAGCACATCACATAAATTCTTCAGGGCCTTGCTGACCGTTGTCGGCATGGCCATAGCACTGTCGGCAGGAGCGCAGACACAGCGGTTCTTCAACCTCACGGTGGAGGACATCGCCATCGACTCCATGCTGCCGGAGTTCAAATACTCCATACCCCTGGGTAAGAACTACCAGGACTCCATATACACGCTGGACATACGCTACCCGGAATTTATCGACATGGGCAGTGGCGACATAGCCCTCTACAACAAAATAAGCGGTGCACCGCTGCCACAGCTGCCGGAGATACACAAGCAGATTGTCGTAGACCGCAAGTCGGGAAGTCTGGAGTTCTCGCTGACACCTATCGTGGAACGCGGCGGGAAGAAGGAGTTCCTCGTCAGCTTTATGATTGCGCTGACGGCAGAGCCGAAGCATAGGATGGCCAAGAGCGGCACGAGGAAGGCCAAGGCGGCCACACGGACTGGCGACGAGTCGTCAGCGGCCTCACGGTATGCCGCACACAGCATCCTGGCCTCGGGACGGTGGGTGAAGATAAGCGTTCCCGAGGACGGGATATACCAGCTCACCGACGCGCTGATACGGAAATGCGGGTTCTCCGATGCGTCGAAGGTGCGCATCTTCGGCTATGGCGGACACCTGAAGGACGAGACCCTCAACGATGAGGACCTGAGAAAATATGATGATGTGCCGGAGGTCCCGACATGCACCGTCAACGGACACCGCCTGTTCTATGGCCGCAGCCCCGTCAGCTGGTCGTCGGCGACAGCCAATATCCGCACGCGCAACCCCTATTCCAACTACGGCTATTACTTCCTTAGCGATATTGAGGGAGAGCCTCTCACCGTCGACAGTGCCACGTTCATGAACGAGGAGTACGTGCGCGACAACGACTACCACTCGCTTCACGAGGTCGACAACTACGCATGGTATGAAGGCGGCCGCAATCTGGTGGAGTACACGCCAATAACATCGGGAAATCCAAAGACCTATACGTTCAAGAACACCGCCAAGGCCACGAAGGGCACGGTGGCGATGACTGTTACTGCCGGAATACCATCGACGTTCTCCGTCACCGTCAACGGCAAGCCTCTGAGAGCGTCGACAAGCACCTACAGCATCACCATCCCCGACCACTATACAGGCAACGAGACATCCATCATCCAGGCACTCGACACGCTCACCGGCAACGACAGCATTACGGTGACGTGCGTCAGCGGGGGACCGCTCCGTCTCGATTATATCTGTATGACATACGACAAGCCACGGCCGCTGCCGGACCTGTCATCAACGACGTTCCCCGTACCAGAATACGTCTATGGCATCACAAACCAGGACCACCACGCCGACAGGAACGCCGACCTCGTCATCATCATTCCGACGAGCCAGAAGTTGCTGGCACAGGCCAAGCGTCTGGCGGCATGGCACGAGAAGAACGATGCCATAACGGTGAACATAGTACCGGCCGACGAGCTCTACAATGAGTTCTCCAGCGGCACACCCGACGCCGGCGCTTACCGCCGGTACCTTAAGATGATGTACGACCGTGCCACCACCGACGGGGAGATGCCGAAGTCGCTGCTTCTCTTCGGCGACTGTCTCTGGGACAACCGTCTGCTCACACCAAACACACGTTCCCGGAACGCCGACGACTACCTCCTCTGCTATGAGAGCGAGAACTCCTACAGCGAGATATACTGCTATGTCGACGACGGCTGGTTCACCCTGCTCGACGACGGAGAGGGTGGCAGCAACTACAGCATCACACATACCGACAAGGAAGACATCGGCGTGGGACGATTCCCCGTCACCGACGACAGCGAGGCTAAGATTCTCGTCGACAAGATAATAAACTACAAGACCAACCGCAACGCCGGAGGATGGCAGAACGTCATCATGTTCCTCGGACAGGACGGAAACAACAACCTGCATATGACCGATGCGGACCTCGCTGCGGAAGAGACTGCGACGAGCCATCCGGGATACGCCATCAAAAAGGTGTACTGGGACGCATACCAGCACTACTCTACCGCCACAGGAACAACATACCCGGAGGTGAGGAGCGCACTGAACAAGCAGATTGCCGACGGCGCCCTTATCTTCGATTTCGCCGGGCACGGCGCACCGACAACGCTGACCGGAGAGGGTGTTGCAGACCTCAGCGACTTTGCAGGATATACCAACACAAACCTTCCTTTGTGGGTTACGGCTTCGTGCGATATCATGCCCTTCGACGGTACACAGGCCAACATCGGAGAGACGGCCATGCTCAACAGCCACGGCGGGTCCGTGGCGTTCTACGGCACAGCCAGGACGGTGTTCGCCCAGGACAACACACCGCTGAACATAGCATTCATGAGCAACGTCCTCGGCATCGTTGACGGGAAGCCCATCACCCTCGGCGAGGCACAGCGCCTCACCAAGAACCAGATGATTTCCGGCCGCAAGGACCTCAGCCAGAACAAGCTGCAATATGCTCTGCTCGGCGACCCGGCAATGTCGCTGAACCTGCCTACGCAGACCGTCGTCATCGACTCCATCAACGGCATCAGCACCGCCTCGGATGTAAAGGCACTGCTCAAGGCGGGCTCCGTATGCCATATAAAAGGGCACATAGAGGACAAGGGGCAGATAAACAGCACATTCAACGGACTGCTCTCAGCTACCGTGCGCGACACACGTGAGCTGATAACCTGCAAGAGGAACTTCCAGGAGCAGGCCAGTGAGGCGTTCCAGTTCTATGACCGGACGAAGACGCTGTACAACGGTAACGACAGCGTACGCAACGGACAGTTCCACCTGACCTTCGCCGTGCCAAAGGACATAAACTACTCCGAGGGCACGGGACTCGTAAACCTGTACGCCGTTAGCAACGACCGTTCCGTGATTGCCAACGGCTACTCGGAGGACTTCAAGGTAAACGGCTCCGACTCCATAGCCAACGACTCCATAGGTCCGTCCATCTACTGTTACCTGAACAGCCCCTCGTTTGTCAACGGAGGCGATGTCAACAGTACTCCTTATTTTGTCGCGAACATCACCGACCGAAATGGCATCAACGCCTCGGGAACGGGAATAGGACATGACATGCAGCTCATCATCGACGGGGATATGTCGAAGACGTACAACCTTAACAGCAACTTCGCGTTCGACTTCGGAAGCTACACCAGCGGTACGACGTTCTACAGCATTCCGGAACTGGAGTCCGGACACCACCAGCTGCTGTTCCGCGCATGGGACATCCTCAACAACCCCAACACGGCGACACTCGACTTCAATGTGGTGAAAGGCCTGGGACCGGAGCTCACGAATATCAACGTTACCAACAACCCCGCGTCGACGACAACGACGTTCATCGTGCAGCACAACTTCGCCGGCGCCAACGTGGATGTCATCATCGACGTCTTCGACATGAGCGGACGTATATTGTGGCAAAGCAGCACCAGCGGCGTGTCGAGCGGAAACACCTTCACCGTGGACTGGGACCTGACGGCCAGCGACGGCGGAAAACTCGCCACAGGAGTATACCTCTATCGTGTACGGCTGGCCTGCGACGGCAGCAAGAAAGCGTCGAAAGCCAAGAAACTGATTGTCGTAAACAATAATTAGCCGCCCTTTACGTTTTAAGGACAGCTACATCTGTAACATTAGGAGAATTAATGAAGAAAACACTTTTCAGACTCTTGGGGCTGACACTGCTCTCCACGGCCGCGACAACGGCTACAGCACAGGAGAAACAGGATATGTTCAACCCTGAAAAATACGAGGTCACATCACAGACTATAGCACCGGACGCACGCGCCGGAAGTATGGGCGACACAGGAGCGGCAACGGACCCGGACGTGAACTCGCAATATTGGAACCCGGCAAAGTATCCGTTCAACATCAGCCGGGCCGGTGTGGCACTGAACTACACACCGTGGCTGCGGCAACTCGTCAACGACATAGACCTCGCATACCTCGCAGGCTACTACCGTATCGGCGACTACAGCGCCGTCAGCGGCTCTCTACGTTATTTCTCCTTGGGTGAGGTGCAGACCGACTACGACCAGGCGGGTTCCTCGATGACGGTGAACCCATACGAGATGTCGCTCGACGTGGCCTACTCTCTGATGCTCAGCGAGAAGTTCTCCATCGCCGCCGCAGTCCGCTGGATTTACTCCGACTTGAAATACGACTACACCGAGGACTCGAAACCGGGCTCTGCCTTTGCCGCCGACATAGCATGTTACTACCAGAACTACATCAACATAGGACAACGTGAGTGCCAGCTGGGACTCGGTCTGGACATCTCAAATATCGGTTCAAAGATAAACATGGGCACCGACGACAGAAGTGAGTTCATACCAACCAACATGAGACTCGGTGCCGCACTGATGATACCTATCGACGAATACAATAAGTTCACCATAGCTGCCGACGCCAACAAGCTCCTGGTACCCACCTATCCTAAGAAAGAGGACGGGGAGAGCAACGAGGACTACCAGAAGCGCGTGCAAAAGGACTACTACGACGTGTCGAGTATCTCCGGCATCTTCAAGAGCTTCGGCGATGCGCCGGGAGGCTTCAAGGAAGAGATGCAGGAGGTGCGATGGAGCGTCGGTGGCGAATACACCTACAACGACCGCTTCAGCATCCGCGCCGGCTACCATAACGAGAGTGCCAACAAAGGAAACAGAAAGTATTTCACCGTCGGCGCGGGCTTCAAGATGAGCGTCTTCTCGCTCGACGCTGGCTACGTTATAGCCACCGCCAAGAGTAACCCGCTCGACCAGACACTGCGTTTCACGCTGGCCTTCGACATGGACGGCATAAAGGACCTGTTCCACAGAAGGTAGACGACAAAAAAGGGAAAGACTTTAAGAGGACAAGGGATTGACAACAATACTGAAAAGACTCATCGCGCAGCCTACAGACAACAGCATGGTGCAACTGCTCCGCTATTGTTTTGTAGGCGGTTTTGCGTTTTTAGTGGATGCCGGCGGACTGTATGTGCTGACGGAGTATGCCGGGATGTACTATCTTCTGTCGGCGACGGTATCGTTCATTGCCGGACTGACGGTCAACTACCTGCTCAGCACGACGTGGATTTTCCGGAAGTCGAAGCTCAGAAGCCGGTGGGCGGAGTTCCTGATATACTCCGTCATAGGCGTCATCGGACTGGGACTGAACACCATAATGCTGTATTTCCTCACCGACATTATACATATATATTATATGTTGTCGAAGATTATCACCGCGGCAGTGGTGATGCTATGGAACTTCTTCGCAAGAAAGATAATCCTCTTTAAATAATCATCCCTCTGAATGGGAAAGACAAGCATGGATGAGTTATTGCTCTGGAAACAAAGGAGAGACTACAAACAATGGGAAAAGACAATAAGAAGGCTATCATAGCTGGTGCAGGACCGGCAGGACTCACAGCCGCGGCTACGTTTCTGGACGAGACCTCGGTCAGGCCCGTTGTCCTGGAGCAGTCGGAAGAGATAGGAGGCCTGTCGAGAACCGTCGTCGCCGACGGTAACCACATGGACATCGGCGGACACCGCTTCTTCAGCAAGAGCCGCCGCGTGCTCGACTTCTGGCGGAGGATGATGCCTTTGCAGGGTGCTCCGGCGGCCGACGACATCCTGCTCCAGCGGAAGAGGACACTCGCTGACGGAGGCCCTGACCCGGAGAAGAGCGACCGCGTGATGCTGCTCCGTGACCGTGTGTCGAGGATTTACTATCTGAGGAAGTTCTTCGACTATCCCGTCTCTCTGAAATGGCGGACCATCGCCAACATGGGATTATGGCGGACACTGCGTGTCGGCATGGGATATATAGCCTCGCTGGTGCATAAACGTAGGGAGAGGTCGCTAGAGGACTTCTACATAAACCGCTTCGGACGGCCGCTATACAGTATGTTCTTCGAGGATTATACGGAGAAGGTGTGGGGCGTCCATCCATCGGCTCTCGGCGCCGACTGGGGCTCTCAGCGCGTGAAAGGTCTCTCCATCATAGCAGTACTCAAGGATGCGCTGATGACCAGACTACATATCAGGCAGAAAAAGGTAGAGACCTCGCTCATAGAGGAGTTCGAATACCCGAAATATGGGCCAGGACAACTGTGGGAGACCGTGGCCGACGACGTGAGAAGACGTGGCGGTGAGGTCGTGACAGGCAACAGAGTCAGTGAGGTGCATGTCGAAGACGGACGGGTCGACTGGATTGTCAGCACCGGCAGCGACGGCACAAGCCACAAGATGCCGTGCGACTACTTTCTGTCCTCCATGCCTCTGAAGGATTTGGTAGCGGTGATAACCGGCATAGAGGTGCCGGCGGAGGTCAGAGCCGTCGCCGAAGGACTGCCCTACCGCGACTTCATAACTGTGGGACTGCTCGTCAGAGAGCTGAAGATAAAGAACAATACGAAGATAAGAACATATAAGAACCGCATTCCCGACACATGGATATACATTCAGGAGCGTGGCGTGAAGATAGGACGTCTGCAGATTTTCAATAATTGGTCGCCATATCTGGTGAAGGACTATAAGAACACCATGTGGATAGGCCTGGAATATTTCTGTACGGAAGGCGACGAGCTGTGGTCCATGTCAGACAAGGACTTCATCAGTATGGCGACGGACGAGCTGGAAAAGATTGGCATCATAGACCGCAAGGATGTTATCAGCGGCACACGGGTGAAGGTGCAGAAAGCTTATCCGGCATATTTCGGCACATACGACGACCTCGGCAAGGTGCGCACATTCCTCGACTCCATCACAAATCTATACTGCATAGGCCGCAACGGCCAGCACAGATACAATAATATGGACCATTCCATGCTCACGGCAATGGAGGCCGTCGATGCCATCCGCGACCATCGGGCCGGCAAGGATGCCGTATGGTCGGTAAACACAGAAGAAGAGTATCATGAAGAAGAATAACGTCAACCGCCGGATGCTGATACTGACAGCGTTCACCATCGTCATCACCGTGTTCTGGATTGTCGTCGGCAAGCAGGCGAGTCCTGATGAGATGTCATACCTGAAAGCCTGGGAGAGCTTCTCTGCCGGACATATCGACATGGAGCGCACACCGGTCTATCCATTTATTATTGGTATGGCAAAATGGATAGGTGGTGAGAGCCACATGACGACAGTCATCATCATAATACAGAATATCATAGCGGCCATCGCCGTTTTCTATGCTTACAGGATAGCCTTGCGGACTACCGGCTCGGAGCGTGCGGCGTTCTGGATTGCCATCGCCATAGCGTTCATCCCGGACATGGTGGCATGGCGTAACTCGGTGATGACGGAGTCGCTGGCTATGTCGGGCTCCATATTCCTTATATTCTGCACCATCGGCATCGTGGACGGGCGCTCGCGGTGGAACATCTTAGGTTTTGCGCTGTGGCTTTCCTTCCTGGTCTATCTGCGGCCGTCGTTCGTATATATGCTGCCAGTGCTGACGGTATTGCTCGCATGGATAATATGGAGAAGGCGGAAGTTGTGGAAACGCGCGGCGGCGGCCATAGGGATAATAGCCGCCGTGACGGTATCCCTGCTCGTTTACTGCCATGCCTTTCAGCGCACCTACGGTCTCTTTGCCCCGACGAGCATTGCCCTGGAGAATGAGTTCTACGATATGCGGCAGGCCGGAACTCTCGACCCGGAGAAGGCGGAGAACAAAGCTCTTGGAAGGTTTATCGCTGAGACATACCGGAAGAACGGTACGGAGCTGTATCAGTATTCCTACTGTCCCATCCTCTGGGCTGATCTCGACTACGTGATAAAGCACTGGTCCGTGAAGGATATACGGCAGGTCGTCGACGTCTCGCGGACACCGCAGAACGTCATAAAGGGTATTGCCGTCCGCACGTACTACGCCGGCAGGGACGTGATGGTTTATCCACGGGCCACATCGCTGTCGGAGATGTTCAACTTCACCATCGGTTGGGTATATCTCCTGCTTGCCGTTTACATCGTCTGGCTCTTATGCGAGTGGAAGAGGAAAGGTGATGTCAGCTGGATAAGCGTGTTCCTGCTCTTCCTGTCGGCCGCCAACCTCGCAGCCGCCGTTGTGGGAGCATTCGGACAGAACGTCGGTGAGTGGGGACGCCTCATCTATCCGTCGAAGTTCATATACATTATATTATTAGTACAGTTAGTGCTGAGCTTGAAGCATAATATAGAAACACGATATAAAAGGAATAACTAAATGGAGAAAGGTAACACTTCATGTCCGTTCCGTGTGGGAATGGGCTACGACGTACATAAACTCGTGGAGGGACGCGACCTCTTCCTGGGTGGAATAAAGATTGAGAATGACCGCGGACTACTTGGGCACAGTGATGCCGACGTGCTCATCCATGCCATCTGCGACGCCCTTCTCGGCGCCGCCAACATGCGGGATATAGGCTATCACTTCCCCGACACGTCCGACGAGACGCTCAACATGGACTCAAAGGTGATACTCCGGAAGACCGTAGAGCTGCTGGGGACAAAAGGATATAAGGTGGGAAACATAGACGCGACGGTCTGCGCCGAGCGCCCGAAGCTCAACCCGCACATCCCGGCCATGCAGGAGTGTCTCGCCAAAGTCATAGGCTGCGACCAGGATATCGTGTCCATCAAGGCCACGACGACGGAACGACTCGGCTTCACAGGCCGTGAGGAGGGTATCTCCGCCTATGCCGTTGCATTGATTTATAAATAAAAAAGTCTCTGCAAGCACTTCCGAGGGAATGTTTGCAGAGACTTATGGACATAAAAAAAACGCTATAACTCTCACGAGCCGTAGCGTTTAAGCCTATGTTTAACTAAAAATCCTTTTCAAATCGAACAGAAATCTCACGATTTCCATTGTCATCCTAGTACGAATCTGTTAAACTTCTACCTTAAAATAAAATAACTAAAAACCTAAATCTATTACTACTAACCTAAACAATCTATTAACCTTTTGACGGTGCAAAGGTACAACGATTTTTTTAATCTGCAATATTTTCGACACATATTTAACTGCTTTTTATATCTTTTTTGACTTATATCAAAACCGTAGGCTAAACATGTATCATACCAAACACATTTTCACACTTTTATTTGTGTTTTTCCGCCGTTTTCCTCTACCTTTGTACATCAAAACATAAGACCATGAACGTACTTATTATTAATACATCGGAAAAGAACGGAGGTGCCGCCGTGGCATCAAACCGCCTGATGAACGCACTCAACAACAACGGTGTGAAAGCACGAATGCTGGTGCGCGACAAGGAGACCGACGAGATAACGGTAGCACCGGTGGGACGCCCGTGGCGCGCGCAGTGGGCGTTCCTTTGGGAGAGGCTGTGCATCTTCCTCCACCTGCATCTGAAACGGGAGCATCTCTTCGAGATAGACACCGCCAATGCGGGCATAGACATAACGCAGACACGGTACTTCAAGGAGGCCGACGTCATACACCTCGCATGGATAAACCAAGGCTATATCTCGCTGAAGGGCATCCGCAGGATACTTGATTCCGGCAAACCCGTTGTCTGGACCATGCACGATATGTGGCCGGCGACGGCCATCTGCCATTACACACGTGGCTGCAGGAACTATCAGAGCAGTTGTCATGACTGCAGGCTACTACCCGGCGGCGGCTCCAGAAACGACCTCTCGGCGAAAGTGTGGCGGAAGAAGCACTCCATAGTCCACAACCGCACTATACAGTTCGTGGCTTGCAGCAGGTGGCTTCAGCGTCAGGCGGAGCAGAGCGGGCTCTTCCGTCATCAGAATGTTGCGGCCATCCCCAACCCGATAAACACCCATATATTCCAGCCTTCCGACAAGGCGGAGGCTCGGAAGCGTATCAATCTGCCCACGGGGAAGCGTATCATCCTCTTCGTATCTCAGAAGGTGACTGATGAGAGAAAGGGAATGAAATACTTCATCGAGGCCACACAGAAGATGACTGACGCTGACCCGACGGTAAAGGACACGACGGTCGTGGCCATCCTAGGCGGACATGGTGAGGAGATAGCAGGACAGCTGCCACTGCCGGCATATCCTCTCGGCTATGTCTCTGAGGACAGGGTCATCGTGGATGTCTACAACAGTGCTGACGTGTTTGTGCTACCGTCGCTCGAGGACAACCTCCCCAACACCATCATGGAGGCCATGGCATGCGGAGTGCCGTGTGTAGGCTTCAACGTCGGGGGCATTCCGGAGATGATAGAGCATAAGAAGACTGGCTATGTGGCAAAGGAGCGTGATGCCGACGACCTTGCCAAAGGCATCAACTGGGTTCTGGAACCGGCACAGCGCAAGCTACTCGCGAAGAACGCTGTCGACAAGGTCCAGCACTGCTATTCGGAGCGTGCCGTGGCCATGCAGTATATCGACATATACACCGATGCCATGGCACAAAGAAGATATAATATTTAATTCACCTCCCTCATCAAGCAATCAATAATTCCTAAAACATCAGGACTTGACAAGGGACTTAGTTTATATGAAGATAACAATAATAACAATAACATACAACGCGGAAAAGGTTCTCAGACCAACACTGCAATCGGTGTTCCGACAAACTCACAATGATGTGGAGCACTGGATAATAGACGGAGCGTCGAAGGACGGAACGCTGAAAATCGCCGAAGACTACAAACGGCATGATGACGGTACGGACAACGGACATGAGGTAAAAATCCTGTCAGAACCTGACAGTGGGATATACTACGCCATGAACAAAGGGCTGCAGCGGGCGACGGGGTCCTACGTCCTTTTCCTCAACGCCGGCGACACGCTGGCCTCCAACGACACTCTCGACGAGGTATGTGCGAGCATAGGCGATGGTGAGGAGCTGCCGGCAGTAATCTATGGCGACACGGATATCGTAGATGCCGACTACAACTTCATCAGACACAGACGTCTGTCACCACCAAAGCGCCTCACATGGAAATCATTCCTCCACGGCATGCTCGTCTGTCATCAGGCCTTCTACGCCCGCACCGACATAGCACGGGACATCGCCTATGACACACAGTACCGCCATTCAGCCGATGTCGACTGGTGTATAAAAGTTCTGAAGGAGGGACGGCGACGCCATCTTCCCAACCGCCGCGTGCATGCCGTAGTAGCAAACTTCCTCGACGGTGGCGATACCACACAGAACCACCGTGCCTCCCTTCACGAGCGTTTCAAGGTTATGCGCCATCACTACGGTCTCCTTCCCACGGTTATCATGCACGCCTGGTTCGTCGTCCGTGGGGTAATCAAGAAATAGACCGCAACAAGAGCAAACAAGATTCATGATACAAAGACATAAATATGAGGGGCTCACAGAGCAAGAGGTCCTCAGGAGCCGTCAGGAGAACGGCATCAACATCCTAACGCCACCAAAGAAGACCCCACTTTGGAAGCAGTTCCTGTCAAAGTTCTCCGACCCTCTCATTATCATCCTGCTCATCGCCGGATTTCTGTCCATCGGCATAGCGTGCTATGAGTACTACGGACTGGACAAGACATGGGAGGTATTCTTCGAACCGGTGGGCATATTCATCGCCATTTTCCTAGCCACAGGCATTGCCTTCATCTTCGAGGTGAAGGCAGGACGGCAGTTTGCCATCCTCAACCAGGTCAATGACGACGAGCCCGTGGAGGTTATCCGTGGCGGCAATGCCACGATGATACCCAAGAAAGACATCGTCGTCGGCGACATTGTCCTTCTCACCACCGGCGCAGAGATACCTGCCGACGGCACACTGCTTGAAGCCGTCAGCCTCAACGTCGACGAGTCATCGCTGACGGGAGAGCCAATATGCCGCAAGAGTGTACGGGAAGAGGACTTCGACAAGGACGCCACCTACGCCACAAACCGCGTGCTGCGCGGGACGAAGGTCATGGAGGGACATGGTATATTCCGCGTCGACAGCGTCGGAGACAAAACAGAGAACGGAAAGGTCTTCGAGGCCGCGCAGATAGACGACAGCGTGAAGACACCTCTCAACGAGCAGCTCGACGGACTGGCCGCTCTGGTAACGAAAATCAGCTATGTCATAGCCGCAATGATAATTGTCGGACGGCTGGTGGTATACTTCGACTGGACGCCATCGGCACTCACGCTGGCCATCCCTACGGCAGTATTCTTCTATCTCGTCATAAGAAAATTCAAGGGATGGAGATGGCAGGCCGTGGCAACGTCAATAGTGGCATACTTCATAGTACTGCTTCTGATGGTAGTGCTTATCTTCCATGCACACAGCGACGGCAAGGGCCTCGCCGACCTCATAACATACACCCTTGACACACTGATGATTGCCGTCACGCTCATCGTCGTCGCCGTACCGGAAGGACTGCCGATGGCCGTAACGCTAAGCCTGGCCTACAGCATGCAGCGCATGCTCAGGACCAACAACCTAGTACGTAAGATGCACGCCTGCGAGACCATGGGTGCCACAACGGTCATCTGCACCGACAAGACAGGCACACTGACGCAGAACCAGATGCAGGTCTACGACACCGATTTCTTCGGTCTGCCGGACCAGAGACTCTCCGATGACAACGAGAGCCGCCTTATTGAGGAAGGCATAGCCGTCAACTCCACCGCTTCACTCGACCACTCGGATGACAGAAACCTCTCCGTCTTAGGCAACCCAACGGAAGGTGCGCTGATACTGTGGCTCAACAGCCACGGAAAAGACTACCGCGACCTGCGCGCCAACGCCACAACCATCACGGAGCTGCCGTTCTCCACAGAGAGGAAGTATATGGCGACGGTCGTAGAGTCTGCCCTTCTCCCCGGCAAACATATATTATATGTGAAAGGAGCGCCGGAGATTGTACTCGCCCTTTGCAACGATATAGAGGCAGGTGTTACCTCTGACGACATCACAAAACGCCTGCACGACTACCAGTCGCAGGCCATGCGCACCCTCGGCTTCGCCTACCAGATACTCGGTGAAGGCGACAGAGCCATCGACGACGGCAAGGTCGTGGCCGACAAGCTTATCTTCCAGGGCATCGTAGCCATCAGCGACCCTGTCCGCGAAGACGTACCTGCAGCGGTGAAGGAGTGCATGGATGCCGGCATCAACGTGAAGATTGTCACCGGCGACACCACTGGCACGGCGAAGGAGATAGGACGGCAGATAGGACTTTGGACTGATGAAGACACCGACTGTAACATCATCACTGGCCAAGAGTTCGATGCCCTGTCGGATGAGGAGCTCGACAAGCGTGTCACGGACCTTAAGATTATCTCCCGTGCGCGGCCCATGGACAAGAAACGTCTGGTGGAGTCTCTGCAGAGAAACAATCAGGTCGTAGCCGTAACAGGCGACGGCACCAACGACGCACCGGCACTGAAGGCGGCACATGTGGGACTGTCGATGGGCGACGGCACATCAGTGGCGAAGGAGGCCAGCGACATCACCATCATCGACAACTCCTTCTCGTCCATCGGAAAAGCCGTTATGTGGGGACGGTCGTTGTACAAGAACATACAGCGCTTTCTCCTTTTCCAGCTCACCGTCAACGTAGCAGCCTGTCTGATAGTGCTCTGCGGTGCCTTTATGGGCACACAGAGCCCCCTGACCGTGACGCAGATGCTGTGGGTCAACCTTATCATGGACACCTTCGCAGCCATGGCCTTGGCATCACTCCCGCCGTCAGAGAGCGTTATGAACGACAAGCCACGCGACCGCAAGGCGTTCATCCTCGACAAGAACATGTATGAGAACATCCTCGGCGTGGGCGGTTTTTTCTTTGCCCTTCTGCTGGCACTGCTCTATGTGTTCGAGCATGCCAATATAACACAGCTCACCGACCTGCTGCACGTACATCCGGGGAGAGCCAACGGTCTGACACCTTACGAGCTGACACTCTTCTTCACCATCTTCGTTATGACCCATTTCTTCTATCTCTTCTGTGCCAGAGCCTACGACACAGGGCGTAGCGCGCTTCATTTCAAAGGTTGCAAGGGCCTGCTTCTCATTGTCGCCATCATCTTCGTAGGGCAGATAGCCATGGTAGAAGTACCGGGAATGCAGAAGTTCTTCAACGTAGTAAGCCTGAAGGTTCAGGACTGGGCGATAATAATCATCGGCTCGTCGCTCGTACTTTGGGTTCGGGAGATATGGAGCGAAACGAAAAGGCTGGCACTCAAACGATAGGACCGTATCTCAGATTAGGACTGTCTACAATATCAGACAAGTCTGTCCGCAATATCAAACAGGTATGACTACAATATCAGATAAAGTACGTCAGCAATCCATTTAGCAATAGACAACATGAAAAAACAATAAGACAAAATAATGAAAATAGCAGTTTTTTGTTCAGCAAACAACAATATTGTCGACAAATACACAAAGGAAGTGGGAGCCCTGGGACAGTGGATAGGCACTGCCGGACACACTCTCGTCTACGGTGGCAGCAACACCGGACTGATGGAATGCGTTGCCCGCGCCGCACATGATGCCGGAGCAACCGTTATAGGCGTCGTTCCGCAGATACTGGAGAAGGGCGGTCGCGTCTCCGATTACATCGACGTGGAGATACCCTGCGACAACCTCTCCGACCGCAAGGACCTTATGCTTGCCCAGGCCGACACAGCCGTAGCGCTACCAGGCGGCATCGGCACCCTTGATGAGCTGTTCTCCGTGGCGGCAAGCCGTACGATAGGCTACCACACAAAAAAGATTATACTATATAACATCAACGGCTTCTGGGACTCTCTCGTCCATCTTCTTGACGACTTGCAGGAGCGAGGCATGATACGCGGCCAATATACCGACGGCATTTTACCTGTCAGCACTCTCCAGGAACTGCAGAAAAAGATTGAGGAGATGTCCTAAATGTCGTATCTTTTTTATGTATATTGTTGTAAAAAAACTATGTTGTAAGTAACTTTTTATCAGTTTTCCGTTAAAATTACATAAACAAAGAGCCTTTTTTGCATATTTCTCATTCTAAATGATAACTTTGCAGAGTGCTATTCATCTAAATTGGCACTAAAGAGAACAATAAACATAAAAATAAGAACACCTAAAAAGGATAGAATTATGAACAAAAATCTGTTAGTTGTAGCACTCATGGCAGGCGCTATGCTCCTCACCGGCTGTGCAAGCAAGAAGGACCTACAAAACTGCCAGACAGAAAACCAGAGACTTTCCTCAGAATATCAGGACGCCAAGGAGACCATCGCCGCCAACAACGCCCGCATCAAGAGCCTCGAAGAGCAGCTCGCCGCTGCCAACAGCCATGCCGATGCTCTCCAGTCGAGCCTTGACAAGAGCCTGACGAACGCCAACTCCAGCAACGTGAACATAGAGAAGCTCGTGGACCAGATTAACGAGTCGAACCAGTATATCCGCCATCTCGTGGAGGTAAAGAGCAAGAGCGACTCGCTGAACCTCGTTCTCACCAACAACCTCACCCGTTCCCTCTCCAAGGACGAGATGAAAGAGGTCAACGTGCAGGTCCTCAAGGGCGTTGTCTACATCTCCCTTGCCGACAACATGCTCTTCCAGACCGCTTCCTACGAGGTCAACGACCGCGCAAAGGAGACCCTGGGCAAGATAGCAAAGATCATCAACGACTACAAGGACTATGAGGTTCTCGTCGAGGGCAATACCGACAACGTCCCTGTAAGCCAGGATTCACCGAAGATGAAGAATATCCGCAACAACTGGGACCTGTCCGCTCTCCGTGCTTCCAGTATCGTCCAGTACCTGCAGACCAACTTCGGTGTTGACCCGAAGCGTATGACCGCCGGCGGACGTGGCGAGTACAATCCTCTTGTCAGCAACGACACTGAGGTGGGCAGGCAGCGCAATCGCCGCACTCAGATTATCATCACCCCGAAGCTCGACCAGTTTATGGAACTCATCGACAAGGCTCCGGAAGAGAACAAGAAGTAAACTGACGGAACGGGCGCAGTCTGAAACAGCCGTCAAGCCATCACGGACATAACGGCACTGCGTTCCATCCCAATCAGATAACCAATAAAAAAAGCGTTGCAAGAGATATCTTTTGCAACGCTTTTTTTGTAACTATCCTGTTGGAGATATCGCTTTTGCAACGCTTTTTTGTAACTATCCTGTCGGAGATAACTCCTTTACAACGTTTCTCCTTGCAACCACCCTGTCATTAATCCACTGGCAGGATGCCAGCAGATGGTGATTTTTTTACTCCTTAGTGTTCAGCTTCGGATACTGAATACGCGTATGGTATATGGACTTCAACCGTTCTATGAGCGTCTGCTTGGCTACGGTAACATCGCGGAAGGTGATAGGGCAATCGCGGAAATAGCCCTGCGCCACCTGGTTGTCAATGAGCGTGTTGACGAGTTTGCTGATATTCTCTTCCGTATATTCATTCAACGAGCGCGAGGCAGCCTCCACCGTATCGCACATCATAAGGATAGCCTGCTCGCGTGTGAACGGGTTAGGACCAGGATAGCGGAAAGGCTCCGGGTCCACCTCCTCATCCGGATGTGCATTCTTGTATTTCACGTAGAAATACATTGTCAGACCCTCACCATGATGAGTGGAGATGAAGTCGCGGATGACCCGCGGCAAGTTATATTTCTCAGCCATCTTCAGTCCTTCAGTAACATGACTGATGATGATGGCGGCACTCTCCTTCTCCGTCAGCTTGTCGTGAGGGTTCACACTGGCCTGGTTCTCCGTGAAGAAAGCAGGATTAGTCATCTTTCCTATGTCGTGATACAGTGCGCCGGTACGCACCAGCTGCCCTTTGGCTCCAATCTTATTGGCCACCTCCGCGGCGAGGTTTCCAACCATGATACTGTGCTGGAATGTTCCCGGCGCCACCTGACTGAGACGGCGCAGCAGCTCGTTATTGGTGTTGCTGAGCTCAAAGAGCGTTACCGTAGAGACAAAGCCGAAGGTCTTCTCCACGACGAGCATCAGCGGATAGGTGAAGAGCAAGAGGAAGCCGCTTATCATGAGATGGTAATACATCGTACCGTCGAGTTTCGTAAGACTGTCTACCTGTATGAGCTGCAGACTCAGATATGCCGCAGCCTCACCGATGACGACGAGCAAAGCAGTAAGGAACAGCTGGCTTCGCTTGGAGAGCTCGCGCAAGGAGTATATGGCAATCAGCCCGCCCACGAGCTGAACGACGATGAACTCGTACTGGTATTTCACGGCGATAGCCGATATAAGGATTGTCGTAACGTGTGTTACGCCTGCCGTCCGCGAGTCCATGAACACCCGGATGAATATCGGTGCCATGGCGAACGGAATGAGGTAAACCGAGAACTTATTATACCGCATGAGCATAGACGTGAGCATTGGGAAGATGACAATCATAACATAGAGCATCGTTATGTTACGCGGCTTCACGAAATAATCCTTACGGAAGAGCACGAGATATAGCGTGAAGAGTATGACGAGTATGGATACGATAATCGTCTGACCTATCAGCGTACTCGTTATCTCGTTTCCGCCGGCATTATGTTCGGCAAGTGCCTTCTCATAACTGCTCAACACACGTGCCTTATACTCGTCGACGACAGAGCCGTTGTCGATAATCCTCTCTCCCTGCTGCACCAGTCCGCTGGCCGGTGTAACGGTGTTGAGCAGGTCATCCTCCTCAGCGAGGTTACGGTCCTTATCGTAAACGAGGTTGGCTTCTATATACTCGTTGAGATTGCACGACTGTAACAGTGTGCGGTTTGGTCCCAGACGCGGATCCATGAACAGTCGCTCGTAAGCGTTTATCGTCGTCATAATGCTGTCGCGCGACTCACTGACGGCCTCCTTTCCGACGACGATACGCACCGAGCTCTCACCTTTATGCTCCAGTTGCGTCTCCACGGTAGGGTCTATGATGCCACGCTGGTAGAGCGCGTGCAGTCTGTTGGCGATATAGTTGACCCAGTCTCCGCCCTTGAGTCCCGGTATCCCGTTCTTAAAGTTTTCCCGGAACCGTTCCACCTGCTGCCTCTCCACGTCGTCGTTATAGTTGAAGTACGGCTGGTACTGCCTGACGACGGAGTCGCGCTCCGCCTTTATGGCCTCATCGGTCTTGAACACGGGGAAGTCGAACTGTGCGTTCAGGGCCGGATAGCGCCACACCTGCCCGACCTCATAGTTGAAAAGCTTGCTCTGTCTTCTCGGCAGAAGGAGCACTATCACCGCTATGGTGACAAGGCTCAGCACGGCACGTGTGGCAAAATTCCGCCAGTAATTATTCTCGATTTTATTGAACTTGCTCATGGGAATGTATCGTTAAAATGCTATCACAGTGCGAAAATACAAAAAAAACGTGTCATACTCAAAAAAAAATAGTAAATTTGCACGAAAAATAGTGCCACACCCGTCCGCCAACGACATGAAGCGTGCCGGGTGACAGCCTTTTTGTTATAAAAAATTATTTCATTATCTTAAATAAAAGATGAAAGAAAGAGAAGTTAGGGTGCGCTTTGCACCTAGCCCCACAGGTCCGTTACACATTGGTGGTGTAAGGACAGCCCTTTATAACTATCTGTTTGCCCGTCAGCATGGAGGCAAACTTATTTTCCGTATTGAGGATACCGACTCCCATCGTTTTGTTCCGGGGGCCGAGGAATATATTCTGGAGAGCTTCAAATGGCTCGGAATAAAATTCGATGAAGGTGTCAGCTTCGGTGGAGACTGTGGTCCCTACCGGCAGAGCGAGCGCCGTGATATATACAAGAAATACGTCAGACAGCTGCTCGACGCCGGAAAGGCCTACTATGCCTTCGACACGCCTGAAGAGCTGCAGAAGAAGCGCGACGAGGTGAAGAACTTCCAGTACGATGCCCACACACGTCTGCAGATGCGCAACTCCCTGACCATCCCCGCCGAGGAGGTGCAGAAGATGATTGCCGACGGCGAACAGTACACCGTCCGCTTCATGATAGAGCCGGGACAGGAGATTACCGTCCACGACCTCATCCGCGGCGACGTAACGGTGAAAAGCGACATCCTCGACGACAAGGTGCTCTACAAGAGCAGCGATGAGCTGCCCACCTACCACCTCGCCAACATCGTCGACGACCACCTCATGGGCATCACCCATGTCATCCGCGGTGAGGAGTGGCTGCCCAGTGCCCCTCTGCACGTACTGCTCTACAAGGCTTTCGGCTGGGAGGACACCATGCCACAGTTCGCTCATCTGCCACTGCTGCTGAAGCCGGAAGGCAAGGGCAAGCTGTCGAAGCGCGACGGCGACCGCCTCGGCTTCCCTGTCTTCCCGTTGGAATGGCACGACCCGAAGAGCGGCGAGGTGTCATCGGGATACCGTGAGAGCGGATACTTCCCCGAGGCCGTGGTCAACTTCCTGGCATTGTTGGGCTGGAACCCCGGCACAGAGCAGGAGGTATTCTCCCTTGACGAGCTTGTAAAGGCCTTCGACATCACAAAATGCTCAAAGAGCGGCGCGAAGTTCGACTATAAGAAGGGTATATGGTTCAACCACGAGTATATACTCCGCAAGAGCGATGACGAGATAGCACGCCTGTTTGCACCTATCGTTGCCAACAACGGTGTTGACACATCCCTCGACAGGGTACGTCAGGTGGTCCACATGATGAAGGACCGCGTCGACTTCGTCAAGGAGTTGTGGCCACTGTGTTCCTTCTTCTTCATCCCGCCGACGAGCTATGATGAGAAGACAGTGAAGAAACGCTGGAAGGAATACAGCAAGGAACAGATGACGGAGCTAGCCAATGTTCTCAACGGCATCGACGACTTCTCCGTGGAAGGTCAGGAGAAGGTGGTCATGAAATGGGTGGAAGACAAGGGCTACAAGCTCGGCGACGTGATGAACGCCTTCCGTCTGGCCCTCGTAGGCATAGGAAAAGGTCCGGGCATGTTCGATATATCGGCATTCCTTGGCAAGGAGGAAACACTCAGCCGTCTGAAAAAAGCCATTGACGTGCTTGGATAATATAACAACCCTTCAGTATCCCCACATACAAGCCGGAAGAGAGAAGAGCCAGAAAACATACAAACGAAGGCGGACAAAGGGTCCGCTCCCACGGCCGTTTTTCTCTTCCCTTACGGGGGAACAGACTTGGTGAAGAAGTAAAATGTATAACATTGTAATGAGTCTCTATGAGCTGGGTGTCGTCATCTACAGCCTCTTCAACGCAAAGGTGAGGAAGATGTGGAAGGGCGAACGCGACGCTGTCCGTATTCTCAAGGAGAAGATGGACCCGGATGCCGAATACATCTGGTTCCATGCTGCCTCGTTGGGAGAGTTTGAACAGGGACGTCCGCTGATAGAGCAGATTCGGAAAGACCATCCGAAATATAAGATACTGCTTACGTTCTTCTCGCCATCGGGTTATGAGGTAAGAAAGAATTATGAAGGTGCCGACATTGTCACCTACCTGCCTATCGACACCGTGATAAATGCACGCCGCTTCCTTCGCACCGTGCGTCCCGTCATGGCGTTCTTCATCAAATACGAGTTCTGGTACAACTACCTCCACATTCTCCGTCACCGCCATGTGCCGGTATACAGTGTGTCGAGCATCTTCCGTCCTTCGCAGGTCTTCTTCCAGTGGTACGGACGCGAGTACGGTCATGTGCTGCGCTGCTTCACACGCTTCTACGTTCAGAACGACGAGAGCCGTCATCTTCTCAACAAGATTGGCGTCAAGGACGTTGAGGTCGTTGGCGACACGCGCTTCGACCGTGTCATACAGATTCAGCAAGCAGCGAAGAAGCTGCCGATAGTGGAGGCTTTCCGCAGCTCAATAGAGACGGCCTCCGACATGCGACACCCCACAACAGGTGTTTTTGTCGCCGGCAGTTCATGGCCTCCTGACGAGGAAATCTTCATCGACTACTTCAACAAGCGCAACGACTGGAAGCTCATCATAGCACCACATGTAGTCAGCGAGAACCACCTCAACCAGATAATCTCACTGATAAAGAACAAGAAGGTCGTAAGATACACACAGACCAACGAGGCCGAAGCCAACGAGGCCGACGTGCTTATCATCGACTGCTACGGTCTGCTCTCCAGCATCTACCACTACGGCGACGTCGCTTATGTCGGCGGAGGCTTCGGAGTGGGCATCCATAATGTGCTTGAGGCAGCGGTATGGAACATACCCGTCATCTTCGGCCCGAACAACAAACGGTTCGACGAGGCACAGGGCCTCATTGCCTGCAAGGGTGGTTTCGAGATATCTACGGCCGACGACTTCGACGATATAATGACCCGTCTGGACGGCGACAGGGCAATGACCTCTATCAGCGGACAAGCTGCCGGAGCGTATGTACAGCATCTCGCCGGCGCGACGAAGAGGGTTCTGGCCTCCATAAACTCTAAAGAGAACGAGCGGTTGTAGGGCCTTAGGGCTCAAAAAACATACAAAAAAAACGAACGTCTATGAAATACCAGATTACATGTAATCACTGCGGCACACGCTTCCTTGTCGATGGCAAGGGCGGACAGACCATCGAATGCACCTGCCCGGGCTGTGAGGGAAAGATGCGCGTGACACTCCCGAAGACAAAGAAAGACGCTGACAACGACTCTTACGACGCCAACGACGGTTACCAGCAGGGATATGTGCCGGCCGGCAACGGTGATGACAACTACGGCAACGAGGACGGCGACAACGGTGACAACGGCAAGCGTCATCGCCGCATGGCCTTAGGTTGTCTGTTCTTCATTGTCGTAGCCGCTGCAGCCGCCGTGGCCTTCTTTGCCCTCAACCACACGACGAAGCAGCCCATAGAGGACCCTTACGAGAATGTGGAGCCCGACACGACGAGTGTGGACACCATTCCTGAGGACACGGAGGACGTCGTCGTCGACACCGTTCAGGTCCATGAGGAGAAGCCGAAGGAAGAAGCAGCACCGAAGGATACGGCGAAAGCAGTGGCAACACCCGACGATGGTGACGGTGCCGACGTTTCGCAGCAGTCGTCCGATGCCACCTCTGACGTAACCGGAAAGTCTTCCGGCAAGGAACATCATGGCAGTGCCACTGAGCAAGCGGCAAAAGAGGACAAGACGTCTAAGTCAACGAAGAAGTCGAGTTCCTCATCGTCCGCATCCAACGAGTAAAGCAAAGAACGTGACATGGTGATATACGGGCACTGAATTCCGTAGACAAAAACAAGAAAATAACAAAACAAGACAATGGGAAAAATAATACTGACGGGCGACCGTCCAACAGGTAAACTTCATTTGGGACACTACATCGGCAGCCTGCGCCGCCGTGTGGAACTGCAGAACAAAGGCGACTACGACCGCATGTTCGTCTTCATGGCCGACGTGCAGGCACTGACCGACAACGCCGACAATCCGGAGAAAATAAGACAGAACATCATCGAGGTGGCTCTCGACTACCTCTCCGTAGGTCTGGACCCACAGAAGTGCACACTTTACATACAGAGCCGCATACCGGAGCTTGCGGAGCTGACCGTCTATCTCATGAACCTCGTCTCGGTGAGCCGCGTACAGCGCAACCCTACCGTGAAGACAGAGATAAAGATGCGCAACTTCGAGGCCAACATCCCATTAGGCTTCTTCTGCTATCCTGTCTCTCAGGCTGCCGACATCACGCTGTTCAAGGCAACGACCGTCCCGGCAGGTGAGGATCAGGAGCCAATGCTGGAGCTTACGCGCGAGCTGGTGCGCCGCTTCAACCAAATCTACTCACCGGTGCTCGTGGAGCCGGAGATAATGCTGCCAGAGAACGCTACGGCACGCCGTCTGCCAGGCACCGACGGAAAGGAGAAGATGTCGAAGAGCCTCGGCAACTGCATATACCTCTCCGACGACAAAGACACCGTATGGCAGAAAGTCAAGGGCATGTACACCGATCCTACTCACCTGAATGTCTCCGACCCCGGCCACGTGGAGGGCAACGCTGTCTTCACATACCTCGACGCATTCTCCACCGATCAGGATTTTGCTGATTTCTGGCCGGAGTTCAAGAACCTCGATGAGCTGAAGGCGGCCTACACGAAAGGCGGCGTCGGCGACATGAAGTGCAAGAAGCTCCTCAACAATGTCCTCAACCGTATCCTCGACCCTATCCGCGTACGCCGCGCAGAGTTTGAGAAGGACATCCCGGAGATATTCAACATCCTGAAGAAAGGCTCCGACGCAGCACGCGAGGCCGGCGCACAGACAATGGATGAGGTACGCAGAGCCATGCGCATAGACTACTTCGAGGACACGGACCTCATAAAGCAACAGGCTGAGAAATACAACAAGTAAGAAGCCCATACAATAACTAAAAGGTAAGAAAACAGAAGGATAAAATACATCAGAAACCATATTCCGCTCTGACCGGCATTCGTCTGCTTTCTTACCTTTTTCGTTTTCCGCCCCATCACCATCCTTTACTCTTATACCTTCGACACATGAAACGCCGTTTCTTTTTCAATCACAGTGAGGAACTATGGAACTCATGGAGCCACTTTGCCGGTATCATCATCGGCGCAGTGGCAGCAGTACTTCTGCTGTGGCTCTGCCATGACATCGACGACGGCCTCACGACATTCTCCGTTATCTTATATATAGTGGGAATGCTCTTCTGCTTCTCATCATCCACCATCTACCATGCACTCTCCGGATGGTCGCCATGGAAAGAACGACTCAGGAAGATGGACCACGCCGCAATATACTGGCATATTGCCGGAAGCTATTCGCCTATAACGCTCGTGGCACTCCGCGACGACGGCTACTGGGGATGGGGGCTGTTTGTCTTCGTCTGGGCGTGTGCCCTGGCCGGCACTGCCACCAGTTTCCACAAACTAAAAGCCCACAGCAATGTGGAGACGCTTGTCTTCCTTGCCATGGGTCTTTGTATCCTTGTGGCGATAAAGCCACTGTACCATTGCGTCAGCGGCGGCACCTTCGCCTTTATCATCGCGGAAGGTGCCTGTTATCTTACCGGCGCCCTGTTCTATACTCTTCACAAACACCGCTATCTGCACACGGTATTCCACTTTTTTGTCCTTGCAGGGACCATCTGCCATATCACCGCGGTAGCCCTGATGCTGAAGGAATATCTTTAGAAATCGATGTCAACGCCTACGCCGAGCACTTTATTCGTACGCGTGAAGGCATCAGTGTTATGTGTCTCGACGCTCTGTCCGGCAGCTGTGATGGTCTGGTCGTACTCCTTCTGGAACGTATCATAATTGGTCCAGAAGTAGGCCACGTTGAGGTTCATGTTCTTGGCTATCTTCACCTTCGCGCCGAGGCCCACGCTGTAGCTGCTTGTAACGAACGACATGTCGGAGAGGTATGCGCCGTTGCCAAGGCCGTACTTTGTACGCTGTCCGCCCGCGCTGATGGTGATATCCTTTGTTATATCCCATTCCATGCCGGCGAGATACTCCTGTGTGTTGCCGGAGAGCGCTTTCTGCTTGCCGTGGTCCATACGTGCGTCCTTATCGAAGTAGTAATGCCAAGAGACCATAGCACGCAGGTTCTTGAGAATTTCGTACTGGGTACCTATGGCCAGTATACCCGGGATGTCGTTATGTGTGTTCACGCCATCGGCAAAGAGTCCGGTGTTGTCGACTTTAGTGTCATTCTCTATGTTGAACTTGGTAGTGAACTCGTAACGGGCACCGATGTTCCAGCGCCCGGTCTTATAGTCGATGCCGATAACCGGTGTGATGCCCCAGCCTGTCTGGTTACAGTCGAGGTATTTGTCGGCAAACATCTCCTTGGTCTGGTTCATCTTGTCGGCACCGGCCTGTGCCTGCTGCGCCGCGGCATCGTATTTGGCCTTCGCCGTGGCATCGGTCATCTCCGAGGAACGCATTTTATAGTAGAAAGCCATCTGCTCGTAGGTCCGAGCCTGGGTCTCGAAATAGTCATGGAGGTTGACGTTGTCACCGTTGATATTAGCGGAGATATTGGTGATATTACCGAGATACTTATTATATATGTAATTGAAGCGTGCGCCACCGTAGACGGCCAGATGGTCGTTGACCTTATAGGAGATACCAAGCTGGAAACCGAAGTCATACTGCTGTCCTTTGATATTACTGCTTACGCTGTACGACGGTGTTGTCGTGGTGAGGCCCTGGCTATAGAGTAGTGCCGGCACAAGGGCTATCTGACGCTCGAAGGAAGGCAGACCTTTGTTGAACGTGGCCTTACCACCACCACCGGTGAGACCGAAACCGGCCTGGACGGTCCATTTATCGTAGACGATAGCAGCTTGGAACGACGGCAACACTGGCACGGAAGCCTTACCGCGAAAGAGCTTCTCACCATTGTCGTTGGCACCATTGAGACGGAAGGGCTGATAGAAGGGTGTGCCCTGAAGGGATGGGACGGTGATAGAAGAGGTGATGTCGCGGGTCTGGTATACATTCTGCACGTTAAGCGACAAATGGAAACCCTTAGGCAGAAAGGCCACACCGGCTGGGTTGGTATATACTCCATCGATACCGATGGTTCCCTCACGGGCGAAATTACGAAGAAAAGCGATACTCTGATTCGTGTTAGTAAGCAAACCACCAGCATAGGCGGTACGAACGAAAAGACCGATAAGCAGCATCACTGCTGACATTCTTTTAGACATACTTGTGCTTTTTATATATTTTAAATTACTTACTTTTTGTTAAATTCGGGCGCAAAGGTACAAAAGATTGTTGAATATAGACAAAGAATTGCTCACTTTTTCTTCTTTTGTGCAGAAAAAGATGGTTTTCTAAACATAAATCAAAGAGAAAAAGGAAAATAACCACACTGGTCGGGTGCAATGGCTTATACTCTAAATATGTAAATATAATTCAAATCCAAGCATTTTAAAATTCGCCTTGTAACGCACTGTACGTCAGTGGATTGCATTTTCCGTACACTTGCGTTCTATTTTCCGTATACTTTTTTGTAAAAGGGGCACATTTACGAGGTATTTTCCGTACACTTACAACGCAAGTGTACTACACCTATTTCGGTGTAAATATTTTTGATACTATATAAACTGCTTTCAGGGCACTTCGTCCTTGTGACCGTCGGCCATAAACTCATTATTAAGAAGTTCAATTTGTTGTATTTGGACAAGAACGGGATTAGTGCCACGAGGTACACTATCAGTAACCCCAGACTAAGCGAGCGAAGCGAGTGCCGTCTGAGATTACTGAGAGAGTCAGTCTCACAGAGGCTGTGTGCGACATTAACTCAATGTTCACATGTAATAAATCTACACGTATAGAAAGGAATATTTAAAAACGGTGCTGCAGAATCCAATGTAGGGGTGGCGTTTATCCCCATCCTCCAAGGGTTTAAGGGCAATCTCTTTCTCCCCTTCTAAGGGAGATTGAGGAGTCCTATCCTTGGAGGATGGGGATAAACCCCACCCCTACATTGGCACGAGCCGCTTCTATTCACTTATTAATCACGTTATCAAGTAACTTTAGAAACTTGAATTAGCTATAGCGGCGCTGTGCTTCTTAAACCGGCCCTTGTCCGCGTTTCCTGCACTCTCAGTTATGTCCAAGCGTTTAAATGTAATCAACATCCCCTCCATTCGGAGGGGCTTGGGGAGGCTTTTCTTTGGGGGCTTGGGGAGGATTTTCTTTTTAGAAGTAATAAGCCAGCCCTATCTGCCATGAGTTGTTCCGGCTATGGCTCTTCACAGCCGTTCCTGCCACGTTCTGTACAGTCATCAGAACTGTTGTGGCGTCAGCAGTCTTACCACAAGCGATATTGTAGTTGCCGGTTACTTCGAGATGCTTTGCCACCGACACGCCGAGACCGACGTTGAAGCTGAAGTTCGACTTCTTTAGAGCATAGTTGCTGGTGTCGGTCCACTTGAAGTTCTTGTCGCCGACGTTGAAGCCTATCTGCGGACCGGCATGAAAGATGATGCTTGCCAGGCTGCCGAGGCCGATGCCATAACGGAGGTTGACTGGGACGTTGATGCTCTGCTGCTTAACCTTCACCTCCTCGTTGGAAGGATCGGTAACCTTTGCGGAGCGGTAGTCATAGAGTGCCGCGATGTCCACACCCAGTCCGGTAACGGGAAGGCTCACCTTTACGGTAGGACCGATATACCATCCTGCCTGGTTCGACTTGTCGAACACCTCATCGTTGAGATGCATGTCGGTAACGTTCAGTCCACCCTTGACGCCAAACTTCACCTGTGCGCTTGCTGTGGTGGCTGTCAACAGAGCGACTGCCATAAGAACTAAAGTAAATAATTTCTTCATAAAGATAACAAGTAATATAATTGTCTGATATGTTAATACGACGACCTGCACTCTCCGGAGGAGGACGCAGGTCGCTTTTTCACTTTAATGTCGTTCTCTACGGACAGTGACACGGGCTGAGCCGCCGGTGCTGCCTCCGGAGGCACGGCGGTTGCTGCGCCTAACGGTAGACGAAGAACCACCGGAGCGACGGTTGCGGCGCGTCTTCTTCACGCCCTTGACATCCTTCTGCGCATTAGCAATACTGTCGAGGGAGTCCTTCTTAGCCTGATCGCCAAAGATGTTCTTCTCGAAGTCTGAGATTTCCTTCTCTATCTTCCGCTGCTCCTTTGTCATGGCGGAGTCGGTCTTGCAGTATTCGGCGAGGGTACGACCAAGCATATTGGTGGTCTTGTAGATTTTGCCTTTATACTGGTTTGTCGTGAAATAGTCGTCGATACTCATCGTGGCGGCATTGTTGATGTCGCTGGTCATAATGATCTGCTTCGAGAGGTACGGAGCGATATCACTGTAGCGGACCCAGAACAGAGGATATTTGGTCTCAGCACCGGTGCCAAGGTCGCCAAAGTCGTCCTCGCGGTACATTATCGGGCAGAGGGCGATGACCTGACGGTGGAACGTCGACGTACCCTGGTCATAGTAGTCGCTTTCCTTCAGGTAATAGCCCTTGACCTCACGCGAGGGGATGTCGCTGTTGTCGATGCGCACCTGACGCCCGTTGCGCTCATAATAGATATGATAGTTGTCGAGGAACTGCAACGGCTTTATGACGGCACTGTCGGTGAAGGTCTCATTACCGTCGAGGCGATACTCATAGGCGCGGACACGTCCGCTCATGATAAGTTTGAAGAGATAGGTGAACAGGTTCATCTGACTGCCTATGGGCTCCACAGGATAGTAGAGTCCGGCGTTGGCATCGTCGGTAAGGTTCAGCTCCCTATAGATGTCGCGGCGCCATACCACATCTGACGGCATCTCCTGGGCCACAGGGAACGCTATCTGCTGACGTATCGTCACATTGTCGGCATTGCTCTTAGGCTTCTGCTGCGCACGACGGCGTGCAGGCTGTGCCGAGACGGACACGGCCAGGCAGACCAAGCCAAGTATCATGAATATTCTTTTCATATCGTTTTCTCATCAAGTCTCCCGCGAGGGGAGGTGTTCGATTACTGTATTTTATTCGTTCTAAACTATCCTTTAAAATGTCTTACCTAACGATAATCTCCATAGCTCCGGGCAGACGGCGCGTGAGGTTATCAGGGCCTACGGCAGTGATATTGGTTATGTAGACCCGATGGTTGCGGGCCATATGGCGGAACTGTTCCTTCTGTGCGCCAGAGAAGCTGGCACCCGAGGAGGCTATTGGCACAGCATTACCCATGTTGTCGTGGAAGACAGCAGTGAAGCTGAGCACACGGAACGGGATATCGAGGAGACCGTCGTCGATGGCGGCATGAATGCCGGAAGCACCAAGGAGGGCTCCCTTGCCGAGGACACCACCCTTGAAACGGTCGGAGCCTGCGGCGATATATGCCGTCGGGTCGGGCAACTTGCGCACACGGAAGGTGTACTGCCCCACCCTCTGTCCCTTGGCGGTAACGGTGAGGGTCATATTCTGTCCTATAGCCGCAGGCCGGGCTATATAGTGTCCGGGGCTCGTCTGACGGAGAGAGCCTCCGCTGGCAGATGCTGTCACCTGGTTTGGAGCCGCATTAGGGATGCTGATGCTTATCGGGTTGTCGAAGCCTGCATAGAGGACGTTCATAAGGTCGGCAGCCACGGTACCGGCCTCCGGTGTAGGCTCGGCGATATAGTTGTCGGGCTTGGAGCCGGGGATGACGAAATAGTTCTGCTTGAAATCACGGCGGAGGACATTTCCGGCCAAATCGCGCATCAGGATATATCCGCTTATCCAGTGCTCACCGGGTGTTGTAGGCTTCACGGAGTAGGTGTTGCCCTGTATCTTCTGTCCGTTGACATAGACCTCCGGGCGCTGTGTAGTGTCGACAGCGGCCATAAACATGTTTGCCGTGAAGGTCTCACCAGGATAGAGCCGTAACTGGTTGGGCACGACGAACGCCTGAAGTGAGTTCACGCGGATGTCTTTCAGTCCCACGTTGGCCACAAGGGTGTGAAGGACCTCGCCCTCAGCATAACGTATATCACTCTGAAGCTTCGAGAGAAGGGTTACGGCAGCAGCACAGGGCATGTTCTCAAACATGTATTCCTGCCATGACTTGCCAAGGGTGTTCTCACCTTTCGGCACATTGGTCGACAGGTTGCTGGCGATAATCTTCCGTTGGGCGGGGTCGGTAACAAACTTGAGTATGTTGTTACGGTAGTTGTTGATGGCATTATAGAGCTTCTTGCCCTGACCATTTGTAGGGGAGAGCATCACCTGGTCGGCAGCCTCAAGGTCGTCCTTGTTCTTTATGTGCAACGGATCACCGTCATCGCCATCAGCTTCCCTGACTATCATGACCTTCAGGTCCTGGGCATAGTTGAAGAGAGAGTCGCTGGAGTTCTTCACAGCCGTTGCCATCTCAAACCACTCACGCACCTTGTCGGGGTTGTTCTTCATCATATCGGAGAGCTCACCGTAGATCATGTTGTTCTCCATCGACGAGTTCCCGGTGGTGCGGTTCAGACTTTCCTCTACGATGGAGAAGCCGTTGAGCACCTCAGTGGATATATTGAGAGCAAGCATAGCCATGAGGACGACGTACATCAGATTGATCATCTTCTGGCGAGGACTGATTTTCCTTTTTATGATTGCCATTCGTTATTCGTTTCTTTTATAATGGTTTATTCGACTTTAGGGGCGTTGGTGATGCTCTCACCCCTGGTTGGAGGCGCCGTTCTGTGAGGCATCGGAGTCATGGAACTGCTGCGCCGCTCCTGGAGCAGCAACACGCATATTGACGGTCATGGCCTCTATCATACGGGCATAAATCTTATTGAGCTGCGCTATCTGCTCCGCCATCTTGCGGGTCTGAGCGTTTATCTCGTCAATGGTGCCCACCTGACGGCTGGCGCCCTTGAGCTGGAGTTCGTAAATCTTCGCGATACCTGTCAGAGTGCGGTTGAGGTTCTCCATCTCCTCAGAGTCGCGGGTGAGACGCTCACTCTGGTCGCCGACCTTTCCAAGGAGTTCGGTAAGGTTCTGAAGGGCTTCCACATACTTGCCCTGGGCCTCTACCATCTCCGGTGTGCTCTGCTGGGAAGCAGTGATAATCTGGCTCTGCTGCTTCAGGGCGTCGGCGACAGCTTCCTGAACAGCGGAGGATGAAGGCTGCGACGCGGACTGGGGAGCATAACTTTGCGAGGCGGCAGAAGCTACGTGCGGAGCGAATGACTCCTCGGAGGAAGCGGCAGGAGCTTGACCGGCGGCAGTGGATCCATCATAACCGTTATCAGTAGCGGTGGCGTTCTCATCCTGGGCAGCATCGTCAGAAGAGTCGTAACTAGCTCCGTAAGTCACCTTTCCCGTCTCCAGGTATTCCTCTGTGACACGTGTCGGGATTTTCTTTCCATCGTCGGTCTTGTCGAAAGGACGGTCGAAAGCTGAGATAAAGAAGACGAGGACCTCCGTTCCCATACCGATGAACAGCATGATATTGGCACCGGGAAGATGCGTGAGTTTGAAAAGTGTACCAAGGATAACGATAGACGCGCCCCAACTATAAGCATAGTTGAGGAAGGTCTGTCCGGGAACACTGTCCATCCACTTCTGCAGACGATAGACTATATTGTATTTACTGTATTCAGGCATATTATCAATAGTTTGTATGATTAACGTATTCCGTTTTCCGTTGTGGTATTATCAGCGCTTACGCGACTTGCGGCTGGCCTTGCGGCTCTGACGGGCTGCCTCACTGGAGGAACTTGCCAGGCTGCGCACGCAACGGAAGCCGATATAGGAGCGCGGCTGGTTCTGATATTCCCATGTGCGCCAGGCACTGCGGATATAGCTCTCCGGATCCTTCCAGCTGCCACCACGCACGCTCTTCTTCTTCAAACGGTAAGGGTCTTCCTTGGCGGCGTTATAGCTCAGCTCCGGGTTGAGGTCGTTCATGGCGTCGACACCGGCCTCGGTGTATACGGTACTGGTCCATTCGGCCACGTTGCCGGCCATATCGTAAAGGCCATTGCTGTTAGGAGAATAGATGCCAACCTTACTGGTGATAAGGTTGCCGTCCTTGGTGTAGTTGCCGCGGTCGGGTTTGAAGTTGGCATAGAAGCAGCCGTTGCCGTTCTTCACGTCAGCATTGCTCCACGGGAACTCGTTCTGGTCCTTGCCACGGGCGGCATACTCCCACTCGGCCTCCGTCGGCAGACGGTAGCGCTGGACATAACGGGCCTCACGACCTAGACCTTTCAGCAGATAGGCGGTGCGCCAGGCGCAAAAGGCATTGGCCTGTTCCCAGGTGACACCGACGACGGGGTAGTCGTTATATGTAGGATTGCTGAAATAGTTGCGGAGATACAGTTCGTTGTCGGAGTTGCGGAAGTCGTTGACCCAGCAGGTGGTATCGGGATATATGTTCACGATATATGTGTTGAGGAAGTCCCACGGGCCAGACAACGGACGGTTGATGGTCTCACTGTGTATGTTTCCGTCGTCATCGACGTAAGCGGTGTCCTTTGAAATCATAACCACCTGGTTGGGGTCTACCGGTACGTCGGTATTCAGATTGCGCTCGGCAGGATTCAGACGGTTGCGACGAAGGGCGGCGGCAGTGTAGTCGTAAATCTCATAACGGTAATTGAGCTGCTTGGTATCAAGGAGCTTCTCGCCGGTAACAGGATTGGTGGTATAGAGACTCTCGAAGGCACGCTGCTCGTCCTCGTTGGGTTTACGCGGCAACGGTTTGCGCCAGTTGAGATGGGGAGTGACAGGGTCGCCGTTCTTGTCCTCCGTAATCATGTAGGTCTCATCACCTCCATAAGAGGGGTCTGCAAGACGGGTACGGAGGATGGAGTCGCGAACCCACTGCACAAACTGCTTGTACTCGGAGTTCGTAACCTCGGTCTCGTCCATCCAAAAGCCATCAACGGAGATGTCTTTCCGCGGTGTCTTCTTTCCCCAAAGGCTGTCGTTGTCATCGAGTCCCATCTTAAGGAATCCACGTTTGATAAGCGTCATGCCGTAAGGGGCAGGCTCCTTGAAACTTCTCCCACCGCCGACACCGACGACTTCTCCGCCACGGCCGGATGCCGATGTGGCACGTCCGCCGAAGCAGCTGGTCAGCAGTCCTGCGGTAAGCATCAACAGGCAAACTGATAATATATTGTTTCGTACTTTCATATACTATATTTAATTTTTCGTTTCTGACTCGTTCTCACCTATATCCATACCAACGGGATGCGCTATAAGAACCGCACGCTCTTATGCTTGTTACGGCCCTTCTTTTGCAGGTTTATGTCGGTCTGATAGCTCACGAAGAGCTCATGACTGCCATTGCCGGGGCTGATGGCTGAGGTGTAGACTTCATAACTGTAGCCTATGTTGATGCCATGAAAACTACCGCCGACAAGGAACGTTACAGAATTGGTCGGACTATAAGAGGCTCCTGCATAGAGCTTCTTCTTATCGTTTTTGTACTCTACACGCGCCGTGATGTCGCCACGCCAACTGACGCCGTCATAACGTACTAAAGTAGAGGTTGGTATAGTTACAAACGGATTTCTGAGCTTAATATTGTATCCGGCGGTGAAATAATAAGTGGGATCTACCTTAAGCTCATTGGTCTCGCCAAGGTCTATGGTAGGACCGGTAAGGTGTTGTGCCGACAGGCCGGCATACCAGTTCTTATGGGTGTAGTAGAGGCCAACACCGGCGTCGAAACTGTTGCCGGTAACCTGCGACTTAGGCAAGGCGGGGTCGTTGGGGTCCTCCACGTCGACCTTACTGCCGTCGAAAGTTTCCATAATCATTCCCAACTGGACACCGGCGGCAAGACGGCCACCTAGGAACTTGAAGCGGAGCGCATACTGGCCGGATAAACGCTGATGGGTAAACAGACCTATCTTATCATTCATTATCGACAAGCCAACGCCATGATAGTTCTTCATGAAGTAGACAGGCATGTCGGCACCAACATAAAAAGTATTTGGATTGTGCTCATAACCGGCAAAGTCAAGGGCATAAGCACCCACTACGTTCAGCTGATTGAACTTTCCCACTGCAGCCGGATTAAATGATGGCTCCATGGAAAAGTAATGACTGTACGACGGGTCATACTGCGCCTTGGCAACAAAGATGCCTAGGAAAGAGATGACAAAAACTGTTGTAAAACGCCTTAACACACTTTAATAACGATGAACTATATAATTTATTGCCAAGGGAAGGAAAAAGCATGAAAAAAGCCGCAACGAAAACGCTGCGGCAAATAAAATTTATAAACTCATTTCAATATTCATCATCATTCCAAAGGAAATCTTCCTTCGAAGGATAGTCAGGCCATATATCCTCAATACTCTCGTATACATCGCCCTCATCCTCTATTTCCTGCAAATTCTCTAAAACTTCTGCCGGTGCACCAGAGCGAGTGGCATAGTCTATAAGCTCGTCCTTTGTTGCAGGCCAGGGTGCATCTTCAAGCTTTGAAGCAAGTTCAAGTGTCCAATACATAGTCTTAAATTTTTACTTTACAATAATTTGGCCGCAAAGATAATATATTTTCTTTTATCTACAAGTTTTTTCATATGATTTTTTTATTAATATTATAAACAAAACTTAAACCAGACAATACGATGCGACCGACTGTATCACAAAAAAAGAACTATGTAAGAAAGAAAATTTAAAAATTCACTAGATAGTTCTGCTTATATATCTTGCGGTCGAAAAAGACTATTCCACAATAATATAAATCAAAGGTAACACCAACGCGGGAATCATTTATCAACTCTTCCCAGTAACGATGCGACTCTCTATTCTTCTTTATCCTCTGAATGATGAAAATGGACTTCCTACCAGTGAAATTCATCAGTTTGTCGACAACACTGCGATAGTCGCCCTTCAAAGAGATACGGGCAATATCTATAACAGGTTTAACACGAAGGAAATTATCAAGCTTTTCAAGACCTGATTCATTAGCCTGGAACATAAACACATCGCATGACTTGCAACCGGCTTTAAAATAGGTACGGTATGCCATGGTACCTGCTCCATAATCAACGATTAACTTCGGCTGACAGTAGTTGGCCAGACGGAAATATAAACGGCAAAGTTTCCTTGCAAACTTGTTCAATCCATAAACCTCATGGTTCAGATGCGTATACTCATAATAAGGATAATGTTCGTTGACGACATAACGGATAAAACGGTAAGCCCAAGGGGACTGTACACCAAAGCCACGAGAATACCTCAAGCGGCGAAGCCAAACACGAGCACGTCTTATACGATAAAACATCTTCCTTATTACTGGTTTTTAGGTGAAAATAATTTCCACATGCAAAAATAAACAATTTTATTGGGAAAGAAGACAAAAAACGAAAAATAGTTACTGTCGTCCCCATAGTTTCTATAGCATCTATCGCCTCTATAGCTTCTATAGCTTCCTATAGCTTCTATAGCCTCTATAGCTTCCATAGCTTCTATAGCTTCTATAGTCTCTATAGCTCCTATAGCCTCTATAGCTTCTATAGCTACTATGTTTGTGAGATGGAGTTTGTAAGTATAGTAGGTATGGTAGGTAAAGTAGGTATGGTAGGGGTGGTAGGTCTGCCAAAAACAAAAAAAGTCTTGAAAGCGCTGGCTCTCAAGACTTTTATAAAAGAAGGCGGCTTCCTACTCTCCCGCATTGCATTGCAGTACCATCGGCGTAAGTGGGCTTAACTTCTCTGTTCGGAAT
>Ga0256406_1001374_pt1 | contig 39748 bp, 27 predicted proteins | sample RumenRJG_03DNA_FD_185986 | JGI IMG/M metagenome (GOLD analysis project Ga0256406, IMG submission 185986) | Bovine rumen microbial communities from Lethbridge, Alberta, Canada - RJG_03 | ecosystem: Host-associated > Mammals > Digestive system > Stomach > Rumen | place: Canada: Alberta | collected... | reverse complement strand
ACGGATGATATATGAACTCCTTCCTTGCATCAAACTTTTCTTTAACCAATTTTCTGCACAAAGCCTCCTGGTAGATATATTCCGGCATTCCGGGTCCCAATTGTCTGTGGACATATTGCATACAGCCTATAATGCCACCAACCGCTGACAAATGCTCCAACCGTTTTTAAAAATAGGTCGAACATTGTTTTTGGAAGGGCATGAAGCCCTTCCCTGCACTGGCACGACTTCGCCACTTTTTTTTGTTGAGACAAAATAGCACCATTGACAATCAAGCACTTGCAAGGATAATTAGGTGATATAGGGGGACGCATGCCCAGTGCAGGGAAGGGCTTTATGCCCTTCCTCAAAAAATGTCCCAACCGCTGAAAAATATCAAGAATTAGAGAATTAAAAGAATTTTATCTGCGTTTGTATGCTTTACAAAATTTGTCGAACATTGTTTTAGGAAGGGCATGAAGCCCTTCCCTGCACTGGCACGACTTCGCCACTTTTTTGTTGGGACAAAATAGCGCCATTGACAATCAAGCATTCCTGACTTCGTCAATGCGTCACCCTGAATCGAAAATAAGTTTTTGGAAAATAGTCACGTACAGGCTTTGCCCCCGAAAGGGGGAGTCTCAACCAGCGGGATAGCCGTCGAGCTTGCTCGTAAGGCTATCCCGCTGGTTGAGACTCAGAGCTCCTCATGGAGCGTAAGCCTGTACATGATTTTCTTTTTTCGTATCATCCGGAGATGGCAAGGCAATATGAGTCAGGACAAGGACATTGACTGTCTGCCGGGCTGTTAAGGAGGGATGTCATTCCATAATTCGTAATTGCGACCTATCAATTGCCGAAATAAGCTTATAACTAACTGATAATCAATGATGACACCTCATCCAGCCAAAGATGTGATGATGTCAGGAGTCGGGCGGTTTGACACATATTTTATTTTGCGCGTGGTGTCTGACTGCTGCAGGGTGCGGCCCTTGTGGCCGTCCGCAAACATGGGTATGTTGGATATATAGCGGACGGCCACAAGGGCCGCACCCTGCAGTTGTCAGTCAGACACGGATATTTTATTCAGCGTTGTGAGTCGGGCGGTTTGACACGGATATTTCCTGACTTCGTCAATGCGTCACCCTGAATCGAGAATAAGTTTTTGAAAAATAGTCGGCCTAATCCTAATTTTACGACTATCATTGTAAAAGAAAAGAGGATGCACCATAAAACTTAATTATGATACACCCCCCTTTCTTATTTCAAAGTGATAAAATATAAATACATCACTGCAGCCGGGATGGCAAGGAGCGATGAGTCGAAGCGGTCCAGCATGCCGCCATGTCCCGGAAGAATATTTCCACTGTCCTTGATGCCGAGTGTGCGTTTGAACAGACTCTCCACCAAGTCGCCCCATGTTCCGAACACCACGACGACCAGTCCGAGTCCCATCCATTCTGCGATGCTCAGCAGATGAGGATTATTCATATCCTTATTAGCGAGATATCCTACGGCACCGGCGACAATCAGTACCAGCACAGCACCGCCGACGCTGCCTTCCCATGTCTTTCCCGGACTGATACGAGGGAACAGCTTATGCCGTCCAAGCAATGAACCGGTACAGTACGCACCCGTATCGTTTGCCCATAAGAAGACGAACAAGCAGAGAGGAACAAGCATCTCGAACGATGCATTGTTCATAGCGTCTATCTGGAAGGCAAGGAAGAATATCAAAGAGAACGGCAAGGCGACATACATCTGTCCAAGCATCGTGTATGCCCAGTCGTTTATCGGGTTCTTCTGTTTCAGATAAAGTTCCTCGACAAACATATATACTATCGTGATAATATATGGCAGGAAAACCCTGAAATCGACCATACCAATACGCCATAAGGCTACGGCCGCCACGAGATACACCCCCGCAATGGTAGAGATAAACCTGTTGACACGGACGCCATCAATATCGTTCACCAGTCCGGTGTACTCCCACATCGTCAGTCCTGTTATAAGAGCAAACAACAGAATGATGGTATCCGGACGCATCATTCCCAACACCATTACAACGACATACACAATGCCGGTTATCGTACGGGTAATCAAGTTATTCATACAGCCTTCAGCAACCACAAACTTTGGCCCTTGCCCGCCGTAATGCAGACAAGAGCCAAAGCCCATGAGTTTGATATTACTTCGTTATACTATTAGTCTTTATTGTTGTCATCGTTCTCCTGCGACGGAACATCGGCATTATCAACCGGCGTAGCCTTGGCAGCATCGGTAGTATTTGTCGGTGTCTCCTTGGAAACATCGGTAGTATCTGCCGGAGTTTCCTTGGCAGCATCGGCCGAAGCCTCATACTCCGCCTGCGCTTTCTTCACCGCGTCGCTCTGGTCCTCCAGCTTAGGAGCGTCGGCCGCCTTAGCCTTATCGAGTTTCTCGTTCTCCTCAAGGATCTCCTCTGAGCGGCTCTTGAACGGACGTTTGCCGAGGATTTCCTCTACATCCTTAGTATATATGACCTCCTTCTCGAACAGCAGCTGGGCCAGACGGTTATGGCCTTCCTTATGTTCTGAAAGAATCTGCTTGGCACGGTCGTACTGTCCGTTGATCATCTTCAGCACCTCACTGTCCATAACCTGCGCCGTAGACTCGGAGTAAGGCTTCTGGAACGAGTAGTCCTGGTTGTTGTAATAGCATATATTCGGCAGCTTGTCGCTCATTCCGGCATAAGCTATCATGCCATAGGCACTCTTTGTGGCACGTTCCAGGTCGTTCATGGCACCGGTGGAAATCTCGCCGACGAACAAATCCTCTGCTGCGCGGCCACCAAGGAGCGAGCACATCTCGTCGAGCATCTCCTCCTTCGTCGTGATAACGCGCTCCTCCGGCAGATACCATGCCGCACCGAGAGCCTGTCCACGCGGAACGATGGTTACCTTTACCAATGGGTTGGCATGTTTGCAGAACCAGCTTACAGTGGCATGACCAGCCTCATGGATGGCAATGGAACGTTTCTCCTCGGCGGTCATCACCTTTGTCTTCTTCTCAAGTCCTCCGACGATACGGTCAACGGCATCAAGGAAGTCCTGACTCGTTACCTCCTTTTTATTATGACGCGCCGCTATCAGCGCAGCCTCATTGCAGACATTGGCAATATCAGCACCGGAGAAGCCAGGCGTCTGACGTGCCAGGAAGTCAACATCCAGACTCTTGTCGTACTTCAGCGGACGGAGATGGACCATGAAGATAGCCTTTCGCTCCGCGAGGTCCGGCAGGTCGACATGTATCTGGCGGTCAAAACGACCGGCACGCATCAATGCCTTGTCGAGCATATCAGCACGGTTGGTGGCCGCAAGGACGATAACACCGGAGTTTGTACCGAAGCCATCCATCTCGGTGAGCAGTGCGTTCAGTGTGTTCTCCCTCTCATCGTTGCCACCCATGGCCGGGTTCTTCGACCGCGCACGTCCCACGGCGTCAATCTCATCAATGAATATGATACATGGAGCTTTCTCCTTAGCCTGACGGAATACGTCGCGCACACGGCTTGCACCCACGCCGACGAACATTTCCACGAAGTCGGAACCGCTCATAGAGAAGAACGGCACGCCGGCTTCACCAGCCACGGCCTTCGCCAACAGCGTTTTACCGGTTCCCGGAGGACCTATGAGCAGTGCGCCCTTAGGGATTTTTCCTCCCAGTTCGGTGTATTTCTTAGGGTTCTTGAGGAAGTCCACGATTTCCTGCACTTCCTGCTTGGCCCCTTCCTGGCCTGCAACATCCTTAAAGGTGATACCCACAGCCTGCGACTTCTCGTAGAGCTTGGCCTTCGACTTGCCGACACTGAAGATGCCGCCGCCGCGTCCTCCACCGCTCATTCCACGCATAAGCCAGAACCACACGAGGATGATGAGCACCCACGGCAGCACATTAATCAGTATGTTTGTCAACAGACTGCTGTCGTTGTTCTTATAACTGAAGCCTGAGATTTTCTTCTGCTGTACAGCCGTGTTGAGAAAGGTCTCCAGGTTATCCGTTGAACCGATGTCGACCTTGACGTATGGGTCAGAGCCGAGGTTGCCCTGTCCGAAGACCTCACGCTGATGCTCGGGCTTCACATACATCTTCAACGTACTCTCGTCTTTGTTTATCTCCACCTTCGAGGCATATCCCTTGTTAACATAATTAATAAAAGATGTATAGTCCTTGTCGATACTCACTGACGAGTTTCCAAAGCCATGCGAACTGCTCGAGAAGAAAATCAGCACCAGACTTATAATGACGAAGATGTATATCCAGTTCATATTGAACTTCGGCATCTTCGGCTGATTGTTGTTCTTGTTTGTATCCATTAAGCCTTTTGAAGCCGTCCCCGTGGGGATGGCATATTTTTAATCAGTTATATTATAAGTTTCTATTACTCACAGGACCTTCTCCCATTGGCCGATACCGGTCATCGGCATCAGTCGAGGTCGGGAACGGTCTCCAACTTAGCGTCCTCCCACAGATGCTCCAGGTCGTAGTACTGGCGCGTCTCCGGCACAAAGATGTGCACGAGAACGTCAACATAGTCCATGGCGACCCACACGGCATTGTCAAGGCCGATGCAGTTGACCGGCTTCTCACCGGTGGTCTCACGGACATAGTCGCTGACGGAACCGGCGATAGCCTCCACCTGTTGTGGTGAGTTACCCTGGCAGATGATGAAATACTTACAGACAGTACCGTCGATATGCGACAGGTCGGCAACGACTATTCCACTGCCCTTCTTGTCCTGTATACCTTTTATTACGTTCTTTACTAACTTTTCTGTTTCGTTCATATTTATTTTTTAGGAGAGTTAAGACAGATTTAAAAACATCCGTTCTACACTCTTATTCATCTGCAAAGGTAATGATTATTTTGTATTCGGGAACATGAAAATGCCTTTCGGACAAAGATTTTGTGTTTTTTTATAAAATTTCTTCGATTTTTCTTTGGCAGTTCACAAAAAAGCCGTACCTTTGCACTCGCAAAAAGGGAAACGCCTTTTGCAACATTGGGATATGGTGTAATGGTAACACTACAGATTCTGGTCCTGTCATTCCTGGTTCGAATCCGGGTATCCCAACCAACAGAGAGCCAAATTGCTTCAAAAAGCAGTTTGGCTTTTTTCTTTTCCACCCATTATCCTCCAATCATTCCACTATCACTTGATACTTTCATAACATGTTTAAAGCCCAAGCCGACTAAATAAATAATGTATACTGCCGCTGCTGACGGAAACAAAAAACCGTTTTTGTTTTGTATTGTCTTCGGTTTGCAGTATCTTTGCACCAAAATTAGCTAATAATATTAAGGAAGAAAAGATGATGACAGCAAACGAAATCCGCGACTCGTATCTTAAGTTCTTCGAGTCGAAAGGACATGTCATAGTTCCTTCAGCACCAATTGTTGTGAAGGACGACCCTACGTTGATGTTCACCAACGCCGGAATGAACCAATGGAAGGATATCATACTCGGAACAAAGGAACCAGAGCCACGCCGCCGCACCGACTCACAGAAGTGTCTTCGCGTCAGCGGAAAGCATAATGACCTGGAAGAAGTTGGACGCGACTCTGCCCTCAGCCACCACACCATGTTCGAGATGCTTGGAAACTGGAGCTTCGGCGACTACTTCAAGGAAGGTGCCATCGACTATGCTTACGAATATCTTGTCGACGTACTGCACCTCGACCCTAAAGACCTGTATGTCACCGTGTTCGAAGGCGACCCGTCGGAGAATATCAGCCGCGACGACGAAGCCGCCGGCTACTGGCGCAAACACTTTCCGGAGAACCATATCGTGAATGGCAACAAGCACGACAACTTCTGGGAGATGGGCGACACGGGACCATGCGGACCATGCTCGGAGATACACATCGACTTCCGTCCGGAGGAAGAGAAGAAGAAAGTTCCTGGCGAGCAGCTCGTCAACAAAGACCATCCACAGGTCATAGAGATATGGAACATTGTCTTCATGCAGTACAACCGCAAGGCCGACGGAAGTCTGGAACCGCTAAAGATGCACGTCATTGACACAGGACTGGGCTTCGAGCGTCTGGTGCGTCTGCTGCAGGGTAAGAACTCCAACTACGATACCGACATCTTCACACCTATCATCTCTGAGATAGAACGTCTGTCGGGAAAAAAATACAATCACACCTTCCCGGAGGGACCGAACGGTGAGGGCGTTACACCGGAGGAGAAAGTCGACATCGCCATCCGCGTTGTCGCCGACCACCTGCGCGCCGTTGCCTTTGCCATTGCCGACGGACAGCTTCCGTCAAACGCCAAGGCCGGATACGTCATCCGCCGTATCCTGCGTCGTGCCGTACGCTACTCCTACACGTTCCTCGGTCAGAAACAGGCCTTCATGTACAAGCTCCTGCCGGTACTCGTCCATGAGATGGGCGACGCCTATCCAGAGCTCAAGGCACAGCAGGAGCTTATCGGCCGTGTGATGAAGCAGGAGGAAGAGAGCTTCCTGCGCACACTGGAGAACGGAATAGAACTTCTCTCTGCCGACATGGAGGAGATGAAGTCAGAAGGTAAAAAGCAGCTCGACGGCGAGAAGGCGTTCCGGCTCTTCGACACCTACGGTTTCCCTCTTGACCTCACCGAGCTCATCCTCGGCGAGAACGGCTACACTGTCGACGAGAAGGGCTTCGATGCCGAGATGGCCAAGCAGAAAGCACGCGCACGCAACGCTGCCGCTGTGGAGAACGGCGACTGGGTTGTACTGAAGGAAGGCGAGCAGGAGTTTGTAGGCTACGACTATAACGAATACGAATGCCATATCCTCCGCTACCGTAAGGTGGTGCAGAAGAAGAACACATTCTATGAGGTTGTCCTCGACCACACACCATTCTACGGTGAGATGGGCGGACAGGTCGGCGACCAGGGAGACCTCGTCTCTGAGAACGAGACAGTACATGTCGTCGACACAAAGCGCGAGAACAACCAAAGCATACATATCATCAAGCAGCTCCCGAAGGATCCTACGGCCGATTTCATGGCTTGTGTCGACGTGAACAAGCGTGAGGGAAGCGCATGCAACCATACTGCCACACACCTCCTCGACTATGCCTTGAAGCAGGTCCTCGGCCCGCAGGTGGAGCAGAAAGGCTCATATGTAGACGATAAGGTTCTCCGTTTCGACTTCAACTACTTCGAGAAGGTCACCGACGACAAGATACGTGAGGTAGAGCGCATCGTAAACAGAATGATACGTGAGGATATCCCACTTGACGAGCACCGCGACACTCCTATCGAGGAGGCCAAGCAGCTCGGCGCCATAGCTCTCTTCGGAGAGAAATACGGCGACAAGGTGCGCGTTGTTAAGTTCGGACCGTCAATAGAGTTCTGCGGTGGTATCCACGTGAAGAGAACCGGCCACATCGGTTTCTTCAAGATTATATCCGAGAGTTCCGTTGCTGCCGGCATCCGCCGTGTGGAAGCTCTGACAGGAAAGGCCGCAGAAGAGGCCATCTATGAGGTTGAGGACACACTCAACGGAATAAGAGAGCTCTTCAACAATGCCAAGAACCTGCAGGCCACCATCGAGAAATCGATTAACGAGAACAGCGAGCTGAAGAAGGAGCTGGAAAGCTTCCGTCAGCAGAAGGTTGAGGAGATGAAAGGCAAGCTCGTAGCTTCCGCGAAGGATGTCAACGGCACAAAGGTTGTCACCGCGGTGCTTCCTATCCAGCCTAATTCTGCTAAGGACTTGGTATTCAAGGTTCGCGAGGCTATTCCAGAGCACCTCGTATGCGTCATCGGCTCTATATTCAACGACAAGCCAATGCTCAGCGTGATGTTCTCTGAGGATATGGTTAAGGACCATAGCCTCAACGCCGGAAAGATTGTCCGTGAGGCCGCTAAGCTTATCAAGGGCGGTGGCGGCGGACAACCGCACTATGCACAGGCCGGCGGAAAGGACAAGGACGGTCTGTCAGCAGCCATCGACAAGGTGGTGGAGCTCTGCCAGCTGTAGAAGGTCCACTAAATTGGGAAAACAAATAACCCCTGACCGCAAACATCATTGCGATCAGGGGCTTTTTATTTATAACAGCCTGTAGTTTCTAGCTTACTCTCAAAGACTTCCTTGGCCACACGGCGGCCACGGAGAGAACGCACGCGGGGAAAGGAACGGAAAAACTCGTCGCCGGTCTCCACCCATTTATGAAAGACAATGTCGGGAATGCGACAGATTTGGAGTTCCAGACGGCCCGCGGAAGAGGGATTAACTGAGGACAGATAGCATGTGCCGTCATTCATCTTCAGTCCAAGGACAAGATAAGTCTGCGGCTTCGGCGCCACACGCGGCTTCCATCCTTTCGTTGACGTCATCACACTTATATGGCGGCCGTACTTCCGGTTGATAGCATCCATCATTCCGCGGAACACCACTCCATGCGGTGCACTGTCCTTAAGACCGGTATATGCTATGCTGAAGTGTATCATCTCATGGGTCATAACATCCTCCAACTGGTCCGAAGTCATAAGATAATAGTCGGAGATACTGATTAGAAAGGAGCTTTTCTCCGCACTCTTGAGCAGGGGAAGTCCGAAGGGACCGATGCGACGCCGACCGCGGAACATCTTAAAAGAAAACGTTCCGAGACGCGTCCTCGAATGAGCCACGCGGAACTTAGGTTCCGGCAGCTTACCGTCGAAGTATTTGTCGTTGCAGTGATGAAATAAAGTTCGGAGTTCATCAACGTTCATTTCCTGTTAACTTTTAAAGAGGTTTGGAATAAGGAGAGTATAGTCTGCACACAGAATCATTCCTTTGAGACTATTTGTTTGCCCGGCCAGTTGACCAGATAGAGATGACCGGTAGCACGGGTGAAGGCCGTATAAAGCCAGTGGAGGTAGTCCGGTGTCACCATCTCATCAGTCATGTAACCCTGGTCGATATACACATCGGTCCACTGTCCGCCCTGTGCCTTGTGACATGTTACCGCATAACCGAACTTCACCTGAAGAGCATTATAATAGCTGTCCTCCCTTATGTGCTTCATACGTTCAGATTTCAACGGCACATCGGCATAATCCTCCATCACAGCATTGAAGAGCTGCTCGTTCTGCTCACGGGTCAGGGCCGGCGACTCCGATGTCAGCGTGTCGAGGATAACTGTCGTATCGAGTTCAAAATTATCATAGTCGGGGAATTCCAAGGATATATCGGCAAAATGGAAGCCGTACAGGTCGCGGTAGTTGGACACCCTCCTGACTATCCCGCGATCGCCGTTGGCAATGAAGGGAACGGGAGCCTTAAGCTTAGGATCGAGATATTTGTTGCGGACCACCATAAGGATGTCGCCGGTGGAAAGGGCCTCCTCGCGGTCGAGGATGGTATTTCTGATACCTTGATTGTAGATGTTCGCACGCTTGTTGCTCCTGGTTATGACGATGGTGTCGTCAAGTCCAGCCGTACCATAGCTGGACCCGAGCTGTTCTATCAGCTCGTCGCCCGGCACCACGGCCACATCCTGGAACGACACATCGACCTTTATCTGCTCCAAAAGAGAGGAGACACCATCGGACAAAGCCGGAGAGGAGCTGTCATAGCCGCTTATCAGCCGCCGGATGTTCGTTGCATTGTAGAGGATACCGGAACGGCTGCCCTGGCGGACGACCTCGTTGAGGTCGCACTCATGGACTTTCAGACCATAGGCGCCAAGGACATCCGCGCTGAGGGCGGGACTCTCTGTCTCACCCACCGGCGGAAGCTGGGCGCGGTCGCCGACCATAAGCAGACGGCAGTTGCGTCCCTGATAGACATAACGTATAAGGTCGTCGAGAAGACGTCCACTGCCGAAGGCGGAACTCTCATGTCCCGAGTTAGATACCATCGAAGCCTCATCGACGATAAACAGTGTGTCCGCATGCAGATTATCGTTAAGGTTGAATGCCCCTGAAGGTCCACTGAACGACCGTTCCCTATAAATCTTCCGATGAATGGTCAGCGCCTCATGACCACTGTTCAGCGCGAAGACCTTCGCAGCCCGTCCGGTAGGTGCCAGAAGCACCACCTTCTGCTTCAGAAGGGTCATAGCACGCACTATGGCACTGGCCAGCACCGTCTTACCGGTACCGGCGGAGCCACGCAGTATCATTGCGGCATGACTGTCGCGGTCGGTCAGGAAAGCCGCAAAAGTACGCAGGGCGGCACGCTGCTCCCCTGTAGGCTCAAACGGAAATTCTTTAAGTATGCGATACGTTATTTCGTCTTCAAGCATTGGAATATTGGAATATTATTTGTAATTTTGCAAAGTTACAAAATAAAAAAGGAACAGGACTTTGAAATTCAACATTAATTATATCCTCATCGGTTGTTTAGTCGTACTTCTACTGCTGTGCGCCCTGAGCATAATTTATCCCAACAGTTGAGCAAGATGGACAATAACGACATAAGGAATCCGAGACTGCAGATGACAATCCGAATGAGCCGGAGTGCCATGAGCTTTGCTGTCGGCGACCCTAAGACTGACGGCAACATCGTCTATGAGCCTTACGAGCTCAACGGAAGCATATCGCTGTCGGCAAACCTACGCGAGGCCTTCGACTCTGTGGAACTGCTCCGGAGCGGTTACAAGAACGCACTGCTGCTCACCGACAGCACCGTCATGCTCGTCCCACAGGAAGAATACGTCGAAGGCAAAGCCCCCTCACTATACCGCTACACCATTGGCGGCCACGAGAAGGACGACATCGCCCGCGCGGAACTGCCGGAGCTGAACGCTATAGCCGTCTTTGCCGTAAGCCACGACGTAAGAGTTGTGCTCCAGGACCACTTCGAGAACGTCAATATCCTGCCCGTCATCCTCCCCGTATGGCATCATCTATACCGCAAGGCCTTCACTGGCTCAAGGCAGAAGCTGTTCGCCTATTTCCATGACAAGCGGATGAACGTGTTCCGTTTCGACCATGCTCACTTCCGTTATGCCAACTGTTTCGACTGTGCTCATGCCCACGACGCACTCTATTATATATTATATGTATGGAAGCTGATGGGAATGGACAGCAATAATGATGAACTTTACCTTGTCGGCGACATGCCACATGCCGACTGGCTGAAGGAGAATATCGGCAAATATCTGTCACGTGCGTTTGCCATCAACGAGTCGGCCGACTTCAAACAGAACGCAATGGCGAAGCGAACGGACATTCCATACGACCTTAAAGCCATGTACCTGTAGAGGTGAAATGCCATATGAGAACTATAGGTAAACAGAGTGTGGCACAAGAGTCCAGCACATCAAGGTTTTAGGTCATAAAAAGAAGACAACGACCGTACATCGTTAACGTAACAAATAAATTACAGATGAGAATAATTACCGGAATATACAAGGGCCGCAGGTTTGATATCCCAAAGACATTTAAGGCCAGGCCCACCACTGATTTCGCAAAGGAGAACATCTTCAATGTCCTCATGGGCTACATAGACCTCGACGGTGCCGAGGCCCTTGACCTCTTCTCAGGCACCGGAAGTATCTCTCTTGAACTGCTGTCGCGTGGCTGCAAGGAGGTGGTGAGCGTGGAGAAAGACCGCGACCACGCCCGTTTCATCCAGCAGTGTATGCAGAAGATAAACGTTAAGAACGACATCCTCATCCGTGGCGACGTGTTTAAGTTCCTCAAAGGATGCAACCGGAAGTTCGACTTTATCTTCGCCGACCCTCCTTATGCTCTACCGGAATTGCCGACGATACCCTCTCTTATATTTGAGTACGGACTTCTGAAACCCGACGGTGTCTTCGTCTTCGAACATGGGAAGCACAACAGTTTTGAGGACAACCCACATTTTAAGGAGCACAGAGAATACGGCTCGGTCAACTTCAGTATCTTTATGTGAAGTATTGACAGAAAACTTTTATTAAGGGAGTGGCTATAGCCATTCCCTTTCGACTTGTTAGTGGAGCGTCCTGCCCATATCCACATCTTTAATGCTAGCGGACGTAAGAGTTTGGTTCATTCAAAGTCGGGTAAAACTCGTCATGACACTACACCAGTAAGGGGAGACAAGCGACTTTCTCCAATGTAGGGGTGAGGTTTGCACAAGACGATCTTTTAAGATTCCTTTCTGTACGTTTGGATTTCACTTACGGGACTCAAATAATTGTTCATTGCTCATTGTTCATTGCTCATCGCTAATTTTTCTATATCAAAAATATTTACACCAAAATAGGTGTAGTACACTTGCATTGTAAGTGTACGGAAAATACATCGTAAATGTGCCCCTTTTACAAAAAAGTATACGGAAAATAGAACGCAAGTGTACGGAAAATGCAATCCACTGAACTACAGTAGGTTACAAAGAGGATTTTAAAAAGCTTGATTTTGAAATATATTTACACGTTTTTCTTGGATTAAATCACATCAACGGCGACAGAAGTCGAACCAGGCTCTCCCACAGTCTGATGAGGAACGAGCGGTGAGAGAGGTCCTTCACCAGTTCTATCGGTACACACTCCTTCTCGTCCTCGGCGAAGACCTCTTTGAATCTCAGGGCCATATCCCGGTCATAAAGGAAGGCGCAGCACTCGAAGTTGTGCTCAAAGCTCCGAAAATCGACATTCAACGAGCCACAGGAGACGAGGGAGTCATCGCTTATTATCACCTTGCTATGATTGAAGCCGGCCTTATAGAAGAGCACCGTCACGCCAGCTTCCACCGTTTCCATGACATACGACGTCGTCGCCCACTGCACCAGTTGTGAGTCATTCTTAAGCGGAAGCATCAGGCGCACGTCAACTCCGGCCAAGGCTGCCGTTCTCATAGCGAAGAGAACGGGTTCCGTAGGCATGAAGTAAGGTGTCTCAATATACACATATTTCTTTGCGTTGAGCAGTATATTGACATAACCTTGTTCTATTGTGGGCCAGCTATCGGTAGGATTACTCGACACGATTTGCATCAGGCAGTCGTTATCCTTCGCTATATTCTGAGGGTAGTATTTTCTGTTTGTTATCAACGTCTGGTCCACGAAGTACCAGTCGATAAGGAAAGCGCGCTGGAGACCATAGACAGCCGTGCCCTCAATCTTCATGTGTGTGTCGCGCCATGGGGTGTGTTTCTTTCCTTTTCCATATCCCTTCACATAACGCAGGGCAATGTTCATTCCTCCGATAAATCCCACCTTACCGTCGATGACGATAACTTTCCTATGGTTGCGGTAGTTGGCTTTGCTGGTAAACACAGGAAACTTCACCGGCATGAAGGGATGGACCTCGATGCCCTCTTCACGCATGCGCTCATAGAAACTGTTCTTCACCGACCAGCAAGCCACATCGTCATAGATAAGGCGCACCTCAACGCCCTCCCGGGATTTGGCGATAAGCGCGTCGGAGACGAGTCGTCCGAGTGCGTCATCGCAGAAGATGTACACATCGATATGGATATGATGACGGGCTTTGGCTATCTCCGCGAGCAAGGCTGGAAAGAACTCATAGCCGTCCTTGTATATCTCCACCGTGTTTCCCTTGAAAGGAAGTGCCATCTGCTGGTTTGTGAAGAGGTCTATAAGCTTCCGGTGCTCATCGGGGAGCGTCAGGTTCCGCTGTTCCACAAACTCGAACATGGAACGTTTCGTCAACTGGTCGAGGCTTTTCTTCGAGACGATATGTTCCCGTCGGATGTTCTGTCCGAAGAAAAAGTAAAGGATTATACCCAGCAGAGGTATAAACCACAGAACAAGTATCCATGCCATGGTCTTGGCCGGTTGACGGTTGTCCATAAGTATGGTTATCATGGTCAGCACGACCACGACTGCATAGATGACAAATATGAGCCAGTGGATGTAAATCATATCGAAAAGCGTTACTCTTCCTGCCGGAAGCAGCACTGCGACCGGACTAATGTCAGCCGGAGAGCACAATCAGACCACAATGTTGTTTCCGAGTTTCTTTGCCAGGATATTGCGTATCTCCTGCATCTTCTTTATCTCTGCCATGACCTGCATTATCCTCTCAGGCTCCTTGATGGAGAATATCTCTTTCTGAAGGTCCTTAAGATGACGGTTGACATAGCTGAGGCGGAAGTCGAGTATCATGTGCATGACCTGCTCACGGAGCGACTCCTCACTGTTCTTTATCTGAAGGCTCTCGGAGAGCTGGTATCTCTCCACGCCGAGGCTCGAGGCCAGCGTACTGACGTTGATGTCGGGATGGTTTGCAAAATAAGTTATTGACACAAACGACGGATCGGAACTTTTCTCCACGGCCTCCTCCAGAATGGAGTTGTAAAGTGGAGTGGAGAACGACAGGTTGTCGAGCCCAAGGTCATAGGCGATATACTGCGCCACGGTCAGATTAGTCTTGCTGCCGGTCGTCTGATCCTCCACATCACGGAAGATAATCTCGTTTCCGTGCCGGATTATCATCTCCAGGAGCAACTTCTCCACACGGGGCACCGCGACGGTATTTACCGCCGGACGCTGCTCTGTGGCTGCATTGTCAGTCGAAGCGGGCAGGACCGGTGCCGTGGTAGTCTCCTCCACAGGCGCTGCCGGCGCCGGAGTAGTCTCCCGGTTCTTATGAATAGCCCTGTTCATCTGCGCTATGAGCGTAGCCTCAGGCACACCGGTGCGCTGAGAGCATTCACGGATGTAAGTGTCGCGGAGTATCGGGTCCTTGATAATAGCTATACTGTTGACAACATCGTTTATAGCTTGCGAACGCTTTATCGGGTCCGTGATGCCACTGACAGTGCGGTCGATACGGAAGATTATAGAGTCGGTGGAATTATTGGTGATGAACTCCCGGAGCTGTTCCGGGGTGTGGCTCTTGGCAAAGTCGTCGGGGTCCTGGCCGTCGGGAAGGAAGAGCACGCTGACATTCATGCCCTCGCCATGGATAAGGTCGCTGTTGCGGAGAGCCGCGTTCACTCCGGCATCATCACCATCGTAAATAAGTGTGATATTGTTTGTGAAACGGTGGAGCTTGCGTATCTGCTGCAGCGTGAGGGCAGTACCGGAGCCTGCGACGACATTCTCCGCGGAGCTCTGCGACATGCTGATGACGTCGGCCTGTCCCTCGACGAGTATCACGCGGTCATCTTTCCTTATGGCATGCTTAGCCTGGTTGAGTCCGAAGAGCTCATTACCCTTATGGTATATCTCAGAGTCGGGAGAGTTGACATACTTCTGCATCACGCCGTGAGTACGGGAGTCGAGCACACGGCCATTGAAACCCACCACTTTGCCGCTCAGCGAGAACCAAGGGAAGATGACGCGGCCTGCGAAACGGTCGATGAGCTCACCATTGTCACGTTTATAGCACAGTCCCGTCTTGACGAGATACTCCTCCTTATAGCCCGCCTTCAGCGCAGCCTCGCTGAGAGCGTGACGGTTCTGCGGCGCATAACCGAGGTGGAACTTCTTTATTGTGTCGTCGCGGAAGCCACGGCTGCGGAAGTACTGCAGTCCGATAGCTATACCGTCAACATCATGGTGCAGGATATCCTCGAAGTATTTCAGTGCCCACTCGTTGAGAAGGAACATCGACTCGCGGTCGCCTTCCTGCTTCTTCTCCTCGGCCGAGAGCTCTCGCTCGCGTATCTCTATATTGTACTTCCTAGCCAGCCACCGCAGTGCCTCCGGATAGGTGAGGTTCTCCAGCTCCATGAGGAAGTTCACGGCGTTGCCGCCTTTCCCACAGGTGAAGCAATGGCATATACCGCGTGAGGGCGATACGGAGAACGACGGGTGCGAGTCGTTATGGAAGGGGCACAGACCTATATAGTTTATGCCGCGTTTCTTAAGCGTCACAAAGTCGGATACCACCTCGACAATGTTTGTGGCATCCATGATTCTGTCTATCGTCGCTCTGTCTATCATAACCTATAATTAATACGTGCAAAGATACAAAATCGTTATTACAAAACAAAATAATTATGTTCATTTTCATCTCTACCGTCTTCTTTTCCATCAAACCACCGAAAAACGCATATGTATGCACAAACAAACGGAAGTGTGCACGTTTACACCCGAATTGTGCATTTTAACCCCGTTTTATTTTGAGAGCGAGTAAATTATTTGTAACTTTGTCGCCGATTAATCAAAGAATATCAAAATAACATTTTAATATTTCGTATGAAATTAAACATTGTAGTGCTTGCCAAGCAAGTACCTGACACACGAAGTGTGGGCAAAGACGCCATGACTGCCGAAGGAACGGTGAACCGTGCCGCCCTGCCTGCAATTTTCAATCCAGAAGACTTAAACGCCCTTGAGCAGGCTCTCCGCATTAAAGACCAGTACCCTGACTCAAAAGTAACAATGCTCACCATGGGTCCTCCACGTGCCGGAGAGATTATCCGTCAGGGACTGTACCGTGGTGCCGACTACGGATACCTCCTCACCGACCGTAAGAGTGCAGGTGCTGATACCCTCGCTACATCCTACTTCCTTGCAAAAGGCATTGAGAAGATTGCCGAAGTAACTGGAAAGATTGACCTCGTTCTCGGTGGACGGCAGGCCATCGACGGTGATACGGCACAGGTTGGTCCGCAGGTTGCACAGAAGCTGGGCCTCAACCAGGTGACATACGCCGAAGAGATAGAGAAGATTGAAGACGGAAAGGCTACCATCCGCCGCCATATCGACGGTGGTGTGGAGACCGTAGTGGCTCCTCTGCCAGTACTTGTCACGGTCAACGGAACAGCTGCTCCGGCACGTCCTTGCAATGCCAAGCTCGTCATGAAATACAAGTACGCCACATGTCCTATGGAGCGTAAAGGCGACGAGCCGTGGGCAGACCTCTACGAGAGTCGTCCTTACCTGACACTGGGCCAGTGGAGCATCGCCGACTGTGGTGCGGACTACAACCAGTGCGGACTCGCCGGTTCCCCGACGAAGGTGAAGGCAGTGAAGAATATTGTCTTCCAGGCTAAGGAAAGCAAGACCCTCACCAGCAGCGATGCCGATATAGAGGGACTCGTTAAAGAATTGTTGGATGAAAAAATCATTGGCTAAGATATGAACAACGTTTTTGTATATTGCGAAATAGAGAAGACCACCGTTGCAGAGGTCTCTCAGGAACTGCTTACCAAAGGCCGCAAGCTGGCCAATGAGCTCGGTGTCGACCTGGAGGCCGTCGTTGCCGGCACAGGCATCAAAGGAAAGGTTGAGGACCAGATACTGCCTTACGGCGTCGACAAGCTCTACGTCTTCGACGGCGAGGGACTCTTCCCTTACACATCGGCACCTCACACGGATATCCTCGTAAACCTCTTCAAGGAGGAGAACCCGCAGATAGCCCTTCTCGGTGCTACGGTCATAGGACGCGACCTCGGACCACGCGTGTCGTCATCACTGACAAGTGGTCTCACTGCCGACTGCACCCAGCTGGAGATTGGCGAATACGACGACAAGAAAAGCGGCAAGCACTACGACCATCTGCTCTACCAGATACGCCCGGCATTCGGTGGTAACATCGTTGCCACCATCGTAAACCCTGACCACCGTCCGCAGATGGCCACCGTAAGAAGCGGTGTCATGCAGAAAGCTCTCTACGAGGGCAAGGCTAAAGGCGAAGTCGTTTATCCTGACGTAAAGAAATATGTGGACCCGGCTTCCTATGCCGTACAGGTCATCGACCGTCATGTAGAGGCTGCGAAGAACAACCTTAAGGGCGCTGCCATCGTTGTGGCAGGTGGCTATGGAATGGGGTCCAAGGAAGGCTTCGACATGCTCTTCCAGCTCGCAAAGGAACTTCACGCAGAAGTTGGAGCAAGCCGTGCCGCCGTTGACGCAGGATGGGTCGAACACGACCGTCAGATTGGACAGACAGGTGTTACCGTTCATCCAAAGGTATATATCGCTTGCGGTATCTCCGGACAGATACAGCATATCGCTGGTATGCAGGATGCAGGTATCATCATCTCTATAAACAGCGATCCGGACGCACCTATCAACCAGATAGCCGACTATGTCATCAACGGCACCGTTGAGGATGTCCTTCCGAAGTTAATAAAGTACTACAAACAGAACAGCAAATAAACATGAATTACTATACAGACCATCCAGAGATTGCGTTCCACCTGAACAGCCCTCTGATGAAGCGTATCGTCGAACTGAAGGAACGCGACTACGCCGACAAGGATAAATATGCCGATGCTCCTGTCAACTTCGAGGATGCCATCGAAAACTATAAGCGCCTGCTGGAGATTACCGGCGACGTTGCCGCTAACATCATAGAGCCCAACTCTGAGGCCGTTGACCTCGAGGGCCCGCACCTCGTCGACGGACGCATGCAGTATGCGTCGAAAACCTACGAGAACTTGGATGCCACACGCAAGGCTGGACTGTGGGGAATATCCATGCCACGTCAGTTCGGCGGACTGAATGTTCCTAACACCGTGTTCTCTATGCTTTCTGAGGTTATCAGTGCTGCCGATGCCGGTTTCCAGAACGTATGGTCTCTGCAGAGCTGCATAGACACGCTGTACGAGTTCGGTTCTAAGGAGCAGCAAGAAAAGTACATTCCACGCATCAGCAATGGCGAGACCATGTCCATGGACCTTACCGAGCCTGACGCCGGCTCTGACCTTCAGCACGTCATGCTCAAGGCATCACAGGACGCCGACGGCACATGGCGTTTGAATGGTGTGAAGCGCTTCATTACAAACGGCGACTCAGACATTCACCTCGTACTGGCACGGTCAGAGGAAGGCACACGCGACGGACGCGGACTTTCCATGTTCATCTATGACAAGAGAGACGGCGGTGTAACGGTACGTCATATCGAGAACAAGCTCGGTATCCACGGCTCACCAACATGCGAGCTGGTCTTCAAGAATGCAAAGGCAGAACTCTGCGGTGAACGCCGTCTGGGACTTATCAAGTATGTCATGAGCCTTATGAACGGAGCGCGACTGGGTATTGCCGCACAGAGCGTTGGAGTAGAGCAGGAAGCATACAACGAAGCACTTGCTTACGCCAAGGAGCGCCAGCAGTTCGGCAAGAAGATTATCACCTTCCCGGCTGTCTACGACATGCTCTCACGCATGAAGGCAAAGCTTGATGCCGGCAGAAGCCTGCTCTATCAGACAGCAAGGTATGTAGACATCTACAAGGCTCTGGAGGATATCTCACGCGAGCGCAAGCTCACACCTGACGAGCGCAAGGAAATGAAGAAGTACAGTCGCCTGGCTGACGCCTTCACGCCAGTAGCCAAGGGCATGAACTCTGAATACGCCAACCAGAACGCCTATGACGCCATTTCCGTCCACGGTGGCTCAGGTTTCATCATGGAATATAAGAGCCAGCGCCTCTATCGCGACGCACGCATCTTCTCCATCTATGAGGGAACGACACAGCTTCAGGTCGTCGCTGCCGTCCGTTATATCACCAACGGAACATACCTTAATATTATTAAGGAGATGCTCGCAGAGGATGTCAGCGAAGATATGAAGCCTCTGAAGGCACGCGTTGAGAAGCTTGTCGCACTCTATGAGGAGGCCGTCGAGAAGGTAAAGGCCGACGGCAACCAGGACGAACACGACTTCCTCGCAAGACGTCTGTACGATATGACCGGCGATATCATCATGTCGCTCCTCATCATCAACGACGCAAGCAAGGCACCGGAGCTCTTCGCCAAATCGGCAAACGTATATGTACGTGGTGCCGAGGAAGAGGTTATTGGACACGCTGCGTACGTAAAGGCCTTCGACGCTGACAACCTGAAGTACTTCGCCGAGGACGCGTCTGAGGATGCTTCTGAGGAATAGTATATTATAATAAGGTTATAATGACACTCTAACCCCAGACTGCGGACACATCCACGGGCTGGGGTTATTTCATTAAAGGAAGACAATATGAAGAAAGCTTTTCTATTGGCCATAACGCTTCTGGCACTCATCTCATGCGGAAGCAACAGTCAGAACAAGCCCGTCGACGACACAGAACCGAAGAAGGTTAGTCTGTCCGACTCCATCGTCGGCAACTGGATACAGGCCGATGCTGAGGACACTGGCGAGATGTCGGACACTACTGGCTTCGTCCTTCAGAAAGGTGGCAAGGCACAGTCGATAAACATGCCGACTTATCAGTACCAGTCATGGAGTCTGAAAAACGACACCATCATCATGAAGGCCGTCTGCAATGCTGAAGGCCTACCCGTTGACACCACCGTCAGCGACACGGGTATCGTCGACATTAAGGCCAACACCATCACGATGTTCGGCGGCGACATTATTTATAAAAGGAAATAGTTTCCAGGTTGCATCGGAAACGTTTATACAGAAATTTAAGATTTCCAACGCTTGTTTTTACTGCCTTACAAATGATTGTTCGCTGCGTAGATTTAAATCATTCCCTGCGTAGCGAACGATCTTTTTCTATAGCGTTACAACATTGGGAATACAGTTTCGACCCCACAAGAACATAGCTTCGACCCCGCAAGAACATAGCTTCGACCCCACAAGAACATAGCTTCGACCCCGCAAGAATGCAGCTTCAAACCCATTCAATCAATAACTTCGTCGCACGCCTCGCTTTCTCTCCCTTCTCTACTTGTCTCATATCCGTTATCCAACTGACGGGCCACACCTGTCAGTGATGTCGATGTGCTCGTCGAGGATAATGCCACATACCACAAGCACAGACATCCCCTGACTTCGTCAATGCGTCACCCTGAATCGAGAATAAGTTTTTGGAAAATAGTCACGTACAGACTTTAGCTCCCCATGGAGCTATGGTGCTGAGGTGATGTGGACAGCCTTACGAGCAAGCTCGTCGGCTGCCCACATCACCTCAGCACCACCCCCAACGGGGGACAAAGCCTGCCCGTGACGAAAATCGCTATCGCGTAAAATTGCGCAGAGCGCATAAAATATTCAGCACCCCCAAATCTGCTCACAATTATTTTAGAAAGCCTTGATGATATCGTCGTGGTAATAATCTTACAAACGACTATTCAGCCGCTTTATTTTATGCGCTATGCGCAATTTTATGCCTTGGCAATTTTCTTCATGTACAGGCTTTGCCCCCGAAAGGGGGGAGTCTCGACCAGCGGGATAGCCGTCGAGCTTGCTCGTAAGGCTATCCCGATGGTTGAGACTCAGAGCTCCTCATGGAGCGTAAGCCTGTACATGATTTTCTTTTTTCGTATCATCTGGAGATGGCAAGGCAATATGAGTCAGGACACATTGAAAACACAAACGGCCTCATAAGGCAATACATACCAAACGGCACCGATTTCAAGAATGTAAGTCAACAGAGAATAAAGATGGTTCATCCGACATTTCGAGTGATACGGCAATCATGAAGTGCATATAGCCTCAAATCAAAATATTTGTCATCTCTGAATCCATATGCAGTTCTTTTCAATACTTTGATTTTGTTGTTCGTACCCTCTACTTTAGCAGTTGAGATATGGCAGTCATACCAGGCGAGTATTCCCGTTCTGAATCCCCTAACGGTATTTGCCATTTGTATCATTTGCGGTACTTTGCTCTCCCTTGCCTGTCTGCACCAGTCTTCAAGCACTGCCTCAGCAGCTTTCTTGCTTATCTGCATCCATATTTCCCTCAGCCCTTCCTTCAAATAGTATGCTTTCGATAGAGGTTCGTTCATGGCAAGGGCATTGTCAAGCCTGGTTTTGTAATACTTGTCCATAACGTCCTTGCCATTTTTCAACAGTAACAGTCTCACCCCCATTATTACCTTACGCTTGTTTACGTCCTTTTCCGTCCGGCAGACAGTACGTCTTGTATCGTCAACTTTCTCGTTCATAAGCTTCTGAACATGGAAATGGTCGAAGATATGCTGTGCGTCAGGACAATTTTCACTGACAGCCTTAATGAACGCACCTGAAAGATCGGTAGCCACATGCTCTATGGTCACATGTTGCCTCTTGACCATCTTCCAGAACTTGTCAAGGCAGGCGGCATCCTTGCCGTTGGCCACATAGATTATCCTGCCGGTATCGAGGTCAACGACAATGGTCTTGTATACGTGCCCCTTCTTGACGGCGAACTCGTCTATGCCGATGTTCTTTACGCCCTTGAGGGAAATTGGCAGGTAGCGCCTCTCCAAAAATCGCATGTGTATGTCCTTTATGGTGTCCCAACCTACCATTAGCAAGTCTGATACCGCACGGATTGTCATTGACTTCAGCAGGCAGACTACATATGTGGCAAAGCGGTGTGTGTAGGTTTGGCTGCCCGTTGTAAACGTTATTGGCTCCTGCTGGTCATAATCACAGTCCTCGTCCTTGCACTTGTAGCGCTGAACCTTCATACGGAATATGGTCTTCTTGCCTCCTATGGGAAGCCCTATAAAGTCACGGTAACGGAAACCGTTCTTGACAAGGTGACGGCATCCACACTTCGGGCAACATTTTAATCGTTCCTTTGACTCCACATTAAAAATAATTGTATTACCTTTGTAGCTGACTCTCGTGCAGATATGGTTGTAAAGGCCAAATCCATGATATAGGAAACTGCTGTTTATCATTGTATACTTATTTGTGATGATTTAAATATACAATAAACGGTGGTTTCCTTTTTTATTATATCATAGTATCACTCGAAATGTCGGATGAACCATAAAGATGATACAAAGAAAAATTAACGCAAGACCATGGGAAAAATTAAATTTTCTCACTCCTGATGAAGTCGTTTACAAAAAGACTTTGTAAATTTGCACTTACTAATTGACTCCGCCTGTTAGATTATAAAGTAGTATTATGAAAAAGTTTTTATTGACAATAGTCGTGTGTATCTCAACAATGGCGCAGATGATGGCGCAGAACATTTCAGGAAAGATTGTAGATTCCAAAGGAGAGCCTTTGGCCTTTGCAAATGTAGTGCTCCTAAACCGTCAAGATTCAACATTTGTCAATGGGGCTGTGAGTGGAGAGAACGGGTGCTTTTCCATCGACTCCTCTTGCAGCGGTGGAATCCTCAAGGTAACTTCTGTAGGCTATAAGACAATATTCAAGGACTGCACAGGTGAGAATGTGGGAGTTATCAAGATGGAAGAAGATAGCAGGATGCTCGACGAAGTGGTAGTAAAATCATCTTTGCCAAAGACCGTTTTGAAAAATGGGGGAATGGTGACTACTATTGTTGGTTCTGTCCTTGAAAAGGCAGGAACAATGGAGCATCTGCTCGACCGCATACCTAACGTGTCTGCACAGAATGGCAACATAAAGGTGTTTGGACGTGGCGAGCCTATCATCTATATCAATGGACGACAGATGAGAGACAGAAGCGAACTCGACCGTTTGAGTTCGGACAACATCAAGTCGGTTGAAGTAATATCTAACCCAGGTGCTCGTTATGCTGCAAGCACGAAGGCTGTTATACGTATCACCACAAAGAAGATACAAGGAGATGGATTCGGATTTGACGCTACAACAGAAGGATCGTGCGACGAGAAAAAGAACATTGGCGGATATGACAGACTGAATATGTATTACCGTAAGAGCGGATTGGAGCTTGGTGCTTACGCCTATGGCGCAAAACAATCATCGCCAGACGAGAAAGACTTGCAGCAAATGACATATCTCGACAAGACATGGAACCAACAGGACAAAACACGATGGAAAAACAAAACCGAAACTTTTAGTTCTCGCTTGAATGTCAGTTATCAGTTTGACGACAACAATTCGTTGGGAGCAAGCTTCAGTTTCTTACGCAATCCAAAGCTGATAACAGCCGGAAAGACGGAAGGCTCTGTACTGATAAATGAAGATTTGACGGAGACCAGCACTTCTGTCAGATCAGAATTTGGGCAGAACAGCAACTTGTCAAGCAATATATATTATGTAGGCAAGGCAGGGAAATTGGGCATTGACTTCAATACCGACTGGTTTTGGTCTAAAGGAAACAATAAAAACAATATAGATGAGCATTATCAGGAGGTAAACTCGGAAATACAAAACCAACTTGTAAACAGTACCACTTCAAAATACAACCGTCTGATAGCTTCCAAATTGGTGCTCTCTTATCCGCTGCTGGGTGGTAGCTTGTCTGTAGGTGGCGAGTATTCATTCACAAACCGTAACACCAACTACGCCATCATTCCAAACTCTCTTGCCGACAATGTAAGAGACCGCATAAAAGAAGGCATGTCGTCTGCATTCGTCACCTATAGTCGCGACTTGGGCAAGTTGAACATGGAAGCGGGTTTGAGATACGAGAATGTAGATTTCAAATATTATGACGATGGCAAGTATATGGCGGAGCAAAGCAAGACTTATGGCAACTGGTTTCCGTCTCTCAGTCTTTCGATGCCGTTTGGCAATGTACAGATGCAGCTGAGCTATGCAGCCGACATCGATCGTCCTAACTACTGGGTATTAAGAAGTGGTGTGCAATATAGCAACCACTATACATACGAGACCGGTAATCCGTTTCTTGTCTCAGAGATTTCAAGAAATATAAGTTACGACCTCGCCTATAAATGGTTGATTTTCAACTTGACTTATGAACATGTATCCGATCCGATATATCAGACTGTAGAGATGTATAAGGACGATGCCACCATTGGATTGATGAGGATGATAAATGGCGAATCTTATAACAATGTGACTTCGTCGCTCACCTTGCAGCCTACCTTTGGCATTTGGCATCCAGAGCTGTCAGCATTGATTGAGAAGCAATGGTTCAAGTTAGAAACAAGGGACGGATATTATCTTAACAAGCCTATAGCGGAACTTAAATTCAACAACACTTTCGATACGAAATGGGCGATGTTCTCCGTTATGATGACTTACATCACAAAGGGATATGAGGAGAACCATTATATCTACAAACCGATGTTCGACACCGACTTGTCTATATACAAAAGCTTCCTAAAAGACTGCTTGACTTTCCAACTTTATGTCAACGACGTGTTTGGTACGAACGACAGTCACATCATAGGTAAATACGGCAAACTGAAGGAAACCATCTTCGATGAGTTCTCAACAAGTAAAATCTCATTGACAATCCGTTATAAGTTCAATGTCACTCGAAGCAAGTATAAGGGTACAGGAGCTGGTCAAAGCCAGAAGAACAGAATGTAATTCTACGGTGTTCTTAAAATGAGGAAAATGGCTCACCTGCAAAAACGTGTGTCTAGGCAAAGAGCTTTGTTAGTCAGAAAAGGTTGAACTTGACATCAGTGACACCTCCAAGCTGGGGCATAACAGTATCCCAATCCATTGTAAAAGACACCTTTAATCGCAGGATGCCGGTTAGCGGTCGCAGCATAGTCGGTACCGCCGTCAAGAACAGCTTTTTCCTACCAGTATATCACCGTTCACTTTTTGCACTTCAGCGTGATAACGTTTATTTCCGGCCATGCACCGAAGCGGAAAGGCACCGTTCCTCCTATTCCCGTCGACACGTAAAGCATAGAATTTCCCTCCATATACTTTCCGCCCCACTCGTTGTAAGCCCACTTCGACGGCGAGAACTTTCCAATCTTCAGCTGACCGGCATGGGTGTGACCGCTGAGAGTAAGGGCTATATCGGTCTTATGGAGCACTCCACGACGCCAGTGCGACGGGTCGTGGCTCAAAAGGACCTTGAACATACCTGACGGAAGGTCGCCGATGGCCTTCTCCAAGTCGCCATAGTCGGGGAAAGGAGGCTTGGAGATGTTCTCCACACCAATCACAGCTATCGACTCACTGATGTTCTGTCCACCCTCCTGGCGCAGCCGTCCTATCGTAACATGTCCGTTGTCAAGAAGGCGCCAGCCCATCTTTCCCTCAAGATAATGAAGGATGGTCTGGTTGCGTTTCATATATCTCTCAGAATGGTCCTGGCCATATTCACAGTAATCGTGGTTGCCCATGATACTGAGGACTCCATCCTTCTGTTTCATCTTCGACAAATCCGACATGAACGGACGCACCTCATCGGCACGGACGTTCACCAGATCGCCTGTAAAGACTATAAGGTCGGCATCCTGCTCATTGACAAGCCGGACGAGTTTTCTGATGAATCCGGGATTACCTCTGAACGTTCCTATATGCAAATCAGACAGTTGCAGGATACGGTAACCGTCGAACGACTTCGGAAGCAACGCCGACTCACACGTGGCACTCTTCACTATTATCCGCCGCCATCCGAAGAAGAAGCCGTAGACGAACAACAGTATCACCACACCGGCTACAATCAGCGCCAACAGCGGGCTGAAGACAAACTGCAGCAGTGTGAAGAGCAGCTTTGGGAAAGCCACACACAACACAAGGCCGATGAACAGCCGCATCGAAGTGTTATGCCATATCTCGCGGCTGGCCAGCACAAAGCAAAGAAGCATAAGGAACGTGGGAACCCACCATACAATATCCAGCCACAACAATCCACAAGGAAGGATGTAGTTTGTGGCAATGTATAAGTCAGGAGCCAATAACAGGACAATAAAAATTGTCGTAAAAAGTATCATGTTCTTTGCCATACTAGGTAAGGTTTTAGACTTTCGCACTACAAAAGTAACAAAAAATTAGGATAATCCTTTTCAAACATCATTTTTTTTAGTATCTTCGCCACATAAACAAGAACCATCCGTTATCAAAACCGGATCTATCATGAATAAAACCAGCATACTCCTGCTTGCCATGACCACCATGGCACTGTCAGCGTCAGCACAGAACAGCGGCCGGCTGCCATTGACATCAATGACAACCGACACTATCTCAGCACCCATCCGCAGCGGTTCTGCCGACATTATCGGCCAGGGCAGAATGAACAAAGGCCTTGTCATCAACTCCTTGGACGCCATCAGCGGACAAGCTGCCGGCGTTGCGGTCACCACCGGCGAGAACAGGATGGCAATGATAAACAGTATCCGTGTGCGAGGCACCACCTCCCTGACCGGAGGCAACGACCCGCTGGTCATCATTGACGGGGTATACAGCGACATTGCAACCTTATCGACGATATATCCTGCCGACATCGAAAGTTTCGCCATACTGAAGAATGCCGCTGAGACAGCTCCGTACGGAAGCCGGGGAGCATCAGGAGTGATACAGGTTACAACGAAGAGAGGCCATGCCGGACGATTCAGCATATCATACGACGGGAACATAGGATTCGAGTCGACATACAAGAGCATAGAAATGCTCAACAGAAACGGATACCTCTCTACTGCAAAGGAGCTGGGACTATATGCCAATGACGGTGGATACGACACCGACTTCAACGATGCCATCACCCGTACAGGGTTCGTTACAAACCACCACATCGCATTCATTGGCGGCACCGACGAGCAGAACTACCGTGCATCAATAGGTGTCATGGACCACGATGCAGTCGTCAGAAACAATTCCTACGCCAACTTTGCTGCCAAGGTCGACCTGATGCAGAAAGCATTCGACAATCATCTCACCATTGACCTCGGCGTCTTCGGTTCCTCACAAAGCAACAAATACATCTTCGACACACAGAAGCTTTTCTATTCGGCAGCCGCACAAAATCCAACGTTCCCAGAGGGAATGAACGCTTCGGGAGGATGGGACAAGAATTCGACTGCCTCGCAGATAAATCCGCCGGCAGCACTGCTCAACGAGAAAAATGACGAACGAAACCAGAACTTCGGCTCACACCTCAAGCTGACTGCCGACCTTGGAGCAGGACTCACCGCACAGGCTTTCGGAGCCTACACCTACAACAGCAACGAGAACGCCAAGTTCGCGCCAACATGGTTATGGGCTCAGGGACAGGCATGGCGCGGCGAGACCAAGCAAGAGACATGGCTCGGCAACTTGTCGCTGAACTACCACCACATCTGGAACAGTCAGGACTTGAGTCTTACGGCACTCACCGAGTATGAGGCCACCAAGCTTCGGGGCTTCTGGACCTCCGTGAAAGGTTTCACCACAAACGCCCTCGGCTACGACAACCTGAGCGGTGCCGCCACCGTTCCCTACGGACTGACGGGCTCTAACTACGACAACCCGAAGCTGCTGTCCTTCATGCTTGGCGCTGAATACACCCTCCTCGGCCGCTACACCCTTACCGCCAACGCCCGCGCCGACGGTTCCTCGATGGTCGGCAAGGACCACCGGTGGGGCTTCTTCCCTTCAGTCTCACTCTCTTGGAACGTTATGAAAGAGCCGTTCATGCACGGACAGAGCATCTTCTCACGCCTTCTGCTGCGTACAGGCTACGGTCTTACCGGCAACCTCGGCGCCATCTCTTCCTACAACTCCCTCAACCTGCTCCGTCCCGACGGCCTCATCCCATGGAACGGGACTTCTGCCGTGGCCTATGCTCCGGACCGCAACGTCAACCCTGACCTGAAATGGGAGACGCGCGGAACATACAACATCGGTGCGGACATGGGCTTCTGGCACGACCGCCTAATCGTTACAGCCGAATACTACTACTCACGCACATGGGACATGCTCTACAACTACGACGTACCCGTGCCACCATTCACCTTCGACAAGCTCCTGGCAAACCTCGGAAAGATGTCGAACCAAGGACTGGAGTTCGGTGCCAGCATCACACCTATCCAACGCTACGACATGGAGCTGAACATAAGCATGAACATGTCGTTCCAGAAGAACAAGCTTCTGTCGCTCAGCGGCAACTATGAAGGCACGGAGCTGACCGCCGCCGATATCACGCCTATCGGCTCACTCACCGGCGCAGGCTTCCACGGAGGCAACAACAACATCGTTTATCAGATTGTTGGACAGTCGCTGGGAGTGTTCTACCTGCCCCACTGCACCGGACTTACAAAGAATGCTGACGGCACCTATTCATATGCCATCGCCGACCTCGACGGCAACGGAAAGATAAACCTTGAGGACGGTGGCGACCGATACATTGCAGGTCAGGCCACACCGAAGATGTTCCTTGGTACGAACATCAGCTTCAGATACAAAGACTTCGACATAACCCTGCAAATGAACGGGGCTTTTGGACACAAAATTTACAATGGGACATCGCTTACATATATGAACATGGCATCCTTTCCTGACTACAACGTCATGAAGGATGCACCGAAGGCAAGGATTTACGACCAGACGGCTACCGACTACTGGCTGGAAAGAGGCGACTACCTCAACTTCGACTATCTGACCATCGGATGGAACGTACCGCTCAGTAAGAAAGCAAGATATATATCATCGCTCCGCATCAGTGCATCTGTCAACAACCTGTTCACCATCACCTCCTACGATGGTCTCACTCCGCTCATCAACAGCAGTGTTGTCGACAGTACCATCGGCATCGACGATAAGAACTCCTACCCGCCATACCACACATTCAGCCTTGGCGTAAGCATCGGATTTTAACAGGACGGCAAGTTCCTCAGCCCCAGCAAAAGGATGGGATGCAAAAAAGGAATCTCATCTAAAAAAACTCTATAACATATATAAAAGTCTATAACAATGGAAAAAATCCATCATATAGTTCTCACCAGACTGGCAACCATCATATTGCTTCTAGCATCAACCCTTACGCTGGCAAGCTGCCTCAACGAGACTCCAAAAGACCAAATCGACGAGGACGAGGCATACGGAACAGCCTCGAAGCTGCTCCTCAACGCCGTAGGCTCGCTATACAACTACATCGGCGGGAATGCCGACAGTCAAGGGCTGCAAGGCACATACCGTGGGGTCTACGACTACAACACATTCACTACCGACGAAGCAATGATTCCTACCCGCGGCGGAGACTGGTACGACGGTGGTTTCTGGCAGGCACTCTACAAACACCAGTGGACACCTTCCGACAACGAGCTCTACAACACCTGGAACTACCTGTACAAGGTCGTAGCAAAGTGCAATCAGTCGCTGGAGATAATAGAGCAGCACCGCTCACTTCTTACAGACTCACAATACGCGGAAGCCGTGGCAGAAATCCGCGGTCTGAGAGCCATGTACTATTTCTATATAATGGACATGTACGGCAACGTGCCGCTGGTTACAACAACAAAACTGACAGTCGATGATGTGGTGCAGAGCCCCAGAAGCAGTACATTCAAATACGTTTACAAAGAACTGGAGGAAGCAGCACCGTATCTGCCCGACATACACAGCAACCTTCAGAACGACTATTACGGCAGGTTCACACGTCCCGTGGCCTACTTCCTTCTCGCTAAGTTGGCACTCAACGCGGAAGTGTACGACGATGACGACTGGACCGACGGAAGACATACCGCCGGAACATCGATACAACTTACAGTCGACGGACAGGAGATGAACTGTTGGAAGGCTTGTGAGGCATGGTGCGACAAGATTACCGCCGAGGGTTACACCCTCTCAGCCGACTATGCTTCTAACTTTGCGGTACATAACGAGACAAGCAATGAGAACATCTTCATCATTCCGATGGACAAGTACCTCTATGCCAACCAGTTCCTATACCTCTTTCGCAGTCGTCACTACAACCATGGTGCCGCCATCGGCATGGATGCGGAAAACGGCAGCTGCGCCACACTGTCCACGGTACTCACCTACGGCTACGGTACTCCTGACGTCGACAAGCGATATGCCATCAACTTCTACAGCGACACCCTCCGCGTTGACGGGAAGGTGGTGCTCCTTGACGACGGCTCTCCGCTCGTCTACAAGCCTTTGGCAGTGAAACTAGACCTCAGTGGCGATAAATACGAAAAGACAGCGGGCGCGCGAATGTCGAAATATGCCATAGACCGCCAGGCCTATTCCGACGGAAAGCTGCAGAGCAACGACATCGTGCTGTACCGCTACGCCGACGTCATACTAATGAAAGCTGAGGCAAAGGTGCGCAACGGTGAGGACGGCACTGAGGAGCTGAACGCCATCCGCTCACGTGTCGGTATGCCGGCACGTCCCGCAACGCTGAAGGCAATTCTCGACGAGCGCCTCATGGAACTGATGTGGGAGGGCTGGCGCCGCAACGATCTCATACGTTTCGGCCTCTTCAACCAGGCTTACGATCAGCGCACACCAGTCGACAACGAGGCCACGGGCTTCACAACGGTGTTCCCAATACCCACCAACGCCATAGAGCACAACAAGAACCTGACGCAGAACAAAGGCTACAAATAGCGTCAGCAATATATAAAACGCAACAGCCGGACTGCCATAACGAGACCATCGGGTCCCGGGTGGCAGTCCGGCTGTTTTATATTATGACTATGCATCAGATGGCGCTAATCGTCCTCCATGAACAACGGGTCCTCAGGCATAACCATGACCGGTTTCTGCTGCTCGGCCTTAAGGATGTTCTCTGGGACATACTTCTTATTGACCACCAGACGGAACATATACTCATTGAACCACCGGTTTGTCATAATTAGATAACCGTTGGCGCCGTATGACGGACCCCAGGAGTTCTCCACCTCCCATTTCACGGGATTACCGTTGTCGTCGAGGTCCACGGCAGTCAGCGTCATGGCATGCGTAGACCCACTGTCGAAGGTACGTATACGGTCGGCCTTGTCCATCGGAAACGTCGTACCGAAGAGCATGCCATAGTCATAGTTCTCCGTATCGAGGTATCCGCGCTTACGGTCCAGCTGCTTCGCCACGTCATAGCTGGAGTACATCTTCGTACTGTCCTTAAGCGAGGCGATGGCTATCCTGGCTATATCCTCCATTGGAAGGTTTATATATTTCCAGTTATGACCGTCATAGGTGTGGCGGTCATACTCCACCTCATAGGTCTTATAGTACTCACGCCGCGGGTCGTTCATCGCCATGATAAACGTACCGTTAAGCTTGTGTCCTACCGTAGCATCATAGAACTCCTTCGGCGTATAGGTCTTCGGACGTCCCACCTGCTTCCCGTTCTTATCCTTGAAGGCATACTGGAACGTCTTCACCGGCTCACCGATGGTCAGCACGAGCATGTGGTAGATGGTGCCGAGCATCTCCGTCTTACGTCTCTGCAGCTTGGAAGCCGATGCCTTTGCAGCAACCATACGGCGGAGTTCCAGGCCATACTCACGAAGCTTAGACGATATAAGGCGCGCCATGCGTGAGGTGTTCTCCGCGGAGAAGGTCTCCGGCATCGCCTCCATAGGCACCAGGCCGTACTTCTCGCTCAGGTCGGCGACACCACAGAACGTACCTCCGTCGCCAATGGGGTTCTTGAAGAAGAACTGCACGCGCTCGTCGTCCATAGGCTTTGACGCACAGTCGATAACACCCTGCAGGAAGAGGTTGCTCTTCTCCAACTGGTCATAGAAGAAGACGTAGGCTTGCGAGAACTCTACACGCAAAGTGTCCTTATGCTGGCGCGCAAAGTCGGAACGCAGAACGTTAAGACCGGAAAAGAGCCAGCAGCGTCCGCTTGATTTCTGATCGTGAATGTTCTGTTTGGGTGTCTGCACACTGAAATAGGTGTCGACGGGACCGGAGTGTCTGAAGTTCTTAGCCAGATTGTCGATGGAGTTCTGGGCTATGGCATTGGCAAGGGCATAGTCGCTGGCCGACTTCATCTGTCCTTTCTCAATAATCTGTAGCATTTCGGTACTGATACCGCCGCCCTTCGTCCTCTGAGCAGAGGCCTCCGACGGACAGAGACTTGCTATAAAGCATGCCGAGATGCCAAGCAGAATAGTTCTTCGTGTATTCATATCGTATATATATTTAGCATAAAATTGCCGTAAAGTTACTGTAAAAGTACGAGATGACAAAGAAAAGACGCAGATAATGACACTGTGAGAAGAAAAATAGACTTCCAAAAGAATGTCCTAATGACCACTCTAACTTCCCCAAGGACATCTCTGCCTCCCCTAAAAGGGGGAGAAAAAAGACATACAAACGAGTCCCGCCAAGGGGTATCCCCATCCTAACATCCGGCAAAGACCGCCAGACATTCAATGGAATGTCCGCCAATGTAAGTGTGGGGTTTGTTTTGCGGAAACTTTGCGTTCTCTGTGCTTTGTGAGAATAAATTAAATTAGTGTCGCAAACAGCCTGTCGGTGCTGCTATGAATGGAATGTAAGCAATGAATATTATTAATTGGTGGGGTGCACAGCCTCATAGAGGCTGACTCCTCAGTAACACCAAGCGAACGAAGCGAGTGCAGCCTGGGGTAGACAGGAAGGTGCCCACCTCGTGCCTCGGAGAGGTACACTCTCAGTAACCCCAGACTAAGCGAGCGAAGCGAGTGCAGCCTGGGGGTGTGTGATGATAGCAGGGTAATAACTCAGTGCCTCGGAGAGGCACACTCTCAGTAACCCCAGACTAAGTGAGCGAAGCGAGCGCAGTCTGGGGGATAGGTCGGAAGCTCGCATTCACTCAGAGCCTCGGAGAGGTTCAGACACGTAGTGTGTACATACATAAAGCTATCACCATTAGTCCTATAAGCCAACCATTAGGATATAATGATGAACACTACGTGTCTGTACCTCTTCGAGGCACTGAGCGGTCTTGTTAGTATCTTCTCACCCCAGACTGCGCTCGCGTCGCTCGCTTAGTCTGGGATTACTGAAAAGTCAGCCTCTTCGAGGCTGTAAATCACTGTGGCGCTTGGAGGATGGGGATAAACCCCACCCCTACATTGGGTTTCGCAGCACTGTTTACATTGGGTTCCGCAGAGCAATCTTTGAGGATAACTTTCTATAGGTACTCATTTTTACTGTCGGAATCGAATCATAGTCGAACAGATAGAAACAGTAAATATGGTTAGGACATTACATTAGTAATTTGTTCAAATGTAAAGTAAACTGACAATTTAACCCCTTCATTTTTCGATTATTCTGAACGACGACCTATAACGCTGTCAAATACGCCCAAAATGGTTATTTTGTATTATCTTGATTATCAATGCGTTACTAAAAGCCCATTTTTTAAGGCTCGAAAAATGCTCATTTTGGCCTTAAAAGTAAGGCTTACTTGCGTTGTAAGTGTAGTACATTTACGAGGTAAAACATATGCTTTTACCTTGTAAAACCTATGCTTTTACAAATCGCCCCGATTTTTCCTCCCAAATCACCGTTATTTTCTTGCCGTTTAAGAGATTTCAACTTCTAGATTGATTGATTATTATGACATGATTTTGTAATAAAAAGTCAAAGATAGCTTGTCGAAGCTCGGCACTATACCGACAAGAACACATCGAATTTATGGCGGACGGCCCCTAACCCTACCTATCCGCGCCCTGCACACGCCAGGGTTGCGTGATGATTATTTCTTCTGTTTGCCATAAGCGATATGGGTATGTCGCACATCCACTGTCAAACGTATAAGCAACCGGTTGGATTACCGACGACTGAAGGGCGCGGCCAGGTAGGGTTAGGGGCTTTCCGCCAACGAGGATATTCAGAATTTATAACGATCGACCGACAAAAACACATCGGATTTATGGCGGACGGCAACAAGAGAATATTGAATTTATGGGAATATGGATCACGAAGGCAAAACGCTGGGCGATGAGGGAATATATTACATGTGCTGCACCTATCCACTTGCAGGGGCGGCCCTTGTGGCCGTCCGGTCGGTCGATAGACCGAATCTCTGAAATTTCGGCGCACTGGATATTTCCCATAGGCCGATATGTTTAATCTTCTCTGGTTACTGACCTACAATTGGTTAGAGAGGTCCATAATTCAAGGAAAATAGTCATAGTCAGGCTTAAGCTCCCAATGGAGCTATGGTGTGGAAGTGACGGGGGCAAAGCCAGCCTATGACGAAAATTGCCAAGCCATAAAATTGCGCATAAGCGCATAAAATAGATTGCCAACCTTTGCGCCATTGGCGGAATGGCGAGAGAGAAATATATCGTATAATGGTACGGGAAACCGCAGCATTTGGTTCTCTTTGCAAGGTAAAATTGCAGCATGCTGCAAAAATATCTTGTAAATAGTATGATAACCCGCAGCATTTTATTATCTTTGCAAGGTAAAATTGCAGCATGCTGCAAAAATATCTTATAGAATATGGAAATTAAAAGGGACATTCATCTCAATAGACTCATTGCCAGCCAGCACGATGGTATGGTGAAGGTGGTCACCGGTGTAAGGCGGTGTGGCAAGTCGTATTTGCTTTTCAAGCTGTTCTGCGACTATCTTCGTCGTCAGGGTGTTGATGACGGACATATCATTAAGGTTGCCCTTGACGACCGAATGAATAAACAACTGCGTGATCCCGATGCTCTGCTCCAATATGTGCGTAATCTCATCGTAGACAAGAAGATGTATTACATTCTGCTCGACGAGGTACAGCTTGTGAGCGAATTTGAGGATGTGCTCAACAGCTTTCTGCATATCGACAATGCCGATGTGTTTGTTACGGGCAGTAATGCAAGGTTTCTATCAAAGGATATTGTCACTGAGTTTCGAGGCAGGGGGCATGAGATACGTATCGCTCCACTGAACTTTCGCGAGTTTAGGTCGGTATATCAGGGACCGTCGGAGTCAGAAGCCCTCAGGGAGTACATGCTGTATGGTGGACTGCCGCAAGTGGTGACTACGCAGGACGTTCAGACTAAGGTGAACTATCTGACAAATGTCTTCAACAATACCTATCTCGTGGATATCCTTGACCGCTATTGCATCAAGAATGACGCAGAACTGGATGACCTGATAAACATCATGGCATCCTCTATCGGGGGGCTCACCAATCCAACGAAACTGGCTAACACTTTCCGTACCGTTAAGCACAGCAACATCACCCCAACCACCATCAAGGCCTATCTCTCTTATCTGGAGGATGCTTTTCTTATAGAAAAATCGATGCGCTACGACATCAAGGGAAAACGATATATCGAATCGCCAGCCAAATACTATTTTGTCGACCTTGGATTGCGCAACGCCCGACTACAGTTCCGCCAGACAGAAGAGACACATCTGATGGAAAACCTGATATATAACGAGCTTCGCATCAGAGGACTGTCTGTTGATGTTGGCTCCGTCACCAGGACAGAGAGAAACGAGAACGGCAACAGCGTAAGGAGACAGACCGAAGTCGACTTCGTCTGCAATCAAGGGTATAAGCGATGGTATATCCAGTCGGCTTTTGCTCTGCCGACACAGGAAAAAGTGGACCAGGAGGTCGCATCTCTGCGCAGTATCAGCGACAGTTTCAGAAAGATAGTCATCACCGGCGGACTGGCTCCTACCTATCAGAACGAGGAAGGAATCATCTTCCTTAACATCCTTGACTTCCTTAATGACGAGAACAGCCTGAACATTTAAAAGGCCTGAAATCGGGAAGTGGTGTGGTCTATTAGACAACTGACATGAATCGATGGGCGTTTGCAGGGTGCGGCTAGGTAGGGTTAGGGGCCGTCCGCCAACAACGAAAATAATAATCTTATGTTGCGGACGGCCACAAGGGCCGCACCCTGCAGATGTCCGTTTGAATGAGGCATAGCAATTCTTTAGAATCCGTTTGAAAAAACATTTTTCTCATTCAATATTAATGATTTGCTGCGCTTTGCCACGCGGACGTGTGCAGGGTGCGGCCCTTGTGGCCGTCCGTTTGAATGAGGCATAGCAATTCGGCACTTTCTTCTTCCCGTTGTTTAAACAATCTTAATTGCCTTGACTTTTCAGCGCGGAAGTTTTGCTGACTAACAGCTTTGTCTTAAATTTGCAAACGATAACTATAAACTTGCATACGGTCTATTAAGAATCATGAGTCAACGGCTTATTTTCCTGACAATAGCATTTATGATGGCACTAACGGCCTTTTCAGAGAAGGGCGTCATCACGAAAGAGGCGAACATGATGTACGACGCCGATAAGATTTACTATGCCGGCATCTTCAACTTCAATGGCGACGCCGAAAACGTGGCGCATTACAAATATAACGAGAGCGGTTCTCTTACGGAAGACACTGGTCGTGGCATAACCAACATAGAATACGACGACTGGAACAATCCGAAGCGTATACAGTTTGCCAATGGCAACGTAACGAAGTATGTCTACTCTGCTGACGGCCAGAAACTGCGCACCGTACACTATACGGCAGTCCCGAACATAACAGTTGCCGCAGGTCAGAGGCATGAACTGTCAAAGGATGAGATCCTCTCCGTTGACTCTACCGATTATATAGAAAGCCTGGTTGTCAAGAACGGCAAGCCGGACATGTACCTGTTTGCAGGTGGATATTATAAATATCAATCCTCAGATGATGCGACTACGTCGTCAGGAAATTCTATCGGAGGCCTTTATTTCTACAACTACGACCACCTCGGCAATGTACGTGAGGTCGTTAACGAAGAAGGAAAGCTGCTTCAGGTAACCAACTACTATCCGTTCGGAGCGCCTTACTCTGATAACAGCATAACAGCCAAGAATCCAGGCATTCAGCCCTATAAGTACACTGGCAAGGAGCTAGACCTCGTCCACGGACTGAACACCTACGACCATGGCGCGCGCCAGAACTATTCTGTTCTTGGTGTGTGGGACAGAGTGGATCAGTTGGCAGGAAACAATGATGATGAGGATGATTATGAAAGATAAGTATAAAATAATAATATTGAGTATATCTGCTTTCATGTTATATTCTTGTAAATGCGAATCTGATTTGTCTTTTTTGCAGCAAGTTGATAAGAAATGCAATGAAATAAAGATAAATAACATTTATGTTGCTTTTAGGAGTCAGGAATGGTTTAATAGAACATCTTGCTTAATGGTTAGTACCTTCTCCGAGAACAAGCCGCCATATGTCATAAAGTATGATTCGTCGAAGGATAGCATATACTCTATAAGTAACAAGCTTCTTGTGTCAAACAAAACAATAGATTATTTGACAAAACGTCAAATAATAGAAGCATTAAAACTATATAATCAAATGCAAGTTACGGCATTGGGAATAGACAAAAGTTATAATATCTATATCAAACAGGGTAAGAAAGCATGGGTTAAAGTAAAAGACAAAGAAAAGTTAGTGTGGAAAGTAAAAAGGAACATTTATAGTAATTGGTATGAGAAAGAATGAAGAAAAGACGCATATAGATAGTAGGAATTTTATGTTGTACGATTTATAATGCATGACACCTATCAGGTATATGTTTACTTACAACTGATTCAAGCGGCTAACTAACTTGGAATATAGATCATGCTTATTAAGATAACATAAAATTAGAATTACAAATACGTTCTGTTGAACAACAAACCATAAAGAATTATGAAAGTCTACACGATTAAGCATTTCCTTTTATTAATCATAATGCTCAGAGGTATTATATGCTTCTCTCAGAATAATAATCTTAGAGTTCAAAACGATACTATAAAATTAAATACGGTTGTCGTTATAGCTAAATTACCTGTTCCCCAGAAAATAAAAAAAGATTTCTTTGAGCATAATGACATTTTGATTACTTATATTTACGAAGATGGATGGATATTGTTTTTCGAAGGTGGTATGACGGAATTATGGATAGACAATTATATGCCTTCTAATGAAGAAACAAGAACTGACTTTAAATCCTATAGTGGCATGTTTGATAATAAGTATTGGCGTAGAGATTACTATCAGAAATGTAAAATATACTATGATGAAGTCTTACCCAAAACTAAATCAAAATATGATGGAATTCTTAATAACATCAAAATAATGGGCGAATGATTACACAAAGCCTACACCGATTTTACCTTTACGATAGCCTGCCACTGATTGCCGTGGATTTTGTATACACGCCATGCAACCGTTGGTGCACGAGACAATAGGGTTCAATACTATTATAATGGTAAAATGGGTATTTCTGTTTCATGGAAAGTTTTTAATAAATTAGCACTAACAATAAGATGAGGTCTGTAATATCATTAATATTCCTACTCTCTTTTCTTTTTACATCATGTATTACATCTTCGCAATCAATTACGGAGAAGAATGATAAAAAGGCTGAGAAGTTGTTTGACAATGTTTATTTAAAGTATGGCAATGCATATATGATTAGTTCTGATGTATTTAACTTATATACATTATGGTTTTATAATGACGGCAAAGCTTTTGTATGGAATGATATATATGGAAGAAATTTTAAAGAAGATACGATCGTTAATGTAAAATCACCATTACTAAAAGCAAGCAATGACTATGATGAATACTATAAAGAAGTCCCTTTGGAATTAGATGGAGAAATAATTCATTGCAAAGGCGCAAATCAATGCGGAGTCACAATAGATTTAAATTTGCCAATAGACATTAATTCATTTAAAGGAAGGCTATATAAAGATGCTTTTTTGAATGATTTGTCAAGATTTATAGCAATCTATAATAGATGGGATGTATATTAACAAGCTAAAGTTTCCAACTTGTTCAGAAAACCTATAAACTAGGGGGGGGAGCTCGAATAGCAAGGATGCCCATAAACAAAGGATTTTAACAAATGCGCTTTGAGTCGGCCGACTGCAGGGCGCGGCCCTTGTGGCCGTCCGCAATCCGAAGGAGTATAACCGTCCGTCCGCAATTCGAAGGATTATAACCGTCCGTCCGCAATTCAAAGGTCCTCAACCGGACGGCCACAAGGGCCGCCCCTGCAAGCGGAGGGGTCTACCCTGAAGCTATCCGCAATACTGAGGCCCTAGACTGCCGACTGCAGGGAGCAGCCCTTGTGGCCGTCCGTAATCCGAAGGAGTATGACCGTCCGTCCGCAATTCAAAGGTCCTCAACCGGACGGCCACAAGGGCCGCCCCTGCAAGCGGAGGGGTCTACCCTGAAGCTATCCGCAATACTGAGGCCCTAGACTGCCGACTGCAGGGAGCGGCCCTTGTGGCCGTCTGGAAAAAACGGTTGATATCCACCCACTAAAAACGGGGATATCCGTTCACTTTTTGTCTCGTTAGCCTAATGGCGCTGCAAAAGTAATCATTTATTTCGTAAAGATGAGCCTTTCAACTCAAATCT
>Ga0256406_1001373_pt1 | contig 39792 bp, 39 predicted proteins | sample RumenRJG_03DNA_FD_185986 | JGI IMG/M metagenome (GOLD analysis project Ga0256406, IMG submission 185986) | Bovine rumen microbial communities from Lethbridge, Alberta, Canada - RJG_03 | ecosystem: Host-associated > Mammals > Digestive system > Stomach > Rumen | place: Canada: Alberta | collected... | reverse complement strand
GTGTGGATAACGTGGCGGCCGTTATCGTCAAGCTTATTGTATATATCAAGCATTTTTATGGCATTGTCATCTACATGAATAGGAAATTGATAATTGACAAGCTGAATATCCAATGCTTTGCAGATTTTTACGACAGTTTCATACGCAGTTCCGCTTACTCCGTTTTTGAGCGTGCTTGCAAGCGTAGTCTGAGGGATATTGACTGCCTGAGAAAAGCGTCGTACACTTTTGTATTGTCTTTTGATTTCCGTTGAAATCATATTTGTTAAAACATCCATGCTTTAACCATTCCTTTCCGAGCCGAGATATCATTTATAGTTAGAAACAGTTAACCTTTCCCCGGATGTAAGCACAAAAGCGCAGTGCCAAAGACTTGCCTTGCAAGGCTTACTGTGTTCATTATAACATAACATAAATTTAGTGTCAATAATTTTTGACAAAAATCGCACGTTTTTTTAAGGAGTGGAGTCATATCTGCCTGTATTTTAATGCCTATAATGTTAATTATGTTAAAAATAGATTAAAAAGGTAAAAATATACTTGACTATATTGCTTCTTGGGTATAAAATCTATAGTGAAGGATTAAAATGGGGCTTGCCCCGTGAATCAAATCTGACAGGAGGATAACAGCAATGGCAAATATCAAAGAATTTTGCGGCTACAGATATAATCCCGAAAAGAATCCGAGGCTCGGAAGCGTAATGGCACCGCCCTATGATACGGTGTCCGATTCGGAGCGTGAGGATTATTATACGGCAGATGAGCATAATATAATAAGAATATCCAAGGGAAAAAGCTTTGACACCGATACAGATGAAAACAACTGCTATACAAGAGCGGCGGAAAATCTGCAAAAATGGATAAAGGAAGGCATCCTTATAAAGGAGGAAAAGCCTGTTATATATCTATATGAGCAGAGAGTAAAGTATAACGAAACCACCTTTATTAATCACGGTATTGTGGCACGGTTGGAGCTTTCGGCAATATCGGATGGGGAGGTTGTCACATGCGAGCTGCCGTCGGTAACGGCTACGGAGGACAGATACAGCCTTATTTCCACCACAAATGCAAATGTTGATATGATAAACTGTATGTATATCGACCCGGAAAAAAGCCTTTCTTCTCTTGAAACCTCATATACTGACAGTGTTCCCGATATTGCCTTTACCACAGAGGAAAAGATAATTGATACCATGACCGACCATAGGCTGTGGCTGATTGACGATAGGGAAACAATAGAATATATAAAGGATATAATGAAGAGCAAAACCTTCTTTATTACCGATGGTCACAACAGATATGCAACGGCTATGGAATACAGAAATTACTGCAGACAGCATGATAAAAGCTACACAAAGGAATCGGGCTGCAATTATATTATGGCATTCTGCGCCAATGCTTTCGGGAACAGAATGGTTCAGCTTCCGGTACACAGAATGCTTTCGGCAAACAAAAAATTCAATGAGGAATTTTTTATTGCCTGCGCACAGGATCATTTCAAGGTTGAAAAGATTATTGTGGATACGTCGGTAGACAATATTAGCGATATAATGAAGAAGCAAATTGCTACGGTACGAATGGAAACACGCTTTGCGGTTTACTGCGGTGATAATTATTTTTATCGTCTTACGCTTACCGATAAGAGCATAGTGAAAAGGCTTATGCCGGATAAATCCTCGGCTTTCTGCGCCCTTGACGTAACTGTGTTCAACAAGCTTATAATCGAGGATATTTTAAATCTTTCCGAGGATAAATATGATGAATATATAAAGTATACAAAAAGAGCAACAAAGGGAGTAAACGCTGTAAAGACCGGGGAGGCAAGCTGTCTGTTTGTGATGAATCCGGTAAAGGCGGAGCAGATAAGAGAGGTTGCGCTGTCGGGAGAGGTTATGCCCGACAGATCAATATACATATTCCCAAAGCCTGCAACAGGTGTAATAATCAACAAGCTGGACGAATAGGAGAAAAAATAATGGATGTTACTGTTAAGCCGGGAGCTTTTAAGGGCAGTGTGACTGCAATTTCATCGAAATCCTTTGCACACAGAATAATAATGGCGGCTGCTCTTGCGGACAGAAAAACAAAAATTAATCTGAATGCCTTTTCCGAGGATATTGACGCATCGATTGCCTGTATAACCGCATTGGGAGCGGATGTTGAAAGAAAGGGCGGATATATAGAGGTTTCGCCCGTAAAGGAAACGGGGAAAAACGGAATTTTGCTTGACTGCGGTGAGAGCGGTTCTACCGCACGCTTTATTCTCCCCGTTGCGGCGGTGCTTTGCGACAGCTTTGAGCTTACCGGCAGGGGCAGGCTGCCCGAGCGGCCTTTTTCGCCGTTGGTATCGCAGATGAGGCTACACGGTATTTCGGCAGACAGCGATAAGCTGCCGATGAAGGTTAGCGGAAGTCTTTCGGGCGGCCGATATGAGCTTGCGGGCAATATAAGCTCACAGTATATAACGGGGCTTATGCTGGCACTGCCCCTGTGTGAGGGTGAAAGTGAAATAGTTCTTACATCACCGCTTGAATCCTCGGCATATGTGGATATTACAATCGAGGTGCTGTCAGCCTTCGGTATCAAAATAATAAAAACGTCCGACGGGTTTAAGGTGCTGCCGGGAAAATATATTTCCCCGGGTGAAATAACCGTTGAGGGCGATTGGTCAAATGCCGCTTTCTGGCTGGCGGCGGATAAAATATGCGGCGGAGTAAGGGTTGACGGTCTTAAGCCTAACAGCTTGCAGGGAGATAAGGCAATTATGACCGTTGCCGGAGCCGATATTATTGACGCAAAGGAAATTCCCGACCTTGTTCCGATTCTTTCGGTAATTGCCTGCGCAAAAAAGGGAAAAACCGAAATAATAAACGCAGGACGGCTAAGACTAAAGGAAAGCGACAGATTAAAGGCTGTTTCAACCACCTTGTCGGCGCTGGGTGCGGATATTACAGAAACTGAAGATGGTCTTATCATCAACGGCACCGGAAGGCTCAGAGGAGGAGTGTGTGACAGCTTCGGCGACCACAGAATAGTTATGTCCTGCGCCATAGCCTCCTGTATATGCGGCGAAAGCGTGACAATAAAGGGCGCGGAGGCGGTAAATAAATCCTATCCGGGCTTCTTTGAGGATTTCAATAAATTAAAGGTTAATTAAACGAAAGCTCAGGTCAGCCGCGCCGGAGAGGCTGTGCGGCTGTCTTGAGAAGATAAAAGCTAAGGGAGAGTAATGAAATGCGTATTATAAATTCCGAGGAAATTACAAAAACGGTTGAGCAGATGTGCATAGAAGCAAACTGCTGCTTAAATGAAGATATAAGATCTGCGCTTGAGAGTGCCGAAAAAAATGAAAGCTCTGAGGTGGGAAGAAGAGTTCTTTCCAATCTGCTTGAAAATGCCGCCATTGCCGATAAGAGGGAAATGCCCATATGTCAGGATACCGGAATGGCGGTGTTTTTTATTACAATAGGCAAGGAGGTTTTTGTTGAAGGGGACAGCATAACAGACGCTGTAAACAAGGGTGTTGCCCGGGGATATACAAAGGGATATCTGAGAAAATCGGTGGTTAGAGATCCTCTTGACAGAGTAAACACGAAGGATAACACTCCTGCTGTTATATATTATGATTTTGCTGACGGTGACAAAATTGAAATCACCTTTGCGCCTAAGGGCTTCGGCAGCGAAAACAAGTCACAGCTTAAAATGCTGAATCCGTCGGATGGAGTTAAGGGCATAATTGATTTTGTTGTAGATGCGGTTAAGACTGCGGGAGCAAACCCCTGCCCGCCTATGGTTGTCGGTGTGGGAATCGGAGGAACCATGGACAAGGCCTGCTGTCTTTCAAAAAAAGCCCTTACAAGAAGCATTGACAAGCGAAATGAAAACCCCTATTATGCGGAGCTTGAAAAAAACTTGCTTGAGGAAATTAACAAGCTCGGAATAGGACCGCAGGGCTTCGGCGGAGCAACAACTGCATTAGGGGTAAATATAGAGGTATTTCCGACTCATATTGCCGGTCTGCCGGCGGCGGTTAATATCAGCTGTCATGCAACAAGGCATAACGCAAGGATAATATAGCAGATGGAAAATTGTATAATTATGCATTCTGAATATTATTAATGCATAAAAAATAGCCTAAAAAACAAATGTAATTTCGTGAAATTTTTGATTATAACTATTATTACGTTTACAAATTATGAATGTATATAAATTTAATAAAAAAATTATAAAAAATTGTTCATTTTATCAAAAAAACTATTGACATAGCTATAAAAAATGGTATAATAATATTATATTATCTTATTGCGTGTTTTTTTAATATGCAATATTGTAATAGATAAATTTTTGTTGAGAAAGAAAAGGAGAGAAAGAAAATGAGAAAATCAATTTCTATGCTGCTGTGTATTACAACAGCGGCAGCAATGACAGCAGGACTCAGCGGCTGTGGAGAAAGCAGCGGAAACGGAGGAGATACGCTTGTATGGTACACCTTTGGTGATAAACCGGCGGATCTTGACGCAGTGTTGGCAAAGGCTAATGAAATAATTGAGCCGGAAATAGGTATGAAGCTGGATATGCAGTATATCGATTCTGCTTCATATCAGGAAAAAATGAAGCTTAAAATGGCTTCGGGCGAGGCATATGACCTTGCGTTCACAGGTTATACAAACGATTATCAAACAGCGGTATCGCTCGGTGGTTTGTATGACATCACAGATTTAATTAAAGAGGTTGGTCTTGATGAGGTTATTCCTCAGTTCTATTTTGACGCAGCTACGGTAGACGGCAAAATATATGGTATTCCGAATGTTCAGGTTGTTTCAAATCCGGTATGTATTTCTATCGATAAAACTCTGGCAGATGAAATTGATGCTGATATGGGCGCAATCGAAGAGGCTGCCTGCAATGCGAAATCCTATGAGGATATTGTGGCATACACCGCTTTGCTTGACGATCTTTTTGCAAAGATACACGAGGCAAGACCTGACTTATATGTTTACAATCCTACATACAATCTTGTAACCACGCCCCGTTGGGAGGGCCTTATGGGCGGAACGTGCATATTAAGGGACGGCTCCTCGAATGAGCTGGTTATCGATACCGAAACAGAGGATTGGAGACTCGGTGTTGATAAGCTGAGAGAATGGTATACAAAGGGATATATCAGAAATGATATTGCAAGTAAGGGCACTGCAACGTCAAGCAATGAGGAGAACAGACAGATTGCAGTTCTTGCCTCAACCTGGAAGCCCGGTCAGGATCCTTATGTAAAGGAAATCCGTCTTGACGACCCTGTTTATGCGCTTTTACATAAGCCCTATGTCGGCAGAACAAGCCCACTGGCAACCATGACCTCTGTAGGTGCAAATACAAAGCACCCGAAGGAGGCTGTTGAGTTCTTAAAGCTGATAAACACAAACAAAGAGTTATTTAATATTATTTGTTGGGGTATTGAAGGAACTCATTATACAAAGGACGCAGACGGTTATGTAACAGAGATAGCAGATTCCGGATATACCGACATCGGTAAATATGCATGGAAATTCGGTAATCAGTTTAACGGTCTGCTTACGGTAGGTCAAGAGCCTACGGTTTGGGAGGAAACCGAAAAGATGAACAATGAGGCTGTTAAGTCTCCTATGCTCGGCTTTGTTCCGAATACAGATCCTATTACAAATGAGCTTGCCAATATTACAAATGTTGACAGTGAGTTCTCAGCTAAGAAAGGTATGGGTACAGCCGATGCTTCAGAATGGCTTGACGATTATTTGGCTAAGCGTGAACAGGCAGGTGTTCAGAAGGTCAAGGAAGAACTGCAGAAGCAGTACAATGAATTCCTTGCCTCAAAGTAATTGTTGGTACGCTTAAGAATAATTAGGTAATTGTAAAACGTCAGTTTTACAATTACCTATTACGAATAATCGAAAGGAGCATTAGCATGAGCGTAAAACAAAAGCAGGTTGCCGGCGAGTTGACAACAATGAAAAAGAAAAAAAAGAAGCTTTCCTCAAGTGACTTACAGCTGTATTCTCTTTGCATCATACCTGTATTGCTTGTATTTATATTTAACTATATACCGATGGGCGGTATTATTATTGCCTTTAAAAACTATAAATTTAACCTTGGTATTTTTAAAAGCCCGTGGGTTGGATTTTCAAACTTTGAGTTTTTCTTTAAATCCAACGTATTCGTACAGCTGATAAGAAATACCCTGTTCAATAATTTCCTGTTTATTGTTTTCGGTATAGCCGCATCGTTAATTGTTGCTATTCTCTTGTTTGAGTTAAAAAGCAGAACCGCAACAAAGATTTATCAGACATTGATGATTACACCGCATTTTATGTCGTGGGTTATCGTTGCTTATATGGTATACGCAATACTCAATCCGAATTACGGTTATTTAAATCAACTGCTCGGCTTGTTCGGGATTGAGAATATAGATTGGTATTCAAAGCCCAATGCGTGGCCTGTAATACTTACAATAACTACGATATGGAAAGGTGTCGGTATGGACTCGGTTGTTTATTATGCTTCGCTTATGGGTATTGATACCTCGCTGTTTGAGGCGGCTGAGGTTGACGGAGCAAATAAGTTCCAGAGAACAATACATATAGTATTGCCGAGCCTTGTTCCGCTGATTACCATTCTCACAATTCTGAAAATCGGCGGTATCTTCCGTGCGGACTTCGGCTTGTTCTATACCGTTACACAGGACGGTGCAAGCGGTAATTTGTACGAAACAACAAACGTTATCGATACTTACATTTTCCGAACCTTTAAGGATAATGCCATGGGTAACTCATACGGTTTGACGGCAGCAGTCAGTCTTTTGCAGTCTGTAGTCGGAATGATCCTTGTTATTGTAACTAACTGGGCATCCGGCAAGATTGACAAAGATCTGGGCTTGTTCTAAGAGGGGAGGAAAGAAAAATGCGTAAACAAAATATAATTCAGCAGGTAGTATTATGTGTTATATTTGCTATTCTGTGTTTATTGATAATATTCCCCTTCTGGCTGTTGATAAGTGCGTCATTGTCGGATCCGCAGGCTCTTGCCACAAACGGTTATCAGGTTTGGCCAAGCCCTGTAAGCTTTTCGGCATATGAGTATGTATTTAAAAATCCGCAGCAGATTTTGAGAGCATATGGTATTACCTTTGTATTCTCTATAACAACAATGGTATTGTCGGTACTGTTTATGTCAATGGTTGCATATCCTCTTTCAAGGTCCAACCTTAAGGGAAGAAGTGTGATTAACTTTTATCTGTACTTTACAATGCTGTTTAGCGGAGGTCTTGTTCCTTCATATATACTTATTGCGAAGTTCCTCCACTTAAACGATACTATTTGGGTATATATTCTGCCGTCACTCATAAATCCGTGGTACGTATTTATGATAAGAACTTTCTTTAAGGGTATTCCGGGAGAAATTATTGAATCGGCAACAATTGACGGCGCGTCGGAATATACAATCTTCATAAGAATGATTCTTCCTCTTTCAAAGCCGGTTATTGCAACAATTTCGTTGTTTATGTTCCTTGGTAAGTGGAATGATTGGAATACGGCGCTTATCTACATATCAAAGCCCGAGCTGTACAGCTTGCAGTATCTTTTGCAGAAGATAATGGAGGATATAAACATCTTAAAGCAGAATCAGCAGGCGGCTGCGATGATGGATATTTCAAATATCCCTACCGAAACGGTACGTATGGCAATGGCTGTTGTTGTTGCGGGACCTGCGCTTGTGGTGTTCCCGTTCTTCCAGAAGTACTTTGTAAAGGGTCTTACCGTAGGATCGGTTAAGGGTTGATGCTTTCCTGCCGTTGGCGGTGGAAACGGAAAATTATAGATTAATTAAACATTGAGGTGTTTGCAGTGGAGCGGCATAGTGTTCAGCTATGCTGCTCCACTGTTTTAAGTAAGTGAAATGTTCTTATGGCGGGGCTATAAATTATAGCTTATATTGCAAACAGCGGAATGGAATTATCCATTCCGTCATTACAAAAACAAACAATAATTCATCAGCCAAATTATAACAAATTTTGTAATTTAACATAACAGAATTTTTTGTTTTTCTTGACAAACAGCATTAATTTGAATATAATGTATATAATATTATTGTTGTTTTTACAACGGAAAAATTGTATCGGAGATAAATATGGAAGAATATTTTAAAGTGCTTTCGGAGTGCCCTGTTTTTAAGGGAATCTCGCCGAAGGATATTTGCAGGGTAATCAAGTGTCTGTCGGGAACCAAAAAAGCCTACAAGAAAAATGCTTTTATTTTTTTTCCTGAGGAGAAAATAGAGGGAATCGGCATTGTTTTAAAAGGCAGTGTATCTGTTATCAAGGAGGATTTTTGGGGCAACAGAGATATCATAGACAAGACGGGAGCAGGCGGAATTTTCGGGGAGGCTTTTTTCTTTTCCCGCAAAAAAGCTGCCGCACCGGGGGTTGCGGCAAATGAGGATTGCGAAATTCTTTTTATCAATATGAACAGGCTTTCGGAATGTAATATGACGGAGGAAATTCGATTTACGCTTATCAATAATATGCTGACGATTATGGCGGACAAAACAATTATGCTGAATCAGAAAATCGAGCATATTGTAAAAAGGTCAACACGTGAAAAGCTTTTGTCCTATCTTTCGGCGCAGTCTGCAATAGCGGGGAAAAATGAATTTGATATCCCCTTTAATCGGCAGGAGCTTGCGGATTTTCTGTCGGTTGACAGGAGCGCAATGTCAAACGAGCTGAGCAAGCTGAGAAAAGAGGGTATGTTAAAATACAAAAAAAATCATTTTGAATTGAACAATATAAAATAAAAAGTGAATGGCGGTAGTTATATGACGGAAATTTTAATTAAGAGGTTTATAAAAAATTACGAAAATACAGAGGATACATCAGTAAGAGCGGCATACGGAAAATTCGCCGGATTTGTGGGTATAATCTGTAATGTTATTTTGTTTGCGGCAAAAATCATAGTCGGAACGCTGTCCGGTTCGGTATCCATTACTGCCGATGCGGTAAACAATCTTTCAGACGCTTCTTCAAGTATAATAAGCCTGCTGGGCTTTAAAATGGCGGAAAAGCCTGCCGATGCAGAGCATCCCTATGGTCACGGAAGATATGAATATCTTTCGGGGCTGACGGTTGCCGTGCTTATTATAGTAATAGGAGTGGAGCTTTTAAAGAGCGGCATTGATAAAATCCTTCATCCAGCTGCCGTAAGCTTCAGTCCCGTACTTGCCGGTGTATTGCTGTTTTCGATTGCCGTAAAGCTGTGGCTTATGCTTTTCAACAAAAAAACAGGGCAGACGATAAATTCGAGTACCCTTACCGCAACCGCTGCCGACAGCAGAAATGATGTTATTACTACTCTTGCCGTTTTAGCGGCGGCAGCCATATCTCATTTTACACCCCTTGAGCTTGACGGATGGATAGGTGTGGGAGTGTCGGTATTTATTCTGATAAGCGGCTTCGGACTGATTAAGGATATGATTGACCCTATGCTGGGTTCTGCGCCCGATCCTGAGCTTGTGGCGAAAATACGGGATAAAATAATGACCTATCCGGGCGTTATAGGAATGCATGATTTGCTTGTGCATGATTACGGCCCATGCAGACAGTTTGTAAGCGTTCATGTTGAAATGCCGGCAGAGGAGAATGTTATAGTAAGCCACGATACCATTGACAATATTGAGGCGGACTTCCTTAAAAATGAGGGTATACATATGATAGTTCATTATGACCCGGTGCTTACAAGTGACACCTTGACAACCGAGCTGCGCAGTGAGGTTGCCCGGATGGTTAAAGCGTTAAACTCTGATTTGAGTATTCATGACCTGAGAGTTGTCCCGGGTACCACTCATACAAATCTGGTGTTTGACTGCGTTGCACCCTATAGCCTGAAAATGACCGACACAGAGCTGAAAAATGCAATAACCGACGAGGTAAGAAAGCTTCACCCCGACTTTAACTGTGTAATCACTATAGACAGGGACAGTACAATCGCATAACGGCATTGGTGAAAGGAGTTCGGATTATAAAAATGATAATTACATATAAGGATAAAACACCCAAGGTAAGCAGAGCGGCATTTATAGCGGAGAATGCGTCAATAATCGGTGAGGTTGAAATTTCGGAGGGAAGCTCTGTATGGTTCGGCGCTGTGTTAAGAGGGGACGAGGACAGAATTGTTATAGGAAAAAATTCCAATATTCAGGACAACTGTACTCTGCATGGAGATATGAACAAACCGACGGTTATAGGAAATAATGTAACGGTGGGGCATAATGCCGTTGTACATGGCTGCACAATAGGGGACGGAACTCTTATAGGAATGAATGCAACGGTATTGACAGGTGCCAAAATAGGAAAAAACTGTGTAGTCGGCGCAGGAGCCGTTGTTACTCAGAATAAAGAATTTCCTGACAATTCGTTGATTATCGGTATCCCGGCAAGGGCTGTCGGTGTGATTGACAGCGAGGCAGAAAGGGAGCTTTATATAAATTCCGTTCATTATGTAAAAAAATCAAAGGAATACGGAACTGCCGCAAACAGGCATTGCCGAAGCAGTGAAAAAAATCAGCCGGAGCCTGCATTGGCAAAATAATATACAATGTGACAAAATTCCCGAAAAAAACAAAATTGTTTTAAAATTACAGTAGACAAATTCGCTGAAATATGCTATAATCAGAAAATGGGGTGCTGTATAATGTATAAACGGCGCCGTTTTGGAAATATTAGTTTTTGAATGGGTAAAGCTTATATTTTAAAATATAAAAGGATTTTGAAGGAACGTGTCGAAATAAATAGTGTGGGTTATGTTAAGAGGTGAGGTAAATGCCGTACTATCCCGACGATGTTGTTAACGAGGTTTTTGCGGAAAACGATATTGTCGATTATGTTTCACAGTATGTCAGGCTTAAAAGAGTCGGGCGTGATTACAGCGGTCTTTGCCCGTTTCACAGGGAAAAATCTCCATCCTTTCACGTTAGCGGTGAAAAGCAGCTTTTTCATTGCTTCGGCTGCGGAGCAAGCGGAAATCTTGTTCAGTTTGTAATGAGGGTTGAGGGGCTTGATTTTGTTGAAGCGTTAAAGCTGCTTGCCGAGCGTGCCGGAATAGCGTTGCCGGAGGAGGGCGGAGCTGATGATAATTCTCACGCCTTAAAAAAGAAAATATATGAAATGAACAAAATAAGCGCAAGGTTTTTCTATGACACGCTGACAAAAAGTCCGGAGGGAAAAATCGGATATGCTTATTTTACCGAAAGAAAAATAACCCAAAAAACAATAATAACCTACGGTCTGGGCTTTGCAAGAGACAGCTACACCGCCTTGCATGATTTCCTTTTGCAGAAGGGCTACACCGATAAGGAGATGCTTTCGGCAGGCCTGGTTGTTGAGCGTGACGGAAAGATATATGATAAATTCCGTAACAGGGTTATGTTTCCCATAATAGATTTAAGAGGAAATATAATCGGTTTCGGGGGCAGAATTATGGGGCAAAGCGAAACGCCGTCGGGCTTTAAGCTCCCTAAATATCTTAATTCTGCCGAAACACCGGTTTTCAATAAGGGCAGAAATCTTTTTTCACTGAATATTGCAAAAAAATCCTCTCCATTTTCGATAATTCTTGTTGAGGGATATATGGATGTTATTACGGTATGTCAGGCAGGAATACCGAATGTTGTCGCAACGCTCGGCACTGCTCTTACCGAAGCACAGGCAAAGCTGCTGTTAAAGTATTGCAGCGAGATTATTATTTGCTATGATTCGGACGAGGCAGGTCAAAAGGCTGCAATCCGTGCGATAGACATTATAAATGCCGCAGGAGGAAGATCCAGAGTAATAAAGCTGAAGGGTGCAAAGGACCCGGACGAATACATAAAGGCAAACGGCTCCGCTATGTTTTTGCAGGCGGTTTCGGAGGCGAAGGCTTCAACCGAATTCAGATTGGATATTTTAAAGACAAAATATTCTCTTGACACTCCCGAGGGAAAAGCTATGTATGTGGCACAGGCGGCAGAGGCGCTGTTAAGCATTACGGATGCCGTTGAGGTTGACGCATATATAAATCGTATATCGGGGGAAACACAGGTAAATAAGGACGCGGTTTACAGCGAATACAGAAAAAGACTGTCTAATAGCAAGACAGGAGAGGGCAGCAGGCATATAAACAGGGAAATAAGCAGCCCGCAAGGGGAAAATGTTCATGCCGCCGCAGCTTTGCCGGACAAGTCCAAAAAGCTGATTGCCGCCGAAAAGAAGCTGATTTACCTGATGTCGAGGAATAAAAAATATATAGATACCGTCAGGGAAAATTTTAACATTGAGGATTTTTCCGGTGAAATACATCAAAAGCTGGTTCGCATTATATTTGAGGCGAGAGATAATAATACTCTTATTGAACCGTCTATTGTATTAAATGAATTTGCGGACAGTGAAATAAATTACGTTTCCGAAATATTCTACAATATGGAGGAATATGCGGATAACAATGCGGCACTTTTTGAGCTTATAAATAATATAAAGTTAGAAAAGCTGTCGGAAAAAATCGAGTCTGAAAAGGACCCGATGGTTTTAAGCAGGTTGGTTATGGAAATGCAGGAGCTTAGGAGGAACAGATAATGGCTGATTTGGAAAGTAAAAAGGCGATAATAAAGGATTTGATTGAAAAGGGTAAGAAAAAGGGCTTGCTTACTCACCATGAGATTGCAACCGCCTTTGATGAGGTAGAAATTTCAGCAGAGGAGCTTGAAACCGTATATGACGTTCTTGAAAAGGAAAACGTTGAGGTGGTTGAGGATCTTGAAAAGGAGCTTGAGGAAATTGAGGTTTCCAAGGAGGAGCTTGAGGATTTATCTATTCCCGAGGGTGTAAGCATAGATGACCATGTTAAGATGTATCTTAAGGAAATAGGTAAGGTTGACCTTCTTGACGCCGACCGTGAAACCGAGCTTGCAAGAAGAATGTCAGAGGGTGATGAAGAGGCTAAGAAAAAGCTTGCCGAAGCGAATCTGAGATTGGTTGTAAGCATTGCAAAAAGATACGTGGGCAGAGGTATGCTTTTTCTCGATTTGATTCAGGAGGGCAATCTCGGTCTTATTAAGGCTGTGGACAAGTTTGACTATACAAAAGGCTATAAATTCAGTACCTATGCGACCTGGTGGATTCGTCAGGCAATAACCCGAGCAATAGCCGACCAGGCAAGAACGATAAGAATACCCGTTCATATGGTTGAAACAATCAACAAGCTGGTAAGGGTATCCCGTCAGCTTGTTCAGGAGCTTGGCAGAGAGCCTACCCCCGAGGAGCTTTCAAAGGAGCTTAATATGTCCCTGGAAAAGGTAAGAGAAATATCAAAGATATCACAGGAGCCTGTTTCTCTTGAAACGCCTATCGGCGAGGAGGAGGACAGTCATCTCGGAGACTTTATTCCCGACGACGACGCACCTGCGCCTTCAGACGCTGCAAGCTTTGTACTGCTGAAGGAACAGCTTGTTGAGGTTTTAAAAACTCTTACGCCGAGAGAGGAAAAGGTTTTGAAGCTCCGTTTCGGTCTTGAAGACGGCAGACAGAGAACATTAGAGGAAGTGGGTAAGGAATTTAACGTTACGCGTGAAAGAATCAGACAGATAGAGGCAAAGGCTTTAAGAAAGCTCCGTCACCCGAGTAGGAGCAAAAAATTAAAGGATTATCTTGATTAAAATATAAATGTTCGGCTCATATAAATGATGGGGCGGAACAGAATAAAAATGCTTGAGAGATTTTCTGCAAGCATACATATAAAATAAAAAAACATAAGCGGCTGTACCTTCTGTTCGCTTGTGCTTCGGAGGAATTATGGATTGGCTGGAGGTAACGATATATACTACCGCAGAGGGTATTGAGCCTGTCTGCGGAAATCTTTATCAGCTTGGAATAAACGGACTTCAGATTGAGGACGAGGCTGATTTTAAGGAATTTTTGGAAAACAATCATCAGTATTGGGATTATGTGGATGATGAGCTGTTAAAGGAAAAAGCAAAGGAAACCTGTGTTAAAGCATATGTCAGCGACAACGCTTCGGGAAATGAAATGCTTTTATCCATCAGACAGGCAATGAGGTCATTAAAAGAATATGATAAGGACGGTCTTTTCGGAAGGCTTGAAATTGAAATCGGAAATCTTTCGGAGGAGGATTGGGCAAACAATTGGAAAAAATTCTTTCACCCCATGAATGTGGGGAAAAGGATTCTGATTAAGCCAGAATGGGAGGAATTGTCAGAGCCTACCGACAGGCTTGTGTTTAACATTAATCCCGGAATGACCTTCGGAACCGGCTCCCATTATACAACTCAGCTTTGTATGGAGGAAATGGAGGATTACATTGACGGCACAAAGGACGTTCTCGATTTGGGCTGCGGCAGCGGTATATTGTCGGTAACGGCATTGATGCTGGGTGCAAAATCAGCTCTTGCGGTGGATATCGACCCGAATTGTATTGATGTTGCCTATGCAAATGCAAAAAGGAACAATGTAAATACCGACAATTATGAGGTTATTGCGGGCGATGTTATTTCGGACGAACAGGTAAGCGCATATATAAAACAAAAAAAATATCCCGTAGTGCTTGCAAATATAGTTGCCGATGTTATTATCGGAATAACTCCTTTGGTCAAGGAGTGCATACGGGAGGACGGAGTGTTTATAGCCTCCGGAATAATCGAGGACAGAATTGAGGACGTTAAGGCAGAATTGTTGGAAAACGGCTTTGAAATCATAAAAATCAGCAAGCGTAAGGATTGGGTGGCGGTAACCTGCCGCAAAATTAGCTGTAATGGGTGATATGGGGTAAAAGAAGTGGTTAAAATATCCGAAAGTAAAATTAAAAATGTCGGCGTAATAAAGGACGGGATAAAGTATAATTCATACCTTATTGCCGATGAAAAAAATGTGTTGATTGATACCGTTCCGTCTGAATGCTGTGACAGGCTGTTGGATAACCTTAAGGAGACCTTAAGGGGAAACCGGCTTGATTACATAGTATTAAATCATACAGAACAGGACAGAAGCGGGGCAGTCGGCGCACTTTTGGAGGAATATCCTCAGGCGGTTATTGTTTCAACCATTGCAGGGCTTAAAAATATATCTCAGCAGATTAATTCCGATTTCCGTCAGCTTGCGGCAAAAAGCAATCATACCCTGTCGGCAGGAAAGACTGTTACGCTGAGATTTGTAATCACGCATAACATAAATTGGCCCGACTCGATGATGACATATTATGAGGAGGAAAAGGCTCTGTTTTCCTGTGATGCATTTTCAAAGGAAAGCGCTGAAAACAGTCTTAAAAACTATTATGACCAAAAGCTGTCATATCTTTCGGAGTATGTTTATCAGGCAATGCTGACGATAGGCGAGCTTGATATAAGTAAAATATATCCGGGAAGCGGAGAGGCGGAGGAAAATCCGAAAAGCGTAACGGAAAGCTATATTTTATGGAGCAAGCCTCGGAATAAGGTCAATAAAAAAATAGCTGTTATATATGAAACCATATCCGGAAATACCGGTAATGCCGCAAAAAGAGCATTTGAAATATTACAGTCCTTAAATACCGACGCAGTGTTGATTGATGTTAAAGAAAAGGACAAGGCTGATGTTCTTAAATGTATTTATGAGTGTGACGGCATTATCTTCGGCTCGCCTACCGTATACAGAAACATACCGGAGCGGCTGCAAAATGTAATTATGTCCTTGAATCATTATGAAATGGCGGGAAAGAAATTTGCCGCCTTCGGTTCCTATGGCTGGAGCGGAGAAGCACCGAATCTTATATATTCATATTTAAGGGCAAGGCATTTTGATACCTATAGAACACCCTCAAGATTTATCTTTGCTCCGTCGGCTGAGGAAGCCGCAGAATTTGAAAAATTTATCAAGGGCTTCAACGATGCCGTAACAGGGTGTGAGGAATAATTGTTAAAGAGGAGGAAAGCAAATTGCCGAAATTCTTTGTGCCGAGGGAAAATATATCGGAGGATATAATTCATATTAACGGCGGCGACGTACAGCATATAAGAAAGGTGCTGCGTTTGGGGATAAATGATTCCCTCCATCTTTGTGACGGACAGGGAAAGAATTATGATGCCGTAATTGAAAAATTTCTTGACAATGAGATAATATGCAGAATATTGTCAGAGGAAAAAGCAGACACCGAGGCGGAAATTGAGGTTACGCTTTTTCAGGGGCTGCCGAAGGCATCAAAAATGGACTATATAATACAAAAAACCACAGAATTGGGAATTGTAAAAATCGTGCCGTGCATTATGTCGAGGTGCGTTGTTAAAATAGATAACGAAAAGGATGCGCTGAAAAAACAGCAGCGATGGCAGAAGATTGCGGAGGAGGCGGCAAAGCAGTCGGGAAGAGGAATTATTCCCCGGGTGGAAATGCCTGTTGAATTTGATGAGGCTATAAGCCGTCTGAAGCAGGCTGATATTTGCTTTGCCCCGTATGAATGTGAGGAGGAGAACCGGCTTAAAACAGTTCTTTTAAAAAAGGATAAGGTTAAAAGCGTTTCCTTTATTATAGGCCCCGAGGGAGGCTTTGACTTAAAGGAAATCGAGAAATTAAAGGAAAATTCCGTTGATACAGTAACCTTGGGAAAAAGAATTTTAAGAACCGAGACCGCAGGCGAGGCGGTGCTTTCCATGGTGATGTATGAGCTTGGAGATATAAACAGATAACGGTAGCTTTTATTTGCCGTATAAACGAACAAATTGAAAGGATGATAAAATTGTCGCAGAAAAAGAAAACACAGGAGCAGCTGTTCAACAGAATATTAATTAACATAGGTATCGCTGTTATTGCATATATTTTGCTGTACATACTGTATGCAAAATTCTACCTTGCCCCTGCTATTCCTATAGGAATCGCTTTCATTGTAATTGCAGTCATAGGCTATATTGTGTCGGGACTGAAGCTTATTAAGGTGAAAAATTATGCCCATATGTTCCTTGCCTTCGGACTGTGCCTGCTCTTTACAAGACTGTCGGTATTTGCAGGAACGGTTCTGGGTATGGAAAAATTTATTGAGCTTATAAATACCTCGGGATTGTTCAAGATGATTATGAACAGCCGATATGAGGTTATATTTATTACATGGCTTGGCGCTGCATATCTTGCGGTAATGCTTATTTACAATACAGTGATGATAAGCAGAGCAGGCAAAAAGAGCAAATAAAATTTATTGCGGAGATTACTTGATGATATATGAATATTTTTTCCCTGGTTACAGCTTTAAAGCAGTTGAGGATATAGATATCCGGGGCTTATATGAATCGGGGATACGTTATGCGCTCCTTGATGTAGACAATACTCTTGTTCCTTACACATCACCCGAGCCTGACGATAAGGCAATGGGATTTTTGAGAGGTCTTAACGAAAACGGAATAGAGTATTGCTTTGTTTCAAACAATCACAGGGAAAGACTGGAGCTTTTTAATAAAAATATCGGCGCGCCGATTTATCCGAGGGCAAAAAAGCCCCTTTTGTACGGAATAAACCGCGCAATGAAGAGGCTTGGTGCGGTTAAGGAAAACACTGTGCTTATCGGTGATCAGATTTTTACCGATATATGGGGCGGAAAGAGAGCCGGTATTCTTACTGTGCTTGTTGAACCTATAAAGGAGTGCGAAAGTCTGTTTTTCAGATTTAAAAGATTTTTTGAAAAAAAGGTAATAAGGCGCTATAATGAAATAAGAGGTCAATAGCCTTTGATAGGCGGCAGGCGGTTACGCTGTCCGTCTTAGTTGTCAGATATAACGGAAAATACGGAGGCATTTATGCTTGAGGTAAACGGAGAAACGAAGCAGCTTGCCATAATCGGCAATCCTGTTTCCCACAGCTTTTCACCGCAGATGCACAATTACATCTCGGAAAAAATGAATTTAAACTATGTATATACCGCACTGAAGGTAGAGGAGAACGGCTTTGAGGCGGCATTGGAGGGAATAAGAAGCATGGGCTTTGCCGGTGTGAATATAACCTCACCATATAAATTCCGCGCATATGATAAAATGGATATTTTGTCAGACAGAGCAAGACGCTTCGGGTCAGTAAATACCTGCGTAAACAGGGGCGGTGTACTTTACGGCTACAACACAGATGCCGAGGGCTTTTATTTATCCTTAAAAAGAGAGGGTATCGAAATAAAGGACAGGGACATTTTGTTTATAGGTGCCGGAGGGGTAACAAGACCTGTTATGATGTATTTTGCGGATATAGGCGCAAAAAGCATTTCAATCGTCAACAGGACGGTTTCAAAGGCAGAGGCACTTGCGGCCTGCACAAGAGAGCTTTGCGGATATGATGTGACGGTGGGAATTGACAAAAAGCACTATGACGTTGTTATTAATACCACAACGGTGGGAATGCACCCTGATACGGATAAATGCCCTGTCAGCGATATGCCGTATGTTGACAGTGAAACGGCGGTTGCCGATATGATATACAATCCCGAGAAAACAAAGTTTTTGCAGCTTGCCGAAAGCAAGGGAGCAAAAACCGTTAATGGGCTGGGAATGCTGATATATCAGGGAATAATAGCATATGAGCTGTTTACGGGAGTAAAGCTGCCCGATTCTATTTATGACGAGCTTTTAAAAAATGTATTCAAGAAATAAAGGAACAGGTGAGAATAATAATGAAAAATATTGTACTTACCGGCTTTATGGCAAGCGGTAAAAGCACTGTGGGAAAATGTCTTTCCGAAATAATGAATATGAGCTTTATTGATACCGACGAATATATTGAAAGACAGGAGAGAATGACCGTAAACGAGATTTTTTCCTGTAGGGGTGAGGCATATTTCAGAGGACTTGAGGAAAAATGTGCCGCGGCATTGAGTGAGACGGACGGTACGGTTATTGCAACCGGCGGCGGCTTTGTGCTTAATAAAAGCAATATTGAGCTGTTGAGGAAAAACGGAATAATTGTCAATCTTGAAACAAATGCAGAGGTTATAAAGGCTCGTCTGGACGGCGCAAGAGGAACAAGACCTCTTTTGCAAAACAGTGAGCTTGAGGATATTTTGGCAAGGCTTGAAAAAAGAAAGCCCTATTACGATAACTGCGATATACAAATAGAGCTTGACTGCCAAAGTCTGCCGGAGGATTATGCAAACAGGATTATCAGAGAAATTAACAATAAAGGATGAGAATAAAATGAAACCATTATTCGGACCTGCGGGAAACGGAGATTTATTTTATAATAAAGGCTTTAAGGCATCAGAGGATATGCCGAAATTTTTAAAAGAATACGGTCTTGACGCATACGAATATCAGTGCGGAAACGGTGTAAGAATAGGCGAGGATAAGGCTAAATTAATCGGAGCCGAGGCGGAAAAATACGGTATTGCAATGAGCGTTCATTCGCCCTATTATATAAATCTTGCAACTCCCGATGAGGAAAAACGGGCAAATAATATTAATTATATTTTACAGAGTATGGCGGCGGTTAAGGCTATGGGCGGAAACCGTGTGGTGGTACACAGCGGCGCTCTACAAAAAATGACAAGAGAGGAAGCCTTGGAGAATGCAAGGATATGCGTCCAAAGGGCGGTTCGGGAAATAGACGAAGCCGGCTTCGGGGATATTCATATGTGCATTGAAACAATGGGTAAGATTAATCAGTTGGGAAATCTTGACGAGGTTATGGAGCTGTGCAGCCTTGACGACAGACTTCTGCCTACAATAGATTTCGGGCATCTGAATGCAAGAACACTGGGCGGCCTGAAGGATTATGACAGCATTTTGGCTGTGTTCGATACAATTGAAAATAGGCTCGGACAGGACAGATTGAAGATTTTTCACAGCCATTTCAGCCATATCGAGTATACAAAGGGCGGCGAAAAAAAACACCTTACCTTTGAGGATAAGGAGTTCGGCCCTGATTTCAGCTTTGTGGCAGAGATAGTGTATAAAAAGAATCTGAGCCCTGTTTTTATCTGCGAGTCGGCAGGTACCCAGATTGAGGACGCACTTGAAATGAAAAATTCTGTTAAAAATTTAGGAAAAATTGATTAATTTACTTGCATTTTTGCTTTACCTATGATATAATATTTCTCGTGCCTGCGGTACGCAGGCTCGGTATGCCCCCGTAGTTAAATGGATATAACAAACCCCTCCTAAGGGTTAGTTATCGGTTCGATTCCGGTCGGGGGTGCCATTTGCACCGCTTTTGCGGTGCTTTTTCCATTCTCGCAATATAATATGCCAAAGTTTTTGGAAGCCATATTTTTCTTATACTGCTATCGGTTTTTGGCTTTTTTAATACGACTCTTGTGCTTGTATTCGGCATAAGCGGAGGAAAGGTATAATACACATCTTTCTTATCCAATGTTTCCAAACTTCTTTTTGATGCCCGTTGTAATTCCTTGTCTATATACACATACGCATCATCTCTTGCTACCCAAATTTGTTATGCAAAAGAACTTCCGAAAAGGAACGCATATATCGAATGCTTGACAAATGCAACGATTATGAAATCGGTATAGTGGCAAGCACACTGGAGGCAATTTTAAAAAAGTAAATATTATCTTTTGTCTAAAGACAACAATCCCCCGTTTGATGCTCAAACGGGGGTGTTTAATAGTCAAGCATTCCGCTTGTCATATAGCAATATATTCATTTTCAGATATTAAAAGATAAAAACAGATTTATCAATTCCATCGCAGCCTCCGTTGCAAGAAAACCGCTTTGGTTATCCGATGCATATATTGATTCTCCTGATGCGTATTTTATATCAATGTAATCGCCGTACATATCAGGAAGTCCTGATACATGATGGGTATATCCGTTATGCTTTGCTAAATCATATTTTGACACTATTTCCTGAAGCTTTGACATAAAAGAAACATCTGCTTCAAACTCAGCTTTATCTCCGTTTCCTGATCTATCGTGCCAATCAATTTTTGCTTTTACTGTATCATCTTCCAAAGCGGCGCTCATCTTGTAAACCTTGCCTTCAAGCTCATTTTCTTCATCAAAAACCGTAGCAATAAAGGAAAGTTCACAATTAAAGCTTATAATGTCTGTTGATTCGATAACCTTTGGTGAATCCTCGCCCGAATTTCGTGTTACAACACCGCCATCGATGTTGTCTGTATTGCGTCGAGGGAATCCGCATCCGCTAAAACCCATTGCCATAAGTAAGATAATACTTGTTATTATTCGTGACATATTACCACCCCTCCAATTTATTGTCCATTTATAAATCTGTAAAGAAAAGTAACCACCTGACCTCTTGTGCATGAATCTTCAGGACTGAATGTGGTAGCACTTGTACCACCTGTGATGCCATTTTCTGCTGCCCACATAACTGCATCATAGTAATATTGTCCCTTCACTACATCAACAAATGACATCATGGGAGTTTCCTGCGGTTTTTCTGTCTGTGTAGGCTTTTCGACAGGTTTGTCTGTTTCCTCAGGTTTTTCGGTTTGAGTCGGTTTTTCTGTTTCATCATACCATTCGGCATTTTGATATACCGTGTAGTTTGAATCCTTATTTACCGTTGTAGCCGTTTTGTGCCATCGCCATGGCTCACCTGCAACCGATTTGCGTATGTTCAATTCTACCTTGGTGATGACATCTGATGCCATGGTTGTCGTTGGCAGCAATGACAAAATCATTACTAAACTTAATAAAACACTCAAGATTTTTTTCATTCTTAAAGCTCCTCCTTATTTCTTTTGTACTTGACAAGAGCTCCAAAGCTGTCCTCTATAAGCAATACATCTTCTTCAATAGTATATTTGAATGTACTTTTCATCAAATCACCTGAAAAATGAATTATTACATTATCTCCGTTATCTGTATATGTAAATTCTTTTTTCGCATCAAAAAAGGAATAGAATCCCTTTCCGTCAGGCAGAAAGTTATAGGTAAAGCAGGAAAACCCGACTGCTTCCCATCTGCCGCAAATCTCTAAGCCCATGGATCTTTCTCCGCAGGAACTCTGATTTCAGAAAGACATTGAATATCATTCAAAAACCATTGACCGGTTGAAGGCTTTTTGCGTAGTTTAATTGAACGCATATTGTCAGCACCGCCGCTTTTTATCCAAAGGGTTGCCCAATTTTCATTATCAAAGGAATACGGATTTTCATATATTGCTATTGTCATAGGTGCAGATGGAGTATAACCATTGTCAGGTGTTGCACCATCAAAATATGAAAATGGTATATATTCTTTTTCGTAAAGTCTGTCTTTATAAAACTGCTTTTCATAAGGACTAACGCTTTCGGGACCTTTGAGAAAATCAAGCATTTCTATAACGCCGTCGGGATTATCTTTATATAAGCACAATGCAAGTACGGTAAGTGCTGCAGTTTTGAAAGGGGTATCAAGTGTTGCTTCGGGAAGAGCCTGAAGCTCACTTGTATTTTGAGGAATAGCAGTAAAGCTAAAGCGTTCAGACCTGTTTTTGCCCTTGCCAATAGAATTTACTGCATTGGTAATTGTCTTTGAAGCCTCTCTTTTTATTGTGCTTTCAGCTATATTTTTCAAAGAATCAAAAATACCCATAACTTTTACTCCTTTTCATATCGTATTGTCATAAAGGTAAACAGCCCGTTTTCATCAATAGCTTTTGCCCACGTGTCTGCTTCCTCACCAAATGCTTCGCCTTCAATACCGGAATCAAACCACAGTTCTCCGTTTCTTTCTTCCCAATCAGAGCATCTCATACAAATCATCCCGGGGCGAAGTTCTTTTTCTCCGCCGCTTTCCAATTCAGCAAGATAACTTTCATATTCCTCTTTTGGAATGGGAATAAGCATCAAGAGCTTTCCGTTATCGCAAATTTCAATCAACGAGCTTGTAATTTGTTTTCTTTCACGCATCTCACTTGTTATTGCTTCTTCATCTGTTTCATCAATATAAGGCATAGGAGAATTTATATATTCTTCTGCATTCATATATGTAAGATTGCCCGCCTCATTTATCACGCCGATAGAATGAAATCGCCATTTACCAATATAGTTCATAACGACACCTCCAATATTACTGCTTATCGCTTTCATCAAATATGTCGCCGCATTCAGGGCAGAATTTCGGTGGGTTATGAGGATCTTCGGGTGTCCAACCGCATTTATCGCACTTATATAAAGGAGCACCTTCGGGTTTTTTACTTCCGCAGTTCTGACAGAATTTGCCCCTGTTTACGGTGCCGCAGGAACAGGTCCAGCCGTCTTCTGTCGGCTGCGGTTTGCCGCAGTTAATGCAAAACTTGCCGGTATTGCCGCCATGACCGCATACACAAGTCCATCCTGATTGTGCAGTCTGTGGTTGCTGCGTTTGTTGCTGCTGCCCCATAGCAAAGAGATTAGCCGCAGCACCTGCACCTGCGTTTTGTGCCATATTCATGCCGAAGAAACCACCCATAGCGCCCATACCGCCTTCGTTTTTAGCCGCATCCTGCATAGCCTGTGCCTGAGCACCCACCATGTGAGCAGCAGCCATTGTGGGGTTTCTGAACGCCGCATTTCTCTGGATTTCCTTAATCATCTTTTCGTCTTCTTCGGAAGCATTAACGCTTGATACACCGAATACAACGATTTCGATGCCTCTTAAATCTCTCCACTTTGAAGAAAGAACATTGTTTAAGGCATCTCCGATTTCCATTGTATGTGCCGGGAGCGAGCTATAACGGATACCCATATCCGAAATTCTCGCAAACGCCGGCTGAAGCGCCGTGAGTAACTCAGTTTTAAGCTGACTGTCGATTGTTTCCCTCACGTATGTATCCTCAACATTTCCGCATACATTTGTATAGAAAAGCATTGGATTTGTTATTTTGTAGGAATATTCGCCATGACAGCGAATTGCAATATCCACATCAAGACCGATGTTGGTGTCTACAACTCTGAACGGCACAGGTGAAGGTGTTCCGTATTTATTTCCTATAATTTCTTTTGTGTTAAAGTAATATACTCTCTGGTCTTTTGCGGGTTCACCGCCAAAGGTGAAACGCTTGCCGATTTCGGAAAAGCTCCTTTTGATGTTTTCTCCCAAAGGACCGTAGAAAATGCTCGGCTCAGTTCCTGTATCATATACGAACTCACCCGGCTCTGCACAAAGTTCAACAACCTTGCCTGACTCCACAATCATCATACATTGTCCGTCATTAACGTTGATGATAGAACCGTTTGAAATAATATTGTCCGTTCCTTTTTTATTTGACGAACGTCCGCCTGCTTTCTTTTCGCCCTTTTGAACAAGAGTGTCTGCATCCATACTTTCGCAGTAAAAATAATCACGCCAAGAGTCTGCGAGTACCCCTGATAAAGCACCTACGCCTGCTTTTAATAATCCCATAATTTAGTCTCCTTCCTGAACATATAAATTTTCATCTGTTACCGAATAATCGGTTATATCCCATACATCTTCAGATGTTACGAGTCTTCCGTCACCGCCAATTTGCGGACTGAATTTGTGTCCTCCGCGATCATCTGTGCTGATTTCAATGTTTGAATGTAAATCAGACAGATTACATTTTACGGTAAAAGCCTCACCCTGATATATGGTGTGCTTTTCTCCCGTTTCAAGATTTGTCAAAGTAACATAATCCTTATACCTCGGAACAATCAAATACCATTCATCGCCTTCAAAATCAAAATGCGCCACCTGCTCTATTGCAAAATCCCCAAGAGATTCAAAAATTCCTGATACATAAGTATCTCTGAAGCCACGTCTGTCTTCGCCATAGCCTAAAAACGCTACTGCAAAATACGGCGTACCCTCGCATGAATCAAAATCGAAAACATTTGCATACTGAGTCCGATATTCTGAGTCTTTATATAACATTCCGGGACCGTCAGCTACTTGCGGCTTATTTACACCGCATCCGAACAGGCTCGCAATAAGTGTTATAATGGCGGTTAGTTTCATAATACTTTTCACCACCCTCACAAAATTACCCCGCATATAATAGTTCTTCAAAACATTCATCTTCGGGAATGTTGTTAACTGTTCTCGGCCAATTGGATACATCGATAGAGAGCCTTACTATTCCTCCGTTTTCTGTTTTTAAATCAACATAGCTTTTTCCGTCTGTCTGATATGGCGTAAGCAGCGTTCCGAAAGGAATTTCTGTTTTTTCCATATTCGGCAAGAGTTCTGCTTCAAGAGGTATTGCTGTTTTTACATCGTGACCGTAATTAAATGTATAAGCATCATCTGTCATTTCAGGCTTTCCGTCTGTTTCACTTAGCTTAAAGCTTGCGGTTGCACCTCTTGTGCCTAATATTTCAAAGCGTGTTTCAAGTCTTAAAAATTCAGGGTTATTGAATGCCTGTTTGTAGACAGTCCCTTCCTCAAAGCCTTCCTCTATATACTCATAATCAATTTCAGTTCCGGAAAGCTCCTGTGAAATCTTAGGAGTATCATCGTTTATGTCCCAAGTGCAGAACATATGGTAGTCATTGTCTGAGAATGAGTCGGAATAAATGTAGTTGTTATCGCCGATATGCGCTAAATAAACATCAAAATCGTAGGCATAGTTGATTTCATCGGTAAAGGTTTTTCCGTTTGCCGTAACCGACAACATATTGTAAGAACCGTATTGATCCGGCAATGTATCTATCTCAATGCAATCCTTTTTATCATCATTTGAACTCAGGTCAAAATCAATCTTTTGTCGCATTGGAAGCATCAAGCAAAAGTTTTCGGAAGGTGCTTTTGTATATTCTTCATTGAAAATATAGGGTTCTTCATCAAAATAAATTTTTACCGAAAGAGGCCCTGCTGCATAAGCGGCTATATCATAAGGACTGAACCAGAATGTAATCCCCTGATAATCAAGTGTCCAATTATAATCTTCCGGAGAATACTCTTTGAAAATCGTCCATAACTGATTCTCGCCAAAATTCAGATAATCGTATTTGATGCACAGTTCCCCTTCCAAAATATCGGGCAAACCCCTTATGCTCGGCATTACATCAGTCAGAATAAGTTTTTCTCCCGTTTGCGGATTGAAATTGGAGGTTATGTAATGATAATCAGGATGTACACCACCGGAATTCATAAATACATCCTCTAAAAAGCTTACAATCCTTGTATCCGCCCTTTGCAAATATACTTTTGACTGCCCTTCAAGGCAGACGGGATTGTATTCATCGCCCTCTAAATCCTTAGCTGCACCGGTCAGCTCATACATCAGGGATTTTGCATCTCTTAATGCTTCATTATTAAGCGTATCAAAGGTCTTTTTTAGTTTCGGGAACTTCTTTTCATCATCTTCAGAAAGTTTTAAGCTGTTCCACGCCACATTTGCTATAACATTGTTCTCATTCCATTCCTCAATGTTTTTATCCCCAAGCATTACCGAAATGAAGGATATATCCTCCTGAGAAGTTTCATTTACAGTGATATTCGGAGGTTTTTTGCAGGAACAAAGGGAAAGCAAGATACAAACCACCATTCCTATACACACTGTTTTTTTCATCATAAAAACGACCTCCTTTCTCACGAAGAAATTCTTCTTCTCAAAACCCTTCAATATGAGTTTGAAGGGTTTTGAGAAGAAGGGAACACCCGGGTTCCCTCCCGCACATTTGGGGTTTTACTTTTCAAGAGCAAACATCTGATTAAATAATCCCTTAATGTAGCTGTCTGAAAGTTCTTCGTCAGAAGGAGTAATTTTCAGACCAAAAAGACCGCTGTCTTCTGTGCCTTTGTATTCAAAGCCTACAAAACATTCTTTGTATTCTTCTTCGTCATCAACTTCTTTGTAGGTGTATCTGATGAGTTTTACAGGCTTTCCTTCATAATCAATACCAAGGTCAGTTATTTCCTGTTCATAGAATGTGTAATTATCCGATGTTGCTCCATCAAAATAATACTCCACAAATGGCACGTTACTGCTGATTCCTTCAAAATGCTGATATCCCATAATCTCTGCATCCCAGGAATAATCGTCAGCAAGCATTATTACAATGTCACCTGCATCGTCAGCGTCCTCTGCATCAACTGAAAAGAATGCGTCTTCGGGCTTATAAAGCGTAATCTTTGTTTCATCATCGCCGTAGGTCATATTGATTTTGTTTACTACGTCTTCGGATTCGTCGAGTTCTTCTGAATAACCTGAATTGTCTGCTTCTTCCGAAACTTCTGCATTGTTACAACCAACAAGTGCAAATACAAGAATTCCTGCTAATAATAATGCTAATAATTTTTTCATTTTGATATACCTCCGTTTTATTTAGAACTGTTTTCTATACCTTTGTATTTAAGGGAATTCAGGATATCCTGAACTTCTTTCTGGTTAAAGATTTTTTCCATATTGGTTGTTTCTGTATCAATGAGCTCACTGCCCGGTGCTACATAAGCGAAAAGATAAACATCGTAATCATCTTTTTCTTCAAGATATAGGCAGATTTCATACTCATAATCATCGCACTGATACATATAACCGTCAAATCCTGAATATTTTACTTCTTTATAGGTTTCTTGCGTTTTGGCATCATCTACAAAGTAATCAAGACCGTTATCAAAATAAAGATAAAACTCTACAGAAAAATCCTTTTCTTCGTTTATAAGCTCTGCCTCATCTGCTCCTGTTTCAGAAGGAGTAGTTCCGTCTTTATAGCCAACTGTAACCGTTGCATTCATAGTTTCATCACCATCGCAAACCTGCGTCATTGTTACTGTCGGGCCACCGCCGCCACATGCTGCAAGCGATAAAACCAATGTAAGTGCTAATATAACAGATAATAACTTTTTCATAATGTAAACCCTCCTGAATTTAGTTTATTTTTGCTTCTGCCGCATCAGCACGTCTTGTGTATTCTGCAAGTCCTCCGGTCTGGGCATCATCAATCGCATTCATATTTCCCATAATTTCGGCTTTCTTTTCTTCGGAAATTTCGCCGCCGTCTTTCGCAACCTTTACTGCATCAAATGCAGTTTTGGTAAAAGCAACTGCTGCTTTTAAGTCACGCTTTTCTTTTGTTGACATACCAAAGCTGAACAAACCTTTTCTGTCATCGTTTACGCCGAATATGTAGTCAAAATGACGGATTGCATTTTCTGCATATTTTAAGTAGTTTTCTTTTTCTCTGTCGTTTGTTGCAAAGCAAACAGTAATTTCCTCTGTTATGTAAGGATGTGCACGAAGTCCTTTTCTCATAGTGGTTGTATCATCTCTGCCGCCAACCAAAGTAATTTTGATGCCGCCTTCGCCAAATACTATTTCTTTCTTACCGTTTTCAGTTTCTTCTTCAGATTCCTCGATATACGGCTCATAGCTCGATACCTGATCATAACGGAAAAGTTCTTTCGGATACTGCTCTTTACCATCTTTTGAGCCGTCTATGATGCGGAACATTCCGATATCATCAAAGAACTCTATACCTTGCCTTGAAGTAGCAGAAGGGTATCTCTCCGATCTTTCGCCTGCAAGTGCAACTTCTTTGTAAATGCGGTCGGAGCGTTTCATATACTCCATATGACCTCTCAGTTCGTCCTTTGTGAATCTGTACTTCTGAATATGGAACGAACACATATCATCGCATTTACCGCATATATATTCATCACCCTTGATTTTTGTGCGGTTTAGCATTCCGCACTCACCTCCGCAAAAAGCGCAGGTCTTTTTGCCGAAAATGTTTTTAAAGAAATCGCCTAATCCCATAATCTTTGCCTCCTTTAAATTTTTGGTTTCCGTTCAAAATCCTATCTAATCAGTTTACAATATCGCTTGTATCGATCTTGTGCGATGGTTGATATTTTACTACAATATCGCCGCCGGTCGGTCTGACACCGTTTTCTCTGTTAAATACGATTTCAACATTATCGCCCTTAACAATTTCATCCAAAGACTTACTAAACATCTGAAAATCTTCTGCCACACCTATTGCGATAACCTTACCGTCTCGAATAACAGAAACCTTTTCTCCCTTTTTAAGAATACCGTCTGCTACTCTGCCTGTGAGAACGTTTTTACCTGAATCATCGTTGAGCGATTCATCAACAGACATGGAGAACGGACCGTAAACCTTGATTTTATCTGTTGTTACTGTTGTTCCTTCGCTGTCAGTTATTTCGCAATAAATTTTCCGGCCAAGAAGTGTATTTTCTTTTTCAACAGAAAGAACTAATGCGTCGCTTGTTACATCCTTTACATAATCACCATTTGCAATTTTGTCAGTATTGTTTCTGTGACCTGTATAGTAGAACCACTGATAGTTGTAAGGCGCTTTGCCGCCATATACCTGAACCTCAAGCTCATATTTTGATCCACATTCTTCCGCCTCTGAGCCTTCAGGCTGCTTGTATATACTAAGAACGGAGATTGCATCATTTGGTTCCTCTTCCGGTTCGTTAACCGGCTCGTTTTTGATTTCTGTTGCAGGAATTTTATTTATATTATCATCATCTAATGTTCCTTCGTTGGAAAGAGAACCGCCCATATTAAATTTCACGCGTTTGTCTTCATTCATCATACGAGAAATAATAGCCGCAACCTCACTTCTTTTGATATTATCATCAGGCTTGCAGTTGTGAAGTGCATCAACGCCGGTAAGTATTCCTGCTCGATACATTTTATACACATAGATTGTATAAGGGGCATTATCCTTAACATCTAAGATGCTTCCATCAGGGATATTGTTTATATCCTCAAAAGCACTGTCAGGAAGAGCATTTGCAAAGATTTCTATATATCCTGCTCTTGTTGCATTTGCGTTATAGTCATAATTCTTTGTTGTTATATTGTTAATTCTGCAATAGTCCGCATAAGGTTGATACCACGGCGTGCCGGATGTAAGAGTAACATTACCATTTAAGTAAACCTGACTCATACAAGCCGCAAGCTTTACAGCCTCTGCGTATGTGAGAAGATCATCCGGAGCAAAGATTGTTTCACTTTTACCATTAATGATTCCCGTGTAAACAGCTTCCACAATTTCATCATGATACCACGCATCTTTTTTTACATCCACAAAAGGATTTATCATTTCAGGATGTCCGCAAACGGTACATTTGCCATCTTTAAAGGTGTGGTCACCTACATTGAAAATCTCAAAACAACTGGTACATTTTGAATAATGGCAAGACACATTTGCCATATCCATAAGCTGGTGTTCATGCGGTCCAACGTCTTTCTTTCCGTCACCTTCGGCAGCACATACCGCTGTCAATGCGGATGCACTCATCATAAGTGCAAGGATTACTGATAATACTTTTTTCATGTTTTTTACCTCATTTCTTTATTTTTTATAACATAGGAAATTGCTCGTTTTGAGTGAGCAATTTTGCTTGTTCAAAAAAAGCGTACCTACCTGCCCCCAAGATTGGGGGCAGGGGGTTGATGCGTTATTACGCTTTTTTATTTTAGTCAATAATAACTATCATGTCCGGCTTTTTGGAATAGTTTTCCTCCAATTTTACGCTTGCATCGGAAGTAACAATAGCAAAGGCTTCATCGGATATTCTCTTTACGCCGTTTTTGTCTGTTACAATACAGCTGAACTTGTAATCAGGTGTAAGCTTCTTTTCATCAACAGCCACCAAAAGAGTATCTGTGTACTGACCTTCTGCCCACGGGAAGCCGTCTGTAATCTTAATCGGAATTTCATTATCGGGAGTCTGTATCAGCCACTGATATGTAAACGGGCCGTTTGCTCCCTCTGCCTTTACCGTAAACTGTGCATTTTCCCCATGCTTTGCGGACGCATTTTTCGGCTGCTGTGTTATAACAACATTTTCAGGAAGTAGCTTTGCTGCATCTGAACTTACGCTATAGCTTCCTTGCTTTACCTCACATTTGTATTCACAGTGACATATGAAATCAGCCTTCTCAACCTGTATTTTCAGTGTTGATGTTGTAGCACCCTTTGCCCATGTGTCGGTCGGCTCGATTTTTTTCCAACCGTTTGTGTTGTCATTTTTTATGTACCACTGATAGGTTGCATCGCTGTTTCTCGTACGAGCATAGAATGAAACTTCTTCACCATGGTTTGCACAGACAGTATTTGGCTGATATGCGAGATACGGTGTTGTTTTAGGAGCAACATACATATTACTTGCTGTTTTGGTAAAGCCTGTAGCATCGGTTACTATACATTTATATGTCATACGTTTTGAGAACTCAGCTTCATCGACAAGGATTTCCACATTACCTTCATCTAATTTATACTTGTTATCGCTCTTAAGTTCTGTATAGTCGCCAGAGTTTTCACTCTTATACCATTCATATGTGTATGGAGCTTTACCGCCGAAAACGTTGACCTGCACATATGTTTTATCTCCAACATCTGCGGAGTATATGCAAGGTGTAATATGCATCCATGCCTTAAAGCCATAATTGCCCATGTTTACAAGTCTTTTTGCCAGTGTTTCTCCAAGATTATCAACCACCCATGAATCATATGGAATTTCCTCCGGCTCTTCTATCAGGATTCCGCAATAATCGTTTTCCTTTACCTCATCAATGGATTTTTTGAACATTTCGATTTTTGTAGCAACGCCGAAAACCTCAATGCCGTGTGATGGCATATGCATTGAAACTGTTTCGCCGGCTCTTAAGGCACCTTTTTCAACTCTGCCTGTGAAAATGTAACCGGAATTGTATTTGGTAACATTCTCGGGCTTGAATATAAATACCTTTTCGGGTATTGTCACCGCTTCGGATTTCACTTCCTGACCAAGGCTATCTGTAATCTTACAGTAGAACTGACTTGTTGTTACATTGTCAATATCAAAAACAAGAGAAAGCGTATTAGTTTTAGCGCCCTTTACATAATCGGATTCGGTAAATTCAGTAAATCCGTTATATCTGTCTCTTGTACCCCAAGAATATGTATATGGTGTTTTTCCACCTGATGCTTTGACTGTATATGTAAGTGTTTCGCCTTCATCGGCAGAATCAATCCTTTCCGGCTCAACTACTATCTCGAAAGGTTCATACATATCAGTTGTTTCTACCTTTTGTGCTGAAGATTCTTCTTCCTTGATTTCAGGAGCAAATTCCGCATCTTTCGGAATTTCAAGCTTTGGTTCTTCGGTTTTAGGTTCCTCTGTTTTAGGTTCTTCGGCATTTGTTCCCATACTGAACTTAACACGCTTAGTTTCATCCATCATTCTTGTGATGATTGCTGCAACCTCACATCTTTTGATGTTATCCTCCGGCTTGCAGTTGTGATTGGCATCCACACCTGTCAGAATTCCTGCACGATAGAGCTTGTAGATACCTATTGCACTCTCGTGGACCATCGGAACATCCGGAATAGAGCCATCCGGAACATTGTTGATACATTCAAGAGCCTCATCGGGAAGGGCGTTTGCGAATATTTCCATATATCCCGCCCTTGTAGCTTTTTTATTAATGTCATTAACCTTTTCGAAAAAGTTATCAGTTATTATTCCGTGGTCTTTTGCGTAATTAACATAGGTTTCATACCAAGGATTTCCTCCTGATACAAGGTTCACACTTCCGTCCTTGTAAAGCTGATACATACAAGCTGCAAGCTTTATTGCTTCGGCATAAGTAAGATTATCATCGGGAGCAAAGGTTGTTTCGGTTTTTCCGTTGATAATACCAAGCCTTACGGCGTTATCAACATCTTCGTAGTACCAACTGTCCTGTGTTACATCAGTAAATTTTGAATAGCGCTCTGCATAAACAATTGATGCAAAGCTCAAAATCATTGTTAAACATAGAATAAGTGATAAAATTCTTTTCATAATTACCCTCCAAATTAAAAACTTCCGCCTTGTCCGCCGTGCGTTCTGCCTGACGATGAGGTGTGCGTGCCGGAGTCTCCCTTTGGTTTTTCCGTTTTTGTTATTCTTGAATACAAGAATAAATCTCTTGACAAGGTAAGATTCATACTGCCGGGCTTCATATAATTTCCGGCATAATCATTTTCTACAGCCGTTTTCATTTTCTTAAGCTTCTTTTTCATCATACAAAAAGCTATCAGCAGCGGAGCAACAAGGCATATAGCAATAACGCCGATTAGGTATTTTGTGCTGTACTGCTTTTCGTTATATGGTTTCCCTTCACTTGCCATCTTAAGAAGCTCATCTGCGGTTTTAATATATACCTCAAAGGCTTTGTAGTAGTTATCATCCTCAAGATATGACAAAACCTTGCTTTCAAGATAGACAAGTCCGTTTTTATTAAAGTATTCAAGCCCTTTCCCGTGAGTGGTGAAGTGATATTCTCTTGTATCACGGCAGATGTAAAGCAAAATTCCGTCATCATTTTCACCTACACCATAACCGTTATAATCATATATATCATCCGCTGCTTCTTCGGCTGTATTTCCCGACATTTCCGATTCGGTATATATAGCAACCTCAAAATTATACTTTTCTCGGATTTGTTCAAGCAATTCTGACAACTTCGCAAGTTCTGATTGCATAAGGTATCCGGCATCGTCAATAATCGGAGGATTTTCAAATGCCGCATAAACGGGTAAGAGCAGTGTCATTGATATTAAAAGAAGCAACATACACGAAAGCATTTTTTTCATATATCATCACCCCCTTAATGCAGTAGCAGCCAGCCGATAGCCGCTGCTGCCACATATGCTGCTGCGGCAACCTTGGCAAAATACTTCCACTTTTTGCCGTTGTCAACCGGATATTCGCCCACAACCTTACCGGTCTGACCGTTAATTGCAAACTTATACATTTTATCCATATACTTAATATTCAGCATCCATACCGGAAGGAGAGAGTATCTTATCTTACCGTTTGAAAATCCAACTCTTGAGCTTTCGGGGATTACCGCTGTGTAGCGATTGGTCGTATCATTAAAAGCCTCAATGGTAGAATTTTTTACTCGTTCGTTTGCTCGCTCAATGCTATCCTCAGCATTGACATCATATTTGTCGGCAAGAAAACCTGAAAGGTAAGCTCCTGAAAACTCCACAGCATCTTTGTAATTAAACGGTTCCACAGCCTCCATATATGTGTTGTCCGCCTTTTTTGAAGCATCAACGGGAATGTTTGCAAAACCGATACTACCACTTCTAAACAGCTTGTAATAATCTGTTTTGGTGTAATTATAATTTGCGTCACTCCATGCCGTCACTCTTTCTGCGTTGTAGGTTACTGCCGCATCACAATCACAGTCAAACATCCAAAAAGGAACGTACACACCTGCCATTTCTTCAATTTTCTTTTTGTTCTTAAAGCTGTCAGGCAAGAATGGGGCATTTTTGAAATCTCCCTCAAAAGCCGCTATTGCCATTTTTTTATTCAGCTTAAACGGAATTATGTAGTCAGGTCTTAGTGTCCCCTCGAACTGACCTTTGACAATGGTAGAATTACCGCAATACGGGCAAACCGTACTGCCCAGCGTATCATCGCCGGTAATTTCTGCTCCGCAGGACGGGCAAGAGTAATTTGCAAGTGTCACTTCATTTGTATCCTCAAAGCTCCTTGGCTCGTAATGTTCCCAATCATATTTAGATGCGCCGCCCGAATCGGCAGAACCTTCTGCCATCTGCTGCATGGTTTCAAGCGGAAAAGTATTTTCGCAGGATTCACAATGCAGATTCTGACTTTCGGCATCAAACACAAGCGGAGCTCCGCAGCAAGGACACTTGTAGTTTTGAATGGTATCCATAAATTCTCCTCCTTTATGTGATATTACAGACTATCCATGACCGCAACAAGATAATTCTCTGTAGTTGAAGTAAAGAGAAATGCGTCTATCAACCCACTTTGTTTTGCATTTTTTACATTTTCTGCAAGCTCCGGCTCAGATACATCGTCGACGATAAGTATAATTTTGCAGTTGGCACTGTCTTTTTTTACCATATCCCTTATTGATAGTCGTTCTTCCAATCTCCACGGGGTGTAACCGGTAACCTCCATAAGCAAAGCATAAGGATGAAGGAGATTACATTGCTTTGCAGTTTCGCTCGGACTTTTTGATATAACAACCTGATAATTATCTAATTCCTGCACTAACAATCTGCGGATTGCTTTAGCATATAGACTGCTTTGCATATCTAAAACGATTTTTTTCACAAAACTCACCTACCTTTTCTTAATTACAGGTATAGATACTCCTTTATACCTATTATACAAAGTCTTTTGAGATAAGTCACTGGCACAAGTGCCAGTAACAGAAAATATATTATATATTTTTGGATAGAACTCACCGGTACAAGTGGCGGTAACGATTTTTTGCACAAAAAAATCCCGGCTAAAAGCCGGGAAAATTCATTATTCTTCAAGTGTTGTTACAATGAGTTTATTTTCTATAACGGCTGCTAACAGCTCGTGCTTGTTCTGAAAACCGCCTTTTTCTATTATTTGCTCCAGATTCCAGCGTACTCCGTTTTTGCTTAGTTTCAGGTCTTCAGCAATTTCATCATACGTCATCCCTTTTACAAAGCGCCGAAGAATAGCAATTTGCCTTGGAGTAATATCATCGGAGAACATATCCTTTATTTCCACATTGGGAGATGCATCAGGAAAGATTCGTTCTCCTGCAAGAGTTCGATTAATAACATCCATAAGCTCTTTATCTCCATGATCCTTGTACCAAAGACTATCGGCGGCATACATTTTTGCTTTTGCAAGAACCTCCGGATCTATAAGTGAGGTTACAATAATAATCTTCGTATTATGTCCGCTTTTGCGGATGCGTTCTCTGGCAGCGAGTCCGGAATGGTTATGCAGTGTCTGAACATCCATAAGTACCAAATCAACATTTTCGGTTTTACAGACTTTTTCAGCTTCAAAGGCATCACGCAGCGAAGCAATAAGGTTAAATCTTTCATCGCCTGAAAGCATACTCGATAAATGGTTTTGCATATAGATATTGTCTTCTACAATAATAGTGTTAATCATATAATTCTTTCTCCTTTCCCGGCAAATTTAAAATCAGTGCGAATGCAGGGCTGTGAGAAATATACATTTCTCCGCCGGCAGATTCAATACTTTTGCGCAAGGCTGAAAGCCCTCCGCCTTCGACTATTTTTTCTTTAGGTGCTGTTCCGTTGTTTGTAATAACAACCTTGTAAAAATTATTTTGTTCAGTAATTTTTACATTAACTTGACTGCCATGTGCGTGGTGAACACAATTCGTAACGCATTCGCCGGCAGCAGAAACAATCAGTTTTTCCAATACATCATTTTGGGGAATATATCCGTCAAGAGATAGCTTTACCTTTATTTCAGCAGCTTTTCTTTGAACATCTTCAAATGTGCCCGTTATGATATGAGGGCGCCCTGAAAAATAACTGACTGCATTTTGTAAAAGTGTTAACTGTGTTTCAATATCCTCGTTTATTCCTTCGTCCATAATTTTAGAAATAGTAATCAGGCTGGTGCCGATATCATCGTGAATCTTAATTTTTAAGTTTAAATTTTCCTGTTCTCTTATTCTGTCGGCAAGACGTTTATACATTTTTTTCATTTTTCTATTTATTTTCTTTAGCTTTTCATTATCTTCACGAAGACACACATTTGCATTATACAGTTCAGTTATATCCTGTGCTGTGGTTTGCGTATACCCCTCTAAATCCTGTTGAGTTAAAGGAACTGTTTGAAAACGCCATATTCTACCGCTTGGAAAACGATAAATTTCATCTGAATCATCTATTAGTACAACACCGCTGCCGTTATGCTGTGCTTTAAGAGCGTTTTGCAACTCACCAAGCATTTGAGGATAATTCCCGATTAAAACAGACGCAAGCTTACCCATTGTATGATTTATAAGCACGATTTTTCCGTTATCATCTGCAAAACAAATTCCGGAGTTTAGATTATCCAATGCCTGTTTAACAGAATAAGGAGACAATTTTTCCTTACTTTCTTTATAACAGTTTAATACACTTCCGGCTGAATGAGCAAATATCAACGCCGTAAATATCGGGAAACACCCCCACGGCAAAGGAATGAAGAATAAACCTTCTCCGATATGTGCAGCCGTTACCGTAAAAGAAAGCATAGAAAGCAATAATACAAACAGACAAGCGGAAATTAAGAAATCTTTTGGTTTACCTGTGCATCTATATTGATATATGCATACAAAAAGCTCACTCATTGCAGAAAAAAACAACAATCCTGCAAGCAAAAACTGCCATGTTGGTGCAAGAAAAGAAAACCCGGTCATTATCTCGCACCTCCTTCTAACGGCATAACAAGTTCCGTTCCGTCATCTTCAACAAATATACAAACCTGAGGATATTTTGACCGAAGATAATCTGTGGCGCAATTACAATCCACCATAATATTGATTCGCAGTACGCTGTTTATTACACACACGCTGACATTAACATACTTTGCAATATCAAGCACCAATTCAATAACATCTTCAAAAAAATCGTAAGCGAGCGTCAATAGTTGTCCGTCGATAAACTCTTTTTCCGTATTCACAAAAAATCCGCCGTTAATATTCATCTTTTTCAGAGCACGAAAGGATTCTCTGAGAGCACTCGATAACTTTTTTTCGGGAATAGTCGGCGTCGAATCTATTGACAGAATAAAATCCTTCCGTCTTTTTATAAAGCTCCCCAAAACCACAATATGAGATAAGATTCTCTTCTTATCCTCCAATGCATCGGTTTTTTTATATTGCTGAGTCAGCTGTTCAATTTTGTCAAGCTGCCTTTGAGTTTTACTTTGCAGCAAGTCATATAAACGGTTTTGTTCCTCTACAATTTGATGTTCTTTTTCCCTTTCATATTCATATTGCAGCCATTCATTACGTTCCTTCAGCTCTTCTTTTCTGTCTTCCAGAGTTTCCCGCAATTTCAGTAAGGCCGATATGTCCTCCGTCCAAATAGCGTAACCACCCGGAATGGGCATATTATGTAGACGCTTGCCGTTTTCTATGATTATGGGTTCTTTCGCTGCAAGTTCCATTTTTTCTTTTGAAATCGGCTCTGCGTTTTCGGCTGCAAAGCATATATTATAATCTTTATCTGCAATTTGCACCGAACAGCAAACCGAGGCGTGAAACAATTCGGGATAACCGGTATTTGACTGAATTAATCCACATTGAATACAGCTTTCAAAAAATGCAGTAAAAACAAGACAATCAAAAACCGCAATGTCATTAAATATATATGTGATAAACTGTTCATGCATACAATTTAAGACAACATATAAAATTGCGATACTTACCGGAATGAACGGAAGATACAAAATCTTTTTTGATTGCGGAATCCTGCATTTTGTAAGCATAATTATAAATGAAAGAATGCCGCAAACAGATGCCCATGCAAATATGATATAAAAGCCAATTCCATATCTGCATTCATACTCTGTCCAAACAGAAGAATTTTTTGGAAAAATAAAGACAAGCTGGTGAATATCATTTGTCAGAACCAATGCAATAAGAATACATGTAAACAAACTCAAAAACGCTGTCCACCTCGGAAGACGATAATCCTCCGGTTTGCCGAGATACATTGATATAAACAATGAAATAAGCGGAATCAGCATAATGGGAATATAGTATGTATACCACAGATGGCGAAGAACGGTTAAATCAATAACCAAACGCCACTTGAATTCTCTGACTGTCAGCCAAAATATCATTATTACTGCTACCGTAACAAGTGTTTTGCGAACCTGACTGTGAAGAATGCGCTTATTAATCGAAACAGCCCATGCACAAAACAATCCGATATATATATAGACACGAACAAAGACCGCAAACTTATCAAATAGCACCACATCTGACAAACGATATGCATATTTACAGAAAGAGGCAACAATAATGAAGAATAATACAATAATACTTGTTCGCATTTTTAATTTATTCGCTGATTTCATAACATTGTTCCTCACCTTCCGTCTAATATTAATTCTGGGTACAATAATACTATTATAGTATAGCATATAATAGGCAAATAATCAACGCAATTTGCTAATTTAGATATTTTTCTCGGTTATGCACAAAAAAAATAAAGTCACTATATATGATATGCAATAAAAAAATACGGAGGAAAAACCTCATAAAGGTCAGTCCTTCGTATTGGTTTTAATAGCAGCTCGGTCATGCAGCAAAGCCGAATATATAATTTGAGGTAATAACAACATTGTTTTCACTTGACGAGCAGTGAACAACAAGTATATTACCGCTTGTATCCTTGCCGGCGATAATACCGACATGAGATAAATCAGAGAGAAATGCCAAATCCCCGGCTTGTGCCTGATTCCAAGATATACGGCTGCACTTTGCGATTTGCCCTTGCGTTCCGTGTCCTATGGCTGATGCTGAAAAGCCGGAATTGATAAAGCTCCAAGTAACAAAGCCGGAGCAATCAAGTCCAAACGGGCGCTTTGTTCCGGCTGTTTTGCTGCCCTCTGCGGATACTGTTTTCAGCTTGCCCCATTCTGAATCCCAGCCGATTGCAGAGGATTTGCCGCCCCAAAAGTAATTGACCTTGCCGACCAATGAACAGGCTACTTTAATTACCTTTTTACGCTCCGGCGATAGGCTGTCGGGCAGATTTTTTAATATATCCTGCGCCGTCCCGTCTGATATTGCAAGAGAGTGTGTGGCTGAAATAAGCACCTCATCCTGTTCCAAACGGGTTTCTAATGCCTCTTGCTGTTTTCGGGTATAGCCGTACTGAGCAATCATATCATCTTTTGTTTTGGTGTTTATCGTAATATATATGACCTTTTCTGTGGTTTCGCCGTTTGTAACCGTTTCGGCCCGTGAGGTTAATCAACGCTCGTGCGTTTGAATATACAAGGTTCCGTCACAGGAAAGAGATGCAATAAACACGTCCTTTAAATCCAGCCCTCTTTTTTTCAATTCATCAAAAA
>Ga0256406_1001372_pt1 | contig 39800 bp, 34 predicted proteins | sample RumenRJG_03DNA_FD_185986 | JGI IMG/M metagenome (GOLD analysis project Ga0256406, IMG submission 185986) | Bovine rumen microbial communities from Lethbridge, Alberta, Canada - RJG_03 | ecosystem: Host-associated > Mammals > Digestive system > Stomach > Rumen | place: Canada: Alberta | collected... | reverse complement strand
ACCAAAGCTCCTGACGAATCCATCGAGAAAGAATTCAAAGAAGCGGGCGCTGGATTTTAACTTTTGGAAATAAAAAGCTGTCTCTCCTTGCGAGGGACAGCTTTTTTGTGGTGAAAAAAGTGGTAAGTGGAAAGTGGTAAGTGAAAGCGCCGCTGATGCGGCGGAGTATATGGGGAAAGAGGCTATTGGAGTGGAAGGGCGATAGCGGACAGGAAGTGGAAAAGAAAGTGGCAAGGGGTAAGTGATAAGTACAGGCGCGCAACAAAAAGAGCGTCTTTTTGCTATGGCTGGGGGACAGCAAATAGGGTAAACAGTCATTAAATGTCTGATGAGACCCCTAATCCCTAACCCCCAATTCCTAATTCCTAAAATTAGTACCAACCGAAGAGGCTTTTTCCTTCATCCAGCCCATGAATTGTCTTCATTTCATCGGCAGTGAGGGAAAAGTCAAAAATATCCAGATTTTCTTTGAGCCTTTCCCCGTGGGAAGATTTGGCGATGGTGGGGACCCCGTTCTGGAGAAGGTATCTCAGGGCGATCTGTCCTGCCGTTTTTCCATGACGATTCCCGATTTCATTAAGAATCTTTTCCCTGAAAATGGGCCGCATGCCCTCCGTGAAAGGCGCCCAGCCCTGCATGACGGTGCCATGAGCCCTCATGATTTCCTGCAGATGGGACCGGAGAAAGTACACATGATTTTCCATCTGGTTTACTGCGGGGATGAGGCCGAAGCCTTTGATGAAATCCAGATATTCGGCTTCATTGAAATTGGAAATCCCGATGGACCGGAGGAGACCTTTTCCTTTGGCCTCCTTCAGGGCTTCATACATTTCAAGGGATGAATCATAAGGCTCGTGAACCAGATATAAATCGATATAATCCAGCTCCAGGGCGTCCAGGGATTCCTCGATGATACGTTTCGTGGCTTCATAGGAGGTATAGGGCGAGCAGACCTTGGACGTTACGAAAAGCTTTTCCCGTGCCACTCCCGCTTCCCGGATGCCCCGGCCCACGTTTTTTTCATTCCCATACATCCTTGCCGTATCGATGAGGCCATAGCCCATCTCAATGGCCCTGGCCACGGTCTCTGCGCAGCCATTCCCCCGAAGCCCCCAGGTGCCCAGGCCGAAAGCGGGAAGCTTATTTCCATCATTTAAAGTGATATAGTTCATGGGAATTCCTCCAATAAAAAATATTCATGCTTCCATAGTTACTGTACCACATTTTTAATGACAAAATAAAACCCGTCGAATGATATGTTCATTCGGCGGGTTTATCAATTCTAATCAGAACCGATAATTATAGGAAAGCATCCAGTTAATAGGTGTCGCACTATAGTGGCTGGAAGTATGGGAAATGTTATCTTCTCTATCAAGAATGTTATTTATGGTTAGAGTGATATCGCTGATATCATTGGGCGAATATTTCACATTCATAGAGGTCAGCAGATATGGCTTCTCATCAAAGGAATGAGCGCTGGATGGGCAGAGAACACGGTCGGCCAGATAAGTAGCATTCAGTGCGGCAGCCCATTTATCCTTTGTATAGTTAATACCGCCATTCAGCAGGAAACGGCCATAGGAACGATCCCAGTAAGTCTTGGCACCTTTCTTTTCGGACTTGACTTTGGATTTGGGATCCTGCCAGGTAAGACCTGCATGCCAGGAGAAGTTGTCATTTGACTTGACGGTTACGCTTGTTTCCAGACCATGATTCTTGAAGTCTTCATTCATGACATAGAATTTATCACCGCTCTTGGAGTAGGTGATATTGTCTTTAATACGGGTGGCAAAGAGGGCCACTTTGTACTGGGCTTTGTCGCTCTCATATTTCCAGCCCGTTTCATAATGGAGACCTTTTTCCGGTTTCAGGCTTGTGTCACCGACTACATTAACGCCGGGACGGTTCCCGTCAGAATACATCTGGGCAAAAGCAGGAAGTACGAAAGATTGTCCTATGCTGGCATAAACGCTCTGGTTGTCATTAAGCTTGTGAAGATACTGTGCCTGGCCGCTGAAGTTGCTGTAATTTTTATCTTCGGCAGCGCCGGTGGTCCAGGTTTCACGGGCAGAAAGGGTGAGCTGGTCTTTATCTGTCAGCGATTTGTCCCAGGATCCAAAGAAGGAGAAGATGTTTCTGCTGTAATCTTTGTCTTCATAATCGTAGTATTCATTTCTTTCATAAGAGGTGCCGAGCAGGAAGGTCTGGGTCTTTTCTTTCCATACTTTCTGTCCGTCATATCCATAGGACAGGTTCTTTTCTTTATTCCATACGGATTTCGGATATCCCTTCTTTGAACCGGAAGAAGAGTAAAAGTCGGTTCCATGGGTTTCCAGAGTGTTTCGGTTATAGAAAAGATGACCGCTCCAGCCGTTCAGGTCGTGAAGATTCAACTGGACAAAATCTTTATCTCTTTCATATTTACGCTGATAACGGGTAGCTCCCTTTATTTCAGCCGGCGCATTCTTCTGGAAAGTATATTCCCATTTATTTGCCGATTCATCGTGGTTGTAGAGGAAGTCCAGATTGTCACTGATTTTATAGGTGGCGAGGAAATCATTTTTTTCAGAACCTTTGAAGCGCATCCGGTTTTCAATCTTGCCGGCATGATATTTTTCGCTGGGCCAGGTGGAGGAAATCAAGCCTACATCACCCCATTTGTTATAGTGGTAGGCAAAGGAGAAATCTCCGGCGTTGGCAGATACGGCATAATCCTGCTGGCCATAATTGCCAAGACCGACGGATACACGGTTTGGCATTTTCTTCTTTGTAATAATATTAATGACGCCGCCGGTTGCCTGGCTTCCGTAAAGAACGGCACCGCCCCCGCGGACGACTTCGACTCTTTCAATCGATTCAGTGGGGATATCTTCCAGATTGTAACGGCCGCGCCAGTTGATTGGTGTCCCATTGACCATGACAAGTGTACCGTCTTCTACACCACGGATGACTATTTTACTGGTCATGGAGCTGACTGCTGTGCCATTTGGCCCCATTCCGGAGTAAGTGATGCCATCGAGGTAGGAAAGCGCCTGCTGCACATTCTGCTGCCCGGTCTGGACTAATTCTTCATGGGTAACGACCTGGGTGCTGGCCGCGATATTGACATCTTTCTTCTCGTAACGCTGGGCAGTAACCGTAATCGGCGCCAGTGTATAAACAGGAACGGATTCAGCATGAACCGCAGTCATTCCCCCTATGCATGCGGAAGCAGCTAAAACAGCACAAAATAGTCTCTTTTTCATAAAATATCCCTCTCCTTTGGATGATTTTGTTATGCCCAATAAAAAATGAGCATAAGAAACTGGAACAGTGTTCTCACGGCCCTTTTTCAAGTGTATTCAAAATGATGCAATGGAGCATGGTCGTTATTTTTATTATTTTCCATTTTTTGCTTCATTTATGGCTAGTATAGCATTTTCTAATATATTTATCAATCAAAACATAATAAATTTCCAACAGATAAAATAAAATGCCGTAATAATAAACAATTAAAGTAAACATGATGTATAATTTTAGTTATCACAGACTGGTTTTCCGGATTTATTATTACGATTTTCAAGAGTTGAGGCATTTATGAATATTCTTTACATCACCAATGTGGACCGGCGATATGCCATGATGGGGGCGGCGTGCCGCAGTTTGAGGGCGGCGGGAAAGCTTCATGGGGACTGTGATGTGCTGAAGATTGCAAGTGACAGCCGATGGACTCGGGACTGGGAGGAAAGGCTTTCTTCTGCTTCTCTTGTTCTCATCCGGTGGATGGGAAATACGATTCGTACCCGGTTCTGGGACCGGTGCCGGTTCTTTATGGAGAAGGAAAATATTCCTTATTTCATGGATGCCGCAGGATCGGCAGAAGGGGAAGCAGGCCGGGGCCTGGAGCATCCGGCCATCCAGGTGCTGCAGCAGTATGCCCAGTACGGAGGCATGGAAAATTATAAAAATTTCTGGCTCTATGCCCAGAGCCTTTTGAGCGGAGAAAATGAGAAGGTGAAGGCGCCGGAGAAGCTCTGCTGGGCGGGGATTTACCATCCTGATATGGACGGGAAGTGTATGACCGACCCCGCAGCTTATCGGGAGAGGTTTTTCAAACCCGGCCGGCCTGCCCTGGGTATGCTTTTTTACCGGGATGAATGGATCTGGGACGACCTTTCGTACCAGGCTTCTTTTGTCCGGGAAGCGGAGCGGCAGGGGTACAATGTGGTCCCCGTCTTTACGAACGGCATTCCCGACACGTCTCTCGGTGCGCCTTCCATTTCCGAAATTTTCCACAGGTACTTCATGGATGGCAATCGGCCAGTCGTCAGGGCTATCGTGAATGTGATGAAATTTTCCTTTTCCGCGTCCGGTTCTATTTCCACAAAGGAGATGGAGGAAATAGGGATTCCTGTGCTGGAGGCCTATTCCCTCATCATGCCGAAGGAAGAATGGCAGGCATCGTCAGAAGGCCTCACCATGGCGGAACTTTCTTTTTCTGCAGCCATGCCGGAAGTGGACGGTATCATTCATACGGTGCCTCTGGCATCCAAAACAGTGAATGAAGAGGGCCTTGTCCGTTATCTTCCCATGGAAGAGCGGATGCGCCTGTTGGTGTCGAAGGCAGGCAAGTGGGCCCGCCTTTCCATGAAGGAAAATAAGGATAAGAAAGTGGCCATCATTTTCCACAATTATCCGCCGAAGAATTCAAATATCGGAAGCGCCGTGGGCCTGGATACCATGGAAAGCATCCAAAAGCTTCTCTTCCGCATGAAAGAGAAAGGCTATGACGTTCCCTGGATTCCGAAGGACGGGGCAGAGCTCATCCGGAAGATGACTTCCCATGCCACGAACGATATGGACATGCTGACGGATGAGCAGGTGGAAGAGTGTGAAAAGCTGCCGGTCTCCGAATATCTCAAAGGCCACCATCATTTTACGGAGAAAGTGAAAGCACAGCTGGAAAAGGACTGGGGCAGGGCGCCGGGGTCTGTCATGGTGGAGGATGGAAATATTCTCGTCCCCGGAACCATGGACGGTCATATTTTCCTCACCGTCCAGCCGGCAAGGGGCTATGGCCTGGACCCGGGGAAACTGTACCACGATCCCTATGTGGCGCCCACCCATCAGTACCTGGCTTTTTATCAGTGGCTGAGGGATAGCTGGAAGGCGGATATGGTCATCCATGTGGGCACCCATGGAAATCTGGAATGGCTCCCGGGGAAGGGCGTGGGCCTGGACCGGGAAAGCTATCCGGAGCTCGCCCTGGGGGATCTGCCGAATCTGTATTTCTACCACATGACCATTGTGGGAGAAGGGATCCAGGCCAAACGGCGGGGGAGTGCCTGCCTCGTGAGTCACTTGCCCGCGCCCATGGCCGAATCGGGGACTTATGAAGAACTGGCAGACCTGGAAAGGCTCCTTGACGAATATGCCCATTTCCGAAAAGCCGGGGAAGGACAGGAAAAGTCCACGGAAAAGGACATCCGGAAGCTGGCCTTGAAGCTGGACCTGGATACGGACGTGCCTCTTTCGGAGGATTTCAGCGATTATGTGAGCCGTCTCCATGAGTTTATTGAGGAAATACGGGACAGCGAGACCCATGTGGGCCTTCATGTGCTGGGAGAGATGCCGACGGGAGAAATACTGACGGATACCCTGGGGCGGCTCCTACAGTTCCCCCAGGGAGATGTTCCCTCCCTACCTGACCTCTGGGGAGAGCTTTACGGGATTTCTTCGGAGGAAATGAAGAAAAAGGCAGGAAATATTTACCCCTGCGGCCTCACGGGCGGCGAACTTCTGGCCCGGTCGCAGAAGGAAGAAAAAGAAATGATTTCCCTTCTCGTGGAAAAGGATTTCTCCGAAGCGGCCATTTCCGGTATTTTCCATCATGAACCGGTCCTTTCGGCGCCGAAAGAGTGGCAGGAAAAACTGAAAATCCTTCTTTCCTTTGCATGCGGAGAACTGAAAGAAAAGCTTTCCCGCACGAAGGAGGAAATGATTCATGCTGAAAATGGCCTGGACGGTCATTACATCCGTCCCGGGGCCACGGGATCCCCTGCCGTGTCGGGGCCATCCATCCTTCCGCCTGCCATCAATTTCTATGGCCTTGACCCCAGGCTCCTTCCCACAAAAGCAGCCTGGAAGCTGGGACAGGATCTCGCCAATCAGGTGATTACCCAATATATCGCGGACGAAGGAAAGTATCCGGAAAATATCGGCATGGTCCTCTGGTCCGGGGCCAATATGAGAAGCCATGGACAGTGCATCGCGGAGTTTCTCTATTTCCTCGGTCTCAAACCCCTGTGGCAGCGGGGAAGCGGCTATGTGAAAGACCTCGAAGTCATTCCTCTCTCCGAACTCAAAAGGCCCAGGATCGACGTGACCGGGCGGATTTCCGGACTCTTCCGGGATACCATGCCCCAGGCCGCCGAGCTTCTGGACAGAGCCATCCTCCTTGCTGCGTCTCTTGACGAAAAGGATGAGGATAATTTCGTGAAACGTCATGTGAGCGAAGACAGCCAGGCCCTCATGAGGGAGGGTATTTCCAGAGAAGAAGCCTGGCGGCAGGCGGCCTACCGCATCTTCGGTGATGCTCCGGGAACTTACGGCGCCGGCATAGGGAATCTGCTGGAATCGAAGAACTGGCAGACCCTGGACGATCTTTCCAGCGTTTATATACGCTGGGGCGGTCATGCCTATGGGGGAAAGGCGAGGGGCGAATTCCGTCCCGACCTTTTCCGGAAACGGCTTTCCCGCATGGACGTGACCATCAAAAATGAAGATAACCATGAGACCAATATGCTTTCCTCTGACGATTACAATGCCTACCACGGGGGCATGATCGCTTCCGTCCGGGCCATTTCGGGAAAAGCGCCGAAATCCTATGCCGGAGACACCACGGACCGCAGGAATCCGAAGGTCCTGACCGTTCAGGAAACGGCCCGCCGCACCTTCCGCTCCGAAGCCATCAATCCGAAATATATCAAAGGCATGATGAAACACGGCTACAAAGGAGCGGCCGACCTCTCCAATATGGTTTCCATTTCCTACCAGTGGGATGCAACCACAAAGATTATGGACGACTGGATGTATGAACAGTACGCGGAAAAATACGTACTGAATGAAGAAATGGCAGACTGGATGAACGATGTGAACCCCTGGGCCAGGAAGAGAATCATAGAGACCCTTCTGGAGGCCAATAAGCGGGGCCTCTGGAATGCAGATGAAGAGATGAAGAATAAACTGGAAAATCTGTACCTGGACGTAGAAGGGGAAATGGAAGAAGCAGGCGAATAACCATTTTCTGAAATAAAAAGCTGTCTCTCTAAGGGACAGCTTTTTGCGTGCCATAGAAATGATTTTGAACAGATTAAGATGATAAAAAAGAATTATATACTTGACTTAATTAGATGATTTCAACTAAAACGGGGAAATATATGTAATAATTAAACAAAAAAGGACCCTTATGTCTTGAAAATACAGGAGGTGATGGTTATTATTAAAATATAGAGAGAAAAAGAGGTTATTTTTGGGGAAGAAAAGGGTTACTTTTGTATTATGAAATTTTATCATTCAACCATTTTGCTGTTCAGCGCTTTCCTTTTAACAGGCGGTCTGACAGCTGCCGCCGAGGCGCCGCAGGAACCGGCTGCTGATACAGCCGTCTCTGTACCGGCAGAACAAAAAATGCCGGAGGCAGGCAGGAAAAAAGCGGTGGAAGTACAGCTGGAGTACATGGACCATCGCTTATTCAACAACCGTCATATCGATAATTATTCCATTCATGTGTACCAGGAATGGAAGAAGAACGGTTCCGTATCCCTTCATAAAGGGCTCACCCTGACGAGAGCTCTGGGTTATCTGACGAAGGAAAATGATCCCAGGCACCGGGACAGCCGTGCGGTGGGGATTGGTCCTTCCTTTATGCTTCGCTGGCAGAGGCATCTTTCCGGAAAACTTTACGGGGGAATCGATGCCACGGGAAGCCTTCTTTTCTATGACAAGGCTTTTCCGGCGGACAGCCGGGCTTACGGTTTCATGTGGCGCACCGGTCCAAGACTTTCCTACAAGTGGAATGAGGATAATTCCCTGACCCTTGGTTATTCCATCATGCACTGCTCCAACGGAATGAAAACCCGCAACCTTGGTTACAACGGAGTCGGTTTCATGCTGGGGTATCAGCACCGTTTCTGAAAATCAAATGAATTTTGAAAGCTCCGAGGAAATCCGGGGCTTTTTTCTTTTGATCAACCGGCCGGATTTTTCCCCGGAAAATCATAAAGGGCTTTGACCTCTATTTCACTCCATGCTAATATACGATTAAGCTAAAAAGTCATTGATTTGTGGGTGTCTATGGCAAAGTTTCTTTCCTTTTTCAAAGCAAACAGCGTTTTCTGCCTTTCGGCACTGGGAGCGCTGGTGACGGCTTTCTTCGTACCGCCGTCTGCAGAATATATTTCCTATATCGATTTCCGGGTGCTGGGGCTCCTTTTCTCCTTGATGACCGTGGTGGCAGGCCTTCAGAAAGCCGGTGTTTTTGCCATGGTGACAGTCTGTCTCTTCCGCCTCCTTAAAACGACAAGGCAGATGGCAGGAACCATGATTTTTGCCTGTTTCTTTGCCAGCATGTGGATTACGAATGACGTATCCCTCATCACTTTCGTCCCTTTTGCCCTGGTCGCTTTTCATGAGGCGGGAGAGGAAAAAGAACTGATCAAAGTGGTGGTGCTCCAGACCATTGCGGCCAACCTGGGCTCCATGTGCACGCCTGTGGGAAATCCGCAGAATCTGTATCTCTATCTCGTATCCGGCATGGATGCCTTTTCCTTCGTATCACTGCTCCTGCCTTATACGGTGATTTCCTTCCTCCTGCTCTGTCTTTCTCTTTTCCTGTTTCCTGCCCGCCCGGTGAAGATTCTGAACGGAGGCCTCGTCCACTGGCCAATCCACCAGCTGGCTTTATATGGATTTCTTTTCCTTTCCTGTATGATGACTGTAGGAAATATAGTGGACTGGAAAGTAACGGCAGCCCTGGTGCTGGCAGCGGTCCTCTTCTTTGACCGGCCGGTGCTGAAACGGGTGGATTATATCCTGCTCCTCACTTTTGCCGCCTTTTTCATTTTCATTGGAAATCTGAAACACATAGATTTCATTTATACTTTCCTCACTGCCCACACGGAAGGTCATGAATTCCTCGTTTCCCTTCTGGCAAGTCAGGTGATCAGCAATGTGCCGGCCGCTATCCTTCTTTCCGGATTTACTGACAATTATGCAGGTCTCATGCTGGGAACCGATATCGGGGGTCTGGGGACTCTCATTGCCTCCATGGCAAGCCTGATTTCCTATAAAATCTATACCACGAGGCTCGGTCAGGCGGGGAAATTTCTATGGACCTTCACCTGGATGAATGTGGTTTTCCTCATCATCCTTGTGGGGTGCTATGAAGTCATTGCAGGGTAAAAGTGGTAAGTATTAAGTGATAAGTGGTAAGTGAAGGTGGGCCGCAAAATTATGAGCGGCCTCAGTGTGAAGTTTGCTGTATAAGATAGGGAGGGGTTTTATGCTGAATATTTTGAAAGAAAAGATTAGAGAAAAAGGATGTGCCGTCGGCACATTTCTGGGAGTGGCCAATGTACCCGTCGTGGAATGCCTTTCCTATACGGGCCTTGACTATGTGATCATCGATACGGAGCATGGACCCTATGATACGGAAACCATGAGTGATTTGATCGATGCAGCTTCAAAGAGCGGACTTTCACCTGTTGTCCGCATAGGGGACGTGACTCACAAGGAAATCCAGCGGGCCGTGGATAACGGAGCAGAGGGAATTATCGCTCCCTGCCTCAGGTCCATCGAAGATTTTAAAAAGCTCATCGACCTTGCCAAATTCCCGCCTCTTGGAAACAGGGGATTTATCAAAGCAAGAGGGAGCGGCTTCGGCAATGAACCCTGGGCGGCAGAGACGCTGGAAGACTATATGAAGCACAGCAATGAAAAAGTCCTCGTCCTACCCCAGTGCGAGACAGTGGAAGCCCTGGAGAGCATCGAAGAAATCGTGAAACTCGAAGGACTGGACGGTATATTCATCGGTCCTTTCGACCTTTCCATTTCCATGGGCATCCCGGGGCAGTGGGATAATCCGGATTTCAAGGCTGCCCTTGCAAGGATCCATGAGGCCTGTCGGAATGCAGGAAAGCTCTGCCTCATCTATACCAATAATGCCAAAGAAGCCAGACTCCGCATTTCCGAAGGTTATGATGCAGTGGCAAACAGCATCGATTCCATCGAATTCACGAAGGCCTATCGGGCCATTGTGGAGGAAATCAGGAAATCATAAAAAATGGGGTGTACAAAAATAAAAACCATGATTTAAAAACTTTAGGGGAAATAGTTATCGGTTATTAGTTATCAGTTCGCAGTTATGGCGGCCGCCTTTTTGTAGGAGGGGCGGCCTTTCTATATAAAAATTTAAACATTTTCTATAAGAACTGTCTATAAAAATGGCCCGCCATCCAATTGGATGCGGGCCTCCTTCACTGATCACTATGAACTGAGAACGGATCACTTTATAAATTCCGGCAATTCAAGTTTGTGTAATTGTTGTACAGCTTTTTTTACTGCTTAGAATTCACTGCTTAAGAGAAAATCGGCGATATGCATGGTATGAATGCCTTCATGATTTCCGCCGGCAAAGGGACTGGTGGTCAGAAGGTACTTGGGATAATTGTCTTGAATGGCGGCCAGATTTCCGAATTCCCTTGTTTCCGTTTTTTCAGAAGATATTTCCTGCGTGACCTGAATGTACAGCCGGCTGCCCTGCCGGGAGGCCACGAAATCGATTTCTCCGGTACCAAGTTTTCCGATATAAACGGTATATCCCCGGCGAAGAAGCTCCAGGTAGACGACGTTTTCCAGGCTGGAGGCCAGTGTACTTGTCTGGTACCCAAGTACGCTGTAACGAAGGGCGGTATCGGCGAGATAAAATTTTTCCTGCGTTTTCAGGATGGCTTTTCCCTGCAGATCATACCGGCTGCAGCGATGAAGCAGGTATGCCTTTTCCAGCTTTTCAAGGTAGTCGTAAACAGTTTCATTATCGAGCTTTCGGTGTTCCGATTTCAGGTAGTCTGAAATGGATTTGGCAGAAAACGTATTTCCTACATTATTGAAAGTGTATTTCACGACCCGCTCCAGCTGGTCCACTTTCCGGATCTGATTTCGCCGGACAATATCGGAGAAAATAGTGGAATTATAAATGTCCCGGATGATGGTATAGGCCTCGTCCGGACTGTAACGGCGGAGATGGATGGCAGGAAATCCGCCAAGCCGGATGTACTCCGGCAGTTCTTCCCTGGGACTTTTCAATTCCCTGTAGGTCGATGTGAAATCCAGATATTCTTTAAAGGACAACGTATAGATGTGGAAGGAAATATATCTACCGGTCAGATAGGTGGAAATTTCAGAGGACATCATTCTGGAATTGGATCCGGTGACGTAGATGTCCACGTCATAATCGGCGGCCAGGGAATTGACCACTTTCTCCCAGCCTTCAATTTCCTGCACTTCATCGAGGAAGAGGTAATGATGGAATCCGTCATTGATATGGTTTTTGATTTCAAGAAACATATCTTTTGCACGTAAATCTTCATATTCCATAGAGTCAAAACGATAGCTCAGCATGGCTTCTGGAGCAATATGACGTTCCGATTGGAGTCTCTCCTGAATCATTTGCAAAATGGTGGATTTACCTGAGCGGCGGACCCCGGTCAGTATTTTCACAAAAGGAGTGTCCACATAGGCCATGATTTTATCAGTGTATAAAGGGCGTGGAATCATAAAATCACCTCCTGCCCCTTTATTTTACTCTATCAGCAGTCAATTATCAAAAAGTTTTGCGATTATAACCCGAAAAAGTATGTAAATCTTAAAAGTTTTGCGGTTATAACCTGAAAAACTTTTGCTCCAATGAGGAGCGGAAAAATTTTTCTGCCGGCCGGCGGTTGACTTGTTTTCAGATATTTCCTACACCGTAGCAAATGGGAGGAAAGCAGGTGGACATATGAAAATCACACGGGCTACAGCTGCTGATATCGATGAAGTAGCGGAAAGCTATGAAAAACTTTTTGATTATTATGAAACCCATCAGGATACCACTCTCTGGAAGCGGGGCGTTTACCCGTCCAGAAACTGGGCGGAAACGGGCGTGAAAAATGGCTGGCTCTACGTCATGCGGGATGAGGAAGGAAATTTCGCGGCCAGCTGTTTCTGGAATCAGGTGCAGGGAAAAGAATACAAAGACCAGCCCTGGCGGTATCCGGCCAAAGACAGCGAAGTGATGGTGGGACATACCCTCTGCGTCCTTCCGGGAGTCAAACATCATGGCATCGGACGGGCCTTCGTGGAATTCGGCATGGAACTGCGAACTGAACACTATCTACAAAAAGTATTTTGAAAATGATTTAAAGAGAGCCGTATTGTTACGGGCAAAGGGATATGATATCATTTGATGTAATAAGGGAGATGACATCATGCAGATATCCAGCCGTTTTACAATTGCCGTCCATATTTTAACCGCCATAGAAGTCCTGAAAGGCCAGATGCTTTTAAACAGCGAGACGATTGCCGGAAGCGTAGGCGTGAACCCGGTAAATATCAGGAATATTTTCCTCATGCTGAAAAAAGCGGGACTCATCAAAGTCCAACGCGGGGGCAACGGGGGCGTATCGCTTGCAAGACCTATCGATGAAATCACACTGCTTGACGTATACCTGGCCGTGGATAGTGTGGAAGTGGGAAAACTTTTCCATTTCCATGAAAATCCCAATGCTTCCTGCCCCGTAGGCCGCAACATCCATCAGGTGATGGACGGAAGGCTTCTTGAAATCGAAATGGCTATGGAAGAAAAGATGAAATCCATGAAACTTTCCGATATTATCGGAGATACGGAGAAGTGTATCTCGCTGGAAAGTGTTTAGCAATCAGCCGTTAGTCGTCAGTAATTAGTTGTTAGAATAGGTTTTCTCAGGTATGAATCGGGTCGGGAATTTTTCCCGGCTTTTTTATTTGAAAATAGAAAAAATGTTTTTGATGTATATATTAGCACTATAACAAAGCTGCGCTATTATCATAATCGTAATAACGATTGCTACATCAAGTTCAGTTAATTTTAAAAACAAAGGGGATCATCATCATGAAAATCGCAGTCGTTGCAGCAAATGGTCGTGTAGGTCGTCTGGTCGTTAAGGAAGCTCTGGCAAGAGGCTTCGAGGTGACCGCATTCGTGCGCGGGGAGAATAAGACAGAAGCAAAGAAATCGGTGAAAAAAGATATTTTTGATATCACTTCCGAAGATTTAAAAGGCTTTGATGCAGTAGTTGACGCTTTCGGCGCATGGAAGCCGGAATTATTACCCCGGCATTCCACCACTCTCGCTCATCTCTGTGATGTCCTTTCCGGCTCTGAAACCAGACTCCTGGTGGCAGGCGGAGCAGGCTCCCTCTATGTCAATAAGGAACACACTGTGCAGGTGATGGATACCCCTGAATTCCCGGATATTTTCAAACCCCTCGCCGGAGCCCGGGTCAAACAGCTGGTCGAACTCCGCGAAAGAAAAGACGTCCGCTGGACCTATGTAAGCCCTGCCGGCGATTTCCGGGCTGATGGAGAAAGAAGCGGGAAATACATCCTCGGCGGAGAAGAACTGACCCTGAACAGCCGCAGCGAATCCATGATTTCCTATGCCGACTATGCCATCGGTATGGTAGATGAAATTGAAAAAGGAAACCATATCCAGGAAAGAATCTCCCTGGTCCGCGCATAAAATTTCAATGCAAGCCCTTCCCAAACGGCAGAGCTTTTTGCTTTCTGCAGGGAAGATGAAAGAAGAGAAAGAAAATGCTAGAATAAAGGAAATGATATGGCCCGATTTCTATCAGAAAAGAGGGAGTCCTATGGATGAAGAAGATTACATGCGTAAGATACGCCGCTATGAACTGATAGAAAGTGACTATAAACATCTTAGGAAAATGCTTCCCGTCTGGAAGGAAGCACATATGAAGAAGCTGATCGGTGAATATATGGAAATCCTGGAATCCGGGAAAAGGCCGGGCGAAAAATTCCGGATGCTGTATAAAAGGATCAAGAATGATAAAAGAAATACGGGAGTCCGTGCAGTGGATTTAAGCCGCTCTCATATGCTGATTCTTCTCGATGAGCTCAGGGCAGACGGGGTGATTCACGAAAAAGATATGGAAGGCTTCAGTCAGGACCTGCAGGACTGGATGCGTTATGGTTATGTATTGCCTGACCAATTGCGGGAGATTCGAAAGGAAAAATCTGCCGGAGAACAGGAATGGACAAGGTGGAAGGAATATGAAGAGGAGGAAAGATGAAAAAATCAATAACTATTCTTTTATTGTCCTTCACCATTCTGTGTCCCATGATGACAATGGGTGCTTTTTCCGCAGAAGCCGCCTATGTGGGCAATGCAAAGACCCTGAAATTTCACTATGAGGACTGTCGGTGGGCGAAGAAGATGAAGGAAGAAAATAAAGTGTATTTTGAAACGAGAGAGGGAGCCCTGGAGCAGGGGTACGTTCCCTGCGGCAGCTGCAATCCCTGAATCATTACAGGAAACGGCAGACAGTACCTTTACTGAAGGTCTCAAAAGGAGGTGGATGATGGATTTCATGGATTACGTGGAGGAGGACAGTCTCTTATACTATATCCGTTCTCACCTGAATGAGTACGGAGAGCTTCCGGCCGATTTTTCGCTGGACTACCATGTAAACGGGGCGAGAAAACTGGAAAGTGAGACGGAAGGAGACTTTGATTATTTCCTCCCTGACGGATTGATTGACGGAAATATATTTCTTGAAATGGACTATTCCGATGAAATCCCTGAGTCCCTCTGCCGCTCCCTTATGCTGGCCAGTGAGGAAAATTATGTGGAGGCAGCAGAAGCGGCGGCAGACTATCTCTCAGGGAGTGAACCGCGCCGCATGATTCAGTATGTGAACGGCCTTTACAGCTGGGTGGAAAGCGGAGAGGCAGATCTCAAAGGACAATGCATCTATAATCTGGCCTACAATATCCTCCGGCAGGACAATGAAATAGAAATGGTGAAATTTGCCCTTTTCATCATGACCTTCCTCGATGCCAGCGCCCGGCCGGAAGCGGTGGACATGATCAATCTGTTCTCAAGGTCCGATGAATTCACCCTTTTCTGCACCTGGGCCATGAAAGAATGGCCAAACCGGAATGAAAGGACTTTCGACATGCTCCGCCATGTGAAAGGCTGGGGAAGAATCACCGGTCTTTCCTCTTTGAGTCCGGAAACGGAAGAAATCCGCCGCTGGCTGGTGACGGACGGCTGGAAGACGAGCCTTTCCCGGGAAGACGCGGTGCTTACCGTAGTCCATGCAATCGATGTGGAAGAATTCCTGGGCGGAAAAAATCCCGCCGATTCCTATATTTTTAAAAATATAACCGCTATGTTGAAGGTCCTCCTCCATTCGGAAGAAGGAGATGATTACTGTGGAATGGACCAGATGGAAAACCCCTGGCCTCTCTGCACGGCATGGCTTTCCGAATGCAGCCGGCAGTTCAGAAATCTTGAAATTTACGAAACTGCAGCGAAAATTACCCGCTATGCCTACCGGAGGGCAGGAGAAAAGGAGGCTCTGGAATTGAAGAAAAAAGGCACCGATTTCCTCTTTACCGCCGAATGCAGGGATACCCTCAAGGCGGCCCTCAAAGAGGGAAAAGGACAGAAACTTGCAGAATTTCTGGGATTGATATGAAATGAGGTCAGAAATATGGCTTACGTAAAACCTTTTGCGGCAAGCACGCTGGCAAAGAAATATAAAGAAACGGGACTTGCGCCGGAGACCATCGGAATACTGAAGGAATTTTTTATTTCCTGCGCCTGCCTCTATGGTGAAATCCTGGCGGTCGAAGCCTGGCAGGTCTATCAGGTATTGGCGAAGAAAGAAAAACTGCCCAAAGTGCGGCAGAGAGAATTTTATCAGGTCCTGGATATCCTGCGCCGGGATGGTTCTGAAGACTGGCCTTATAAAATAGTTGAAATCAGTGAAATCTGGGGCGGAGAGAGAAACAGTCCCGGAAAAAGGGTCATCCTTCACCGCGTCCTGGACATGGAAGGGTGGTACTATAGCCGGTTCTCCGCAGCCGTTACCCTTGACAGTAATAGAAGCCGCTATGCGGGAACGGATGATAACTACATCCCTGACGATTTCTTAAGTTACAGGGAAATACCGAAGTCAGAAGAAGAAAAAGCTTTGATTCAATTCCTTGGTCCACTTCGCATTTCCTTGAAATTGTACAAGAAAAAATGGGAAAAAGAAGAGCATCCTTACGAAAATGCGGGCAGGCGGCTGGATGAATGTTCATACCTGGAATTTTTTGAAGATTTACGGGTTCAGCGGTTAAGAAAAGGGACCGGAGGGAAAAAGAAAGATCCCGGGAAAGCGGATCAACTGGAAGCAGAATACCGCCGGTTGAATACGGCCGAAAAAATTGTGTCCGAACTCAAAAGGGATATGGAACTTGGCGAAACCTGCTGCCCCGAGGCGCAGGCACAGATGATTGGAAATCTGGAAAGCAGGGGCGTAGAACTTTCAGACCCGGAGAAAGAAAAATTAAATCAGCTGGTGAAGGCGATGAATGACCATATGATGCTCTGGTGCAACTACGGCTGGCCCCCGGCGGTGCAGGGAGATGTGTTCTACCGGAATTTTGCCATCGGCAGAAGACAGGATGAAATCAGAAGAAATGGTTATGACAGGGCCCTGAATAAAATCATTCATAACCCTGACCTGTATGAAGAGGAAAAAATGATTCTGATCAGGCAGCTCAATGAAGAATTCTTTTCCGCTAAATGAGGAACCCGGATATACAAAAAGGTTATCTTAAATAAAGAAAATCGATTTATTTTCTGATTTGATAATTATAAAACCCCTGAAAAGCAGATTGCTTTTCAGGGGTTTTGATGTAACAGAGTGGGCTGATCTAATCTTCTTGTTCGACTGAGGGTAGATCAATTTCCATCTTATTTCTTCGGAGTAATAGCTACTGCTCTTACCGGAAGTCCTGTAGCTCCTTCAATGTGGGGCCATGCCACGAAGAGGACGGCTCCTGCCGGAGCGACTTTATCCAGGTTGGTGAGGACTTCTACCTGGATTTTTCCTTTGGAGAGGACATACCGTTCGCAGGCAAGGTCTCCTGCCTTTGCCGCTTCAGCAGAGGCATCGGTGTCGAGCGTTTCATGTCCGCTGGCTGCTGCATTTCTCACTTCATAAATATATTTCAGTGCGGAAAGGGACCAGCCCGGGAAATTTTCACTTCCATCCTCCGCAATGCCGGAGAGGGCATTCATGTCCGGCTATTTTTTGCCCCAGTCGGTGCGGAGGGCTACGAATGCTCTGTCCGGAATAGGTCCGTACTTGGCTTCATATTCTTTGATATCTTCTTCCGTTGCCGCATAGTGGACATCTTCCTTCACTTTCGGGGTGATATCGATGACACAGAGGGGGAACATCATGCTTTCCGTACTGAATTTCTCGGAAAGGGCCTTGCCCTTGGCAAAATGGCCGGGGAAATCGATATGAGTACCGAACTGGCCCGGGAATTTGAAAGTCTGGATGAGGCATTCCAGCATGGGGTTGCCCCAGTCAAAAACGGTATGGCAGAGGTCGAGTACCCCGTCCGGCATACCGCCCCAGTAAGGGCTGTCATTGTTCAGGGAATGGGAAAGTTCTACGAAATCGTATTTTTCTTTCAAATCGGCAAGCTGGTTCCAAAGCGGATAGTTCATGGTAATTCCTCCTTTATTAGAAACAATTTAATATGATTTATTATACCCCATTTTAAAAACTTTCGAAATAGATATATTTCCATGCTTTGCAGATATATTTTTACATTATATAGAAACAGGGGAAGAAATCTGATGTAGAGCAGATGAAAAACAATCTTTCCCTGTAAGTAAAGAGGAAAGGACCGGTATGAACCATGCCGGCTGGTGAAAAAATGAACAGGCAGCAGGCACTCGTATATGGCGGGCGAAGAGGTACTTTCAAAGGAGAGCGCCTTCTCTTCACCCTGCCTTTTGAAATAAAATTTAATCAAAATATAATAAAATAAATCGGCCCTCCTGTACTATACAGACAAAGGAAGAAAACCGGTGTACTTCAGATCGAGCCGGCGGATTCTTTCTTCTACAGTACTGTACAAATCCATTTCCATTATAGTCAGGGCCCTGAAATCATTATAGGTTGGAAGATAAAATAAAGGCCCGGAGAGGTCGTTTCAGGAAAGAAACGGCACTCCGGGCTTTTTGTGCTGCCCGGATGATTCCTGTATCTAAAACTCCCGGACTGATTGGGAGGCTGAAACCATCAGGGACAGGATTGCATGACATGAATAGCTGTTTCCTGTCTGCATTCTTTCTTTAATACATGTCTACCCTCCCGGTATACATATGTGTTATACTAAGACATTATGGAGGAATAACTTTACATGTTTACTTACAAAAGAAGAGTCAAATTTTACGAGACTGATGCCATGCAGGTGGTGCATCATGCCAATTATCTCCGCTATTTTGAAGAGGCCCGGGTGGAGTATCTGCGGGCGGCGGGCATGGATCTCACGGTCCTGATGGATGAGGGAATCGTATTTCCTATCGTGGAAGTGGAAGTGAAGTACAGGCAGAGCGCGCGGTATGATGAGGTGATCCTCATCCATACGTATATCCGCAGGGCGGACCGGGCGAAGCTGGTCATCGAGTATGAAGCGGTATCTGAAAAGACCGGGGCGGTCCTGACGACGGGCCGTACGGTGAATACGTTTACTGATATGAAGACGGGGCGTATTGTCCGGCTGCCGAAGGAAAAGCTGGCAGGTCTCCTTGAGCTTTCGAAAGAGGACAGAGATGGACAATAGACCGATTGGCGTGATGGATTCAGGTGTTGGCGGCCTGACGGTGGCCAGGGTGCTCCATGATTTATATCCGAAGGAAAGCATTGTTTTTATCGGGGACAGCAAAAGAAATCCATACGGGGAAAGGACCCGGGAGGAAATTGCGGATTTTGGCGAGGAAATGAAAGCGTTTCTTTTGAAAAAGGACGTGAAGATGATCATCGTGGGCTGCAATACGATTTCCTTCAATGTGCGGGACAATTTCACCGAAGGCCCGGTGCCGGTGGTGAAGATGAGCCTCGATATTTCCTTCCCGGAAGAGACGAAGGATGTGGGCATCTTTGCTACGCCTGCTTCCATCCGCACCCATGCGCATTATCATTATCTGACAAAGAAATATCCGGATATTCATTTCATCGAAGTTCCCTGTGACGGGGTGGCCGCGGCCATCGAGCAGAAAAAGGAAGAAAATCTGATTTCTTCTCTTGTGCTGAAGGCGGTAAAGGAGTATCATGCATGTGGTATAGAGGCGGGCTACTGGGCCTGCACCCATTATCCGCTGGTGCCGGGAGCTTTTGAAAAAGCCATGCCCGGTGTGCCTTTTATCGATCCTGCCCTGCCCACTGTGGAAAAGGCAGTCAGAATTCTGAAGGATAAAGATGGACTGGCGGAAAAAGCCGGAGAAAGCCGTTTTTATTTCACCGACGGTCTTGAACATGCCCTGCCTCTGGTAGAGAGCCTCTTTGGCCCGGTGGTTGTGGAAAAAACAGATCTTTTAGGAGTGTGAATCAAATGCTGGTATTGCTTTTAAGAATTGTGGCAGTCCTCGTCCTTCTGGTTTGCCTCGGTTTCATCGCTTACTGGGCGGTGGCCGTCATCAAGGGCGATGCGGTAATGAAGATGGTGAAGACGAAGAAAACTCCGCTGAAGGTGGAAAATATGGACCGCCATCATGTGACGTTCTCCTTTACCATCCCGATTAAAAATGTAGGTAAGCAGCTGGGCACCGTCATGGATGCATTCGTCCGCATTTACCTGCCTTTCGAGCAGTATGACCAGGCGAAAGTCACCGGCCATCTTGATGATTATGATGTGCCGAGGCATGATGATTACTGGCAGGCTTACATCGTGGAACCGGGGAAGGAGAAGAGATTCTATATTACCCTGGATATCGACGGGAAAGGTTCCAGTATCCTGGGAGACCTGGAAGACCTTCCTGAATTTGCGCTGGATATCATTTACCAGATCGTTGCCAGAAGCGATTATTACTATGCAAAGACAAGAATTGTGATTACCCGTGAAGAAGTGCAGAACGCTCTTTACGAATATACGACGGAGGCGGGAAAATAATGGCAGAACTTGAACTTGTTCCGATTCATACCAGAATTCTCACCCACCATGATAACATTGTGGATGCCATCCTGGAATTTGCAGGAGACCAGATTACGGATCATGATATCGTATGTTCCGCAGAATCGGTGGTAGCCATCACCCAGAACCGTTACGTCCGTCCGGAAGAACTGAACGTCTGCTGGCAGGCGCGTCTCATGAACCGCTTCGTGCCGGGCGCAGGCTCCATGGCCAGCATTTACGGCATGCAGGCAGCTATGGATGAAGAAGGGAAATGGAATATGCTTTTCTCCTTCATTCTCGGCGCTATCGGTAAAGTCATGGGCAAGAGCGGCATTTTCTACGCCCGCTGCCGCCAGGCTTCCCTGATTGATGATGTGACGGGGACCATGCCTCCTTTTGATAAATGCCTCGTATACGGTCCGGCAGATACGGACAATGTGTGCGAAAAGATTAAAAAAGCTACCGGCGCCTACGGTGCAGTCATTGCCGATGTAAACGATCTGAAGAGGGCAGCGGTCCTTGGCAAGAGCAAGGGCCTCGATCCGAAGCAGATTGCAAAAATCCTCATCGATAATCCTTTCGGAAACGATAACCAGAAGACACCGATCGTCATTATCAAGAATTTTACCGATGTGATGGGGAAGTAATCCGGGTCAGTACCGCGATTGGAGTATAGAGTTATATAAGCGATAATCGTGATTCGTTGTTCGTTGTTCGTGATTCGTGATTCGTGGAAGGTGGCCGCCAAATTTATATGGCGGCCATTTTCTATATTTGAAATAGAATTTTCTGTCTGATATTGAAAAAGTGCCTGATGATATATTTCATCGGGCACTTTTTGATTTTATAAATGTCAGAGGGGGGGCGGGCCGAAGGCCGGATATATAAGATTGGTTTGCGCAGCTCCATATCCTTCACGAAGAACGAACAACGAATCACGAAGAACGATCAGGATGAATGAATAAAAACACAGGGAGCAGATTGAAGAAATCAGTACCCTTTCTTCTTATCTATCTCATTCAGCAGTTTTTCTCCGCGGGCGAAGGAGACGTAGTTTGTTTCGAGGAGTTTTGTCAGTTTATCCCAGAAGTCGGGGACCATGGAGGCGATGTGAGGGGTCATGATGACATTTTCCATGGACCAGAAGGGGTGATCGGCAGGAAGTGGTTCCTTGGAGAATACGTCCATGCAGGCGCCTGCAATCGTGCCATCCTGAAGTGCCTCAATGAGGGCCGGTTCATCGACTACGGAGGCTCTGGCGATATTGATGAAGAGAGCCGATTTCTTCATCACTTTGAATTTTTCCGCGTCGAAGAATTTCTCCGTTTCCGGTGTGGAGGGAAGGGCGGCAATGACTACGTCTGCTTTCGGCAGGACTTCCATGATTTCTTCCTGGGTGTACACATGATCTGCAAACATTTCATCAGAGAGGTGTTTCTTTACAGCCAGGATTTTTGTCTCAAAAACCTTGGCCCGCTGCGCAATGGCCCGTCCGATTCCGCCGAAGCCCACGATGAGGATGGTCTTTCCGAAAAGGGACATGCCTTTCGGCCGGATCCATTCATGAGCCCCCTGATGACGGACAGCATCGGGGATCCTGCGGTACCAGGAGAGGAGGAGGGCCATGGTGTGCTCGGAAACGGCCCGGTCATGGACCCCGTGGGAATTGGTGAGGATGATGGGACGCTCCATCATGGAAGGGGTGAGGAGCTTTTCCACTCCGTCGGAAAGGGAATGGACCCAGCGGATATTGGGCCCCGCCTGGAGGAAGGGCTCTACATTCTGGAAACCCCAGAGGGCCAGGGCATCGGCATCGGCCACATGGGGGAGGGCTTCCTTCGGCGATTTGTAAGCTTCCACGATGGACCCCGGAACCGCTTCTTTGAGCGCAGCAATTTTTTCATCGGATAATTTGTTGACCACGACCAGTTTCATGGGAATGACCTCTTTTCGTTTGGAAATATTTTTTGTGTCAGACTATATAACTATTTACTATATTATAGCATTGGAAATAAAGTGAATAGTCAATAACTGTATCGAGGTCAGGCGGGCGATGAATCGGAAGACCTGCCGGGCCAATCGGGGCAGCTTTTCACCGGATTGGTAAATTGACAACTCTATCCGGAGTGAGAAAATATGAACTATTATCCATTACCCATTAACCGGCATGGATATGTTATTTCTGATAACTGATAACTTCATTCATACAGCTTCCTTTTCATGTCCCAAGTCCATTTATTACGATGATATGTTATAATTGTGGGAGAAAATTTATTCTTTCAAAGGAGCTATTATGGCTGTTAGACGAAAAACGAGTACGCGTACCAGAAGACCCCGCAGAAGGAAAAGCGGCGGGCACCCGTTTCTGGTGGCTTTTTTCTTTGTATTTCTTATTTTTGCTTCCGCCTATGTGACGGACCGCATGACGAATAAACCCACTGCCGAAGTGGCGCAGAATGTGACCACCATCCATCATATTTTCAATGACAAGGAAATGCAGGGACTGGTACCGAAGGAAGATACGGGCACTCCGGAAAGCGTGAAGGAGAAAATAAAGGCAGCCATCGACAAGGTAGTGACTGTCAAAGTGAATGGGGACGAAAAGAGATTGTCTTCTGCTAAAGCGGACGGGACGGAAACGAAAGTGGCTTCAAAATCCGCTGAAAAGTCCGCTTCCGAAACTCCTGCAGAAACGCGGAAAGAGCAGCCGAAGGAATCTTCTTTCAACCTTTCTCATGTGATTTCCAAAGTCACAGGGAAACCGGCTCCCGCACCGGAAGAAAAGCAGGAAACCGTGGTGGCTTCTGCTTCCACGAAAGAAACCCTGACCGAGGACAAATCCACTGTCACCATCAATAAACCGGTTCCGGCGGAAGAAAAACCGGCGGTTACGAAATCTACTGTTTCCAAACCGGCCGGGGTGAAGAGCGCCCCGAAGACAGCTGTGAAATCTTCTTCAAATGAAGGGAAATCCACAGTGACTGTCAATAAGCCGAATGCAAAGCCGGCACAGGCAGCAGCGCCAAAGGCAAACCAGCCTGCAAAGGTCATGGGCCGCCTGGCCGTGGTTATCGACGATGCAGGAAGGGATCTGGATTCCCAGCATGTCTATGAAAATATGGGCATTCCGCTGACTCTGGCAGTCATGCCGAATCAGGTGCATACGAGAGAAGCTGCACAGTCCTGGGCAGCCCATGGACTGCCTGTCATCATCCATCAGCCTATGGAATCGGTTTCCGGTGTGGGCATGGAACCAAAGGTCATCCTCACTTCCATGAGCACTACGGAAATGAGGGCTATGCTGAAGAGCTCCTTTTCCCAGGTGCCGGAAGCTGTCGGTATGAATAACCATCAGGGGTCGAAAGCAACCATTGACCGGCCTACCATGGACGTAGTGATGAATGAGCTTCATCACAGGAATATGTTCTTCTTCGACAGTCGTACCAATTCCACTACCGTGGCCGATGCAGCAGCGGCTTCCTATGGCGTGCGGTATGTGAGAAACGATCTCTTTGTGGATAATGAAGCCGATGTGACTTATATTTCCAATATGATCCGGGAAGGAGCAAACCGGGCTGAAAAGTATGGCACCTATGTGATTATCGGCCACTGCCGGCCGAAGACGGCGGAAGCCTTCCGCCAGATGGTGCCGAAACTGAAAGCAGAAGGCATCCAGTTCATTTATGTTTCCTCTCTTACGAAATAAGGAGGGTCTATGATTCAGACGGTCATCATTTCCGGCGGCACTTCCGGCATCGGGCTTGCGGCTGCGGAAATCCTTGCCAGGGAGGGCATCCGCCCCATCCTGCTGGGAAGAAATGAAGAGCGGGGGAAGGCGGCGCAGGAAAAAGTGCCGGGAAGCCTGTACATTCCCTGCGATGTGACAAGCGGTGAAGACTGCAGGCGGGCTGTCAAAGCAGCGGCAGCCATAGGAAATATCAGAGGTCTCGTCCTGTCAGCCGGCATTTATACCGAGGGCCTTCTGGAAAATACGACAGATGAGGAAATAAAAAAACTTTTCGATGTCAATGTCTTTGGAGCCATAAACCTTACCAGGGAAACGATCCCTTATCTTCGAAGCGCAAAAGGAAGCATCGTGGCCGTAGCTTCCGACGCAGCCATCCAGGGGAATGTGCAGGCAAGCCTCTACAGCGCAACCAAGGGAGCCCTGACTGCATTCATCCGCTCTCTTGCCCTTGAACTGGCAGTGGACGGGGTGCGGGCCAATGTGGTGGCTCCGGGCGATATCGACACGCCTCTTCTTGAAAAGCAGCTGAAAGAGTTCGGCGGCGATAAAAAGGAAATGGGAGAGTGGTACCCTCTGGACCGCATCGGAAAAGCATCAGAAGTGGGGGAAGTCATCGCTTTCCTCCTTTCGGAAAAAGCATCTTTCATCACCGGGGCCATCGTGCCGGTGGACGGGGGACTCACAGACTGGTAATTGAAAGGACCTTCCTTATGGGAGGCCTTTTTCTTTTGCCCGGGCATTCCTCTTCGCATATCGCCAGACAGGAAATTTCAGGAAGTAAAAACTATCCGATTTGTTTGAATAAATATGTATGGTTTATTTAATGACTTTTAGGTATAATATAATCAAGTGTACTCTTAAGTGTATTCAGGCATTTACAATCCGGGAGGGACCCGGGTGAGGAGGTTTCTATGAGCGAAGAAAAAGAATTGGAAAAGACTCCGGTTGTTCGTCCGGAAGCAGCCCCTGAAGTAAAAGTCGAGGCTCAGCCGCCGATGGAAAAACCTGAGGCCATGCCTCCGGCAGAAAAAGCAGAAGCCATTCCGCCGGTTGAAAAAGAAGAAACAAAACCGCCGGTAGAAGTTCCGGCAGAAGTGCCGGCTCCTGAAGAAGCTCCGGCAGAGGAAGCTGCACCGGCTCCGGAAGAAGCGCCAACCGATGTCCATGTGGATGCTCCGGAAGCAGATATGGAAATCAATATCGTGGACAACCGGGATAAGGAAGCGGAGAGTCTCATCCGCTGGGCTGCAGGACGTGCAGGCGTCATTGTGGCAGCTCCTCTTCTGGGCACTGTGGCTCTCGTGGCCAATGAAGTGTACATGATCCATAAAATCGGCACCGTTTACGGGGTAGAGCTGAACCAGAAAGCAGTTCTTTCCTTCATCGGTTCCCTGGGCGCGACGGTCGTCGGTTCCACCCTGGCTACCCTGATTCCGCTTTCCATCATGCAGATTCCGATCGGTATTTCCGTCACCTATGGCCTGGGCAAGGCAGCACAGCGCTGGATCAAGGATGGTATGCCGGATGATACGAAACCATACCGGGCAGTCTTTGAAGAAGGACAGGCAGAAGGCCAGAAAGAAGAGGCAGAACTGGCTGAAAATCCGAAGAAAGATGAACCCCTTGGCGACGAAAAGAAAGATTTCACAAAAGAACTGAAGAAGAACTGGGATGATGTATATCCGGAAAAGGCCCATGCAGCCGTTGAAAAACTGGCTGACCGGCTGACCGAACAGGCAGGCATTCTTGGAGATAAATTCATCGAAGCCCTGAAAAAAGCAGGCGTTACCGATGAACAGATCGACAAGGCTAAATATACGGCTCTCGGCGCTTCCGAAATTGCCCAGGAAACCGCTGAAAAGACGGCAAAGGACATCCAGGCTATTGCCCGGGTGAAATCGAGGGAATTCCGCAAGGATGCCATGAAGAAGGCTGATGAAATGCGGGCCCAGGCCAAAGGCCAGATGGATGAATTCCAGAAGAAGGGCGATGAAATGAAGCATCAGTCCGAAGTTCAGTCCCAGCAGATGAAACTGAAATCGGAAAAGATGAAAGCCCAGGCCAGAGTCCAGATGCAGGAAGCAAAGATCAAGGCAAGCAAACTGCAGGCTCAGGCTAAGGAACAGGCCGATCTCGCCCAGGCAAAAGCAAAGGAATACTCCGAAGCTGCCCAGGAAGCAGCCAATAAATATAAAGAAGCTGCTACCAATGCTGCCAACCAGGCAAAGGAAAGCATTCTTTCCACGGCCAAAGAATACAAGGCAAAAATCGAAGAACGGGCTGCCCAGAAACAGGCTGAAGCCGAAGCAGCCAAAAAGGAGAGTGCTCCCGTTGAAGCTCCTGCAAAAACTGAAGAAGCTCCTGCTCCCGCTGAAGAAACTAAGGGAGAATAAAACTCCTGCCCCGGATATTTCCGAACTTCACAAGGAAGAAATCGGCGGCGTGAAACGGAGAATCATCTCCCCCTGGGGAAGACGGCGGATCCGCCATAAAAGGGCCAATCATCCCTGGGTGAGGGGAAGAAGGATTTAAATGAAAAAAGATGGATACCTTCGGGTGTCCATCTTTTTATTTTCAGGGGAAAGGGGGAAAAGGAAAAGGGGAGGCGGCGCGCAGCAAAAAACGGGCGCGTCCTTTATATAATATACATTACATATTTCCGGGATAAACATGTACGAAAACAGGCACAAAAAAAGACCGCTTCTGCGGTCTTTTTTTGAATTAGATGTCTCTGTTAACTTTATGAGAACGAAGGCAACGAGTGCAGACATTCATTCTCTTGACCTGTCCGTCTACCAGTACGCGAACTCTCTGGATGTTCGGCTTCCAGGTTCTCTTAGTTTTCAGATGGGAATGGGATACATTGAATCCCGTAGCGGTGGATTTACCGCAGATTTCACAATAGCTAGCCATGTGCTACACCTCCTTGCACTTCCGTAATTGCAACATTCATAATATATCACAATTCATTTTTTTAAGCAAGTGCTTTACGTAACTGTTTTTAAAGAATTATAATAAAAATGGAATATTGCTTATTCCCTGTTTCCATCGTTATCCGCTATAGGCGGGCCATTCCGCGAGAAAGGATTTCCTATGAGATTAACAGATTCCGTACAATATGTCAAAGGGGTAGGGCCGAAGATGAAAGAAAAACTGGCCCGCCTGGACATCCATACCGTGGAGGATCTGCTTTCCTTTTATCCCAGGCGGTACCAGGACTGGACGAAAATCACAAAGATGGAAGACCTCTCGCCGGAAGAAGAAGCGGTGGTATACGGGGAAGTGCTGGATATGAAGAAAATCACTCCCCGCCGGCAGATGACCATACTGAATGTACTTATTACGGACGGTACCGGTACGGTGATGCTCGTTTATTTCAACCAGCCCTGGAAGGAAGAGGAATTCCGCCGTGAAATGCATGTCCTCGCCTATGGAAAAATCGATTACAATTATGGAAAGCTGCAGATGAGCAATGCGGAGGTGGAAATCGTATCGCCTGAAGAGCTCCTTACTTTTCAGAAACTGGTGCCCGTGTATCCGCTGACGGAAGGAATCCGTATAGCCCAGATGCGGCGTATGATTGCGTTTGCCCTGGACCATGTGGAAGGCATGGAGGAAAATATGCCTTCTGCAGTGATCCGTTCCCGCCATCTCATGGGCCGCATGGATGCCATCCGGGCCATGCACAATCCAAAGGACTGGAATGAGCAGAAAGAAGCGCGGAGGCGCATTGCATTCGAAGAACTTTTCTTCATGCAGGCAGGCATCCTTCTCCTCAGAAAGAAAAGGGAAAAGGATGTGCTTTCCATCAAATGCGCTCCTTCCGGCAAACTGGTGAGGAATGTTTTGAAGAATCTGCCTTTTACCTTAACCGACGGACAGAAGCAGGCTTTTTCCGACATTGAAGATGATATGGAAGGGCTTGTCCCCATGCAGCGCCTCATCCAGGGGGATGTGGGGAGCGGCAAGACCGCCGTGGCGGCCCTGGCCCTGGCAAAGATTGTGGAAAACGGCTATCAGGGAGCCCTTATGGCGCCTACGGAAGTCCTGGCCGGCCAGCACTATCAGACGTTTCAGGAATTCTACAAAAATCTTCCCATCCATGTGGCCTATCTTTCGGGAGAAACAAAAAAATCTGAAAGAAATGAAATCCTTCAGGGCCTGAAGGATGGTTCTATCGATGTACTCATCGGTACCCATGCGCTGATTGAGGAAGATGTGGTCTTTGCCCATCTGGGACTTGTCATTACCGATGAACAGCACCGGTTCGGCGTGAAACAGAGAAAGGCGCTGGAAACGAAGGGTGGCTCGCCCCATATCCTCGTTATGACAGCTACGCCTATTCCGAGGACCATGGCTCTTTCCATTTACGGGGACCTCGATGTTTCTTCTATCCGGGGCATGCCCCCGGGACGTCATCCTGTGAAGACTTATGCCATTGGAAATAACATGCTTCAGCGGGTCTTCAATTTCATGGGCCGGGAAATGACGGCAGGCCATCAGGTCTATGTGGTGTGCCCTCTCGTTGAAAAAAGTGAAAAGCAGGACCTGGCTTCTGCCGTGGCGGTCTATGAACAGCTTAAAAATCAGGTATTTCCCATGTTTGGCGTTGGTCTCGTCCACGGACGTATGAAAAATGCGGAAAAAGACCAGGTGATGAGAGATTTCCACGATGGAAAAATCAATCTTCTCGTGGCCACGTCCGTTATTGAAGTCGGAGTGAACGTACCCAATGCGACGATTATGTTCGTATACGGCGCTGACCGGTTCGGCCTCTCCCAGCTTCACCAGCTCCGGGGCCGCGTGGGCCGGGGCAGCGCCCAGTCCTACTGCATTTTATATACGGATAACAGAAATGAAATCACACAGATCCGCATGAAGCTCATGTGCGAAATCCAGGATGGATTCCTCCTTTCCGAAAAAGACCTGCTCCTTCGTGGGAGCGGCGAATTCTTCGGCTACCACCAGCATGGCATGCCGGACCTTAAAGCGGCCAATATCGTCAAAGATCTGCCCCTTCTGGAAGATGCCAGAAGAGAGGCAAAAAAAGCGGTGGACTCCGGTTTTGATTTCAGCCGCGATCTGGCGCACCGGTTCAACGGAAGCTTTTACAGGAAAATCTATGAAAAAGAGCCTCCGGAGGACATGTATTGATAAGGATGGTCCGCTTTGGGTTACTTTCATACCGCCAGGCGCCAACCACCAGGCACTAACCACTAACCACTTTTGTCTGTTCTTCATATTTGTCCAACTAAAACTGCAAAAGGTATGCTATAATAAATAAATTGACAGGTTCTTATTTCCATACTCTATAGATTTCAGAATTTACAGAAATGGAGGTTGCCATGGGACAAGATAAATTTGGCCGGCAGGGGCTCACGTTTGATGATGTGCTGCTCATTCCTGCTTATTCAAAAGTGCTTCCGAGGGACGTGGATATTTCCACGCAGCTTACGAAACACATCCGGCTGAATATTCCAATCATTAGTGCCGGTATGGATACGGTCACCGAAAGTACCATGGCCATTGCCATGGCCCGGGAAGGCGGTATCGGTGTCATTCATAAGAATATGAGCATCGATGAACAGGCCCGGCAGGTGAAAGATGTCAAGCGGTCCGAACATGGCGTGGTGGTAGATCCTGTCTTTCTGTCTCCTGAGGATACGCTGGCCGATGTGGATGAACTGATGAACAAGTACCATATTTCCTGTATTCCCATTACGGAAGAAGGAAAACTGGTAGGTATCATTACGGACCGGGATATGCGTTTCGAGACAGATTTCTTCCGTCCCGTCAGTGAGGTCATGACAAAGGAAGGCCTGGTGACGGCACCGGAAGGTACGACGCTGGAAGAGGCCCGGGAAATTCTCAGGGTTCACCGCATTGAAAAGCTGCCGCTGGTGGATAATGCAGGAAATCTGAAAGGCCTGATTACGGTCAGGGATATTGAGCAGGTCAATAAATATCCTCTCGCGGCAAGAGATGAAGAGGGCAGGCTCCTTTCCGCAGCCGCCATCGGTGTTTCCCAGGATGTGGAAGACCGGGTGGAAGCCCTGCTTGCTGCAAAGACCGATGTATTTGTTCTTGATACGGCCCATGCTCACAGCGAAGGGGTGCTGGAAACGCTCAGGAAACTGAAGAAGGATTTCCCTCATCTGGAACTCGTTGCGGGCAATGTTTCCACATATGAAGGGGCAAAGGCTCTCATAGAAGCCGGGGCCGACGGTATCAAAGCCGGTAATGGATCCGGTTCCATCAGTACCACGAGGGTGGTAACCGGCATCGGCGTACCCCAGATTACGGCTGTTTACGACTGTGCCAGGGCGGCGGAAGGGACAGGAATCCCGATTATTTCCGATGGCGGTATCCGGTATGCAGGAGATGTGCCTAAAGCGCTGGCGGCAGGAGCATCTGCCGTGATGATTGGAAATCTTCTGGCCGGAACGGAAGAAAGTCCGGGAGAAACCGTGATTTATCAGGGCAAGACTTATAAGTCCTATCGCGGTATGGCATCACTGGGTGCCATGCATGCAGGCAGCAAAGGCCGGTATTTCCGGCAGAATTCAAAGAGAATGGTGCCGGAAGGCATTGAAGGCGCTGTTCCATATAAAGGACATGTTTCCGATGTCCTCTTGCAGCTGATGGGAGGTCTCCGGGCAGCCATGGGCTACTGCGGTACGCCTTCTGTCAAAGCTATGAATGAAGAGGCACAGTTTATTCAGATAACCGGCGCAGGTCTTCGCGAAAGCCGTCCTCACGATGTGAATATCACGAAAGAAGCGCCCAATTACAGTACAAAATGACAGATGATCTGATGACATCCCATGTGGTGATGGATATCCGCATCCATGCGGTAACGATGAAGGAAGCACTGGCCTGGGCAGAAAAGAGGATTCTCGAGGGGAAACCTTCCCTGATTGCCACGGCCAATGCGGAAATGATTATGATGGCCCAGGAGGATAAAGAGCTTTTCCGTATCCTGAATACCGCGGATCTCGTGGTACCGGATGGAGCAGGCGTCCTCTGGGCAGGGGACAAACTGGGTACACCTTTCCCGGAAAGAGTGACGGGAGCTGATCTCACGACGGAGCTTCTGAAGAGAGCTTCCGAAATGAAATGGCCCGTCTATTTCCTGGGCGGGGCCCCGGGTGTTGCTGCGAAGGCGGCAAGGAAATTCATGGAAGATCATGGCAGCTTTTCCCTGGTGGGGTGTCATGACGGATATTTCGATGAAGAAGAAGAAAAACGGATCATCGAAGATATCAAAAAAAGTGGTGCGAAGCTCCTTTTTGCAGGGCTTGGCGTACCGAAGCAGGAAAAATGGCTGGACTCACACAAAGAAGAACTGGGAGTCCTTGCCATGGGTATAGGCGGGGTCTTTGACGTCATGAGCGGCAACCTGAAAAGGGCGCCTCTCTGGATGCAGAGAAACCGGCTGGAGTGGGCTTACCGGCTGTACCTGCAGCCAAGCCGTATCGGCCGTATGATGGCACTTCCACGATTCATGCAGGCTGTCAAAAAATGGAAGAAACAACGCGGGAGCAAGACATGCTGAAAAAACCGATTATACTGCCTGAAGGGTATCCATTCATTCTGGTGACCTTCCTTCTGGGAGTCGTATTCTACCATTTGAAATGGTATTATGCGGCAGTCATTCCCTTCATCCTGTGCCTGTACTTTTCTTATTTCTTCCGGTGTCCCCGGAGGAACGACCGGATTTCGCCGGAGGCGGATATGCTGGTATCCCCGGCCGACGGAACGGTGGTGGATGTGGCCCATGATGTGGAGGAAGATGATTTCCTGGGGCAGAAATGCCATAAAATCACGATTTTCCTTTCTGTATTCGACGTCCACTGCAACCGGAGTCCTATGGAAGGAAAAATTACGTACCAGTCTTACACCCAGGGCCGGTTCCTTCCGGCCTATAAAGACGGGGTTGGATTCGAAAATGAGCGGGGTGCCATCGGCATCGAAGGGAAAGACCGCTCCATCCTGGTCATCCTGATTGCAGGCATCCTGGCAAGAAGGGTGGTTTCCTGGAAAAATCTGGGAGACAGCCTGAAAAAGGGGGAACTTTACGGGATGATTAAATTTGGCTCCTGCACGGAGCTCTATATTCCGGGAGACTGCGAGATCTGCGTCAAAAAAGGCGACAAAGTCAGAGGCGGCCTCACGGTGGTTGGGAGGTTGAAATAAGTGAACAAAGCATGGATTGCCAACGGGGTTACTGCAGCAAACGCCCTTTTTGGGGGACTCTCTATCATGATGTCCATCTCCGGAAATTTCAAGACGGCAGCAGTCTTCATCCTCATTGCCATGGTGGCGGATGCCCTGGACGGCCGGGTGGCAAGAGCCCTTCATACAGCCGGACCTATGGGCGTGGAGCTGGACTCCCTTTCTGATGATATTTCCTTTGGTATCGCTGCCGGTGCCCTCATGTATGCCTACCAGCTTCATGAGCTGGGACCCATTGGATTTATTCCCTGCGCACTGCTCGGTACTTTCTGCGCCTTCCGCCTTGCAAGGTTCAATGTGAAGGTCACTTCCGTTCATGGCTATTTCGAAGGCCTTCCCTGCCCGACGACAGGGGTCATCGTGGCTTCCTATGTACTTTCCGGCGTGAAGGTATGGAACTGGTTCGCCGCGCTCTGCGTACTGCTTCTGGCTTTCCTCATGGTCAGTGAAATCCATTATCCCGATAATAAAGGCGCCAGTGCTGACCAGCTTCACCTGCCGGCATTCCTCATCTGCCTCGCTTTCTTTGCACTCTGCACGTTTATTTACTGGCCCATCTGGGCGGCTGCCCTCTGCGCCGCTTACATCGTATTCGGCATGATGAATACGTACCTCAACCGCCGCAAGGCTAAACGGAAAGCGGAGAGAAGAAGAGCCAGAAGAATGGCAAGAGAAGCTGAAATCACCGAACAGTCCGAAGACTCTGAAGGAAAATAATCAATGATGAATTACACCCTCGATTTCATCATGTACCCTGTACAGCTCATTGTGGCATTCTTTACGATTTACTACACAGTGATTGCCGTATGCGGTATGTGGCATCGAAAAGACAGGAATCTCGCCGCACCGAAGACGAAATTTGCCTGCGTCATTCCGGCGCACAATGAAGCCATGGTGCTGGCCGACCTTCTTGAAAACCTGAAAATCCTGAAATATCCGAAAGAGCTCTACGATATCTACGTTATTGCGGACAACTGCACAGATAATACGGCAGAAATCGCACGGCAGCACGGGGCCCACGTCTTTGAACGGTTCAATAAAGAACTGGTAGGCAAGGGTTATGCCATGGACTGGGTTTTTCCAAAAATTTTCGAGCTCAATAAGGGCTACGATGCTTTTTGTGTTTTCGATTCCGACAACCTGGTGCATCTGGACTTCCTGGCTGTCATGAATACCCGTTTCCTCAAAGGACAGCGGGTCATGCAGGGCTACCTTTCCGCGAAGAACCCGACGGACACCTGGGTATCCGGTACCTTTGCCATTGCTTTCTGGACGATCAACCATCTGTGGCATCTGGGCAAGTACAACCTGGGCCTTTCCTCCTGCCTTGGCGGCACAGGCATGTGCATCGCGGCAGATATCGTGAAGGAATACGGCTGGGGCTGCGACTGCCTGACAGAAGATATGGAATTTTCCATGAAATGCCTGTCTCACGGCATCCGTACCTGCTGGGTTCATGATGCAATCATTTATGATGAAAAACCGCTGGGCTTCATGGCTTCCTGCCGCCAGCGCAAACGCTGGGCACAGGGCCAGTTCGACTGCTCTGAACGGTACATCCCCATTCTTTTCAAAGAAGGCATCAAAAGGCACAGTATTGTGGTGCTGGACGGAATCATGCAGCTGCTGCAGAACTATTTCCTCCTCCTCTCCACCTTCTACCTGGTGATGACCTATATCAACATGTTCTATCCCTGCTTTACGGTCATCCTCTATAACGATGTACTTGTGCCGAAGCAGTTCTGGGCAGTACTGGGCTTCATCCAGTCTGTCGTTCCATTGATCGTACTTCTCCAGATCGAAGTGCCTTTCAAGATTTACCTCTACTGGCTGATCTACCCGATCTTCATGTACTCCTGGATTCCGGTGACCATCCTCGGATGGAAAGACCGGCATAAAAAGGGCTGGGTTCATACCATCCACACCCGGAGCATGCATTTCGAGCAGGCCAAGCTGACCAGGAAGAAGGAAATAGATTCATAATAAAAAAGCTGTACCTTTATGAAATATCATAGAGGTACAGCTTTTTTAGTGCAGAAATCGTGGTCCGTGGTCCGTGAATCGTGATTCGTGGCGGTGGGCCTGCATCAAATCGGGAAGCAGGCCTCTTTTAAATTTAATTTTCAGAAAGTGGTACCTTCCCGCAATTCGAAATCTGCAGTCCGAAATCCGGTTATTTGACCCATGTGACCGGATTTCCAGTTGTGTGACGAGGCTTCCGGTTCGGGAGGCCCCCTTCCAGGGCGGAGTGACCAAGGGCAAGGGTGGCCATGATATTTTCATCTTTACCAAGCCCAAGTTTTTCCATATATTCACGGATTTTCGGATTTTCCGTGAGCCAGTAGAGCTGGTTGACATAGCAGGAGGCCAGATCCAGCGCGTTGACAGCAATCATCATATTTTCCGCAGCAATGGCGGAGTCTGCCATATCGTTGCCATAGCCGATCTTATTGGCCACCGCAATGAGCACCGGCGCATGGTAGTGGAAGACGTAAATTCCTCTCTTTGAGAGGAGGACGGCAGCCTTTTTTGAAGCATACATGCCTGGTGTCACTTCCATCTTTGCAAATTCCTCACGCGCCATGAGGGAGAGTTCATCCAGCACTTTCTTGTCCGTAATTACGATGAAATGGCAGGACTGGTTATTTCCTCCGCAGGGAGCAGCTCTTCCTGCTTCGATAATCGCATTTAAATTTTCCTCACTGACTGGTTCTGCTGTAAATTTTCTTGTGCTCCGCCTTGTCATGATGGCTTCCATGGCATCCATTGAATCGGCCTCCTTTGAATAAATTGATATATAGAAAATCTGCCTGTCCTGAGCAGGGGAAGAATATTTCCTGTACTCTCATTATTATAACAAAATGAATGAAAAAGGTGCGCTTTCTTTAGGATAAAGGGGCATTTACTCCAGGCGGCAGGTATAAATTTTAAAACTAATGTAAATTTATCATCGGGACTATTCCTGATATAGTGCGGCCGTGTATAATAAAGAATAATACCTGTTACTTTTCTGAGAGAGGAAAGTTTCTATCAAGGTGACTTTTATGGTTAATGATCTGATTCACTCAAAACGGGGAAAGGTGATCCTCTGGGTCATCATCCTCATCATCCTTCTGGCTGGAATTTATGCCTATACCCATCGTTCTTCAAACAAGGGAAATAAAAATGAAATCCGTCCCATGGTGACGATAGAACGGATGGAAAGAAAGGACATGATGAAGCGCATCGTCCTTTCCGGAGAGACTGTGCCGAAGGCTTCGGTAGATATTTCTCCCAAATACGCAGGCCGTATTGCTTCTGTGAAAGTTGATCTGGGAGACAAGGTACAGCCCGGACAGGTGCTGCTCAGCCAGGATACGAAGGATATTTCTCTTTCTATTGCAGCCAACGCGGCAGGAAGTGCCCAGGCGTCGGCAGAAGCGGTAGAGAGCCGGTCCACTTACCATGCGGGGACCATGAAGGCTCAAAGCGACTATGACAATGCTTTGACTACTTATCAGCGCTATGAGACCCTTTTCAATGAAGGGGCCGTGTCCCGTCAGGACAGGGATGATAAATACAGGGCCATGATGGAGGCAAAGTCTGCCCTGGAAAGCCTTACGGGCCAGTATATCGGTACCATTCCCGCAGTAATTGCAGGCAAAGAAGCGGCAGCTGAAAAACAGCGGGTCACTGTGGAAGCTCTTGAAACCCAGCGGGAAGATATGACCATCGTTTCTCCCATAGCAGGGACTATCGGGTTCAGGGATGCAGAAGTGGGCGAATGGCTCACGGCCGGCCAGAAGATTTTCACAGTGGTGGATAATTCTTCTCTCTATCTGGACTGTGCCGTAGCTGAACAGGATATCGGTGTGCTCAGGGAAGGTATGGACCTTTCTGTGTCTCTTGATTCTCTGGGAAATATGATTCCGGGAAAAATCATCTATATCAGCCCGAGCCTTGATGCATCCACTCATTCCTACAAGGTCCGTCTGCTGCTCGATGCAGAGCCGGACACTGTCCGGGGCGGTATGTTCGGCAGAAGCATAGTGACCGCAGTGGAAAGGAAGAATACTTTCTTCATCCCCAAAGAAGGGGTGCTGGATAACAATGGCAGAAAGTGGGCATTCCTCATCGATGAAAATAAAACGGTGAAACGGGTACCTGTGGAGACCGGTCTTTATAATGATGATTCCATTGAAATACTCAAAGGTCTGAGCGAAGGAGATGTGGTGGCAGTCACCAATATTTCCAAACTGAAGAATGGCATGACCGTCAACATTGACGAGGGAGGCGGCGCATGAACCATTTCAATATCACCCGCTACTCCGTGACTCATCCCATCGGCATTACCATGATCGTTCTCTTTTTCGTGGTCCTTGGCTTTTACAGCTATTATAGAATCGGCGTGGAGCTTTTTCCGAATATCAACGTGCCCTATGTGGTGGTGACGGTAAAATATGAAGGAGCCGATGCAGAGTCTGTGGAGCAGCAGATTACAAAACCTGTAGAGGATGCGCTTTCGGCTGTTTCCAATGTGAAACATATTACCTCCCGCTCCCGTACGGGCCGTTCCCAGGTGACTCTGGAAATGAACTTTGATGCTGATGTAGATGCGGCAGCCATTGAAGCTTCCCAGAAAGTAGATGCCATCCGTGGGAAACTGCCGGATGATGCAGATGATCCGGTAGTTGATAAACGTGATATGGACCAGTCCCCGATCGTGGACCTGGCCCTTATTTCATCCCATCCGCTGGATGAAATGTATTCTCTGGCGGATAATACCCTGACCAATGAATTCACCAAGGCCGAAGGGGTATCGGACGTGGAACTTCATGGCGGCAGAGATAAGGAAATCGCTGTCAAAATCGACCGTGATAAATTGTCCTATTATGGTATTACCATGGACGAAATCATTGATACCCTGAAAAAGGAAAACAAGCTCACTCCGGCAGGCTCTTCCTATACAGACCGCAGGCAGACCCAGATCCGTCTGAATTCCCAGTATCATTCCGTGGACGATATCAAGCAGGTGCACCTGACCACTTCTTCGGGAGAGACCATTCCGCTCCTCGCACTGGGAGATGTGGTGCGGCAGGATGAGAAAGTTTCCCGTTATGCCCGTATCAACGGGCAGGATGCCATCGGTATTTCCGTCTATAAAAACAGTAATGCCAATCTTGTCTCCACGGCAGATAATGTACTGAAAGTAGTGGATCAGCTGCGCGTCCAGTACCCGGACTATCAGTTCCTGATCGTCAATGATTCGGCAGACTATGTACGTACGGCCCTTCATAATACACTGGGTACCCTGGTGGAAGGTCTCTGTACGACAGGGCTCGTACTCTTCTTCTTCCTTCGCGGCTGGCGTTCAGCGGCTTCCGTCATGATTGCCATTCCGACTTCCCTTATTGCCTCTTTCTTTGCCATGTACATTGCGGGCTTCACTTTCAACATGATGTCCCTTATGGGGATGACCCTCTGTATCGGTATTCTGGTCGATGATTCCATAGTGGTACTGGAAAATATCCACCGTCATCTGGATGCGGGGGAAAATGCGCTGGATGCGGCAGTGAACGGGCGAATGGAAATAGGTATGGCTGCGACGGCCATTACCCTGTGCGACGTGGTGGTATACCTGCCGATTGCCTTCATGAATTCCATGACCGGCCAGTTCTTCAAGCAGTTTGGCCTGACCATCGTCTTTGCATCTCTTTTTTCCCTTTTCGTTTCCTTCACCCTGACTCCTATGCTGGCATCCCGATTCTTCAAAAACGGGGTCCATGTACCGGATACAAAGCTGTGGCGGACCATTGACAGAATGGAACAGGGCATGCAGGATTTTTATGAAGAAGCCCTCACCTGGAGTTTCCGGCACAAGAAGAAACTTTTCGGAGGGGTGGCGGTTTCTTTAATCCTCTTTGTAGCCATGGTGCCCCTGGGCATCATCGGTATGGAATACATGCCCAGAACTGATGAAAGCGGTTTCAATATTTTCGTCCGTCTTTCTACCGATGCCAGTGTTGAACGGACTGACAAGGTGACAAGTCAGCTGGAAAATTACCTGAAAGATGTACCGGAAGTCAAGACTTACATGGCCATGGTAGGTGGTGGTACGGGGGTCAATAACAGCCGTATCTACGTATCCATGGAAAAGAAACAGGACCGCTCCCGTTCAATCTGGGATGTCACGGATGAACTGCGTGACTGGATTGTGAATCATGTGGGGGATGGGGAACTCCGGGTCAAGGAAGACCAGGCCTCCGTTTCCGGCACTTCCGGCGGCGGTATCGGCCAGGGCGGAGGCGCTTTCCGCCTCGAACTTCGTGGAAATAACATGCAGGACCTCATCAATGCATCCTACATGGCACAGGATCTCATCAAAAACGGGCCCTATGGCGTAACCGACGTCGGCTCTACCTATCAGGAAGGACTGCCGGAACTTTCCATCATTCCGGACAGGGAAAAACTGAAATACTATGGAGTGGGCGTAGGAGATATTTATGATACTATTTCCAATACCATCAGCGGCAGCGGGGCAGGAGTCCTGCCGAACGATGTATTGAACGATGGCAATGATACGGATATCAACGTATACTTCACCGGCGGACAGTCCTTCAGCAATTCTGATATCGCGGCCATTCCCCTTCAGTCGAAAAAAGGCATCGTCCATGTATCTGATGTGGCAAAAGTGGTGGACGAACTGGGACCGATTACCATCAACCGTACCGACAAGCAGCGTTCCATCATCATCGGCGGCAATCCGGGGAGCCGTCCTCTTTCGCAGGTCATTAATGAAGTGACGAAGGACCTGAACGAGGCAGGCCTGCCAAAGACTGTGACTTTCCGCTTCTCCGGTCAGGCTGACAGCATGAATGAAAGCTTTTCGGAACTGCTGGGAGCCCTCCTCATGGGTATGATTCTCGTATACATGATTCTTTCTGCCCTTTATGAATCGGTGAAAACTTCTTTCATCAGAATGTTTTCCCTTCCTTTCGGTCTCATCGGGTCCCTCTTTTTCCTCTTCCTGATGAACCAGACCATTAATATTTACTCCATGATCGGAATTATTGTCATGGATGGTGTGGTGGCCAAGAACGGTACCCTTCTTCTGGACTATACGTTAACCCTGATGCACAGGGATGGACTTGACCCGAAGACGGCAGTCATTGAGGCAGGCAAGGCCAGACTTCGCCCGATTCTTATGACCACTTTCACCATGATCGTAGGGATGATGCCTACCGCCCTTGCTGTAACAGCCGGCGCAGAGACAAGAAGCTCCATGGCCTGGGTCATCATCGGCGGCCTTCTGACCTCCACGATTTTTACCCTTCTCGTACTGCCCATGATTTTCCTATTCTTTGAACGCCATTCCTTCTGGAGCGTGGTAAGAGGAGTGAAGGCACTTTTCCGCAAAGCTGGCCGGGCAGCAGGATGAAATAACAGTTAACTACAATATCATTAACTTAACAGCTGCTAAAGTGCTTCCAAATCGAAATTTCTCTATTGCGTTTAAAGGAAATAGGGCCTTATTCACCCTGTTCGGAGTAAATTTTAGTAGTTTTGACCGGCT
>Ga0256406_1001371_pt1 | contig 39808 bp, 29 predicted proteins | sample RumenRJG_03DNA_FD_185986 | JGI IMG/M metagenome (GOLD analysis project Ga0256406, IMG submission 185986) | Bovine rumen microbial communities from Lethbridge, Alberta, Canada - RJG_03 | ecosystem: Host-associated > Mammals > Digestive system > Stomach > Rumen | place: Canada: Alberta | collected... | reverse complement strand
ATGGCCCTCGAGCTTGCTCGAAGAAGCCATCCTATCGCTTGAGACCCAACGCTCTTGTGAGAGCATTAAGCATGCACAAGAATATTTTCCTTTAAATTCTTATCCACGGAAATAATCCAGTGCGCCGAAATTCATCAAAGTAATTCCTTCGTCGTCAGGAATGACGACGCTCCTAGCAACCCTTCGTCGTCAGGAATGACGACGCTCCTAGCAACCCTTCGTCGTCAGGAATGACGACGCTCCGACGCACGCCCGAAGTAAAGACTTTCGTTGATGCCTCATTCAAGTCTCGTTTTTAGCGGCATATTTTTGTTTAGTCCTCAGAAAATCGCTATATTTGCACTCGATGACAAAGAAATCCGTACTCATACTTCTTTGTTTGCTCTTTGCTTTCGTGCAGTGGGCAACGGCGGCGCGCCAGCCAGCTTTCTACCTGAGATGGCAGAAGCTGCCGTCGGACACGCTGTTGAAGATGGGCAATGTTCTCGTCGACCGCGCCGGGGCTCCCGACAGTGCACTGGCTTGCTTCACCATCGTGGCCAACCGCAGTGGCGAGAAGCTTAGCGAGGAGGGACGCAGACAGTGTACACGGGGATATATCGGCAAATGGTATGTTTACTTCTTCCATTTCTTCGATTACTACAAAGCCTACGAGAGTCTCTGCTCAGCCCAGACGTTGGCTGAGGGCTTTGATTGAGAGACCACACGCGTGCTGCTCAACTTTGGCTGCATGTATCAGGCCATAGCTGAACAGACCCAAGACCAGCATACTCTCCAGAAAGCCTACGATTATTTTCGCCGTTGCTTCACACTGGCCCTCAAGAGTCATAACACCGATGTCGACATGGCGTTTGCCAACTTGATCACGGTGAGCTATGACATGGGGAAGTTGTCTTCCATCCGCAAAGAGTGGGCGCAATACCGTGAGCTCCCCTTATTGGCCAAGGATAGCGTCAGAATCTACAACCATCTCTTCTATGAGGGCAAGTTGCTCATGAGTCAGGGCAAATATGTCGAGGCAGAGAAGAAATTTGACACTGTAATCAGTAAGTCGGACGAGAGCCTCGGTCTTATGCGGTTCAGATGCGTCGGCTATATCTACAAAGCTGAGGCACTGGCCGCAAGGCACGACTATTCTGCTGCTGTCGCCTCGTTGCATCAGGCGCTTAGCCTCTCACAGCGGCACAATCTGAAAGATGCCGTCCTGGAGATCTGCGACAAGCTCTCGCATTACTACGCCTTAATGGGAAACAAGGAGAGCAGTCTTCTTTATCGCGGGCAATATCTGCAACTTAAGGACACCGTGCTCAACTATCAGCAGCTGATGAAGGTGAACGAGATGCGGTTTGTCAACAGCATGAAGAAGGTTGACGAGCAGATGCAGCAGGTGAGGCACCGCCAGCAGGTGGAACGGATTGTCAGCCTTGCTGTATTCGTCATCGCCTTGCTCATCGCCATCTTCCTCTGGATTGTGTGGCACAAGAACCGCAGGCTCAGCAAGCAGAACGTCATGCTGTATGAGCGCACCGTGGAGATGATAAAGAAGGAGGAGGACGAGCAGCGCAGGCGAAAGAGCCTGGAGGACGAGCTGGAACAATACAAGCAGAAGGACAGTCAGAAGAAAGAGAAATACCAATATAATAATCTCGACGAGGCCGACAAGGCACGGCTGTGCGAGCAGATCCTAGCCGTGATGGAGAACAGTCCCGAGATTCTCTCGTCCGACTTCACTGCCGAACGGCTGGCGCAGATGGTGGGCTCGAAATATAAATATGTGTCGCACGTAATCAATGAGACCTACGGCTGCAACTTCTCGACCTTCATCAACGAATACCGCATCAAGGAGGCTTGCCGTCGCATCGGTGACCGTGAGCATTATGGCAATCTCACCATCGAGGCCATAGCCCATGAGGTGGGCTTCAAGTCGCGCACCACCTTCATCGCTTCGTTCAAAAAGGTGACGGGACTTACGCCTTCTGAGTATATAAAAATATCGTTAAGCCGCTAAGGAAACTGCTTGTTTGCTTACGTTTTGTGTTCAATAACATGTTGTTGAACGCAAAACGTAATTTTTGTTGCTCGTATTTGCTTCAATTATTATACATTTGCAAATAGAAAAAACAAATCATATTCAATTAAAACCAAAAAAATCACGCTTATGAGAAAGAGATTATTACTTCTAAGTGTGGCCATCCTCACTTTAGGACAGATGGAATGGCACAGACGCTCAGCAGTTCGAAGGCTTTGACAGCAGAGAAAGCAGACGGTCAGAAGGCTGTGAGCACAGCGCGAGTTGCCCAAAAGGCTGACGACGCGACCGACGGTGTGGGCTATTGGGTAGACGCAACCAACTACTTCGATGCCAACGGCAGTTTCTCACTGACAAACGGAGAAAAGGAAAGCTTTCGTGCCAATCTCAAGTTCGATGGCAACAACGTGACGGTGAGCAATCTCTTCGATACATCCGAATGGTCGATCATCTCCACGTATTATGACATCAATGGCACATACGATGCCGCCAACAAGACCATCACGATCAAGACGCCGCGTTATCAAGAGGGAGCCAGTGCCGACCACTACACCCTTTATGGCGATATGAACTATTATGGCGAGCAGTGCTTCATAGCTCTGTTGGCCGGAGATTTCGATACAACGCCTGATGAGAATGGACAGTACGGCCTGTACATGACCGACAGTCTTGTGTTCGACGTCAGCGACGACCTCACCACTCTCACTCCGCGTACGGGCTTCGGCTTGTGGGCCTTAACCGAGAGCGACGGCTATTCCTATGGCAGTCTGATGTTCTACACCAAGAATTCCACGCTCACCAAGATGCCCGAGGAGGCTCTGCTTAGCGTTGTTCCGGATACCATCAGCTTTGAGGGAGCCAGCGTCTCCGTGGGGGCATCGCTTCAGCGCAGCTATACTTTGATAAACAAGGGCCTCAAGGAGGCTACCATATCAGCAGTCGTAAATGCCGAGGATATACAAGTGGCTGCACCAAGAACAATCGGGCCGGGCTCTAAGATTGATGCCTGCGTGGTCTTCAAGCCGCAGCGCACCGGATCTTACTCAGGTTCTGCAACCCTAAGCGGTAACAATGGCGCCACTTCTGCAAAGCTCTACTTTACGGGAACCGTGAATCCCGCTCCCGACTTCAGCCAGGTGGTCAAGGAAGGCAGCGAGACCGTCAACTTCAGTTTGGGCGATGACTTCCCCTATGTCGTCACTGATACCATCACCGGTTATCCTGTAGCTGTGTCGACCAATGTTGGTTCCAACACGCAGTCGCACCTCTTTGCCAACTTTGATGTACCAGCCGGCAAGGTGGGCGTCTTCAGTTGGAAGGGTATCAAGGAAGGCAGCTATTCCAATGGCGTGAAGATCTATCTGAACGACGACTCCGTCATCACAAATGATGCCTACGCTTTTGGAATGGATCAGACAACTTGGAAAGATGATATATCCAATACCCTCGTACTTCAGGAAGGCTCTTACAGAGTGGACTATAACAATGTGACGCAGATGGACTTCTGGAACACAGGCGATAAGACGCTGCGTACTTACCTCTACGACTTCAACCTCCAGCTGATGGATCAGACCGCCCACGCAGCTATGCTCAAGGCCGACAGCTTGGACTTCGGCTCTCACTATTTTGACAAACTGAGTGTACGCGACACGCTGACGGCTAATCTGGTGAACCTGGGCACTGAGCCGCTGAAGGTTATGGCTATCGAAGGCGACGGCGCGTTCAGTGGAGTGGTTCCTGAGAATGAGGTGGAAAGCTTCGGCACGTTGCCTGTGGCCATCACCTATGAGGCAGAAAACGTGGGCGAGTATACGGGCGAAGTGGTCATCAAGACCAATGCCGGTGACTTCACCGTCAGCTGTACGGCCAAGAACGAGGCCATCCCCGTCGACTATCAGGCCATCGTCAAGAACGGTAAATTCTCTTTCAACACGTCTGATCCTTATCCCTTCGCCGTTGAGGCAGATACAGCCTACAACTCTACATCGGGTATGGACAATAACAACAAGAACTCTTTCTTGGAGGCTTCGTTTGAGGTTCCTGAAGGAAAAGTGGGCAAGCTCTCTTGGAAGGCCATAAACTCTTCCTATGACTTCTTCTACTTTATGAACGATACGGTCATGACTACTGGCACGCGTATCACCCTCGACGGAGGAATGATGAAACTGTTTGCAGGCAAAGATGTGGATGCCAGCTCAACCAACTGGACAGCCGACCAGCTCACGTTTGCTCCCGGTCGCCACACGGTGCGCTACTACTATAAGAAGGCCGACAGCACGCCAAAGTATGAAGACAAGGTGAAGATCTTCGATCTCTCACTCGACCTCACCACAGGCATCAGCACTCCGACAGCTGAAGGCAAGGCCGTTCGCACGGAGATTTATAACCTGGGCGGTCAGGCACAGAACCAGTTGCAGCGCGGCGTCAATATCGTCAAGACCACTTATGCCGACGGACGCGTAGACGTCAGAAAAGTAATCGATAAGTGAAACCTGCGGGTTTTCACCATAACCTAATTTGCGCTGGGAGTCCCCAAGAGGATTCCCAGCGCTTGTTTTATTTCCCCTTGTAAATTTGTTTTTTTATCCTTTCTCTGCGGTTATTCCAAATTATTGCATTATCTTTGCATAAGAGACAAAAGGAGAACTGAGCAAAGATGATCGACAGAGAAACTGTGGAGAAAATCAAGGCGGCAGCCAACATTGTGGATGTCGTCTCTGAGTTTGTTACGTTGCGCCGCAGTGGCAGCAACTACAAGGGGCTGTGCCCCTTCCACAACGAGAAGACCCCGTCGTTCATCGTCTCTCCCGCCCGCGGCACCTGCCACTGCTTCGGCTGCGGCAAGGGCGGCGACTCCGTGAGCTTCATTATGGAGCACGAGCAGATGACCTATCCAGAGGCCCTGCGCTGGCTGGCCAAGAAATACCACATCGAGATCCGCGAACGCGAGCTCACCGACGGAGAGCGTCAGGCGCAGAGCGAGCGCGAGTCGATGTACATCGTCAACGACTGGGCCAACAAGTACTTTCAGGGCCTGCTCCACAACGATCCCGACGGCATTGCCGTGGGCATGCAGTACTTCCGCTCGCGTGGCTTTCGCGACGACGTGATCCGCACCTTCCAGTTGGGGTTTGACCTCCCCGACCGTCAGGCGTTGGGCAAGGCGGCCCTGCAGAAAGGATACCGTGAGGAGTTTCTGCTCAAGACCGGCATCTGCTACAAGAACGACCGCGGCGAGCTCATCGACCGCTACGCCGGGCGCGTGGTGTTCCCCTGGATTGGCGTGAGCGGAAAGGTCGTGGGCTTTACGGCCCGTGTGCTTGATGCCCGCACGAAGGGCGTCAACCAGAAGTACGTCAATTCGCCCGATTCCGAAATCTATCATAAGGCCAACGAGCTCTACGGCATCTATCAGGCCAAGCGCGCCATCGCCAAGGAAGACCGCGTGTATATGGTGGAAGGACAGGCCGACGTCATCTCCATGTATCAGTGCGGCATTGAGAACGTGGTGGCCAACTCAGGAACCGCGCTCACCCTGCAGCAGATTCACCTGCTCCACCGCTTCACCAACAACATCACCCTGCTCTACGACGGCGATGCGGCCGGCATCCACGCAGCCCTGCGCGGTACCGACATGCTGCTTGCTGAGGGCATGAACCTGCGGGTGCTGTTGTTGCCCGATGGCGACGACCCCGACAGCTTCGCCCGAAAACACACTTCTGAGGACTTTCGCAAATACATCGAGTCGCACCAGACCGACTTCATACAGTTTAAGACCGATCTGCTGCTCAAGAACGAGCGTGATCCACAGAAGCGGTCGGAGGGCATCAACTCCATCGTAGCCAGTATTGCGACGATTCCCAACCCGACGCTGCGCGATATCTATCTGCACGACTGTGCCGAGCGCATCGGCATCAACGAGGCGACGCTCATCAACCAGATGAACCAATACATCCGCCAACAGCGCGGACTGCCCGGCCAGCAGACGGCCAATGCCAATCATGGCGCGCCCCCCACGCCCCAACAGCAGCAGAAACTGCAGGAGTCGAAGGTGGAGGCCATGATCGTTAGGGAAGTGGTAAAATGGGGCGACGTGGTCATCTTTGACAACGTGCAGGACGACGAAGGCAATACGTTCTGTTTCACGGTGGCCCAGTACGTCCACTACAACCTCTCAGCCGACGACCTAGAGATGCAGAACCCCATCTACAACCGCATTATCGCCGAGGCTAACGAGCAGAGCGGGAAGGAGGGATTCAAGGCTGAGCCCTACTTCGTGCATCATCCCGACATCGAAGTGAGTCGCGTGGCCATGCAGCTCACGGCAGAGCGCTTCGTGCTCTCAGAGAGTCAGCAGGTGAAGGCTACGCCCGAGACCATCCGCCGCAACGTGATGCACCTGCTGCTCGACTTCAGGCTCGACATCGTGGCGCAGCGCATGCGCGACCTGCAGCAGCAGATCCTCGCCGCCCGCAACGACCGCCAGCGCCTGATGGAGCTCATGGCGCAGTTCAAGGACTATCAGACCATCCGCAACCAGCTGGCCAAGCAGGTGGGACACGACGTCATCTTAAAATAAAAAACTATGAACCTCTACGCAATATTCATCACCCTGCTGTTGATAGCCTCGGCGTTGTTCTTTGGCTACGACCGCTACCGCAACCGTAAGCGTGAGCCGCAACTCACCTTTGACGAGCTGCGCAGGCTGCTGCGCCGGTCGCTGCGTGAGCTTTCGTGCAGTCCGTCGTGGCGGTGGGAGGACCGTGTGCTCACGTGCAACTACGACTATCAGGGTGGCCACTTCCATATCCGTATCAACAGCGAGGACGTGTCGGCAGAGTTGGCGTTCCTCTTCGTCTTTGAGGCGCCGGCCACCGAGGTCGACATCGTACGCCAGCTGGCCAACCTTTGCAATGTCAACAGCCAGTATGTGCGCATCATCTACTCGATGAACGACGACAAGCACAGCGTAGACGTCCACATCCTTGCTCCACTGACACTCAGCCGCGACAATGCCAAGGCGGTGCTGCAGGCCGCGATGGACGAGGCCTTCCAGTGGCGCAATGCCTTCGGTCAGCGATATGAGAGCATGCTGGAGAAGAACCAGGACGACGGGATAAAGGACTATGAGAGCGAGCGCAGTAACTTTTCCCGTGAGATTACTCTGCTCCACGAGCAGGAGATAGCTCATCAGCCTGACATGCCCAACAGCCGCGACAACGCCGACGACCGGGTATCGCTGCGCGGCGTCCTGACAACGCTGCTTGGCATAGAGTCGTTCTTGCCCAAGAGTCTCTACGTAACGGCGGGCGACACCACACGGCGCATCTCCACTGACGACATCAGCGACTATCCCGTTGCCAATGCCATTATTGGAAAGAAGGATGACGGCAGCATGGGATTTATGGCCGACAATGCCGTTATGCGGCTCAGCTTCTACGACAAGCGCCGTCCGGATAAGGAGCGCCGGCTCGTCATCTCGCTTAACAGCGAGGGCCAGGACAGTCAGACGCTCTACTATCGTCTGACGGCTACACTCATTCCTCTCTCGTCCCAGCCGGTAAGTCCGATGGGCAGTCAGGCCAACACCCCGCTCTGCAGGTCGGCGCTCATGGGCTTCGACATTGTAGACCCTCAGAAGAAGCTGAGCGAGTTCTTGTATGTCTGGAAAGATGCGGTCGACAAATTGCAGCGCGGTGAGATTGATAAACTTTCCGACGAGGAGCTTATCCTTGCAAAAGCAACGATACAGCCCGTTGCCCAGGTGTCGTTTTTGGGTATCCGTCGCTTCAACCAAGGTCGTTATCTGGAAGCCATCGGACTCTTGCAGCAGGCTTACGACTACAAGAACGAGGATATGCACAAGCTGCGCCAGCCGAAGGACGACGACTGGAAGACCTACAGCAACATCTGCTTCTATCTGGCGTTCTGCTATATGGAACTGGGGCTCTACAAGCAGGCCTACTACTATCTCGACCTTCTGCTCCCTCAGCGCCGCTATGCCTACACCACGGAGTATGTCAACTGTATGGTCAATGCCCACGACTTGCGGGCGCTCAACATGATCGACCATCTCCTTGAGACGCTGACGCCAGAACCCAGTGATGACGACGAGAAGGACGACGATGAAGATGAGAAGGAGGAAGATGCCTCGCTCGGCAGCTTCCTGAGCTTCCTAAAGCGGCGCAAGAGCTACGTGCTCATAGAGTTCCGCCGCTACGACGAGGCAGAGAAGCTGCTCAAGGAACTGCTCGACGATCCCTCTTCGAGCGACTTTGCCATCAACGAATTGGCTTTTTTGCAAAAACTTAAAACGAAATAAATGTACTACGTAGTAAAAAAACTGGAGGTCTCTGCCAGCCATCATCTACGGCTCAACTATGAGAGCAAGTGTACGCGCGACCATGGCCACAACTGGTGGATAACGGTCTACTGCAAGCGCCGCGATCTGGATGAGAACGGAATGGTGGTGGACTTCGGCCACGTTAAGGCGATGATTGCCGACCGGCTCGACCACCAATGCCTCAACGAAGTGTTGCCCTTCAACCCTACGGCCGAGAACATAGCTCGCTGGGTGGTCGACACCGTGCCCTACTGCTATAGGGCCGAGGTGCGTGAAAGTGAGAACAACTTAGCGATTTACGAGAAAGATGAGCTGTCTGTATAAAGTCAACGAGATTTTCTACAGTCTTCAGGGCGAGGGCTACCACACGGGCCACGCTGCTGTCTTCATTCGTTTCAGCGGCTGCAACCTGAGTTGCTCGTTCTGCGACACGGATTTTTCGGTCTACCGTGAGCTCTCGGCCAGTGAGATTACGGCCCAGGCCAAGTCGCTCTGTCCCAACGATCCCGTGCCGCCGATGATCGTGCTGACCGGTGGCGAGCCCACCTTGCAGGTCGATGCCGAACTCATCGAGGCGCTCCACGTGGCAGGATTCCCTCTTGTGGCGATGGAGAGCAACGGCACGCACCGTCCGCCCGAGAATCTCGACTGGCTCTGCGTGTCGCCGAAGTGCAAGACCGAGGTCAAGCACTGCGATGAACTGAAGTTGATCTTCGACGGCTCCGGGCGCATCAATACCTACGGCATTACGGCCGACCACTACTATCTGCAGCCCTGCGATACGGGCGACGGGCAGCGCAACGCCGCGATCGTGGAAGAATGTGTGGAATACATCAAACGGCATCCGGCATGGCAGCTCAGTCTGCAGACCCATAAATTGGTCGGGTTCAAATAAATAGAGGTATGGTCTATCTTCACGGGTTGTTTCTGGTAGCTTATGTAGCCGTCATCATCGCGATGATGGTCACGGTACTTATGGACCACCGCCAGCCGTCGAAGACCATGGCCTGGCTTCTCGTGCTCGCCTTCCTGCCCCTGGTGGGCATCGTGCTCTACATCTTCTTCGGCCAGAACGTTCGTCGCGAGCGCTACGTCTCCAAGCGGTCGCTCGACCAGTTGTCGAAACGGCAAGCTTGGGTCTACGCCGAGCAGAAGAACTTCAAGATCAAGGAAGAATATCGCGACCTGATTCACCTCTTCTACAACCAGAACGGCGCCTTGCCTTTCAAGGACAACGAGGTGGAAATCTACACCACCGGCTATGAGTTTTTCGGTTCGCTGCTGCAGCAGATAGGTATGGCCCAGCAGAGCATCCACATCGAGAGCTATATCTTCTCCGGTGACGAACTAGGATCGCTCATCGCCGACGCCCTCATCGACAAGGCTCGGCAGGGCGTGGAGGTGAGAATCATCTACGACGACGTGGGCTGCTGGAACGTTCACAACAGCTTCTATGAGCGCATGCGCAACGAGGGTATTGAGGTCCATGCGTTCTTCCCCGTTAAGTTCCCCGCCTTCACCAGTAAGATGAACTACCGCGACCACCGCAAGCTCATCGTCATCGACGGTGAGGTGGCCTTTATCGGAGGCATGAACATCGCCACCCGCTACGTCAAGGGCAACAGTCAGGGCCCATGGCGCGACACGCATCTCATGATTCGTGGTGGTGGAGTGTATGGCGTGCAGCATGCCTTCCTTCTCGACTGGTATTTCGTCGACCGAACGCTCATCAGCGACCGGGCATACTATCCGCCTATTCCGGCAGATGTCAAGTTCAATCCCGAGGAACCTATCCTGGCGCAGGTGGTGATGAGCAGTCCCATTGCCACATGGCCCGACATAGAGCAAGGCTATGTGCGCATCCTGCTTCAGGCTAAGAAGTACGTCTATCTTGAGTCGCCCTACTTTATCCCGTCAGAACCGGTGCTCTTTGCCCTGCGTGTGGCGGCTCTCGCGGGAGTCGACGTGAGGCTGATGATTCCCTATCAGACGGATTCTAAGCTTGTGGGCTGGGCCAGCCGGTCGTTCGTGTTTGAGACTTTGGAGGCCGGCGTGAAGGTAGAGCTCTACAAGAAGGGATTCAACCACACGAAGATGCTCGTCTGTGACGACATCATCTCCACCTGCGGATCCACCAATCTCGACCTGCGCAGCTTCGAGAACAATTTCGAGTCGAACGTATTCTTCTATGGTGAGTCGATGGCGCGCCGGCTGAAGAAAGTCTTCCACGACGACGAGCGCGACTGCATTCGCATAGAGGATGCCTATGAGGTGGAACAGCAACCCTTCTTGCTGCGATTGTGGGAGAGCATCATCCGATTGCTCAGTCCGCTGCTCTAAATTTATAAGTAAATATCAAAAACTAACAGATATAAAAATATGAGGATTAAAAAAGTATTAGCATTCTTATTATTCATTCCGTTCATGGCTACTGCCTGGGCGGGCACAGACTATACGCAGTATGTCAACCCATGGATTGGAACGGGCGGCCACGGCCATGTGTTTCTGGGTGCCAACGTGCCTTGGGGATACGTCCAGTTGGGTCCCACCGAGAATACGCGCGGCTGGGACTGGTGCTCGGGCTATCACATCAGCGACTCCGTACTGATCGGCTTCGGTCATCAGCATCTCAGCGGTACGGGAATCGGTGATCTGGGCGACTTTGCCTTTCTGCCCGTTGCCCGTAGCGGACAGCGCGACATCATCTTCAGTCATGGCGCAGAGACCGTCGTGCCGGGATATTATTCCATCTCGCTCCACGACCCCAATGTCTTTGTGGAACTCACCGCCACAAAGCGTTGCGGATTCCATCGCTACACCTATGCTCCCACGACGCAGACCTGCCGGCTGGCCATCGACCTGAAGCAGGGAATCGGCTGGGACAAGATGACCGACGCTAATCTGGAGCAGGTCGACGCCAAGACGCTGCGCGGCTACCGCATGTCTAAGGGTTGGGCCGTTGACCAGCGCGACTATTTCTACGTGCGCTTCTCCAAGCCCGTGACGATGACGGCTTTGGATTCCGCGCGTTGGGAGTTCACGTTCGACAACAGCAACGAGCCGCTGCTCGTGAAGGTAGGCCTGTCGGCTGTGAGCGAGGACAACGCACGCCTCAATCTCGACAAGGAAATTTCCGGTTGGGACTTCAACGGCTGTGTGGCACAGGCCCGTCAGCAATGGAACGACGAGCTCTCGAAAATTCAGATTGAGACACCCGATACCAATGCACGCACCATCTTCTATACAGCCATGTATCACACGATGACGGCGCCTTCAGTGTTTAACGATGTCAATGGTGACTATCGCGGTGCCGACGGCAAGGTGCACAAGGGCGACTTCCAGAACTACACCACTTTCTCGCTTTGGGATACTTATCGTTCGGCCCATCCGCTGATGACGCTCATCCATCCCGACATGCTGAGCGACATGGGCGAGACGCTGATCAACATCTTCCGCCAGCAGGGCAAGCTGCCCGTGTGGCACCTGATGGGTTGCGAGACCGACTGCATGGTGGGCAATCCGGGCGTGATCGTGCTAGGCGACCTCGTTCTGAAAGGAAAGGTGAAGGATCCGAAGGCTGCTTTTGAGGCCATGAAGAAGAGCTGTATGCTCGACGAGCGTGGCATGGACCTGCTCAAAGAGTACGGCTACCTTCCTTACGATAAGAACCAGAGCATAGAGACCGTGTCGAAGACGCTCGAATATGCTATCGCCGATGATGCCGTGGCCCGTGTGGCCAAGATGTTGGGCTACACGAGTGACTATAAATACTTCTACAACCGCAGTAAGTCTTATCGCAAACTGTTCGACACCAATCTTCAGTTCATGCGCGGTCGCAGTGCTGACGGCAAGTTCCGTGAGCTTTTCAATCCCTTCCATGCCGCTCACGAGCAGGATGACTACACTGAGGGTAACGCCTGGCAGTACACTTGGCTCGTGCCGCAGGATCCTCACGGACTCATCAGCCTCTTCGGCTCGGAGTCCTCGTTCGTCACGAAACTCGACTCGCTCTTTTTTGTTGAGGGCGATATGGGTGCTGAGGCTTCACCCGACATCAGCGGTCTGATCGGCCAGTATGCCCAGGGCAACGAGCCCAGCCACCACGTGATCTACTTCTACGACTACGCCGGACAGCCTTGGAAGGCAGCCAAGCTCTTGCGCCGTACATTCAGCGAGATGTACAAGAACGATCCCGATGGCCTCTGTGGCAATGAGGACGTGGGCGCTATGTCGGCATGGTACGTGCTCTCTTCTATGGGTATGTATCAGGTAGAGCCTGCTGGCGGCAAGTATGTCTTCGGCACGCCGCTCTTCGACAAGGCAACCCTCAATGTGGGCAACGGCCGCACGTTCACTATCAAGGCCACGAACAACAGCGACAAGAATATCTATATCCAGCGTGTGCTGCTCAACGGAAAGAACTACACCCGCAACTACATCAACTACAACGACATCGTGCGGGGTGGTACGCTCGAGTTCGTGATGGGCGCCGAGCCGTCGAAGTTCGGTACCGCCAAGAAGGACAGACCCTAATACAACGTGGGAACGGCAGAGCCTCAGTGACTGCGCCTTACCCACATGATTTATGACGTATGCATATCAGTGAATTCATCTCATTAATCATCAAACGATTTGGAATGGAGCCCACCGCCGACCAGCGGCGGGCTCTTTCCTGTTTTGGCAGTTTCCTGGCCGACCGTTCCGACCGCTGCGTAATGATCATGCGGGGTTCGGCCGGTACGGGAAAGACATCGCTTGCAGCGGCTATGGTAGACACGCTTCACGCGTTGGGACAGAAGCTGCAGCTCATGGCGCCCACCGGACGTGCGGCGAAAGTCTTCTCTGTGCACTGTCATCTGCCAGCATCCACCATCCACCGCCGCATCTACCGTCGCAAGTCGTCCATCGCAGGCAGCTTCAGTCTCAACGACAATCTGTATCGCAATGCGCTCTTCGTCGTCGATGAGGCCTCGATGATCAGTGGTCAGGCTTCGGGCGAGACGGTGTTCGGCACGAATTCCCTGCTCGACGACCTGCTCAGCTACGTCTATGGCGGAGAGAATTGCCGGTTGTTGCTCATTGGCGATACGGCCCAGCTGCCGCCCATCGGCGAGGAGGAGAGTCCGGCGCTCCAGACGAAAGTGCTCCAAGCCTACGGTATGCACGTTTACGAATGCGACCTGAAACAGGTGGTCAGACAACGGCTTGACTCGGGAATTCTTTGGAACGCCACCATGCTGCGCTCGCTCATCACCCACGATGAAGTGACCCAGTTGCCCAAAATCCGTTTTCAGGGCTTTGCCGACATCGTGATGATGCCCGGTGCGGAAATTGTAGAGTCCATCGCCTCGAGCTACAGCCACGTGGGCGAGGACGAGACGATGGTCATCACGCGGAGCAACAAGCGCGCCAACATATATAATATAGGTATACGCAACACCGTTCTCGACCGCGAGGAGGAACTCGTGCGGGGCGACCAGCTGATGGTGGTGCGCAACAAGTATCTTGCCGACGACCAGCCCGTGAGTTTCATTGCCAATGGCGACCGCGCCGTGGTGGTGAGTGTCCACAACTTCCGCGACCTTTATGGCTTCCATTTTGCCGATGTTACGCTGCGTTTTCCTGACTATGACGACTTTGAGCTCGAGTCGACGGCCATTCTCGACACGCTCCACAGCGACGCACCGGCCCTAACGCCCGAGCAGTCGCAGCAACTGTATGAGCGGGTGATGGAGGACTACGCTGACATGCCCCGCAAGACGGAGCGGATGGCGAAACTGAAGGACGACAGCTATTACAATGCCTTGCAGATAAAATACGCCTATGCCGTCACCTGCCACAAGGCGCAGGGCGGACAGTGGGCGCATGTCTATCTTGACCAAGGTTACATGACCGACGATATGCTCACGCCCGACTACATTCATTGGCTTTATACGGCCTTCACGCGTGCTACGGAGAAATTGTTCTTGGTCAATTGGACAAAAAATCAGACCGATACAAAATAAACAAGAACGTATAGCGTTTTTACAGTAAAACCCATTAAATACCTGTCAAAATGAAAGGAATTCTATTGCTGCTTGTGCTGGCTTTATTGAATTTCTCTCTGCCCGTTGAAGCCCTGAATCTCCGTGGTCTGACATGGGGGGTGCGATCGGAAGGTCGTCAAATATACCATGACAGATTATGAGCACGACGTTGTCTATGATGTTAAATTAGGAAGAGGGCTCGTCTATTATAATATAGTATATAAGGGCTTGCCTGTAAAAGAAATTAATTTCTTCTTCAGTCCCGGTGGGAGTTTTTTTATTGTCCTATGTCATGCGTACGAGATGCAAGGACCTCGAAGAAGCCTAGAAGTTGGAGATGGAGTGGCTGGACAACTTTGCTGTCACTTATAAGAAATTGCGTAAGGACGCAGCAGGCTTTCCCCTCTACCAGTTGCGTGATGCCCAGGATAAATTTGCCGGTGTGATGCATGTCGTTCATAAGGGCAAGGTTTACACCGTAGAGTATATCAATTGGGATGAGAACGACGCCACCGCTACCTTGGAATTCAAGGACTATCTGGAATAGTAGGGAATCCTCCTATCTCACGAGGGTCTTGTGGGCCGTATTGTCTGACATCCTGACGATATTGACGCCGCGTTGAGGCTCGTTGAGTTGCTGGCCCTGAAGGTTGTAGCGTGCGGTTTCCTCGGCGGTTTCATCTGTCTTTGTGGGCGGAGCACTGACATTCGTAGCTTCGTCGATGTCATCAGTGATGTCGACGAGAGGCTGAGTCTGCACCCAGTTGCCATAGCCGTTGGTCTCATTGTAGTAGTTGCACAGCAGTGAGGTGGGGTAGAGCGTCACCACGGTAGAGGGCAGATATACATGCGAGATGTTTTCCGTCTTGCTGGCTTTCAGCAGGGCGTTCGGCGCAATAGCCAGCGTGCCCGGAGTCGCACTCACGGCGTAGCCCGCGTCGTAGTAGAGCACCGAAACGAGCGTCGTGCCGTTGTTGCCATACAAGGCCGTAGTGGAATAGGCGATACCTCTGACCGCTACCGATGATGACTTCACCACAAACGGTCCGTTGATGGAACCGTTGTCGCCCAACTGTGCGTAGCTGTTGATGGCCATCAGTACGCAGGATAATAATAGAATCAGCTTTTTCATCTTTTTTCTATTGTTTTTTATTTCTGACCGTTCATCTTCATCTTTTCTTCTTTTCTCTTATACCACCATACCACGAATACCAAATACACTGAGAGTAATAGAATTTACCCCCAGTTGCTGTTGCTCACGTCGAAAGGCCAGTCAAAAAAATATCGTGTGAGTTTATCGGTGATGATGAACAGTGTTTTCATATAGATAAACATCAGGGCGCAGTCGGCGACTGCTTTTGCTGCTATTTTGGCTATCTTTTTCGGTTTAGATTCTTCCATTGCGCTGTTGATTGTTAGTCTCTGCAAATTTACTAAAAAATACCGGGCGGGCAATCCTTTCTGGGATTTTTCTTGAGGGGACGGAAGGCAGCGGGGATAGGCGCTATAGTTGCTATAGGCGCTATAGTCGCTATAGCTACCTATCACGCCTTTTCTGCGGCGTCTCATAATCTGCACAATCAGCTTGTTTTGTGCAATGTCGACTGCACAAATTGCTTTTTTAAGTGCAATTATTTGTGTATCATATAAAAAGTTAGTAATTTTGCAACGATTTTTTAAGAATTGGATAATAAATCAATATATTAATTATGAGTTTGAAAATTGTTGTACTTGCCAAGCAGGTACCCGACACCCGCAACGTGGGCAAAGATGCCATGACAGCCGAAGGAACGGTCAACCGTGCCGCGCTGCCCGCCATCTTCAACCCCGAAGATTTAAATGCCCTGGAGCAGGCTTTGCGACTCAAGGAGCAAAACCCTGGCAGCACCGTTGGTGTGCTCACGATGGGCCCTCCCCGTGCAGGCGAGATCATCCGTCAGGGACTCTATCGTGGAGCTGACACCGGATGGCTGCTCACCGACCGCTTGTTTGCTGGTGCCGATACGTTGGCTACATCCTACGCCTTGGCCACGGCCATCAAGAAGATTGGCGATGTGGATATCGTCATCGGCGGTCGTCAGGCTATTGATGGTGATACCGCACAGGTGGGACCACAGGTGGCTCAGAAGTTAGGACTCAACCAGGTGACCTACGCCGAGGAGATTCTCAAGATCGAGAATGGCGTCGCCACTATCCGTCGCCATATCGATGGTGGCGTAGAGACCGTAGAGGCACCTCTGCCCGTGGTGATCACGGTCAATGGAAGCGCCGCTCCCTGCCGTCCATGCAACGCCAAACTCGTGATGAAATACAAATACGCTACCTGCCCGATGGAGCGCAAGGGCGACGAGCCCTGGGCTAAGCTCTACGAAGAGCGTCCCTACCTCACGCTCAACCAGTGGAGCGTGGCCGATGTCAACGGCGACCCGCAGCAGTGCGGTCTCTCTGGCTCGCCCACAAAGGTGAAGGCAGTTCAGAGCATTGTGTTCCAAGCTAAGGAGAGCAAGACGCTCACCAGTTCCGACGCCGATGTGGAGGGACTCGTGAAAGAACTGCTCGACGAGAAAATCATTGGTTAAACCCATCCAAAAAACAGAACAAAAGAATGAACAACGTATTTGTATATTGTGAAATTGAAGGCACCACCGTGCAGGAAGTTTCTCAGGAACTTCTGACCAAAGGCCGCAAGCTGGCCGACAAGCTCGGTGTTGACCTCGATGCCGTTGTTGCCGGCACTGGCATCAAGGGCAAAGTGGAAGATCAGATTCTGCCCTATGGTGTAGACAAGCTCTTCGTCTTCGATGCAGAGGGACTCTTCCCCTACACCTCGGCTCCTCATACCGACATCCTCGTCAACCTCTTCAAGGAGGAGAAACCGCAGATTGCCCTGATGGGCGCCACGGTGATTGGCCGCGACCTCGGTCCCCGCGTTTCCTCTTCGCTGACCAGTGGCCTCACCGCCGACTGTACGCAGTTGGAGATTGGCGACTACGACGACAAGAAGACCGGCAAGCACTATTCTAACCTGCTCTATCAGATTCGTCCCGCTTTCGGTGGCAACATCGTCGCTACCATCGTCAACCCCGACCATCGTCCCCAGATGGCTACCGTACGCTCTGGCGTTATGCAGAAAGCCGTCTATGAAGGCAAGGCCAAGGGCGAGGTGGTCTATCCCGACGTGGCCAAGTACGTGCCCGAGGTAGACTATGTGGTGAAGGTCATCGACCGTCATGTGGAGGCTGCCAAGAACAACCTCAAGAGTGCTCCTATCGTTGTGGCCGGTGGCTATGGCATGGGTTCGAAGGAAGGCTTCGACATGCTCTTCAAGTTGGCCAAGGAACTTCATGGCGAGGTTGGTGCCAGCCGTGCTGCAGTAGATGCAGGCTGGGTGGACCACGACCGTCAGATTGGTCAGACCGGTCTCACCGTACATCCCAAGGTGTACATCGCTTGCGGTATCAGCGGTCAGATTCAGCACATCGCCGGCATGCAGGATGCTGGTATCATCATCTCTATCAACAGCGATCCTGATGCCCCCATCAACAAGATTGCCGACTACGTGATCAACGGTACGGTGGAAGAAGTAGTACCGAAGCTCATTAAATATTATAAGCAGAATACAAAGTAAATATTTAGGAAGTCAAAGAAGTTAGAAGAAGTTATAGGGAAGTTAAAGGACATTAGTCTGTTCCCTTAAAAGGTAATCCTAAATGAATAAGGATTTTCGAGATATTATCGCTTGGCAGAAGGCTCATCAGTTTGTTCTGATGGTCTATGATGCAGTGAAAAGTTTCCCTGACGAAGAAAGATACGCACTGAGGTCTCAATTCACAAGGGCAGCTGTCTCGATTCCTGCAAACATTGCTGAAGGCTTTAAGAAACTGAGTAAAGCGGATAAACTGCGTTTCATGAATATTGCCCAGGGAAGTCTTGAAGAATGTCGCTATTACATCATTCTTTCAAAGGACTTGGGATATATTAATGAGAAATTGTATAACCAACTTTTCAATAGCATAGAAATAACAAGTAGGTTTCTTAATTCTTACTGTCACGCGATAGTCACTGATAATGGTATTAAACGTGACAGTCTGTAGGTGATGTCCAAAGAGGAGATTATCAGTAATGTCTCTTAACTTCCCCTTAACTTCAATAACTTCCTATAACTTCCCCCAATAAAGCAAGAAAGCAAATGTCAAATTATTATAGTGATCATCCTGAAATAGGATTTTATCTGGGTCATCCGTTGATGAAGCGCATAGTTGACCTGAAGGAACGCAACTATGTCGACAAGGACAATTACGCTGATGCCCCCGTATGTTTTGAGGACGCCATTGAGAACTACAAGCGTCTGCTTGAAATCACAGGCGATGTGGCTGCCAACGTCATCGAGCCCAACTCTGAGAGCGTAGACCTCGAAGGTCCGCATCTCGAGAACGGACGTATGAAATATGCCAGCAAGACCTACGAGAACCTCGACGCTACGCGCAAGGCCGGTCTGTGGGGACTCTCTATGCCCCGCCGCTACGGTGGCTTGAACATCCCCAACAGCGTGTTCTCCATGCTGTCTGAGGTGGTGTCGGCTGCTGACGCCGGTTTCCAGAATGTCTGGTCGCTGCAGTCGTGTATCGACACCCTTTACGAGTTCGGTTCTGAGGAGCAACGCCAAAAGTACATTCCCCGTGTCTGCGCAGGCGAGACCATGAGTATGGACCTCACCGAGCCCGATGCTGGTAGCGACTTGCAGCGCGTGATGCTCAAGGCCACTCAGGATGCTGACGGCACTTGGCGTCTCAATGGCGTGAAGCGTTTCATCACCAACGGCGACTCCGACATCCACCTCGTGCTGGCCCGTTCTGAGGAAGGCACTACTGATGGCCGCGGACTGTCTATGTTCATCTACGACAAGCGCAATGGTGGCGTCGACGTGCGTCACATCGAGAACAAGCTCGGTATCCACGGTTCACCTACCTGCGAGCTCGTGTTCAAGAATGCTCCTGCAGAGCTCTGCGGCAGCACTCGTCTCGGCCTTATCAAGTATGTGATGGCTCTGATGAACGGTGCCCGTCTCGGCATCGCCGCACAGAGCGTCGGTGTTGAGCAGGAAGCCTACAACGAAGGACTGGCCTACGCCAAGGAGCGCTCTCAGTTTGGCAAGAAGATCATCAACTTCCCCGCCGTCTACGATATGCTGAGCCGCATGAAGGCAAAGCTCGATGCCGGCCGTTCGCTGCTCTATCAGACAGCTTGCTACGTCGACATCTATAAGGCCCTCGAGGACATCTTGCGCGACCGCACCCTCACTCCCGACGAGCGCAAGGAGATGAAGAAGTACAGCCGTCTGGCTGATGCCTTCACTCCGCTGGCAAAGGGTATGAACTCTGAGTACGCCAACCAGAACGCCTACGACGCCATCTCTATCCATGGCGGTTCAGGCTTCATCATGGAGTATAAGAGCCAGCGCCTCTATCGCGACGCACGTATCTTCTCTATCTATGAGGGTACGACGCAGTTGCAGGTGGTGGCTGCCATCCGCTATATCACCAACGGCACCTATCTGGGCATTATCCGTGAGATGCTCGACGAGGAACTCTGCGACTGCATGAAGCCGCTCCGCGACCGTGTAGCCAAGCTCGTCGACCTCTACGAGAAGTGTGTTGAGAAGGTGAAGGCTGCCGGCAATCAGGAGCTGCACGACTTCCTGGGCCGTCGTCTCTACGACATGACCGCTGAGATCGTGATGTCACTGCTCATCATGAAGGATGCCTCCAAGGCTCCCGAGCTCTTCAAGAAGAGCGCCAACGTCTATGTTCGCATGGCTGAGGAGGATGTGCTGGGCAAGGCTGCCTACATCGAGAACTTCAACGTTGAGGACCTCGACAGCTTCCGTGCTGCTGAGGCTGAGACCGAAGAATAAGATTTTTCTTCGTTCATTATATCAGAAGGCCTGTCTGCAAGATTGTAGACAGGCCTTCTGTTTTTAATTCACAATTCATAATTCATAATTCATAATTGGCTGGCGCGGCAGTTTAATTCAACATTCGGCATATAATAAGATTGTGGCCATTCGTAACGAACATCTTTCGTGACGACCGTCACGTTTCTTCGTGTCGACCATCACGTTCATGCGTGACGACCGTCACGTTTCTTCGTGACGACCATCACGTTGTTTTGTGACGACCGTCACGAGACATGGTCACATTATTTCGACCACACAACGTCACGTGACAAATGTCACGTTTCTTCGTGACAACTGTCACGCTCGCTCGTGACAATTGTCACGCTCGTCCGCGACAACTGTCACGTTCATTCGCGACAATTGTCACGAGACATTGATCAACCATAAAACAGTGTAGTTTAACGCTTTGCATTCTAAACTTCAGGAAATATCCAGAGCGCCCTTCTTTGTTGATTTTTGTCTTACAGTCCTATATCGAGGAAGCAAGTAAGGATAAAGGAATGTTAAACTCATTCTTAATGCTCTAACAATCAAAACTTTTTCGTAAATTAGCCCTCTGAAATCACTAACACAATAAACATGAAAACAAAACTTATTTTAGCGGCATTGGCTTTCGCGGCCACCTCGGGGTTTGCTCAGACGCAAAGCTCGGGTATTGACTTGTCCAATCTGGACACTTCGGTCAGGCCGGGCGACAACTTCTATCAGTACGCAGCCGGCGGTTGGCTCAAGACGCATCCTCTCGATGCGGAGCATTCCGACAACGGTGCTTTCACCGACCTTTATGAGCAGAATCAGAAGCGCATACAGGAGATCATCATGCAATACGCCTCTCATCCGCAGCCTCAGGGCACTCTGGAGCAGAAGATCGGCTCGCTCTACAACCTCATGATGGACAGCGTTCGCCTCAACCGTGAGGGATGGGCACCTCTGAAACCGCAGCTCGACCGCATCAAGGCCATCAGCGACCGCAAGGAGTATCAAATCGTTACGGCTCAACTCGACCGTACGGGTTGCTCCACGATGATGTTCGGTATGGGTTGCGGTAGCGATATGCGCAATGCCGACTGGAACCTCGTCTCCTTCGGACAAGGCGGACTGGGACTCGGCACCCGCGACTATTATCTCTCCGACGAGGCCCAGAACAAGCGCGTGCTCGAAGCCTACAAGAAATATCTCAAACAGCTCTTCGTGCTCACCGGCGACGATGAGGCCACGGCCCAGAAGAAGATGGAGACCGTGCTGGCCATCGAGACCCGCATCGCAAAGGCCAGCTACGACAACGTGAAGCTGCGCGACGTGGATGCCAACTACCATAAGATGAGTTACATGCAGCTCGTCCGCGATTATCCCGGCATCGACTGGGGCAACGTGCTGCTCGCTTCCGGTTTCCCTGCCATTGACTCTGTCGACGTCAGTCAGCCAGAACCGATTCATGAGGTGGAGAAAATCCTCAACGACACTCCGCTCGAAGACCTCAAGGTCTATGCCGAGAGCAAGATCATGACTGGCGCCAGCGGTATGCTGAGCGACGAGTTCCGCAAGGCTGCGTTCGAGTTCAACTCCGTCATGAGCGGCGTTAAGGTCGACCGTCCGCGCTGGAAGCGTGCCGTGAGTCTGGTCAGCGGCAGTCTGGGTGAGGCCATCGGCAAGATTTATGTGGAGAAGTACTTCCCTGAGTCGAGCAAGAAGCGCATGCTCGAGCTTGTGCACAACCTGCAGAAGGCCCTCGCACAGCGCATCGACGCCGCCACGTGGATGGGTGCCGAGACGAAGGCTCAGGCCAAGGACAAGCTCTCCAACTTCATCATCAAGATTGGCTATCCCGACAAGTGGAAGGATTACAGCGGACTGCAGGTGGTCGACTCGCTGAGCCTCTACGAGAACATGCGCCGCATCGGTCTCTGGATGAGCGACGACTACATCGCCCGCCATGTCAACAAGCCTGTCGACAAGATGGAGTGGGGCATGACTCCGCAGACTATCAATGCCTACTATAACCCCACGACCAACGAAATTTGTTTCCCCGCTGCCATCCTGCAGCCTCCCTTCTTCGATCCTAATGCCGACGACGCAGCCAACTATGGCGGCATCGGCGGTGTGATTGGTCATGAGATGAGTCACGGATTCGACGACCAGGGCTCTCAGTTCGACAAGACCGGCAACCAGCACGACTGGTGGACACCGGCCGACAAGAAGAACTTCAACGCCCGCACGAAGGTGCTGGCCGACTACTTCAGCAACTTTGCGGTGCTGCCTGGCGTGAAGATCAACGGCAAGCAGACGCTCGGCGAGAACATCGGCGACAATGGCGGTCTGAACATTGCTTTCACTGCTCTGAAGAATGATATGAAGGAGAAAGACCTGGGCGTGAAGGATGGCTTCACTCCCGAGCAGCGCTTCTTCCTCTCCTGGGCCCGCGTTTGGGCTTCCAACCAGACTCCGGAATATGTACAGCTCATCGTCACGAGCGACGTCCACTCTCCCAACATGGCCCGCGTCAATGCTGCCCTGCCGCAGATCGACGGTTGGTATGATGCCTTCAAGGTGAAGAAGGGTGATAAGATGTTTATTCCCAAGAATAAGCGCGCCCATATCTGGTAAGCGCTTGGCTGATTAATAATAAAAAACGGTCGCCCGCACAATGCTGTGCGGGCGACCGTTTTTTATTGGGGTTATCGGACTTTTCGGATTTTTCCGACTAATCCGACTAGTCCGACTAATCTGACTGGTCCGACTAATCTGACTGGTCCGACTAATCTGACTGGTCCGACTAATCTGACTGGTCTGACTAATCCGACTGGTCTGACTGGTCCGACTGGTCCGACTAGTCCGACTGGTCCGAAAAGTCCGACCAGTCGGAAAGGTCAGAAATCTCTATTATAGGTTGCAGAGTTCTACCACCTTGTCGACTGCGGCAGAGAGTCCGTCGGGATTCTTGCCACCAGCCTGTGCGTAGTGGGGCTGACCACCGCCACCGCCCTTGATGAGCTTGGCGGCCTCGCGAACAATCTTGCCGGCGTTGAGCGAATGGCTCTTCACCATGTCGTCGCTGAACATCACACTCAGCATTGGCTTGTTCTCGTACACCGAACCTACTACGCAGACGAGGTTCTCGGGAACGGCCTGACGAATCTTGAACACGAGGTCCTTGGCCATCTCCGGACCGATGGGCACTACGGCTTTCACCACGGTGATGCCGTTGATGGTCTTGGCATCTTGCAGCAGACGCTGCTTGGTGCGCTCCACAGCCTGCGACTGGAAGGCCTCGATCTGCTTGCGCATGCTGTCGTGCTCACCGATATATTTCAGCAAGGTAGCCTTGAGATCCTTGGAGTTGTTGAACAGCTCGCGCACTTCCTTCATCGTGTCTTCGAGGTTGTAGATCACGTCCTCGCAGGCCTTGCCTGTGAGTGCTTCGATACGGCGCACGCCAGCAGCGACGCTGCTCTCAGCGATGATCTTGAAGAAGCCGATGTGGCCCGTGCTCTTGACATGGATACCGCCGCAGAACTCGCAGCTTGGTCCGAAGCGTACCACACGTACCTTGTCGCCGTATTTCTCGCCAAAGAGGGCAATGGCGCCGAGCTCCTTGGCTTCCTCGATAGGCGTATCGCGGAATTCCTCCAATGGCAGGTCCTGACGGATCATGGAGTTGACGAGGCGTTCCACCTTGCGCAGTTCCTCATCGGTCACCTTCTGGAAGTGGCTGAAGTCGAAACGCAGCGTGTTGGCGTCGACATACGATCCCTTCTGCTCCACATGGTCGCCGAGAACCTCTTTCAGTGCGTAGTCGAGCAGGTGGGTGGCGGTGTGGTTGGCAGCCGAACCCTCGCGCTTGTCGACGTCGACGCAGGCCATGAAGTCGGCCTCGGGATTCTTCGGCAGTTTGTTGACGATGTGTATGCTCTGGTTGTTCTCGCGCTTGGTGTCGACAATCTGCACGGTTTCATCTTCAGAGACGAGCACGCCGGTGTCGCCCACCTGACCGCCCATCTCGCCATAGAAGGGCGTGTTGTCGAGCACGAGCTCGTAGAAGGTATGCTTCTTCTGCTTCACCTCGCGATAGCGCAGGATGTGGCATTCGTATTCGGTATAGTCGTAGCCAACGAAGTTCTGCTCGCCCTGTCGGAGTTCGGTCCAGTCGCCGTTCTCCACGGTGGCAGCGTTGCGGGCACGCTCCTTCTGCTTCTTCATTTCCTCGTCGAAGCCCTTCACGTCAACGGTGTAGCCGTTCTCGCGGCAGATGAGTTCTGTGAGGTCGAGCGGGAATCCGTAGGTATCGAAAAGGCGGAAGGCTGACTCGCCGTCGAGCTGCGTCTTCTCGTGAGCGCGGAGCTCGTCCATGTCACCGTTGAGCAGGTTGATACCCTTCTCCAGAGTGCGGAGGAAGGAATCCTCCTCCTCTTTCATCACGCGGGAGATGAGTTCCTGCTGCTGCAGCAGTTCGGGATAAGCCTCGCCCATCTCCTGCACGAGCACGGGCATGAGTTTATACATGAAGGCGCTCTTCTGTCCGAGGAACGTGTAGGCATAGCGAACGGCACGGCGCAGGATGCGGCGGATGACGTAGCCGGCCTTGGCGTTGGAGGGCAGCTGACCGTCGGCGATAGAGAAGGCAACGGCGCGCAGGTGGTCGGCCACGACGCGCATGGCGATGTCGATCTTCTCCTGCTCGTTGGCACCCTCACCGTTGGAGCCTGTGGGCACGGTGTAGCCGTACTTCTTGCCCGAGAGGAGCTCTATCTCCTTGATGATGGGCTGGAAGATGTCGGTGTCGTAGTTGGAGTTCTTGCCCTGCAGCATGCGCACGAGGCGCTCGAAGCCCATGCCGGTATCGATGACGTGCATGGGCAGCGGCTCCAGTTCGCCGTCGGCCTTACGGTTGAACTGCATGAACACGATGTTCCAGATCTCAATCACCTGAGGATCGTCCTTGTTGACGAGTTCGCGTCCAGGCACTTTTGCCTTTTCCTCATCGGTACGTGAGTCTACATGGATCTCAGAGCAGGGACCGCAGGGACCCGTGTTGCCCATCTCCCAAAAGTTGTCGTGCTTGTTGCCGTTGATGATATGGTCGGCGGGCACGTGTTTGGCCCAGTATTTTGCGGCTTCGTCGTCGCGGGGAATGTTCTCCTCGGGGCTGCCTTCGAACACTGTCACGTAGAGGTCGGCAGGGTTGAGGTGAAGCACGTCGACGAGGTATTCCCAAGCGTAGTCGATGGCGCCTTCCTTGAAGTAGTCGCCAAAGCTCCAGTTGCCGAGCATTTCAAACATGGTGTGGTGGTAGGTGTCGTGTCCCACCTCTTCCAGGTCGTTGTGCTTACCGCTTACGCGCAGGCACTTCTGTGAGTCGGCGCGGCGGCGGGGCTCAGGATCCTTGGTACCGAGAATAATGTCTTTCCACTGGTTCATGCCCGCATTGGTGAACATGAGCGTGGGGTCGTCCTTGATAACCATCGGTGCGGATGGCACAATGACATGTCCTTTCGACTCGAAGAAGTTCTTGAATGAGTCGCGGATTTGGTTTGCTGTCATCATTGTTGTATCTTGTTATTTCGTATCCTAAAAAACTATCGTGCAAAGTTAATAAAAATGAATGAAAAGAAATCCTGATTTTTAAACATTAACGTTTAGCGGGTAGCGGGATAGTTAAGACCCACCCCCGCCCCTCCCTACGGAGAGGCTGTAACAAAACCTCCGAGATCTTCACTAGCCAAACCTCCCTACACAAAAAAATTTCTCAAATTCGACAATAAAGTGACAATCTGTTTAATGAGTAATGTCTTTAGCAAGCATAATGCAACTAAAAAAATCGAAGTACCTTTAACGGAAGCCAATTTTAGAGTTTTGTTACAGCCTCTACGGAGGGAGGGGAGAAACATCAGAGCGCAAACGTAGGAAGGCCGAAGGTAGGAGGGCCGTCATTCTTGACGGCCAAGAAAGAAGTTCGATAGAACATCAAAAGTAAATCGCTCGTCGTCAGGAATGACGACGCTCCTACAACTACGGAGAGAGCTCTATAATACTTTTGTGTCCTCTGCAATTGTTGAACAGCAGAGAAAATCAAGAGAAATGTTCCTAATTGGCTTCGGATGGATGTATTTGTAATGTCCTTTATATGGATAAAACAATATAATCAAAATGTTTGTTTTATCCTTTTTAATATTTGTTTTTACTATTGCTTGATTTATTTTACTCTTTTCTGCCTTAGTTTTCAGAATTTATTATCACCTTTGCAGAAGTAAAATGTGATATTTGTCGGTATTCTCATGTTCGTTGATAATTAGATAGATGAAATATGGAACAAAAAGATGTAAAAGTTCTCATGCCTGACACCCCTGCTCAGAAAGTGGCGGATTACAGCGATGATCAGATTTTGATCTTCGACAATATTAAGGCTGTGACAGATGCAAGTCCAGTGAGGGCGCAGATGAATTGTCTGCTCATTTGCGTAAGAGGGAAAATGACTCTGAATTTGAATGGCATGCACAATGAGTTGAAACAGAATGATATACTGCTGTTCCCTCCCGGCACAGCCATCACTGATGCCATGTTCTCATCCGACATCGAACTGAAGCTCGTCAGCATGACCAATGCCATGCTGATCAGCTTCCTGCGCGATAAGATGTCAATCTGGAACGAGATGATGTACATTCATAAGATGCACGTCATCAGCATGAATCCGGAGAAAATCAGCCTTTACATATCGTTCTACAATGTGCTGAAAGTCTGTATGGGCCAGACTAAGGAGGAACAGCCCTACAGGATGGAAGTGGTCAGGGCCTTGATGTGCGCCATCTGCTATGAGCTCTGCGGTTCGCTGAAACAAATGATTCCACAAGAGGACGATACGAAAAAGACCGTGCGCGGCTATTCCATCTTTCAGCGCTTTCTGGAACTCCTGAGTAAGACCCATCCCAAGCAGCGCACGGTGGAATACTATGCCCAGCAACTCTGCATCACTCCTAAATATCTCTCGGCCGTCTGCAAGAAGAATTCCGGAAAGACAGCCGGCGCATGGATTACGGAGCAGCTGCTCGAGGATATCCGCTATTACCTCTGCTCTACCGATTTGTCGATAAAGCAAATTGGCGCCGAACTCCATTTCCCGACGTCGTCGTTCTTTGGCAAATATGTGCGTGAGCATTTTGGCATGACTCCCTCGCAACTGAGGAAGACCGGAGCAAAAAAGATTGAAGTCCGTGCCAAGCGGTAGGATGCTTCGAGATGGCGCAGATGGACATTGTGGGGACATAGCGCTGCTAAAAACATTCAATTCTTTAGCATAGGTCGAAAAGTTTTCTTATCTTTGCCAAAACAAACAAGACAGAGCAATATATGGCACCGCTTACCGAAAAGAAAGTAAAACTCTATTATTCCATCAAGGAGGTGGCGCAGATGTTCGATATCAACGAGAGTACACTGCGCTTTTGGGAGACTGAATTTCCTCAGCTCAAGCCCCGCACGCAGGCCGGCACGAAGGTGCGGCAGTATACGGAGCAGGACATTGAGCAGGTGAGACTCATCTACAATCTGGTGAAGGTGCGCGGCTTCAAGCTTGCTGCGGCAAGAAAGATGCTTCAGGAAAACCGAAGTGGGGCAGAGAAGGCGTCGGAGGTGATCACCCGGCTCATGAATATCAAACAGCAGCTTCTCGATTTGCAGAAAAGCCTCAACTCGCTGGAGTAGTACTCGCAGCGCAAAAGCAGGGTAAGAGTTGCCTTTGTTCAGACTATAACACACATCGCAATGCCGATCAACTATCTCTCACAGCGCATCACGCTGCGCATCAGTTACAATTCGCTCACCCTTGCCGTACCCAATGGCGACAGTGAGAGCCAGATAGACTTTGAACCCTACATCGTGAAGAGCGGAATCTCCATGGCCGCCAATCTGCGCGGAGCCTTCAAGGAGGCCGAACTTCTGACGCGCGGATACAGTCATGCCACAGTTCTCATCGATTCGCCGGTGATTCTCGTTCCCGTGGAGGAATTCCGCGAGGACGACAAGGACCTGCTCTACAACCATTCCATCACGGGACATCAGCAGGATCTGGTGGTCAGCACGGTGCTCCCCGACGAGAATGCCGTGGCCCTGTACAGCATCAACAAGGACTTGAAGCTCGTGCTCGATGACCATTTCCCCGACCTTCGCATCCGGCCGCTGATGTACAGCGTCTGGAACCACATGCATCAGAGCGGCTACGGCTCGCAGTGGCGCAGGCTGTATGGCTATTTCCACGACAACAAGCTGGAAATCTTCTCGTTCGACAAGAACCGTTTCCGCTACTGCAACACTTTCGACAATGCACGGCTGCGTGATGCCATCTACTACTTGCTCTACGTATGGAACCAGTTGGGCTTCGATGCCCGTCGCGATGAGCTCCATCTCTCCGGCCGTCTGCCTGAGCCGGAACAGATGACGACAATACTGAAACGCTATGTGCAGAAGGTGTATGTACACAGCGCGACGGCAGCCTTCAACCGTGCTCCCATCACCCGCATCAAGGGCATACAACTCGACATGATAACGCATTTTTTGAATAAATGAGAATAATCACAGGAATCTATAAGGGCCGTCATTTTGAAATCCCCCGCACGTTCAAGGCCCGGCCGACGACGGATTTTGCCAAGGAGAACATCTTCAACGTGCTCCGTGGCTACCTCGACTTCGACGGTATCGCAGCCCTCGACCTCTTCTCGGGCACAGGCAGCATCTCGCTCGAAATGCTGTCGCGTGGATGCGGTCAGGTGGTCAGCGTGGAGGCCGACCGCGACCATGCCCGCTTCATCCGTCAGTGCATCGCCAAGATAGGCGCCGAAAACCATACGCTCATCCAGGGCGACGTGTTCAGATTCGTGAAGAGCTGCCATCAGCAGTTCGACTTCATCTTCGCCGACCCGCCCTACCAGTTGGAGACGCTGGCCGACCTGCCCGAGCTCGTGCTCTCTACGGGCATTCTCGCTCCCGATGGCATCTTCTGCCTCGAGCATGGCAAGAACTACGACTTTTCCTCGCATTCTCGTTTCTTGGAGCATCGCAACTACGGCAGCGTCAACTTCTCGCTGTTCAGGTGAGGAATCTATTCTGAATGTTTCACGATACGGAAATCTCCCGGACTCGCTGGTCACAATCGGCCTACGACTCCGGGAGATTCTTGTTTTTCTCTTCTGTGTGATAACGCTCCGCTAAGCAGAATCACAAAGTCTGACGAAGAGTGATTGTGATAGGAGCGGCGGCATTCCAGCCTATGCGTTCCGATGTTTGCTCCTCTCTCTCTGTAGGGAAGGGCCGGGGGTGGGTCTTCTGTCGGAGTTCTTTCTTGGCCGTCAGGAATGACGGCCCTCCTATCATTCGGCCTCTACGCTTCTCATTTTACGATTTTTCTTCCTTCCCTGATGTATATTCCTGCTGGCAGACGTTGCAGGTCGGTACCCAAGGGCTGGCCCGAGAGATTATAGATCATGCCTGACGAATGAGTGGGGATGTTCCGGATGTCGTCGGCTACGGGCTTCGTCATGAATGAGAAACTCATGGTTTGGTCATCATTCTGCGTGATCTTATAGATGGGCTTGCCCAGTTTATGGGTTCCATCCGTGTTCTCCACGTAGAGCGTGGTGCGAGGATGCGTGTTGTCGGTGAGCGAGTCGAGGCATCTCTGGCCGTTCATATAATAATAAGGAAAGGCGTCGGTGTTGCAAGTATTGTAGTCGTAGATGCCGTCGGCAGGCAATAGCGCCATTCGCTTATGGTCTTTATTGGTGTTGACGCTGTTTTGATCCCACGCATCAGCGTCGTAGTGCACGTGGGTGACCACCAATCCGCAGCTGTAGAGTCCTTCGTCGAAGCCTACTCTCTGTCGGTTGTCTATCAGATAGTATTCCGTGCTGTCGGCCTGGTTATAGAGAATGTAGGTCTCGCCGCCGCTCTCCAGCGGTTGCCAGTTGTCAATTTGCTGCGGCTCGCTTAGGGCCACAGGCGTGCGCCATCCGCAGTACCATCGCTCATAGCCCGTGTAGGCCGCGGGACTGTAGCCGCCCTTTCCATTGTAGGCGCCCTGGTCCATCAGGTCCATGGCGTCCATGCAGAAGTCGCTCATGTCGGAAGTGTTGTAGAAGTCGGGCAGTCCCATGCAGTGGCTGAACTCATGGCAGATGGTGCCGATGCCATCGAGCTGCGTGCCCTTGTTGCCGTGGAGCTCGCAGGAGCAGGCAAAGGTATTGACCGTGATGCCGTCAAACTCGAGTGGACTGTAGTGCTGCGTTGTCAGCTTACCCTCACAGGGCCAGATGGTCCATTCGGGGCCATACTGTGCCTCACCGTATCCGGCATAGAGTAGAAAGACCTGGTCGGCCTCGCCGTCGTTGTTCCAGTCGTAGTCGGCCCAGTTGACAGAATCCGCCACGAGGTTGAGCGCCTCTGTCACCATGGTTCCCAAATTGCTGTCTAAGCCCCAAGCGCTGTTGCCGCCGTAGTAGGATTCGTTCTTAGACACACACACGGGTCCCACCACGTCGAAGTCGAGTTCAAACCTGCCGTCGCTCTGCTCGCGGAAGTAGTCGCCCACAGACTCTTTGAAGGGCGACGTGTTGTAGCCGCTGTAGTTGCAGATGCTGTCGTAGACCTGATGAATGTCGGGGCGGGAGAACTTGATGTCATTAAATTCGACGAGGATGAAAAGTCCACGCCGCTTGCCTTCAAACTTCGAGCGTCGGGCAACCTTATGTGCTTGCGTCAGCCTAGGCTGAACATGGGTATTCTTTTCCAGAAATTGTTTGAATGCAGCGGGTGAAAGAGCATGATTGTCGGCAAAGGCGCGCTCGGCGTCACTGCGGGTGTCTGCGTTGTGGGCACAAACTTCCGACACCGTAAAGCCCTCAGAGGGTTGGGCTGCAGGCAACACGTAGCGGAAGTCGCCATTCTGGGTGCGGGCGACGACCTTCATGTCGGCTGTGACGAACCAATGGGCGCGCTCGTCGCCTTGCAGCTGCACTGTGATTTCCGAGCCGTCGCTTTGGCTGAACTGATGCCAACGGCGCCATGCCGGGACAGCCCATGCAGACTGCCCCAACACGGCGAATATAATAAAGAATAGTAACTTCTTCATGGGTTATGGTCGCTTGAAGATTTTTCTCACGTTGCTGCCTTGTCTCTCGATGACGATTCCACGGGCTTGTTCTGTCGTACGCCGGCCCGAGAGGTCATATACTTCTGTCGGCTTCGCAGTCAAGACCTCGCGGATGGCATTGGTGGAGCCGCCCATGAAGTCGAACGAGGCCAAGCGGTTCTCGTCGATGGCGATATGCGTGATGGGCTTGTCCATGACGTTGCGGAAATGCTTGTTGACGTTGTACACCTTGGCCGCAGGCGTAGAGGTGTTGGTCAGGCTGTCGTTGTCGAGATAAGGATAAGTGTTGCCGGCCTCGGCGCTGTCCTTATAGGTGTAGAGGTTGTTGGCGGGGATGATGGCCATGCCTTCCTTGCCCGCGGTGTTGTTGACGCTGTTGTTGTTCCAGTCGCTCTCCTTGTAGTTCACGTGGGTGATGAGCAGTCCCCTGCCGTAGAGCCAGGAGTCGAAGCCCTTCCACTGGCGGTTCTCAAGGATGTAGTATTCGTTGCGCTTCTTGCTGTACTGGTCGTTGTAGACCACATAGAAGTCGCCGCCTTCCGACAAGGCCCCCATCCTCGTCACGTTGGCGGGAGCGGTCAGCTCGATGGGTTCCTGCCAGCCGCAGAACCATTTCTCATAGCCCGTGAATCCGGCGGGACAATAGGTGCCGAGGTTGTAGCAGCCGGCGTCCATGATGTCCCAGTCCTCCATGCAGAAGTGGTCGCTGTCGAGGGTGTCGTAGAAGTCGGGCAGACCCAGACAGTGGCCAAACTCATGGCACATGGGTCCGATGCCGGTGATCCATCGCTCACCGTCGTATGCCTTTTCGTTGCCATACAACTCGCAGGTGACGGCAAAGCGGGCAATCTTCATGCCATTCAGCTGGAGCGGACGGCCAAAGTCTGACTTTGTCAATGTCCATTCCTGCGGCCAGATGGTCTCCTCGGGAGCTCCCATGGCCTCGCCCCATCCGGCATAGATCACTACCACTTGGTCTACAGTTCCATCGCCGTCCCAGTCGTAGTCGGCGAGATTCACCGAGTCGGCGGCCAACTGGCAGGCTTCGGCAACGAGACCGCCCACATGAAGGTCGCCCATCTGGTTGTTCTCTCCGTAATAGGCCATGTTGTGCGACAGATGGACGGGTCCCACGACATCGAACGAAAGGTCGAACTGCTTGTTGCTGGCTTCAAGGAAGTAATCGTGAACGGAGCCCTGGAAGTAACCCTTCTTGTAACCGGTAAAATTCATGATGCTGTCGAAAGTTGCCTTTGAGTAAGTGAAGGGCAGGTCGGTGTACTCGGCGAGGATGACGAGTCCGCGGCGCTTCCCGGTAAAGGCTGTGGCTTTGGCCGAACGCTGACGGCAGCGCTGAGCGCGCAGGGCAGCCAGAGCCTCGCGCCCATTATTGAGGCGCGCCGCTTTTCTCAGACTGGCCTTGTCGGTTGTTCCCACGCGCAGACTGGTAGCTTTGAGTTGTCCGTCAGCTACTTGTGCATAGCAGTAATAACCATGCGCGTCGCGCACAACAGGCTCGCCCGTGGGGAGAGCAAGGTAATGCAGGCTTTCATCGCCCCTGAGAAAGAGCTGGACGGAAGTGCCGTCGGGTTGTTGGTAGGTTTTTGCCTTGCGCCAGGCGGGCAGGGCCACGACGGAAGTCCAGACAGTGGCGAGAATGATCAGTGTGGTGACAATTTTCTTCATATTCAGGTTGTTTCCTTTATCGTTATATAAAAGGGGGAGCGAGGGTAATGATCAATTTCCCCAGGGCTCCCCCACGTGTTTACTGATAGCGTGCCGTTCTGGTGTTGGACACGGCCTCTATTTTATAAAATGTCTTTCAATGACTATCAGATTATCAGCGCAGAATTTTCTTAACCTTACCATTGTTCATCTTGACGAGGTTGATGCCCTTGCGCATGCCGTTCATTTGCTTGCCGGCCATGTCGTATACGGCTGTCGGCTTCGTGTTGTCAGTGCTGTTGACGTTGTTGATGCCATCGGTGATGGTGAAGAGGTTGTCTTTATCATAGAAGCCCTTCCAGGTTGAACTGGCCTTATAGGCATCGAAGGCCACTGCGGGCACATACACCTTGCAGTCGTCATATTTTCCATACCAAGGCTCGTCGCCCTCGGCGGGTGTTGTGCCCAGACAGGTGATTTTCTCCACCGGCCAGGCGAAACCTACACCGCCGCCTAAAGTGGTAAGCGAGGCGGGAAGCGTAATTTCTTTCAGCGAGGAGCAGTCTTGGAAGGCAAAACTGTTGATGGTGGTCAGGCCCTCGGAGAGGCTTACTTCGGTCAGGGCGGCATCGGCGTGGAATAAGTCTTTGGCGAGTTCCTTCACGCCCGAGCCGATAGTAGCGGTTTTCAGATTGTCACAGTAGGAGAAGGCTGCCTCGCCGAGTATCTCTACATTGTCGGGAATCTCCACTTCTTCCAAAGCCTTGCAGTAGGCAAAGGCTTTGTTGTAGATGTTCTTCACCGATGCAGGGATGTTGATTTTCGTAAGACCATTGCAGCCCCAGAATGCACCCGAGCCAATATCAACGATGTTCTCGGGGATGTCAAGTTCGGTCAGACTGTTGCACATTTGAAAGCAGCCATAGGAGATATAGTTCAGTCCCGTGCCAAGGTCGAAGTCGGTCAGCTGCTTGTTGCTCTGAAAGGCATACCCACCGAGGCTGGTGACAGTGTTGGGAAGCTTCACCTCCTTGAGGTTGCAGTTGGAGAAAGCGTTGCTCTCGATGGAAGTCAGTCCCTCAGGAAAGCTGATTGACTCCAAGCTGCTGCAAGAGGAGAAGGCATCGTTGCTGATGGTTTTCAGCCCTTTGTTCAATGTCACTTTCTTCAGCTGCGTGCAGGAGGCGAATGCGTAGGAGCCGATGGTCTCGATGTTGGTGCCAGTGAGGTCAATCTCCTCCAAACCGTCACACCACTTGAATGCACCGTAGGAGATTTCCTTGAGACCCGTGCCGAAGTGGACATGCTTCAAACTGTTGCATTTGGAGAAAGCCCACTTGCTCAGTCGGGTCAGCGAGTTGGGAAGCGTGAGTTCCTCCAAGGCCGTGCAGTCTGCCATGAAGCTGTAGCCCAACTCGGTGACACCCTCGGGAATGACCAGCGATGTGAGCGCGGTGTTCTCCACCAAGGCGTAGTCCTCTATCTTCGTGAGTTTGTTGCCGAGGGTCAGGCTCACAAGCTTGGGACAGCGTGACACAGCGTGGCCGGGCAGCGTCTTGAGCTCATTGGGCAGGATGAGGGAGACGAGTCCATAGCAGCGGTCGAACATGTATTTGGCCGCCCGCCCGTCCTGCTCTATAGAATAGGTATCGCCGAGATACTCATCGGTGAAGAACACGCCGCCGCCCTTCACCAAATGGACTTCGGAGAGGTCGAGCACGGCCAGCACACACTGGCTGTCGTCGTGGGGATAAACGGTGCCGGGATCATCATCCTCCCAATTGCTGGGCACCTTGTCGGGCATGAAGCCGCCCATGGTGCGCAGCGTCTTGATGTCGGCACTGTTGATGTTGCCCGTCACCTTGAGGTTGGTGAGGGTGTACATCTCCGGACCCAATTGCTGGGCCAGCGTTCCGGCGGTCTCCACGTTGATGGTCACTTGGTCGTCTTGTGCAGCGGCGAACAGCGTCACCAACATACAGCATACCGTAAGTAGAATTTTTTTCATAATAGAACGTTTTAAAAACATTGATAAAACAGATTGTGAAGGTAAGATTCTTGTCGTTACCACAGTTGCAAATTTAGTTTTTCAGCAAAAAAAAAGGAAGAAAAAAGGCCTTTCCCATGTCTGATAATGGCAAAATCAGACAAATTCATGCCTTCTGAGCCGGTTTCAAAGCCAATTCTCCGCCAAGAAATCATACTTCCCTCATATACTAAAAACCATCCATGTATAGGTGACGGTCGTCATCTTCCTCATCTTCTTTCCAAGGTTTCGTTTGTCGCAATACTACGTATTTACGTTTACAGACTTCTCCACTAACATTCTTCTATGTGTGAATGCCGCACTTGATTTCCATTGATTCCTAGCCTACATTATTCATGGAGATTATTTTTCACACGAATATCCATAAATTATCCATAAATTTCTCATGAATATAATCATTTACGAATAATTCATGGGTAATTTGTGATAATTCATGTTCAAAAAAGTAGCGTTTAATGTTCATGAATAATGCAGGATAGCCTACATTATTCATGGAGATTATTTTTCACACGAATATCCATAAATTATCCATAAATTTCTCATGAATATAATCATTTACGAATAATTCACGGGTAATTTGTGATAATTCATGTTCAAAAAAGTAGCGTTTAATGTTCATGAATAATGCAGGTTAAACTCTTTGTATATGGAACTACGCTACAATTTTCTGCGACAAGCCTTCTTGGCTTTGGCCTTGCTGACATGTTCAGGCATATCCATGGCCGCAGGCATCAGTCCTGGCTTAAAGCCGCGGCTGGATGCTACGGAGCAACTCAATGCATCCGACTCTGTCATTTGGATTGCCAGTGTGACGGCTGACGATGGATCTGAAAGTGTCGACTGCGACGAGAACAATCAATTCACCGTGAACCTGCGGGTGGTCATTGAGAACGATGGTGATGTGACGCTCCATCCTGGTGACGCCAATTACTCTTTGAGCATCGTTGACCACTACAACAGAGATTCCGTTCTGTTCACGCAGCCTGTGGAACAGACGTTGGAACCCAGTCAGAAATCCGACACGATTCTGCTTTCTGTGAAGTTGGATTATGACGCATTCGCTGACGGTACAAGCTTCTATGTGAAAGAAAACCTGAGCCACACCATCAAGTATGGCGCCAATATCAAGCCCGTGCCTTATCGGCCTATTCCGGTTTATTCTATAGGGCATCGGAAACTGGCCGACGGAAGCACTTTAGACTTTGGCACTACTTCAAAGCCTCTTTCCAAAGTGATTACCCTTGAGAATCAGGGGCCGCACCGCTGACGATAGACAGCATCTATACGCCCGAGGGATTTCAGACAACTATCTCAGCCGCCCGCGCCGTTTCGGTAAGTCGCTCCTTCTCTCTACCCTGAAGTGTTACTTCGAGGGCAGAAAGGAACTGTTCAAGGGACTGAAAATTGACTCTTTGGAGACAGAATGGAAACATTACCCCGTGTTCCATATTGACTTCAATGGAACGAACTTCTCAGATGCCAGTAGTTTGAATAATGCTATTGACTATCTTCTTGACCAATGGGAAAAACAATGGGAAGTATCTGGAATGGCAGAGAGAGCTCGTGGCTTTCGATTTGCCAATATCCTTCATCAGGCTCATCTCAAGACAGGTCTTCCCGCCGTTGTGCTCGTTGATGAGTACGACAAGCCTATGCTCGATGTACTCGACACGGGACTGAAGATGATGTCAGGAGAAAACGAGGTGCTAATAGAAGATTATAACCGCAACACGCTTAAAGCCTTCTATTCCGTGTTCAAACTTGCCGATGCCGACTTGCGTTCCATCATGCTCACGGGAGTGACGAAGTTCTCGCAGGTGAGCGTCTTCAGCGGTTTCAATCAGTCTAACGATATCAGTATGGCAGGAGACTACGAAGCTCTGTGCGGAATTACGAGCGAGGAACTCTCTGAAGTTTTTGTCCCTTCCATCCATGAGATGGCAGAGACGTTGGGATATACTGACGAGAGAATGATTGAACTTCTAAAAATACATTATGATGGTTATCATTTTGGTCCCGAACTCACGGATATTTATAATCCCTTCAGCATTCTGAATGCTTTTGCAAAAAAAGAGTTTAGGAGCATATTGGTTCCAAAGTGGTACGCCAACCTATCTTATTCGCTTGCTAAACCATTCCCATGAGAATCTGAACGAGATGGTAGGCAAATATTATATGCCTGAGCAATTCGACGCCTACAATACTGACTTTAAAAAACTGATCCCCATTATATATCAATGCGGCTATCTGACCATAAAAGATGTAAGGCGGATAGGCTTTCACAAAGCTTACAAACTTGACTTTGCCAATGCTGAGGCCGCGAAGGGATTTCTTACGCTTACCAACAATAACTAACAGCCCAGCAAGAATGTTCGATCATACCCACATCGGATGCAGACTGACGTGGGAATGAACTCCGTGTATTTCAGTTGGCAATAGCTTACTTTTGCTTGATGCGGCGGATGTATTCCGCGGCCGACATGCCCACCACCTTCTTGAACACCGCCGAGAAATACGTGCGCGAGGAGTAGCCCAGCTGCGCGGCGATGGCTTCGATGGTGATGCTGTCGTATTGGGGGGCGGCCAGGCGACGGCAGGCCTCCTTGATGCGGTAGCTGTTGAGCAGCCCCTTGAAGTTGGTGTCGTATTTGTCGCGGATGGCCTGCGAAATGTAGTTGCGGTTGAAGCCCGTGAGCTGGCAGAGCGTCGACATGGAGAAGGAGTCGCGGCAGATGACCTCCGTCTGGCCATCACCCGCTCTATGGCCTCCACGATGCCCGCCGGAAGCTCCACGGGCTTCTGCCTCGACGGCTCTTCCGGCTCGGGATGGTCCACGGCCACGAGCAGCTGGTTGTTGGCCAAGAGTTGCTGGTTGCGGCGATAGAGCAGGTCTACGTAGCGCTTCTGTGCCCTTGCCGCCCTCACCTGCAAGATGAGCAGCACGGCAATCACCGTCAGGGCAATACCGGCAAGGATGAGGTAGAGGGTGACGAGGCGCTTCTTTGCTGTCTCGGCCTTGAGCGAACTGTTTATCTGGCTAATCTCGTTGAGGAAGCGGTTCTCTTTCATCTTGTTCAGATTGTTGTCCTCGTTGAGCTTTTCCTTAGTTTTCAGTTTCAGATAGTCGTAATGCTCAGCCTTCATACTGTCGCCTCGCTGTTTCCAATAGTCGGCTATGAGTCCGTAGGCACTGTATTTCTTCACCGTGTTATGGCTGCTGGCGGCCTCTTTGTCAAGCCTCTCAATGAGTTGAAGAGCCTTCTCCGGCTGATGGGTCTTGTTGTAGAGCAGTACGATATCGGAGAGGACCATCTGTTCCACAGCGGGCTTCAGAAAAGCGTCTCTGCCTGGCTTGTAGCTCTCGAGCAGACTGATGCACTGGTTGTAGTTGCGGTTGAGGTAAGCCAAACAGACTTTATAGAAAAGCATCGACTCGCGGTACATCTCCACACTGCGGGGTATTCGCAACTCTCCGAAGCGTCGCACCTCGCTGCTTATCCCAGACACGTCGTTTTCTGATATTGTGTAAATGGCCATATTGTAGAATGATGTGGCTACTACATCCCACTTCTTCTCTTTAATGGCCATATAGAAGACCTTGCGCTCTCGGCTGAGATAGTTGGCTCCGCCATTTGGCTTGTGGTTGACCACGTCGCTGGTATAATCGATGATGGACTGGTTGCCATATATATAAGGTAGTAGGTCGTGGAAGTTGTTGTCCTCAGCCAACTTGAGTGCACCGGTCAGATAGTCGTCGCTCTTGTCCCACTCATTATAGGTGAACAGATAGATGGTACTCAGTTGCATCATGGCCCACACGCATTGCCGGTATTCACTCTTCGGCAGCGTACCGTCGACGAGACGGTTGGCCACTACGGTGTAGCAGACGAGCGCGCTATCGGGCTGGTTGCGCCTTGCGTAGAAGTCCTTGGCTTTGGTCATCAGCTGCTGGGTAGACAGCCGTTCGTAGCGGGCATAGAACGCAGGCTTCTTCATCCTTGCTCCAGAGGCAAAGGTCGCCGTAGCCCAAAGCACTGCAATTAGCAGAGAGGCCAGTCGTAAGGCTGGGAGAATATTTGTCTTTTTTATTATGGCCGGTGAATCAATCATGTTCGGCAATAGAGCTTGAAATCGTTCTCTAGAGCCAAAAGTAATAAAAAAATCCAAATCAAAGACAGTTTGTCTTTTTTATTAGCAAGTTTGATTCATGTTTTTAGATATTGTTGCGGGAATAAGCATGCTTAGATGATGGCGCAGCAGATATTTTCGGAGCATTTAGCCATGCTACCATGCGGCTTCCGCTTCAATCTTGGCCGTCATAAATGCCGCCCCTCCTACCATGCGGTTATTTCCCTAAGAATCTGGAATTGACATAGCCCAGGAAGCCTTCCTTGTAGAGGTCGCCAATGGGCAGATAGGTGTCGGCGTTGAGGATGACGCGGTTCTTGTTGACCTCTTTCACCTCGTCAAGGTTGATGATATAAGACCGGTGGATGCGCATGAAGTTGGAGGGCAGGCGCTCTTCGAGCTTCTTCATGCTCAGCAGCGTCACGATGGGACGCGGCTGGGAAAGCAGATGAATCTTGAGATACTCGCTCATGCCCTCAACGT